>Ga0164241_10006833_pt1 | contig 10341 bp, 6 predicted proteins | sample OricomyardsoilBY_FD_108780 | JGI IMG/M metagenome (GOLD analysis project Ga0164241, IMG submission 108780) | Backyard soil microbial communities from Emeryville, California, USA - Original compost - Back yard soil (BY) | ecosystem: Environmental > Terrestrial > Soil > Unclassified | place: USA... | reverse complement strand
CAGGACCAGGACCAGCACGATCACGATGCCCAGCACGAGCGCAGCGCCGCCGACGATCGCGAGCATCAGCCAGCTCGGCGGCGACTTCGGGATGCCGGCGGCCGCGAGATCCGAAACGTTGACCGACGGGGGCGGCGCGGGCACGGCTGCCGGACCGCCGGCGGGGGGCGCCATGGCGGCACCGAGCGCGTCGTCTTCGCCGAAGAAAGAGTCGGACGCGTCGGCCGGCTTCCTTGCGACCGGCGCCGCCGCCATGAGCGCGCCGAGCTTCGCATCGATCTGTTGCGCGATATCGCCCTCGGGGACGTTGGCCCAGTGCGTGTGCGGGCCCTCGAGGCCGTAGGCCGCGGCGACGGCGTCCGCGAGCGCACCGACGGAGGACATGCGCAACGCGGGCATCTTCTTGAATGCCTGCGCCATCACCGGGTCGAGCGTGGGCGGGACCGGATACTTCTGCCCCTTGCCCACCTCGCTCGGCGGCTTCGGGTCCTTCGTGAGGATCTCGAGCAGGATGCTGGGGCCGTTGCTGCCCGAAAACGGCACGTGCGACGTGACGCACTCGTACGCGATGGCCGCGAGCGCCCAGACGTCGGCTCGGTGATCGAGCGTCTCCAGGCCCTGCGCCTGCTCGGGCGCCATGTAGAACGGCGACCCGATGGTCGTGCCGAGCACGGTGAGCTTCTTCGCCTGCTCGCCCTTGTCCTTCACCGAGCCGAAATCGAGCACCTTCACGATGTCGCCGTCGCGCGTCTGGCAGAGGAATAGGTTGTCCGGCTTGAGATCCCGGTGCACGAGCTTCATGGCGTGCGCGGCGTCGAGCGCGAGCGCCGTCTGCGCGAGCAGCCGCACGAGACGCGAGGGTGAGATGACCCCCTCGCGCTTGAGCGTCGCGCGGAGCTCCTCCCCGTACAGGAACTCCATGACGAGCGCGTAGGTGCCGTCGTGGGGCGGCTGGAAGCCCAGCACGTCCACGATGTGCTGGTGCGGCAAGGTGCTGCTCACCTGGAACTCGCGCTTGAAGCGCTCGACCGACACTTCGTCGCGCGCGACGTCGGCGTGCAGAATTTTGAGCGCTACGTTGCGGCGGTCCTGCATGTCGAGCGCCTCGTACACGCGCCCCATGCCGCCGTCGGCGACCACGCGCCGGATCTGATAGCGGTCGCAGCAGAGCTGGCCGACACGCGGGTCGTCCTTGTCGCCCATGATGGGCACTTGCGTCGCGCTCGTGAGCGCCGTTCCGTCGACCGGACAGAAGCCCGCGTCGTCGGGATAGAGCCGCCCGCAAGAAGCGCACGCCTTCATGATCGAGCGCTCACCACGCGGCTCGCGCCACCCCTCACGAGCGAACGCCCGAAGTCCAGCATCGCCTGCCCCCCGTCACGGATTGCCCGGTTGACCTTCGGCTTCTGCCTGCGCGACCGGCCGGAAATACAGGATGCGGTTGCAGCTCGGGCATTGGCCGAAGTCTTCGGCGTGGAGCAGCTTCTGGAACAACATGGGCTGCAGGCGAATGTGGCAGGCGCTGCAGGTGCCGTCGCGCGTCCAGGCGAGCGCCGTTCCCTTGCGCTTGCGGATCATCTCGTAGCGTCGATAAAGGTCGGGCTTTACCCGCGCGACGATCGCCTCGCGCTCGGCTTGTTTGCGCACGAGCTCTTCCTCCGAGGTCGCGATGCGGTTCATCGAGTCGCTCTCGCTCGAGCCGAGATCGCCCGAAACGGCGCCGTGCTGCTCGGTCACTTGCTCGAATTCGCCGCGGCCTTGCTGAATCAGGCCGTCGAGCTTCTCGAGCTCGATTTCGCGATCGCGGTAGAGCTTGCGTAGCTCCTCCACCTCGCGTTGCGCGGCGTTCGCTTCACGCTCCGTCCGACAGCGCGAGAGCTTTTCGCGCGAGCGTTCGACCTGGATCCCCATCTGTCGGAGCTCCCCCATGAGGTCTCCGCGCGCTTTCTCCATCTCCTCGAGGCTCTGCTTCCCGCGAGAGAGGCGATCCTCCAGGCTCTTGGCCGTCGCCTTCTTGTCGCTGAGCGACTTCTGGTCCTTCGAGAATCGGTCGTTGAGGTCCCGAAGTTGGGCGTCGAGCGCCGCCAGCTCCTCGAGCGCTTCGATCTGAAACTTCATCGTCACTTAAGCTCGGCTCCTTCGGCTAGCTCTACACACGGTCGCACCGCGCGGCCAGTGGGCCCACCCGGGTTCGAACCGGGAACGGCCCGGTTATGAGCCGGGGGCTCTGACCGATTGAGCTATGGGCCCGGCGAACGCTACCCGAAAGCCGCCGCCCCCGCAAACGCTGACTCCACTGACATTCGTGATTGGTTTCGTGGATATAAAACTAGGCTCGAGACCGCCGCCGGAAGCGGGGGTCGGGCATCCGTGTTAGGACGAGATTTTGGCATGGACTTCCTCGTCGTCAGGGGTGCGGCGCAGCACAACCTGAAAAATGTGAGCTGTGAGCTCCCCCGGAACCGGCTGGTGGTCATCACGGGGCCGAGCGGCTCCGGCAAGTCGTCCCTCGCCTTCGACACCATCTACGCCGAGGGCCAGCGCCGGTACGTCGAATCGCTCTCGGCCTACGCCCGCCAGTTCCTCGACCAGCTGCCGAAACCCAGGGTCGAGAGCATCGAGGGACTGAGCCCGGCCATCGCCATCGAGCAGAAGGGGCTCGGCAAGAGCCCGCGCTCGACCGTCGGCACCGTCACCGAGATCGCCGACTACCTCCGGCTCCTGTTCGCCCGGGTCGGCGTTCCGCACTGCCCGAAGTCGGGCAAGGTGCTGCGCGCCTACACGGTCCAGGAGATCGTCGACAGCATCCTCGCCCGCGGCGAAGGGGCACGCGTCGCCCTGCTTGCCCCCGTCGTGCGCGGCACCAAGGGCGACCTCGGGGAGGAGCTCGAACGCCTGCGCCGCGACGGCTTCGTGCGCGTGCGCGTCGACGGCGAGCAGGTCGATCTCGGCGACGCGACCAGCATCGACCGCACGAAGCCGCACGACCTCGACGTCGTGGTCGATCGCATCGTCGTGCGCGAGGGCGTCAAAGGCCGCCTCACCGACTCCGTCGAGCTGGCGCTCAAGCTCGGCGACGGCACGTTGCTCGTCGACGCGACCGACGGCAGCGAGCCCGTCGTCATGAGCGAACGGCTCGTGAGCTGGGAATACGGCATCACGCTGCCTCCGCTCGAGCCGCGGCTCTTCTCGTTCAATAGCCCGCACGGCGCCTGCCCGACGTGCGACGGCCTCGGGGTGCGCTCGACGGTCGACGTGGGCCGCGTCGTGCCCGATCCTTCGCGTTCGCTCCGCGAAGGCGCCGTGCTCGCGTTCGGCCGCCGCGGCTCCGTGGCGACCGCGACCGAGGTCGCCCGTGTCGTCGAGCTCCTGCACGTGAACCCCGACGTCGCGTGGAAGGACCTGCCGGAAACGGACCGCGACGCCATCCTGAACGGCGCGCCTGCACCCAAGGGCAAGCGCCGGGGGCACGGCTACGAAGGCATCGTCACGCGGCTCGAGCGCATGCTCGAGGCGGGCGAGCCCGACGCCGTCGACGAGGACGAGGGAGACGACGGCGCGATCGGCGCCGACGACGTCGGCCGCTTCGTCGTCACGCGCACCTGCCCGGCCTGCAACGGCGTGCGCCTGCGTCCGGAAGCGCTCGCCGTGCGCGTGGCCGCCAAGACCATCGCCGAGCTCTGCTCGATGCCGCTCCGCACGCTGCGCGAGTTTCTGAGCGAGCTCGGCCGCGATCCCGCCCTCACGGGTCGCGACGCCGCCATCGCCCTGCCGCTTTTGCGCGCGGTCACGGAGCGCCTGCACTTCTTGCTCGAGATCGGCCTCGACTACCTCTCGCTCGACCGCGCCGCGCACTCGCTCTCGGGCGGCGAGGGCCAGCGCATCCGGCTGGCCACCCAAATCGGCGCGTCGCTCGTCGGCGTGCTCTACGTGCTCGACGAGCCGAGCATCGGCTTGCACGCGCGCGACAACGAGCGCCTGCTCCTCGCGCTCCGGCGGCTGGTGGAAAAGGGCAACAGCGTCCTCGTCGTCGAGCACGATCGCGACGCGATCCTCGCCGCCGATCACGTGCTCGACATGGGCCCCGGCGCGGGGATCCACGGCGGCTGCATCGTCGCCGCGGGCACGCCGGACGAGCTCATGGCCGCGGCCGACTCGGTGACGGGCCCCTACCTCTCCGGCCAGCGACGGCTGCCCATCCCCACGACGCGCACGCAGCCGACCGGCAGCGTGCTGCGCGTCGTCGGCGCGCGTGCTCACAACCTGCAGAACGTCACGCTCGAGGTGCCGCTCGGGTGCGTCACGGCCGTCACGGGCGTGAGCGGCTCGGGCAAGAGCAGCCTGATCGTGGACACGCTCTTGAGCGCCGCGCGCGCCGAGCTCTACGGGGCGACCGGCTGGGTCGGCCCCTGCGAGCGCATCGAAGGCCTCGACCAAATCGACAAGGTCATCAGCATCGACCAGACGCCGATCGGTCGCACGCCTCGCTCGAATCCCGCGACTTACACCGGCATTTTCACGCATCTGCGTGAGCTCTATGCCGGCCTCTCCGACGCGCGCGCGCGCGGCTACAAACCCGGTCGTTTTTCGTTCAACGTGCGCGGCGGACGCTGCGAAGCGTGCCAGGGCGACGGCGTCCTACGCGTCGCGATGCACTTCCTTCCGGACGTGTACGTCACGTGCGACGCGTGCGGCGGAAAGCGTTACAACCGCGAGACGCTCGAGGTCGCGTACCGCGGCCTTTCGATCGCGGGCGCGCTCGAGCTCACCGTCGATGCAGCGAGCGAGCTCTTCGAGTCGATCCCTCGGATTCGGCAGAAGCTCGCCGCGCTGCGCCAGGTCGGTCTCGGTTACATCCAGCTCGGCCAGGCCGCGACGACGCTCTCGGGCGGCGAGGCCCAGCGGGTGAAGCTCGCGACCGAGCTCTCACGCAAGGCGACGGGACGCACCCTCTACGTGCTCGACGAGCCCACGACGGGCCTCCATTTCTCGGACATCGAGCTCTTGACGCATGCTCTGCTCGGGTTGCGCGACGCGGGCAACACCGTGCTCTTCATCGAGCACAACGTCGATCTCGTCGCGTGCGCCGACTGGGTCATCGACCTTGGCCCCGAGGGCGGCGAGCACGGTGGGCGCATCGTCGCCGAGGGCCCCCCCGAGAAGATCGCCGAGGCCGCCGACAGCCACACCGGTCGCTATTTGAAGGCGGCTTTGGGCGCGGCCAAGACGTCGACGGCGCGCGCGCCAGCAGCACCTGCGTCGCCGACCCCGCGGGCGTCATCGACGAGCGGCGTGCGCGCGGCGACCCGCGAGCCGCGCGGCAAGACGCGGGCGCGCTGACCGCCCGCTCGCGCCGCACCGAGCGTCCAATTTCGAGCGTGGGCCGGGCGCTCGTGAGCGAGCCGGCCCGCCCGACTCAGCCGAAGTCCTTTTCGACGCGCTCCTGATCCTCTTTGCAGCGGATGCAGAGCGTCGTCTCGGGGCGCGCTTCCAGCCGCTTCACCGAGATCTTGTCGCCGCAGTCGTCACACACGCCGAACGTGCCGCTGTCGATCTTTTCGATGGCCTTTTGGATCTTGTCGAGGAAGGCCTTCTCGCGACCGCGCAGGCGGAACGTGAACGACTGCAGGTACTCGCTCGAAGCCAGGTCCATCTCGTCCGGAAGGTCGTCCGTGTCGAGGGCCATGTCTTGATCGAGCGTTTGCTGGGCGCGCTTGATGATCTCCTCGCGCTTGGCCTCCAGCATGTCCCGGAACTTCTTGAGTTGGACTTTGGTCATGACGAAAACCCCGGCTTTTTGGCCCGTTGGCCGGCGGCGGTGGGCCCAACAAGCTAGGTCTCCGTGTTCGGTTCGTCAACGGGGACGGCTTGGCTCCCCGCACCCCGGCGATTTCTTGCGGCGCGCCCTGCCCCGACCCGTGGGCCCCGCGCAGACCGGCCGCTCTCGTGTTGGTTAGCGGCCCTCGCGGTAGGCCCGGACCGCGTTGACGATCGAGTCGGCGAGCTTCTGCCGGTAGTCGGCGGTGTTGAGGCGTTCCTCACCCGGGGCATTCGAGATGAAGGACGTTTCGTACAGGACGGCGGGCATCGTCGCGCCGGCGAGCACGTAGAAACCCGCGCGCCGCACGCCGAGGTCCGGCACGTCGGGATAGCGCGGGCCGAGCGAGGCGAGCGTCGCGCGCTGGAGCAGCGTGGCGAGCCGCTCGGAATGGTCGACGGTGCCGCGATCGAGCGTCGCGCTGAGCGCGTTGGCAAGCTCCGAGGCTGCGGCCGCCGACGCCGCATTTTCCCGCGCGGCGACGCGCGCCGAGAGCGCGTCACGCGAGGCGTCGAGGACGAAGCTCATGACGCCCTTACCGCCACCGTCCTCGCTCGCGTTGCAGTGAATCGAGATCAATAGATCCGCTCCGAACGCGTTCGCGCGCGCGGTGCGCTCGTCGAGGCCGACGTAGGCGTCCGAATCGCGCGTGAGGAGCGTCGAGATACCGAGCTCGCGCGCGAGCAGCGGCGCCGCGCGGTGCGCGATGTCGAGGGTCACGTCCTTCTCTCGCAAACCGAGCGGCCCCGTCGCGCCGGGGTCGTGGCCGCCGTGGCCTGGATCGAGCACGACGCGCTTGACGCTGCGTTCGCCCGCGGCCCCTGCCGTCATGCCCGCCGGCGCGTCCTTCGACACGTCGATCACCAGCCTAAAAGGCTCGGGCAGGTAAAATACGCGCCGGTACGCCGGTCGATTCAAGTCGAGCACGACGCGCGTACCGCCCGCCTGCGCGCCGACGCGAACGCGCTCGACGAGCCCGCCCACGGCCAACGGCTCCTGCTTCTTCGCCGTGACGCGCGCGAGATCGATCACGAGCCGCGGCCCGACGTTGCCGGTCGCCGCGAGCGACCGCACTTCGAAGAGCGTCGGGTGCGTGACGTGAATGACGACACGTGCGGCGTCCTTCGCGCCGAAGCGCTCGATGCCCGTGAGGGTCGCCGGACCGTCGACCTCGGCCACCTTCTCGGGCACGACCACGGGACCCGCGGTCGGCTGGGTCGTCGCGGTCGATTCCGCGTCGGGCGCCGCCGGGGGTTCGGCCGCGCTCCGTTCCGGACGAAAGGCCGCGAGCCCGAGCAACGCCTGCTCGCAGAGTTTTCGGCAACCCGGATCGCGCGACGCCTCGCGCTCGCTTTCGACGCGCCGGTAAGCGAGAGCGGGTTCGCGCTTGAGCTCCGCCTCGATGAGAGCACGCTCGACGGACGGCTCGCAGCGGCGCGCGGGCACGGCCTCGGCGGCCTGCCCCCAAAGCTCGATGGCCTCGAGCGCGTCCGCTTCGCGGTGCTCGCTGCGATAGAGCCGCTCGCGAAGCTCGGCCGCTTGCACGAAGAGCTCGCGCGCTCGTTCACTCGTGCGGCGGCTCGCCTCGACGGCGAGCGCGTCGGCGCGAGCGACCGCGTCCGCCCGGGAGCTCGCGGCGCCCAGCGCGGACCCACTCGGGAACGGTGTCGCCCCCCCCTCAGCCGGTGCTCGGTCTCCGCGCGAACAGCCGACCGCAAGCGCCGCCATCAGCGCGAGGACCGCGCGAACGAGCGCTGCTTCGCCCGTGACGGAGCGGCGCCGGGTGGCCCTTGCCGACCACCATGGCTCGCGGGGTGCGGTGCGTTGCGCCAATGGGGTATCGGATGGTAGCTTGAGGACCGGCAGCATGGCCGAGAGTGACGCTGGCCGCCGCACGAACGGCACCGTTTCGACCGAAGAGGCAGAGCGTCTCTCCGAGCGGTTCCGGCCAAGCTGGGAGGACGATCCCGCCGAGCCGCCTTTGTCAGCCGCCATCACGCGCCCGCTGCCGGTCGTGGCCGTCACGGCCGAGACGAAGGCGAAGGTGCCCCCGGCCCCTGCGCCCGCTCCGGAGCCACCGCAGCCGACCCTCGTCGGCATTTCGCCCGAGCCACCGCCACACGCGCCCGGCGACGAGCTCGACTGGGGAGAGCCCCCGAACAACCCGTCCCCGCAGGCGGAGCCGGGCGCTCCTCTGCCCGTCGCCACCGAGACGCCGTCCTCCGCGGCGCAGACTCAGCGCCTGCAGGTCGTGCCAATGCCCGTGAGCGCGACGGCCGCAGCCGCAGCGGACCCGGAAATATCGGTGCAAATCGACGTCGAGGAGCTTCCTCCCGCTTCGAAGCCGAGCGGCATCGGGGAGAAGTACATCCCGAAGGAAGAGGGCGCGCCACCGGTCGTCCTGAACGAGGACGTCGAGGCGGCCGAAATCCGCGCGCGACAGGCGCTCGAGGCCCAGCATCACGCGCGCCGCGCTCCGACCATCTTGCGCATGAAGGCCGCCGAAGTTCCGCTGCCGGCTGCCGCAGCGCCTACGGCGGCCGAGGAAGAGGTCCCCTTCGCTCCCCGCCGCAGCGGGGGCGCCGGCAAGCTGGTGGCCCTGAGCCTCACCGTCTTTGCGCTCGCCGCGGGAGCCGCCGTCTTCGTGCAAACAGGCATGAAACCGGAACGGGGCGCCGAGCCGGCAGCTCCGAGCCCGGTAGCGACGGCGCCGGACACAGCCGCACCGCCACCCCCGCCGCCCGCCGTGGCTCCTGCTCCGGAGCCGACGCCGTCCCAGACCGCCGGCGCCGCGACGGCGGCTGAACCCGCGCCGGCAGGGGCCCCCGAGCTCGCGCGTGGCAAGGAAGCGTGTCCGGCCGCCGGCAAAGCCACCGCCGCTTCGTCCAAACCCGCCAGCGCGACGAAGGCGTCGCCCGTTTCGAAGACCGGTCCGGCGGCCGCCAAGCCGGCGACCAAAACAGGGTCGTCGAAGCCGGGTGCCAAGGCCGCCATCGTGCGTGACGCCCCGTTTTGACCGTCGCGCAGCGCCTCGGAAACCCGCCGCTTCCGTTCGGATCTAGCGGAAGGCCCGCCGTGTCGCCTAGTGTGAAATAGGTGAGCTTGTCCTTCCGGTATCGCCAGCTCCTCGGCGGCGGGTTGCTCGTCGCCCTCTTCTCCTTGTCCGCGCCTGCCCGCGCGGAAGACGACGCGACCACCACTGCGGCCGCACGCGAGCGCTTCAAGGAGGGTGTCGGGTACTTCGACCAAAAGCAGTACGAGAAAGCGCGCGCCGCGTTCGTTCAAGCCTACGCACTCAAGAAGCACCCCGCGGTGCTGTTGAACCTCGCGCACAGCGAGCTGCGCTCGAACCACGAGCGCGACGCCGCCCAGCACTTCGCGCAGTACCTGCGCGAAGCGGGCGATGCCTCCCCCGAGCAGCGCGAGGCCGCGCAGCAAGGCCTCGCGACCGCGAAAGCGTCCGTCGCCGAGCTCGCCGTCACGACGGATTCAGAAGCGGAAGTGCTGGTCGACGGCGCTTCGCAGGGCACGGCGCCACTCGTCGGCTCGCTCTTCCTCGATCCCGGCGCGCACACGCTGCAAGCCAAGAAGGGCGAGAAGGTCGTCACGCAGAACCTGACGGCGAAGGCGGGCGAGACGCGCGAGCTCAAGCTCAAGTTCACCCCCGAAGCCGCCCCCGTAGCCGCGAAGCCGGCCGCCGCAGCGGCACAGCAACCGACCCCCGAGCCCGAACAGCCCTCGAGCGAACCGTCACACAAGGGCGCGCGCGAGCCGTTCTTCCACTGGCTCCTCACGAAGCCCGCGGGCGTCATTTCAGGCGGAGCCACGGTGTTGCTCGGCGGCGGCGCGCTCGGTTTCGCGATCGCGTCGAGCGTCAGCTACAACGAGGCCGACGAGATCGCCGGCCAGATCGACCAGCGCGCCAAGGACGACATGGTGCCGACGCAGGGCATCTGCACCGATCCGGCGGCCGTGCTCGGCCCGGGCAGCGAAGCCGAAGCCTCGCGCTTCCGCGACGCCTGCACGCATCGTCAGGACGCCGTCGATCGCGGCGACAGCTACAAGACGGTGGCCACTTTCGTCGGCGTCGGCGCCGGCGTGATGGCGGCGACGACGGTAGTGCTCTACTTCGTCACGGCGGAACGCGCGGGGGCCCCACCGTCGGCGCTCGCCCGCTCGAGGCTCGCGGTGGTGCCCTGGATCGAGCACGGCAAGGGCGGACTCACGATCTCCGGCCGGTTCTGAGGCGCGGCCCGGGCGCGGCCGAGCCACGAACGAAACGTACTGCGCGGGACACGCGCGGCCTTCGCGGCTGCGCTCACGTTCCCGGCGTGTTCGGCGAGCAAGGCTTCGGCGCGCTCGGGCGGCGTGCGTTCAGCCGGAGTTTTTTCGGCGGGCGGCTCCGGCAAGACGACGTGACACGCGAGGATTTCGCCGCCCTGCGCCGTCATCGCCGCGCGATAGAGCACCGCGGCGAGCTCGCGCACGTTGCCGGGCCACGTGTGCGCGCAGAGTCGCGCCAT
>Ga0164241_10006832_pt1 | contig 10343 bp, 6 predicted proteins | sample OricomyardsoilBY_FD_108780 | JGI IMG/M metagenome (GOLD analysis project Ga0164241, IMG submission 108780) | Backyard soil microbial communities from Emeryville, California, USA - Original compost - Back yard soil (BY) | ecosystem: Environmental > Terrestrial > Soil > Unclassified | place: USA... | reverse complement strand
GGGGGCGATGTTGTCGGTTCGCGGGGAGCTGCGGGTGGTGGAGGGGCCGGCGTGGTGGTTGCGGGCGGCAGAGCGGGTGCGGGCCGGACTACGGGGAGCCGTAGAGGGAGAGCCGGATGATGTGAAGGGTCTGGTGCCGGCGCTGGTGATGGGAGATGAGTCCGGGCTGTCCGAGGAGCTCGGCGACGACTTCCGAACCACTGGGCTGACCCATTTGTCGGCGGTGTCGGGTACCAACCTGACGTTGCTGCTGGCGTTCGTGTTGCCGTTCAGTCGCCTGATCGGGGTACGGGCGCGCGGGCTGACTGTGGTCGGCCTGATGACGGTCGTGGTGTTCATCATCCTTGCGCGTCCTCAGCCGAGCGTGTTGCGAGCGGCCGCGATGGGGCTGATCGCGCTGGCCGCGATGACGAGCGGTGGTGGGCAACGCCGCGCGGTGCGCAGCCTCTCGGTCGCGGTGATCGTGCTCTTGCTGTTCGATACCTCACTCGCACGATCAGCCGGGTTCGCGCTGTCCGTGCTGGCGACCGCGGGCATCGTGCTGCTCGGCCCGATCTGGCGGGACGCGCTCGCCAAGTGGTTGCCGACCTGGCTGGCCGAGGCGATCTCATGCCCGCTCGCGGCGCAACTCGCTTGTACTCCGGTCGTCGCCTGGCTCTCCGGTCAGGTATCGCTCGTCGCGGTCGCCGCGAACCTGCTCGCGGGTCCCGCCGTCGGCCCAGCAACCATCCTCGGCTTCACCGCAGCCGGCGTGGCGATGGTGAGCACCGAGGCGGCCCACCTCGTCGGCTGGGCCGCGGGCTGGCCGGCTCGCTGGATCATCCTGATCGCCCGCCAAGGCGCGGACCTTCCCGGCGCGTCCAGTGCGTGGCCCGCTACCGCGGTCGGAGTCGCCGTACTCACCCTGCTCTGTCTGGCCATCGTCATCGGCTTGCATCGGATCCTGGCTCGCCCGATCGCCGCGATCCTCGCAGTCGTCCTGCTGGCGGTCGTCGTACTGCGTCCGGTCGGCTCGATCGGGTGGCCACCGGACGACTGGCTGTTCGTGATGTGCGATGTCGGCCAGGGCGACGGCCTCGTACTGCGCGCCGGCGACAAGGCAGCGGTGGTCGTCGACACCGGGCCGGATCCGGCCGCGATGGATCGCTGCCTGCGTGACCTCGGGGTCGAGTACATCCCGGTGCTCGTGCTCAGCCACTTCCATGCCGATCACGCCGGCGGGCTGGCCGGCGTGCTGAAGGATCGGCGCGTCGACGAGATCGAGGTGACGCCGTACTTCTCACCGCGCGCGGAGTACAAGCGCGTTGTCGACCTCGCGTCGCAGCATGGCATCAGCGTGCGTACGGTCACGTACCACGAGAAGCGCTTCGTCGGTGCGATCAGCTGGACCACGCTGTGGCCGGCTCGCGTCCCGGCGCTCCCTCCGCCTGGTACGTCGTCTGCGACCTCCAGCGACGAGGGATCACCGGAGAACAACGCGAGCATCGCGATGATGGTCGAGGTGTCCGGCCTGCGCATCCTCCTGACCGGCGACCTCGAACCCGAGTCCCAGCGAGCCATTCTCGCTGCGGGCGACAACGTCCGCGCTGATGTGCTCAAGGTCCCGCACCACGGTTCGGCCCAGCAGGACCCGGCGTTCATCGACGCGACCGGTGCCCGCCTCGCCCTGATCTCGGCCGGCCGCGACAACGACTACGGCCACCCCGCGCCACGGACGCTGTCCCTCCTGGCCCATCAATCCACCCGGACCGCCACCACCAGCACGAACGGCACGCTCACCGTCACCAACCCCGGCAACCACCTGGCCCTCACTACAACCGGGCACGACCCATGACGCGGGGTTCAGCAGAAGGTGACGGCTGCGGAGGGGACGGTGCTCTCGGGCTCGTCGCCCAGGGCCCATGCGGCTACGCGGGAGACCACGTGAGCGGGCACCTCGTCGCTGACGCCTGGGACCGCTGGGATGTTGTACGTGCCATGGGCGTCGTACGGAAGGACGACGCGATAGCCGCGTGCCAGGGCGGTCCGGGTGGTGGCTTGCACGCACATCTCGGACATCACACCGCAGATGGCGACGGAGCGGATGCCGGCCGCGATCAGGACCTGGCCGAGGGGCGTCGCCTCGAAGCCGTCGTCCTTGGGCTTGCGGATCACGTGCTCCCGCGGCCCGGGCTTCACCGGCAGGTACAGCTCCCAGCCCGGCGTCCCCGGCGCGTCGTCGGTGCCGGGCGCACCGTCGTTCTGCAGGTGTACGACGACCGCGCCGGCCGCCCGCGCACGGTCAAGCAACTCGGTCACCCGGTCGACGAGCCGATCGGCGCCGGGTACGACGTCGTTACCCGCGAAGGAGGCTGATTGGACATCCACGACGATCAAGGCGTCGACAGGGGAGACGGCGTCGGTCATGACACCATCCTGACCGGTCGGCACGGGCGACCTCCAGCGGGTTTCTGTCGACGCGACATGGGATGCTGGCCGGGTGGCTGCACGTAGGGGTTCCGCGCCGAAGCTGGGCGACGTACTGCTGGTGACCGGGTCCGAGGCGTTCCTCGCGGATCGGGCCGTCCGGTCGGCGATCGCCGCGGTGTCCAAGGACAAGGGCGACGGCGAGGTCGAGGTGACCGAGCTCGACGCGACCGGGATCGACGTCGGTGTGTTCGCGGAGCTGACCGGGCCGTCGCTGTTCGCCACCGAGCGTGTCCTCGTGCTGCGCATGCTGGAGAACCTGCCGTCCGACATGGCCCCACACCTGATCGAGTACGCCGGCGCCACGTCGGACGACGTACTGGTCGTCCTGGTGCACTCAGGTGGTCAGAAAGGCAAGGCCGTCCTCGACAAGTTGCGGAAGGCATCGGTCACCGAGGTGGTGGCCACAGCGCCGAAGACGTGGGAGTTGCCGCAGTTCGTGGCGGGGGAGATCCGGCTGCTCGGCGGCAGTGTGGACGAGCGGGCGGCGTCGGCGCTGGTCGACGCGGTCGGTCATGATCTGCGCGCGCTGGCGGGGGCGTGTTCCCAGTTGGTGTCCGACTCGGGGGGCCAGTCGGTCACCGCCGAGTTGATCGGGCAGTACTTCGGTGGTCGCGCGGAGGTGACGAGTTTCGCGGTCGCGGACGCGGCGATCGCGGGCCGGACCGAGCCGGCGCTGGAGCAACTGCGATGGGCGCTGGACTGTGGCGTCGCGCCGGTGCTGGTGACGAGTGCGATGGCGGGCGGGCTGCGCGGGCTGGCGAAGTTCTCGAGTGCGCCGGGTGGGCTGCGCGAGGCGGATCTGGCCCGGGAGGTCGGCGTACCGCCGTGGAAGCTCAAGCAGTTGAAGCAGCAGGCCCGCGGCTGGACGCCGGGCGGGCTGGCGACCGCGATCAAAGCGGTGGCCCAAGCCGACGCCGACGTGAAGGGCGCGTCAGGCGATGCCGGCTACGCCCTGGAACGCATGGTCATCACCGTCAGCCGCTCCCACGGCCGCCGCTGACGGGCCGCAGCCGGAGCCGCTCCCACGGCCGCGGCTGACCGGGCCGGAGCCGCCTGCACGATCGCCGCTGACCCCCGCGTCCGGGCACGCAAAAACGATCGGCCTGTCCACGGACGGGCCGATCGTTGGCGGGCTGCCTCAGAGAGAGGCGGCCTTCTTGAAGATCGCCGACTTGCGGTTGGCAGCCTGGTTGGCGTGGATCACGCCCTTGCTGGCGGCCTTGTCGAGCAGGCGGGCGGCCACGCGGGCCTGCTCCTGCGCCTGCGCGGCGTCGCCGCCGTCGGCAGCCTCGCGGAAGCGGCGCACAGCCGTCTTGAGGGTCGACTTCACCGACTTGTTGCGAAGCCGCGCAGCCTCGTTCTGGCGGTTGCGCTTGATCTGGGACTTGATGTTCGCCACGTGAGCAGAGCCTCGATCAGGAGTATGCGGTCAATACAGGAAAGGTGTCGCGCGCACGGCTGACTACCACCCGTGGGTGCGCGAAGAGCCAGATTACCAACAAGCCACCGCCACCTCCAAACTGAGGCCGGCCCAGGGCCGGCCTCACAGACCGACCTGAGGCGTGACCTCGGCCGCGGCCTTCAGCCGCCGGAGCGTGGTGTGGATCCCGTCGGCATTGCGGGGCACGCGGTTGCCGAAGAGGGGACGGAACAGCGCACGCAGCAGCGCGGGGCGGTGGTCGGTCCAGGATTCGGTGACTCGGCAACCGCTGGGGGTCGCGGTGAAGTCGTAGGCCCACAGGGAGATGGGGATGGGGCCGAAGTGGATGGAGAACGCGAAACGCTCCGCCGGTACGGCGTCCACGACGCGGCCGAAGGTGAACCAGCGGATGGCTCCGACGCGGTTGTGGCCGACGAAGCGCGCGCCCACCGCGGGTCCCGGCGTACCCCTCGACCAGGTCACTCGCGTGCACTCGGGCGACCACTCGCGCATCCGGGGCAGATCGCTCACCAGTGAGTACAGCTGGTCGGCGGACGCCTCCACTGCTATCGACTCCGTCAGGTTGACACGCACGCTGCCGAGCGTGACATAGGGACTACCGGACGGCATACTCGGGCGCTCCGCCGCTGCCCAGGAGGATCTTTGCCACGCCGTACCCCGATCATCGTGGCCACCGCGCTCGTCGCGTCGCTGGCCGGTCTCCCCGTCATCGCGCGGACCGCGAGCGCGCTGCAGGCCGACAAGCCGCAGCCCCCGGCCTCCGCGCTGGTGAAGGAGTCCTCGACCGGCTCGTACATCGTCCAGCTCGACGACGCCCCGGTGGCCGAGTACGACGGCAACATCGCCGGACTGCCCGCGACACGCGTCGTACCGGGCGGGAAGCTGGTCAAGACGGCCAGCCAGGTCGTCGGCTACGTGCGGCACCTGGCCGAGGAGCGTGACCAGCTCCTGAAGGCGGTCCCCGGTGTGCAGAAGCTGTACGACTACAGCTACACCTACTCCGGTTTCTCCGCGCAGATGTCGTACGACGACGCGATCAAGCTGGCCAAGTCGTCCGGAGTGAAGAGCGTCGAGCCGAGCGAGATGCAGCACCAGGACACCGTGGACACTCCACGCTTCCTGGGGTTGTCCGGCAAGGGCGGTGCGTGGCAGCAGGCCGGTGGGGTCGACAAGGCCGGCGACGGCGTGATCATCGGGGTCATCGACTCCGGTTTCGTCCCGGAGCGGGCCAGCTTCGCGCCGATGAAGACCACCATGCGGTCGGACGCGATCATCGCGAAGAAGTGGAAGGGCACCTGCCAGGCGGGTGAGGAGGCACCGGTCAGCTGCAACAACAAGGTGATCGGCGCCCGGTACTTCGACAAGGGCATCGGCACCCGTCCGATCCCGGAGGAGTTCAGGTCGCCGCGTGACTACGGCGGTCACGGCACCCACACGGCCAGTACGGCGGGCGGTGACAACGGCGTCGAGATGAGCGTCATGGGTCGCGACTACGGCAAGGGCTCCGGTATCGCGCCGCACGCCCGGCTGGCGATCTACAAGGTGCTGTGGGCGGTCGACCAGACCGGTGGCGGCACCGGTACCGACGCGGACATCGTGGCCGGGATCGACGCCGCGGTCGCCGACGGCGTGGACGTGATCAACTACTCGGTCTCCGGCTCGGGTTCGACGTACGTGAACGCCACCGGCCTCGCCTTCTTGCGGGCCGCCAAGGCGGGCGTGTTCGTCGCAACCAGTGCCGGCAACACCGGTCCGGGCGTCGGCACGGTCGGCAAGACCTACCCCTGGGTGACGACGGTTGCCAACGGCACCCATGACCGCGACATCCGGACCACTGTCACCCTCGGAGACGGCAAGACCTACACCGGCGCGGGCATCGGCGCCGGTACGCCGTCCGCACCGGTGATCCTGGCCAAGGACGCCGGCCTGCCGGGCGCCGACCCGGCCAACCTCGCGCTGTGCCAGTCCGGCACGCTCGACAAGGCCAAGGTCACCGGCAAGATCGTGGTCTGCGACCGCGGCGTGAACGCCCGGGTCGACAAGAGCCTGCAGGTGAAGAACGCCGGCGGCGTCGGCATGATCCTGCTGAACATCACCGCGGGCACGCTGGACGCCGACCTGCACACGGTCCCGACCGTGCACCTCGACGAGAAGGCCGCGCCCGCGGTCAAGGCGTACGTGAGCGGAACGGCGAACCCGACCGCCACCATCGGCCCCGGGACGCCGGTCCGCGTGACCGCACCGAAGGTCGCCGCCTCGTCCAGCCGTGGACCGTCCCCGGCGGGCAACGGCGACCTGCTCAAGCCGGACATCATGGCGCCGGGCACCAACGTGCTGGCCGCGACGACCGCGTTCAGCGCGGCCGGTGGCGAGTACGCCTTCATGAGCGGTACGTCGATGGCGTCGCCGCACATCGCCGGAGCCGCGGCGGTGCTGAAGGGCAGGCATCCGGACTGGTCGCCGATGGCCATCAAGTCCGCGCTGCTGACGACCGGCACCGACAAGGACACCAGCGGCAAGCCGATCCAGAACGACTCCGGATCCGCGGGCAACCCGTTCGGGTACGGCGCCGGCCTCGTGCAACCGAAGAAGGCGATGGACCCGGGCCTGGTCTACGACTCGTCGTACACCGACTGGGCGAAGTTCGTCTGCGGTTCCGGTCAGGTGCCGGCGACGCACGCGCTGTGTGCGGACGGCAAGATCGACCCGAGCGACCTGAACTACCCGACGATCGCGGTCGGCGACCTGGCCGGCAAGCAGACCGTGACCCGGACCGTGACGAACGTCGGCCACCTGCCCGAGGTGTACTTCCCGAAGGTCGAGGGGCTGAAGGGCGTACAGGTGACGGTGACGCCGCGGATCCTGATCACGGTGCCCGGCCAGACCGCGACGTACAAGGTGACCTTCGAGAACAAGGGCGCGCCGCTCGAGCAGTTCGCGTTCGGCAAGCTGACCTGGAAGTCGAACCGGCACGCGGTGACCAGCACGCTGGCGATCAAGCCGCTGACGGTCAAGGCGCCCGTGCAGGTCACCGGGACGGGCACCAGCGGCTCGGTCGAAGTCCCGATCACCGCGGGCTACACCGGAACGCTCAACACCACCGCGGTCGGCCTGACCCCGGCCACTGTGGCCGACGCAGCGTTGAAGAACCCGGGCGGCGTGGCGTTCCCGACCACGAACCCGCAGGTCAACGACCACGTGGCCAAGTTCACCGTGAACGTCCGGGCCGGCGTGAAGTACGCCCGGTTCTCGACGTTCGACGCGGACTACCCGGCCGGCACCGACCTCGACGTGTTCGTGTACAACGCGGGTACGTCGACCCTCCTCGGCAGCAGCACCGGCGGCTCGGCCGAGGAGGAGGTCAACCTCCCGGCACCCGCCGGCGGAGCGGTCGACGTGTACGTCGACTTGTTCGCCGGAGCCGATGAGCAGCAGGTGAAACTCGACCACTGGGAACTGCAGAAGGTCGAGGGCAACGTGACCGTCACCCCAGCCAGCCAGCAGGTCCAGGTAGCCGGCCAGACCACGGTCGCTGCCTCCTGGACCGGTCTGACCGCCGGCATGCGGTACCTCGGCCAGCTGCACTACTCCGACGGCGCCGACGGCTCCGGCTCGACCATGGTCCGGGTCGACAGCTGAACCCCGCCGAGGGCGACCTGTGTCGCCCTCGGCCGCTATTCCAAGAGATCAGGATGGGCAGCGCCTGGAGCGCGCGCTGCATTCCGGTTCAGGCCAGTCGCTCCCGCACCCAGTCGAGGTGGATCAGGGCGTGCTTGCGCTGCCAGGCACGGATCGTGGGGAGCCCGGGCGGGGCTGGCTGGGCGGCGCCCCACCACAGGCCGCCGGCGATGGCGGCCAGGAAGCCGGTGATCGCCACATCGCCGGGCAGCGCGGGCAGCGTGACCGACTCACGCATGTCTGCCTGCAGGATGACGGTGTCGGCCCAGTCCGGCGCCAACGCAGCGTGCGCCCAGTCGATGAAGACCACGCGGTCGTCGGTGAGGATCATGTTGTCGGCCCGCAGGTCCCAGTGCGCCAGCGCCTTGCCCTCAGCCAGCGCGCGGACGCCGATGCGAGCCAGTTCGGCCAGCTCTTCCTCACGTCCGGCCACCCAGTCGGGTACGTCGAGCCCGTCGGCGATCACGTTGTTCCACCGGCTCAGGAACTCCTGACTGCGTACGGCGGCGACCGGTGCGTCCGTCCACGGCGACGGATCGAGCGCCGCGGTCAGTTCGGCGAGCGCGTCCAGCACGCGATCGGCCTCATGCTGTTCCCACGGGTGGTTCGGCAGCCGGCCCTCGATGTCCTCGAGCAGCAGCGCGACCCAGTCGCCGTCGTCGTACACGTCGTACAGCACCGGGGCTGTCGGCAACGGACCGACGCCCTGGATCGCGGCGATCTCGTTGCGGAACAACTCCGGGGTCTTCGGGTTGAGCGACGTACCGACGGCCTTGACGAAGGCGCGGCGGCCGGAGGCTGTCACCAGGCGGGCGGCGACGCCGGGGGAGAAGCCACCCTGCTGGGTCGTGGCCGAGGCCACCGCGGATCCGAGCGAACGCTCGACCCACGCCCGCACGGCGGCGGGCACCTCCTCGAAGGGCAACCGAACCCCGGCAGCATGTCCCATGCGCCCCAACGGTAAGGTCCGCACGCCCCGACCGCTCGGGATTTTCGAATCCGCTGGCCCCGCATGGGATGATTGACCGGTTGACCAGCAAGAACCCGACAGACCCGAGACGAACTGGATCCCCTCCGTGCCCGTTGGCCCCACGACCGTGCCCCAGCCGGGTCGTACCGACCCGTCGCTGATCCGGAACTTCTGCATCATCGCCCACATCGACCACGGCAAGTCGACGCTGGCCGACCGGATGCTGCAGATCACCGGAGTGGTCGACGACCGCTCGATGCGGGCGCAGTACCTGGACCGGATGGACATCGAGCGCGAGCGCGGCATCACGATCAAGTCGCAGGCGGTCCGGCTGCCGTTCGCGCCCGGACCGGACTCCCCGGGCGGCCTGCTCGCCCCGGACGGTACGACGTACATCCTGAACATGATCGACACGCCCGGCCACGTCGACTTCACCTACGAGGTCTCGCGGTCGCTGGAGGCGTGTGAGGGCGCGGTGCTGCTGGTCGACGCAGCGCAGGGGATCGAGGCGCAGACGCTGGCGAACCTGTACCTCGCGCTGAACGCGGACCTGCACATCATCCCGGTGCTGAACAAGATCGACCTGCCCAGCGCGCAGCCGGAGAAATACGCGGCCGAGCTGGCCCACATCATCGGCTGCGACCCGTCCGACGTGCTGAAGGTGTCGGCGAAGACCGGCGAGGGCGTCGAGGAGCTGCTCAGCGAGATCGTCGCGCAGGTCGAGCCGCCGAAGGGCGTCAAGGACGCGCCGCCGCGGGCCCTGATCTTCGACTCGGTGTACGACACGTACCGCGGCGTGGTCACCTACGTCCGGGTGGTCGACGGCGAGCTGACCCACCGGGACCGGATCAAGATGATGTCGACCGGCGCGGTGCACGAGATGCTCGAGGTCGGGGTGATCTCGCCGGAGCCGATGAAGACGCCGAGTATCGGTGTGGGTGAGGTCGGTTACCTGATCACCGGCGTGAAGGACGTCCGCCAGTCCCGGGTCGGTGACACCGTCACCGCCGCCGTGCACGGCGCGACCGAGGCGCTCGGCGGCTACAAGCACCCGCAGCCGATGGTGTACTCCGGGCTGTTCCCGATCGACGGTGACGACTACCCGACGCTGCGGGACGCGCTGGAGCGGCTGCAGTTGAACGACGCGGCGCTGCAGTACGAACCGGAGACCTCGGGCGCGCTCGGGTTCGGGTTCCGGTGCGGCTTCCTCGGGCTGCTGCACATGGAGATCGTCCGCGAGCGGCTCGAGCGCGAGTTCGACCTCGACCTGATCTCAACCGCGCCGAACGTGGTCTACCGGGTCGAGATGGAGGACGGCAAGGAGCACGTCGTCACCAACCCGAGCGAGTTCCCCGAGGGCAAGATCGCCGACATCTTCGAGCCGGTCGTGAAGGCGACGATCCTCAGCCCGAAGGACTTCATCGGCGTGATCATGGAGCTGTGCCAGGCCAAGCGAGGCAACCTGCAGGGCATGGACTATCTGTCCGAGGACCGCGTCGAGCTGCGCTACACGCTGCCGCTGGCCGAGATCGTCTTCGACTTCTTCGACCAGCTGAAGTCCAAGACCAAGGGGTACGCCTCGCTGGACTACGAGCCGACCGGCGAGCAGGCGGCCGCGCTGGTCAAGGTCGACATCCTGTTGCAGGGCGAGACGGTCGACGCGTTCTCCGCGATCGTGCACCGCGACAACGCCTACTCCTACGGTGTCGCGCTGGCCGGCAAGCTGAAGGAACTGATCCCCAGGCAGCAGTTCGAGGTGCCGATCCAGGCCGCGATCGGGTCCCG
>Ga0164241_10006831_pt1 | contig 10343 bp, 6 predicted proteins | sample OricomyardsoilBY_FD_108780 | JGI IMG/M metagenome (GOLD analysis project Ga0164241, IMG submission 108780) | Backyard soil microbial communities from Emeryville, California, USA - Original compost - Back yard soil (BY) | ecosystem: Environmental > Terrestrial > Soil > Unclassified | place: USA... | reverse complement strand
GCAACTTCGTCACGCTGAAGATCACCACGCGCTCCGGCGTCACAGGCCTGGGCGATGCCACCCTCAACGGCCGTGAACTGGCGGTGGCTTCCTACCTGACAGATCACGTGGTGCCGAATCTCATCGGCCGCGACGCCGGGCGCATCGAAGACACCTGGCAATTCCTGCATCGCGGCGCCTACTGGCGGCGCGGTCCGGTGACCATGAGCGCCATCGCCGCGGTGGACGTCGCACTGTGGGACATCCTGGGAAAAATGGCTGGGATGCCGCTGTACCAGTTGCTGGGTGGGCGCTCGCGCGAGGGGGCGCTGGTTTACGCGCATGCCAATGGCCGCGACATCGCCGAGACCAGCGCGCAGGTAGGCCAGTACATCGAACAGGGCTTTCTCGCCGTGCGCGCGCAGTGTGGGGTGCCCGGCGTGAAGAAGGCTTACGGCATTTCCAGTGGCGGCAAGCCCTACGAACCGGCCGAAAGCGAGCTGCCGCTGGAAACGGTGTGGAACACCCCGCGCTACCTGGAAACCGTGCCCCGGCTGTTCGAGCAATTGCGCCGCGATCATGGCCAGGAGGTGGAGCTGCTGCACGACGTGCATCATCGGCTGACACCCATCGAGGCCGCACGCCTGGCGCGTGCGCTGGAGCCCTACCGGCTGTTCTGGCTCGAGGATGCAACCCCGGCCGAAAACCAGGAGTCCTTCGAACTGATACGCAAACACTCGGTCACGCCGCTGGCGGTGGGCGAGGTGTTCAATTCGATCTGGGACTGCAAGCACCTGATCGAGAACCAGCTCATCGACTACATCCGCACGACCATCGTGCATGGCGGCGGCATCACGCACCTGCGACGGCTGGCGGATTTCGCGGCCCTGCGCCAGGTTCGCACCGGCTTTCACGGCGCCACGGACCTCTCGCCTGTCACCATGGGCGCGGCGCTGCACTTCGACACCTGGGTGCCGAACTTCGGCATCCAGGAGTACATGTTTCACAGCGAGGAAACCAACGCGGTTTTTGCGCACGACTATGAATTGCGCGGCGGCCGCCTGCACGTGGGCGATACCCCGGGCCATGGCGTCACGCTGGATGAAAAGCTGGCGGACAAGTACCCCTATTCGCCCAGGCAGTTGCCGGTGGCGCGTCTGGAAGACGGCACGATGTGGGACTGGTGAAACATATGAAACTCATTCGCGGCATCGCAACCCTGTGTGCCACGGCACTGCTGCTGGGCACGGCCACTGGTGCCGGCGACAATCCGGCCTATCTCGACACCCGGCTCAGTTTCCAAGCGCGCGCCGCCGACCTGGTCGGACGCATGATGCTCGAAGAGAAGGCGGCGCAGATGCAGAATGCCGCGCCGGCCATCGCGCGCCTCGGCGTCCCGGCCTATGACTGGTGGAACGAGGCCTTGCACGGTGTGGCGCGTGCAGGCCAGGCAACCGTGTTTCCGCAGGCCATCGGCCTGGCCGCCACTTTCGACGTGCCGCTGATGCATGAGGTGGCCACGGCCATCAGCGACGAGGCGCGCGCCAAACATCATCAGTTCCTGCGCGAGGACCAGCACGCGCGCTACCAGGGCCTGACCTTCTGGTCGCCGAACATCAATATCTTCCGCGATCCGCGCTGGGGTCGCGGCCAGGAGACCTACGGCGAGGACCCTTTCCTGACCGCACGCATGGGCGTGGCCTTTGTAACCGGGCTGCAGGGCGATGACCCGAAGTACCGCAAGCTCGATGCCACGGCCAAGCATTTCGCGGTGCACAGCGGGCCGGAATCCACGCGCCATGAATTCGATGTTCACCCCAGCGAGCGCGATCTGCATGAAACCTACCTGCCCGCCTTCCAGGCGCTGGTACAGGAAGCGCATGTGGATGCGGTCATGGGCGCCTATAACCGCGTGAACGGCGAGCCGGCCACGGCAAGTCAACGCCTGCTGGTGGATATCCTGCGCGGCAAATGGGGATTCAAGGGCTATGTGGTTTCCGACTGCGATGCCGTGGGCGACATCTTTCGCACCCACAAGTCGGTGCAGACCGCCGAGCAGGCTGTCGCGCTGGCGGTGAAGAATGGCGATGACCTGAACTGCGGTCGTACCTACGCGGCACTGCCCAAGGCTGTAGAGCAGGGGCTTGTGAAGCAGAGCGAAGTCGACACCGCGCTGCAGCGGCTGATGACCGCGCGCATGCGCCTGGGGATGTTCGATCCACCCGGGCGCGTGCCCTGGTCGAAGCTGCCCTACTCGGTCAATCAGTCCCCGGCGCACGATGCACTGGCGCTGCGCACCGCGCGTGAATCGCTGGTGCTGTTGAAGAATGAGGGCGTGCTGCCGCTGTCCAGGAATCTCAGGCGCATCGCGGTCATCGGGCCAACCGCCGACAGCGTCAATGCGCTGCTGGGCAACTACAACGGCACACCGGCCGCCCCGGTCACGGTACTGGCGGGCATCCGCGCCGCCGCACCCCAGGCGCAAGTCGTGTATGCACGCGGCGCCGAACTGGTCGAAGGCCTGGTCGAGCATCCGGTGGCCGGTGCACCCGGGGCTGCGCCGCCAGGCGCACCGCCGCCCGCACAGGGCTCCCCGGTGCCGCCGCCTTCCACCGAGGAGGCACTCGCGGCCGCCCGCGATGCCGAGGTCGTGATCTTCGTGGGCGGCCTCACCGGCCAGATCGAGGGCGAAGAAATGCGCGTGACCCTGCCGGGCTTCGCCGGTGGTGATCGCACCGACCTGAAACTGCCGGCTTCGCAGCAGAAAATGCTCGAGGCGCTGCAGGCCACGGGCAAGCCGGTGGTGCTGGTGCTCACCGCAGGCTCGGCGCTGGCCATCGACTGGGCGCAGCAGCACCTGCCGGCCATCCTGTACGCCTGGTATCCCGGCCAGCGTGGTGGCACTGCCGTGGCCGATGTTTTGTTCGGCAACGCCGATGCCGGCGGCCGGCTGCCCGTCACCTTCTACAAGCAAGACGAGCCGCTGCCCGCCTTCGATGACTACCGCATGGAAAACCGCACCTATCGCTATTTCAAGGGCACGCCGCTGTATCCCTTTGGACACGGACTTTCCTACACCCACTTCAGCTATTCAGACCTGAAGCTGGATCGCGACCGCGTGAACGCCAGCGGCAAAATGCGCGTCACTGTGAAGGTGAAGAACACCGGCGAGCGGGCGGGCGACGAAGTGGTGCAGTTGTACCTGCGCGCCCTGGATGCACCGCATGCGCGCGCCAGCAAGGAGCTGCGCGGCCTGCAGCGCCTGGCACTCAAGCCCGGAGAAGAACGCACACTGCGCTTCACGGTTTCCCCCACCACCGACCTGCGCTATTACGACGAGCAGCGCCGTGACTATGCCGTGGATGCCGGGCGCTACGAAGTGCAGGTGGGCGCCTCCAGCGCCGACATCCGTCTCGCGCGCTCCTTCGCGGTCATGGCGCCACGATGAGCGACATCGCCACTGCGGGCGATTCCGGCCGCATAGTGTGCTTCGGCGAGCTGCTGTTGCGCCTGTCGGCGCCGGACACGCAGCTGCTGTTCCAGTCGCCGCGTCTGCAGGCCCACTTTGGAGGGGCCGAAGCCAACGTCGCCGCTTCACTGGCCATCCTCGGCCATCGCAGCAGCATTGTCAGCGCACTGCCGGATAACCCCGTGGGCCGCGCCTGCGCCGGCGAACTGCGTCGCCATGGCGTGGATACTTCGGGCATCCAGTTCGCCAGCGGCCGCATGGGCCTGTATTTTCTGGCACACGGCGCCATGCTGCGTCCTTCGCAAGTGACCTACGATCGCGCCGGCTCGGTGTTCGCGCAGACTCCCGCCGATGCCTACGACTGGCCGCAGCTGCTGGCCGGAGCCCGCTGGCTGCACCTGTCCGGCATCAATCTCGCACTGGGCGAAGTTCCCGCCGAGGCGGCATTGGTTGCGGCGCGCGCGGCGCGCGCTGAGGGCATCCGCATCTCCTTCGATTGCAATTTCCGCAGCCAGCTGTGGGGCGCGCGCGCCGCAAAGGCTCCGGAACTGCTGCGGGAAATCATGGCCGAAGCGGTTCTGCTGTTCGGCAACGAGCGCGATATCGCGCTGGTGCTGGGCACGGCGTTCGGGCAGGCCGATGACGACGAACGATTCCTGGCCGCGTCACAGGCGGCATTCGAGGCCTTTCCGCGACTGCAATGGATGGCCACCACGGCCAGGCGCGCACTGGATGCGGACACACAGGAACTGCGCGGTCATCTGGCCACGCGGGCACATGTACTGAGTACGCGCGCGCACCGGCTCGCCGGCATCGTGGACCGCATCGGCAGCGGCGATGCCTTCGCCGCCGGTCTTCTGCATGGCCTGACGACCGGCGTGCACGAGCCCGGCACGCTGGACTTCGCCGTCGCGGCCGCCTGCCTCAAGCACTCGGTGCCCGGGGACGTGAACCTGCTGGGTGCCGCCGACATGGATGCCTGGCTGGAGCAGGATGGTTTCGACGTGAGGCGTTGATGAGCCAGGCTCCGGCCTCGCGACTGTCCAGAGCCGCGCTGCCCGTACTTCCCGCAGGCGTTGCGCGTCCCGCCTACGATCCCGCCGGCACACGCGTGGGCATCGTGCACTTCGGGCCCGGGGCCTTTCACCGTGCGCACCAGGCGGCCTATATCGACGACCTGCTGGGTGCGCATCCCGAATGGGCCATCTGCGGCGTCTCCTTGCACAGCGCGCAGGTGCGCGACGCCCTCGCGCCCCAGGATCAGCTGTTCACGCTGGCGCTGCTGGGTGAAGGCCATGCGCTGCGCGTGATCGGTTCGATTCGCGAGCTGCTGCACGGACCCACGCAACAGGCTGCCGTGCTGGCGCGTCTGTGCCATGCGGACACCAGGCTGGTGACGCTCACCATCACCGAAAAGGGCTACTGCCTGGCCGGGGAAGACCTCGATCCCCATCATCCTGACATCGCGCGCGATCTGGCCGCGCCAGCCGACCCGCGCAGCGCCATCGGCTGGCTGGTGGCGGGCCTGGCCGAGCGGCGCGCACGCAAACTGCCGCCTTTCACGGTGCTCAGCTGCGACAACCTCGCCGGCAACGGCCGGCGACTGCGTCGCGCCACGCTGCAATACGCGGCCCGGCTGGATGCCTCACTGGCCAGGTGGATCGAGAGCCAGGTCGCCTTCCCGTGTTCGATGGTAGACAGCATCACCCCCGCCACCGACGCGGCGCTGCGAGCGCGAGTGAACGCCGCACTGGGCTGCGTCGATGCCTGGCCGGTGCAACGCGAGACTTTCGCGCAATGGGTCATCGAGGACGACTTCTGCAACGCGCGACCGCCGCTGCAGCAGGTCGGCATTGCATTCAGTGGTGACATTGCCGGCTACGACCGCGCCAAGCTGCGCCTGCTCAACGGCGCGCACTCCACACTGGCTTATCTGGGATCCCTGATGGACCTGGCCACTGTGGGTGATGCCATGCGCATGGCGCCGCTGGCGCGCTTTGTGGAACGCCTGATGCGGGAGTCCATCCTGCCGGTGCTCGCCTTGCCGCCGACTCTGGATGGCCAGGCCTATGTGGGCGCCATACTCGAACGCTTTGGCAATCCCTGCATCCATCACCAGCTCTCGCAGATCGCCTGGGACGGCTCGCAGAAGCTGCCGGTGCGGCTGCTGCCCACGATTGCCGACGCGCGCGCGCAGGGCCGGGACATCGGCGCGCTGTGTCTGTCGGTGGCGGCGTGGCTGCACTTCGTGCGACGTCAGGCGCGTCGTGGCGTGCCGCTGGTCGATCCGCTGGATGAACTGCTGCGTGCGGTTGGCCGTGCCTGCGATGGCGACGCACGGGCCGATGTCGCGGCTTTTCTGCAGGTGGATGCGGTATTTGGCCCCCTGGCCAGCGACGCAGGCTTCACCGCGGCGCTGCGTGGCGCCTACGCTGCGCTCGGCGACGGCTCCCCGGGCGCGGTGAGCCAGGCCCTGACCTAGCGCGCGAAGTCCATGCCCATGGCGCGCACGCGCACGCGGGCAATGAAGTTCGATGAAGTCATGTAAAGCATGTGGCCGTCATCGCCGAACTCGCAGTTGGAAACCACACTGCCGGTCTCGATGCGTCCCAGGCGTCGTCCGTCCGCATCCATGACCAGCAGGCCGCCGGGTGCCGAGGCGAACAGCCGGCCCTGCGAATCCATGCACATGCCGTCGGGATTGCCCATGCCACCGGCACGCTGCAGATCGCTGGCATCGGCCAGCTGGTGTTTTTCCGTGACATTGCCGCGCGAATCCAGCTGATAAACCATCCATACCGGTCGCGCCGGATCAGAGTTGGATACATACAGCTTGCGCCCGTCCGCGGACAGCACCACGCCGTTGGGAAACTTCAGACTGTCATCGATCAGATGTACCGAGCCATCCACGTCGAGGCGGAACACGCCGCTGAAGGCCAGTTCCCGCACCGCTGATCGATCGATGTCCTTCAACCCATAGGGTGGATCGGTGAAAAAAATCTTGCCGTCTTTGCCACGCGCCATGTCGTTGGGGCTGTTGAAACGGTGACCTTCAAAGCGCGTGGCCAGCTGCTGCTTCGCCTTCGTCCGGGGATCAAAGCGCGCGATGCTGCGCGAGCCGGAGTCGGCCAGCAGCAACGTGCCCTGCGGCTCTGAAAGCAGGCCATTGGAGCCCGGTTCGCGCAGCGTGCCATCATCCGGACCGGCATAACCGGATGGCTCGAGGAATACCGACAGCCCGTCGCGTTGCGACCAGCGATACATGCGGTTCTTCGGCACATCGCTGAACAGCAGGTAGCCGCCGTCGCGCACCCACGCGGGCCCTTCTGCCCAGGTGATCCCATCCGCGATTTTCTCGATGCGCGCATCGGCGGGCACGATGTCGGCGAACGACGGATCGTAGGTGGTGATCTGCCCTATGAGCGGATACGGCGCGCTGGCGGCCATTGCGGAGCCCGCCAGCAACATCGCTGGCAGCGAGGCAGATGTCGCGCGTTTGCGATTCATAGTCGATATGCCCTCTTCGGCAGGTGATAGGCCAGTTCCACCGCAAGCTGCGCGGCCTCATCTTCTTCCAGCCGGTGTTCGGCCACCAGCCTGGCCAGCATGGCGCAATCGACGCGACGCGCCACATCGTGCCGCGCGGGGATGGAAAGGAAGGCGCGCGTATCGTCGTTGAAGCCGATGGTGTTGTAGAAGCCGGCGCTGCTGAGCGTCTGCTCGCGAAAGCGCCACATGCCCTCGGGCGCATCGTGGAACCACCACGCAGGCCCCAGGAACAGGCACGGGTAGTGACCGGCCAGCGGCGCCAGTTCGCGTGAGTAAGTGCTTTCATCGAGCGTGAACAGGATCAGGCGAAAGCGCGGTTCATTGCCAAAGCGCTCGAGCAGTGGCCTGAGCGCGCGCACAAAGTCGGTGGGCAGGGGGATGTCGGCGCCCATGTTGCGGCCGTAGCGCTCGAACACACGAGGGTTGTGATTGCGGAACACGCCCGGGTGGATCTGCATCACCAGCCCATCCTCGAGGCTCATCGCGGCCATCTCGGTGAGCATCTGCGCGCGGAACAGTTCAGCCTCGGCCGCATCGGCCCTGCCACGCACCACCTTGTCGAACAGCTGCCGTGCCGCATCCGGCGCCAGGTTCGCGGTGCTGGCGCTGATATGGCCATGATCGGTGGAGGTGGCGCCCATGGAGGCGAAGAACGCACGACGCTGGCGATGCGCGTTGAGGTACCCCGCCCAGGTATGCACGTCCTCGCCGGTCAGCTCGCCGAAACTACGCAGCGCATCGGCAAAGGCTTCGTGCTCCGGATCGATCACCGCATCGGGCCGGTAGGCGGTGATGACGCGCCCCGGCCAGCCGCTGGCGCGGATCCTCGCGTGATGCGCCAGCGAATCTTCCGGCCCCTCGGTGGTGGCGAGCACTTCGATGTTGAAACGCTCGAACAGCGCGCGCGGCCGGAATGAGGCCGTCTGCAACGCCGCGGTGATGCGATCGTAGTAGTCATCGGCCGTGGCGGCATCCAGGCGCACCCGGAATTCGAACACGTCGTTAAATACGTGGTTCAACCACAGGGACGAGGGCGTGCCGCGGAACAGATGAAAGTGCCGCGCGAAAATCCGCCACGCCGCGCGCGGATCCACGACGGCGCGCGAGCCATCCGCGCGGGGGATACCCAGCTCTTCCAGCCCCACGCCCTGGCTGTAGAGCATCCGGAACACATAGTGATCGGGAATCAGCAGCAGTTCGGTGGCATTGGCAAAGGGCGCATTGCTGGCGAACCATTGCGGATCGGTGTGCCCATGCGGGCTGATGATGGGCAGAGACGCCACTTCACTATACAGACGTCGCGCGATGGCGCGCTGCGCGGGATCAGAGGCGAACAGGCGATCCGGACTCAGCGATAGCGGCTGGCTTGGCATGTCGTTGCTCACCGGGACTCTGATACCGCCGACGCAAACTGCGCGGGTTGCATGCGCGGCACCAGCACGTGCACCACCAGCAACGCCAGCAGATAGGCCAACCCTGCCATCAGGAACATCGGCATGTAGGTGCCATGGGCCTGCAGCTGCAATCCCACGAAGGTGGAGATCAGTATGCCGCCCACCGCGCCGGCGAAGCCGCCGATACCCACCACCGAGCCTACTGCCCGGCGCGGAAACAGATCGGAGGTCAGCGTGAACACATTGGCGGACCAGCCCTGATGACCGGCGGCTGCCAGGCCGATCAACGCTACCGCCGCCCAGACATTGTCGACCCAGGCCGCCGACATCACGGGCACCACGGCCAGTGCGCAGACCAGCATGGCCGTCTTGCGCGCGCGGTTCACGCTCCAGCCCAGCTTGATGAAACGCCCCGCGAGCCAGCCGCCACCAATACTGCCCAGATCGGCGGCCAGGTAGATCACGATCAGCGGCAGGCCCAGTGCGAGCAGCGACAGGCCATGGCGCGTGTGCAGGAATTTGGGCAGCCACGACAGGAAGAACCACCACACCGGATCAGTGATGAACTTGGCGGCGACAAAGGCCCAGGCTTGCCGGTGACGCAGCACATTGAGCCAGGGAACGCGCGTCGCCGTGGCTGGCTCATGGCCGATGTACTCGCGTTCGACCGCCGAGAGCCTGGGCTGCTGCTCCGGCGTGCGATAGGTCATGAGCCAGCCGATGAGCCAGGCGGCGCTCAACACGCCGGTGCACAGGAAGGCCACCTGCCAGCCCAGCGTCACGGCGATGATGGGCACCAGCGCAGGGGCCACCAGCGCGCCGATGTTGGATCCGGAATTGAAGATGCCCGTGGCCAACGCACGTTCCCGCTGCGGAAACCACTCCGCCACCACCTTGATGGCCGCCGGGAAATTGCCCGACTCGCCCAATCCCAGCGCAAAACGCGCGGCCGCGAAGCCGATGACACCCGTGGCCAGGGATGTGCTCATGGCGGCCAGGCTCCAGATGCCGATGGCCAGCGCGTAGCCCAGACGCGTGCCCAGACGGTCGATGACGGCACCCGCGCACAGCAGGCCGATCGCATAGGCGACCTGGAAGGCCATGACGATGTAGCTGTACTGCAGCTCGGTCCAGCCGAAGCTCTCCTGCAGCGACGGCGCCAGCACGCCGAGCACCTGCCGATCCACGTAGTTGATCGTGGTGGCCGCCAGCAGCATCGCGCAGATACGCCAGCGAAACCCACCCACTGACGCCCGCGTCATCGACATGCCTTGTCCCGCCGACATAGTAATAAGCCAGAGCTTAGCCCATGGGACGCCCGGGCTGTCGACAGCGATGTGGCATGCCAGAGTATGATTGCCCGCCGCGCATCACGCAGGCGCCAAGCACGCAAAAGGGGGAACACGGTGAGCAGCGATATCAGCAACCGACTCTCGGTCCTGGAGAAGATTGGTTATAGCCTGGGCGACCTCGCCGCCAACCTGATCTTCCAGACCCTGGTCACCTTCCTCGCCTTCTTCTATACCGACGTCTATCGCATTCCTGCCGACACGGCGGCCCTGGTGATATTGATAGTGGGCCTGCTGGGCGCATTCGTGTTCACCCCGGTCATGGGGTTCATTGCCGATCGCACGCGCTCGCGCTGGGGCAAGTTCCGTCCCTGGATTCTATGGACGGCCGTTCCCTTCGGCGTGTTCGCGCTGCTGGCCTTCAGCACCCCCGACCTCAGCGGCCCGGCCAAGGTCGGCTATGCCTTTGCCAGCTACACGCTGCTGGTGGCGATTTATGTCGCCAACAACCTGCCCTACGGCGCGCTGAGCGGCGTGCTGACCGGCAGCATGTCCGAACGCAACAGCATGTCCTCGTACCGCTTCGTGGCGGTGATGATCGCGCAGTTCATCATCCAGGTGCTGCTGCTGCCGCTGGTGCTGATCCTGGGCAATGGCGACAAG
>Ga0164241_10006830_pt1 | contig 10343 bp, 7 predicted proteins | sample OricomyardsoilBY_FD_108780 | JGI IMG/M metagenome (GOLD analysis project Ga0164241, IMG submission 108780) | Backyard soil microbial communities from Emeryville, California, USA - Original compost - Back yard soil (BY) | ecosystem: Environmental > Terrestrial > Soil > Unclassified | place: USA... | reverse complement strand
CCGCCGCCCGCGCTCCTGCCCGGCGACGGCGAGACCCACCTCGTCGAGGGCGTCGCCCCCGGGTTCGTCCTGTGCGTCGCACGCCTCCTGCCGTACAAGAACGTCGATGCCGTGATCGGCGCCGTGTGCGAGCTCGGGGACCGGCGGCTCGTCGTCGTCGGTGACGGACCCGACCGTGCCAGGCTCCAGCGGCTCGCCGACGCCGCCGGGACCGCGTCCGGGAGCGACGAACCGCGGGTGCGGCTGGCGGGCCGGGTCGACGACCCGACGCTGCGCTGGCTGTATGCCAACGCCGACGCGCTCGTCGCCGCGTCCTACGAGGACTACGGGCTCTCGCCGCTCGAGGCGGGGGCGTTCGGGGCACCCTCGGTCGTCCTGCGGGACGGCGGCTACCTCGACACCGTCGCGGAGGGCGTGACCGGCGTCTTCTTCGACGCGCCGGATTCTGTGGAGATCGCGCGGGCGATCGAGGAAGCCTCCACGACGCCATGGGATGATCAGGCGCTCGCGGCCCACGTGGCCCGCTTCGGGACCGGGCGATTTCTGGACAGAATTCGCGCGGTCGTGAATGACGAGCGTCATGATGGGTAGACGGAGCCGGCAAGGCTCGTCGAGAGGCTCCAGAAGGCGAGGCTGCGCGTGACGGTCCGCGAGTTCCTGCGCACGATCTGGGACGGCAAGTGGTACGTCCTCACGGCCATCGTCATCGTCATGGTCGCGGCGCTGATCTACCTCCAGCGTCAGGTGACGACCTACGAGGCGACCGCGTCGGTCCAGCTCAACTCGGCCACGAGCGCGACGTCGTCGTCGGCGGACGTGACCGCGACCACCGCGAACGCGGATCCGTCGATCGTGACGTCCCGGGCCGTCGGAGAGGTCGCCGCCAAGGAGCTCGGGGTGGATCCTGCCGGGGCCCCGTATCTGGCGCTGGACGTGACGGCCACGTTCGGGCCGGACACGTCCACGATGTCGATCGTGGCGCACGGCACGGACGCCGCCCGGACGGCAGCGACGGCGAACGCCTTCGCCACGGCGTACGCCGCGCACCTGCCTGACGTCATCGACACCCAGGTCGCGGCGATCGACAAGCGGCTCGACGCGCTCAAGGCTCAGCTCGCCGACGCCACCGACGCGCTGAAGAAGGACGCGAAGGACCCGGTGGCCGCGGCGACCAGGACGTCCGCGAACAAGCAGATCGCGGCTCTGGCGGATCAGCAGGTGACGCTGCGGTCCATCTCACCGCCAGGACAGGTCACGGCGCGGGCGACGGGCGCCAGCCCGGAGGGTGCGAACCGGACGACCGTTCTCGCGCTCAGCCTGCTCGCCGGTCTCGTGGCCGGTATCGGCCTCGCCTTCGCCCGGCGCGCGGTCGACTTCCACGTCCGGACCGTGGCACAGGCGGCCGAGATCACCGAGGCACCCGTGCTCGCGGAGATCGACGGCGTCAAGCAGGCGCTCAAGGAGGCCGCGCACCATGGGCGGCTGCCGGTGGCCAGCCGTGTCGCGACGCCCTACACCGAGTCGATCCGGGAGCTGCGAACCGCAGTTCAGGTCGGGGTCGCCACCAAGCCGCACGCGGCCGTCGTGGTCACGGCGTCGGACCCGAGTGCGCCGCGTTCGTTCATCGCCGCCAACCTCGCGGCGTCCTGGGCGCTGTCGGGTCGCCGGACCATCGCGTTCTCGGCGGACATGCGGCGGCCCGAGCTCGACGGGATCCTCCCCGCGCCCGAAGGATGGTCGGGGGATGCGCGAGCGCTGCGCCCGACCCGGGTGCCGAACCTCAGCCTCTACCCGGTGCCCGACCAGCCGTTGGATCCCGCGGACTTCCTCGCGACGCGGCAGGCGCGCCAGCTCGTCGAGTCGTTGCGTGCCCAGGCGGACATCGTCGTCATCGACGCGCCGCCCGTGCTCGCCGCCGCCGACGCCACCATCCTCGGCAGCTACAGCGACGGTGTCGTGCTCGTCGCCAGCGTCGGGCGCACGGACCAGGCAGTGCTCGCGGAGGCAGCCAACCGTCTGCGCGTGAACAGCGTCCCCCTGACCGGGTTGGCCGTCGCCGGTGTGACGGGCGACCGCCGGATGGCCTACGCCGCGACGTACGGGGAGGCGGCGCCGGCCGCGTCGTCCGGCCCCGCCTCCGCTCCGACGGCCACGCCCGTCGACGCAACGACGGCATCACCGGTGAGCACGCGGGCCGAGCGGCGTAGCACCATCCCCCAGCGCGAGGCGCCTGTGCAGCCGACAGCGACGGTCCAGCCGACGCCCGTCCACGCCGCGGCGGCTCCTCCGGCGGTTCCCGCACACGCGGTGCCCGCGACGACCGGTGCGGTGCGCACGGCCGCGCCGACGCTGCGGCAGGGGCGGCCGCGCATCCAACCGGCCTGGAGCCCGGTGCAGAACCGGCCTCGGACGGGCGCGATCGCGGTCGTAGACGACACGACGGCGGGGGACCGTCCCGCGACCCCGCCCGACGCCCGGTGACCCGACCGCCGCGGTCCGACGCCCGGCTCCGCGTCGTCGTCCTCGACCACACGGCGGACCTGGGCGGGGGCGAGCTGGCGCTCGAGCGTCTGTGCGCCGCGATCGATCCTGCCGTGGCGCGGCCCAGGGTGATCGTCTTCTCGGACGGGCCGCTGGTCGGGCGGCTGCGCGAGCAGGGGACGGACGTCGAGGTGCTGATGCTCGGCGAAGGCGTCCGGGGCCGGTCCCGGGACGCCCTCGGGACGTGGGCGAGCGTCCGGTCGGCGTGGGCGGCGGTGCCGTTCGTCGTCCGGCTCGCGCGGCGCCTGCGAGCTCTGCGACCTGACCTGGTGCACACCCAGTCGCTCAAGGCCGACGTCCTCGGTTCGGCGGCCGCCGTGCTCGCCCGGACGCCCGTCGTCTGGCACGTGCATGACCGGATCGCGGACGACTACCTGCCGGCGCGCGTGGCCCGCATCTTCCGGCTGCTCGTCCGGCGGGTGCCGCGCGCCGTCGTCGCGAACTCCCGCGCGACCGCGGCCACCCTCGGCCGCCCCGACACCGTCGTGGCCTACCCCGGGTTCGCCCCGGACCAGGTACGTGCGGACGGGTGCGCCCGCTCGAGGCCGACGGTCCCGACGATCGGGCTCGTGGGTCGACTCAGCCCGACCAAGGGTCAGCTCGAGCTGGTGCGCGCCGCCCGCCGCGTGCTCGACGTCAGGCCGGACGTACGGTTCCGCATCGTCGGGGCGCCGATGTTCGGCGCGGAGGACTACGCACGCGAGGTGGACGGCGAGATCGAGCGGCTCGGTCTTGGCGGCTCGGTCGCGGTCGAGGGCTTCACGACCGACGTCGCCGCGGTTCTCGACGCCCTCACGGTCGTCGTGCACGCGTCCCCGGTGCCGGAGCCCTTCGGCCAGGTCGTGGTCGAGGCGATGATCCGTGGGGTGCCGGTGATCGCGACGGACGCGGGCGGCGTCCCGGAGATCCTGCGCGACGGGTCGGACGAGCTCGGTCTGCTGGTCGGCCCCGGCGACGTGGACGGGCTCGCAGACGCCGTCCTCGACGTGCTGGACCACCCGGACCGAGCTGTCACGCGGGCGTGCGCTGCCTACGACTCGGCGCTGCGCCGGTTCCCCGCGACCGAGACGGCGCGGGTGGTCACCGGGGTGTGGGAAGGCGTCGCGCGCGGGCGTCGCCGAGGGCGTCGCGCATGAGCGCGGTCTGACTGTCCCACGTCGGCAAGTCGTGCGGCGCCGCCGCCGACGCGATGCGCGGCCTCGCCGTCGCGGCTCTCGTCACCGCCTCGGCGAAGTCGTGGGGTTCGACGACCGTGACGCGATCCTTCGGGGCGTCGCGGAAGCCGGCGACCGGTGTCGAGACGACGGGACGCCCGACGGCGAGGTACTCGTAGAGCTTGATCGGGTCGAGGCTGTCGGTGAACGCGTCGACGACGTGTGGCACCACGAGGACGTCCGCGTGCTGCAGGTAGGCCGGGACGGCCTGGGCCGGCCGCGCGCCGAGGACGACGACGCCCGCCTCGCTGAGACGGTGCAGCTCGTCGGGCTCCAGTGCTGCCGGGCCGACCAGGACGAGCGTGCCGTCGCCGTCGAGCGCGTCCGAGCTTGCCAGGCAGAGGTCGACGTCGAGCCGGTCCGCGTGGAGCGTGCCGACGTAGAGCGCGATGCGGCCTGGTGGAAGGTCGTGGGGCCGGGGCTGCGGCTGCACGTACCGGGCGGCGTCGACGCCGTTCGTGATGACGTGGACCGAACGGCGCGTGCCCTTCCGGAGCGCGAGGTTCGGCGAACAGACGGTCACGACGTCACAGCCATCCAGCAGCGTGTCCTCGTCCCGTGCGAGACGTTCTCGCTCGGCCTCGGGGCGTTCGGCCGCGAGCCAGTCATCCGTGACGTCGTAGAGCGAGGGCAGGCCGGACGCGAGAAGTGGAGCTCCACCGAGGTCGTTGATCCAGCATGTCGGGTGCTCGAGCCCCAGGCGGCGGGCGGCGCGCAGCACCCGTCTGGCACGTCGCGCGTCGTACCCGGGCGAGATTCGTCGCGGGAGCAGCTTGGTCGGCTCGTACAGCCAGAGACGCCCCGCCGCGACGCCGTCGAGCTCAGGCCCGTGCCGCAGGCCGCGCCCACGGCGTGGTTGGGTGCGACGCAGCGCGGCGTACGCGACGTCGGACGGCGGCTCGACGAACAGGACCCGGAGTGCCGGGTCAGTGCGGAGCAGGCCGGCGACGAGGTACTGGTTGCGACGCCAGACCTGGTCCCACGGCTCCAGGGACACGACGACGAGCCCGTGCGAGTCAGTCACAGGACGTCACGGTAGACCGCTTCCGTGCCGCGCACCTGCGCGTCCAGCGTGAACCGGGCGCGTTGCCTCTCCTGCGCGGCGCGGCCGTAGGCGTCCCGGGCGCCGGGGTCGCGGGCGAGCGCCCCGAGCGCGCGTGCGGCGTCGTCGGCATTCCCGGGCTCGACGAGCGCATGGTGGCTAAGCCCGGCGAGCAGGTCGAGGTGCCCGCCGGCCCGGGCTGCGACGACCGGAAGACCGCGGGACATGGCCTCGAGCACGCTGAGGCCGAAGCCCTCGACCGGGCAGGGGGCCAAGAGCACCGAGGCTGACCGCTGGAGGTCCGGCACGTCGGTGCGCCTGCCGAGGAAGCGTGTCGCGTGGCTGATCCCGAGGTCCTCCGCGAGCTTCTCCAGATCGCCGCGCAGCGCGCCCTCGCCGGCGACGTGGAGCTCCCAGCCGTCATCGACGAGCCGGCTGGCGGCGAACGCACGAAGGGCGAGGTCCGTCGCCTTCTCCGCCTCGAGCCGCTGGGCGACCAGGGCGATGGGGCGGCGCTCTGCCGCGGGCGGGGCGTCGGGTTCGGGGTCGACGCCCGGATGGACGACGACGCTCTCGCCGTCGATCGACGCCGCGACGTAGGAGCTGATGGCGATCTGCGCGGCGACCCGACGTCGGATCACCGGCGCAGCGAGGCCGCCGAGCGTGCTCTGCCCGCGGGGGAGCGCGATGTGTCTGGTGACCACGAGCGGGACGCGGCCCCTCAGGACAGGGCCGTACGCCGTCGCGGCGGTCTCCGCGGCGGTCAGGTGCGCGTGGACCACCGCAGGCGGCGTCGCGAGCCGTCGGAGCGACCGGAGAGCCTCGCGGACGCTGCGTCCCGGGAGGACGGTCACGTCGGGGCCGGCAGCCTCGCGCATGGCGGCCTCCGCGCCCCCCACGAGGACGACCCGGTGGCCCGTGGACGCCTGGGCTCGCGAGAGGCGCGCCGCATGCGCCTCTGCTCCGGCGTAGGCGTCCGTCACGACGACGTGGGCGATGTTCACGCGCGGCTCGCAGCCGCGGATGCCGGGGCTTCCTGCGCAACGTCACCTTCGAGCGAGCCCGCGCGCGCAGTCCGGGCGTTGTATGCCTGTACGCCCAGACACACGCCGAGGAGCACGAAAGGCACCGACACCAGGGAGGACACCCAGAACTGGTCGAACTGGCTCTGGACGATCCGTGACGCGATGATCGCGACCGCGAGCGTCCCGACCACAGGCTCGATCCTCCAGGCGATCGCCAACGAACCGAGCATGAGGATCACGAAGGCGACGAAGCCGACGAGCCCCACCGAGGAGAGGACCTCGATGAACACGCTGGGCGGCTGGAAGCCGTTGGCCTGAGGGCTGCCGATCCACCAGCGAAGACCTGCGCCGAACAGAGGGTCGGTGCGCCAGACCGCGAGACCGTCCTCGAGCCCCGGTACGCGCAGCGCCGTCGAGTTGAACTGGTTCTCCCCGCTCAGGTCGCTGCGGACGCTCGCCGCCACGACGAGCATGAGGGGCGTCGTCGCGAACAGGAGGAGCTTGCGGCCGAACCGTCTGCCGAGGCCTGGCCGGAAGGCGATGATCACCATGCCGACCCCCAGACCGACGAGCGCCTGACGCGACTGGGTGGCGAACGTCCCCAAGGTGCAGATGACGAAGGCGGGGACGGTGGCCCAGGTGGGCCAGCGCAGCCACGAGGGCAGCGCGAAGCAGACGAGAGCCGCCCAGGAGAGCAGTGGACCCGCGAAGTTCTTCGCGAGCGGGACGGGGAAGTCGGGGTAGATCGGGTCGCTGAAGCCCGTCGACGCGCCGAGTATCGTCGCGTCGATCCCGACAGCCACGCACATCAGGACGAACAGGCCGACGCCGAGGTTGGCGCGTCCGGATGCGCCGACCGCCCACCCCACGACGAGCGCCCCCCCGACGAGGAGCGCGGCGTGGAACCATTCCACGGTGTTCTGGCGGTACGGGTTGGCGATGACCGTGAAGAGGCTGCCGACCTGGTAGATCCCGCACAGCCACAGCGCGGTCCGCATGAGCCGGGTGTACGGCCGGCGCCCGAAGAAGAGTGCGGGCCAGAACGCGGCGAAGAGCGCGGCGTCGGCCATGGACAGGTTGAGGCCGCCCCCGCCCACCCGGTTCGACACCACCAGCAGCGGCATCGCGACGAGCGGAAGCAGGACCGGGTCGTAGAGAGCGATCCCGGCGAGGGCGACGGCGGCTGCGCCGGCGAGGGCCAGGTTCGGTGAGTTCGGGACCAGGTACGCGAGCGAGAGGCAGACCGCGAACAACGCGACCGCCCAGGTCGTCGCGGCGCGAGCCCGCACCCAGGTCATCTGCGCTCGCCCGTCGCCAGACGCGCCTCGGCGGTGAGGGGCCCCCGCAGGTAGAGCCGGAGCCGTGCGAGCTCCTCGGCACGCTCCGGACCCCGCCGGGCCGCCGCCCTGGCACCAGCGCCGACGAGCGCGGCGAGCCGTGCCGACGACCAGCCGCCGGGACCGTGGTGCTTGCGGTAGTAGCGCTCCTGCGACGCGGTGAAGTGGGTGCGGCGGACAGCCGGATCGCTGCTGGTCGCCCCGCCGACGTGCAGTGCGTGGGCGGACGGGACGGGCTCGTGCCGCCAGCCGGCGTCGACGGCACGACGGGCCCAGTCGGTCTCCTCGGCGTAGAGGAAGAACGACTCGTCGAACGGGCCGACGTCGTCGAGCGCCTGACCGTTGAGCAGCAGGACCGAGCCGACCACGAACGAGCCCTCGCCCGGCAAGCGGGCGCTCCCGAGGCCGAGCGCGTCGAGCCAGGCGCGCGCGGGTCCCGGGAGCGGCCAGGTCACGCGTGCCATGTGCCCGTGCTCGTCGGCCTGGGCGGGCCCGACGCTCGCGATCCCGGGGGCGTGGTGCAGGTGGTGGCGCAGCTGCTCCACGGCGTCCGGCAGGACGACGGCGTCGGGGTTGAGCAGCAGCACGTCGCCGTCGGCCTGGCGCCGGGCGAGCGCGGCGTTGACGCCTGCCGCGAAGCCGCCGTTGCGGCCGGGGTCGACGTAGGTCGCTCCGAGTCGCTCAGCGACCTCGCGCACGTCCGCGCGCGAGGAGTTGTCGACGACGGTGACGGGGTACTTCCCCGTCAGCGGCTCGAGGGCCCGCGCGAGGAGGTCGGGAGCCCCGTAGGCGACCGTCACGATCTCGAGGTCCGGTGGGTCGTGCGGGACGGGGCGTGCCGACGGCCGTGCGTCCCCGGCGTGCTGGTGCTCCGTGACGGCGCGGCCGTAGAGGTCGAGCTGCTGGCGGGCCACTCCGGCCCAGGTGCACTCGGTCGCGCGGACGAGTCCCGACTCGCGCAGTCGGGCCGCCAGCCGCGGGTCGGTGCCGATGCGCACGATCGCCTCGTGCAGCGCCCGCGGGTCGGAGGGCGGCACGACGAGCCCCGCCCCTTCGACCACCTCGGGCAGCGACCCGCTGCGGGTAGCCACGACGGGCGTCCCGCAGGCCATGGCCTCGACGGCCACGCGGCCGAACTGCTCCTTGAGGCCCGGGGTGTCGACCGAGGGGATCGCCAGGAGGTCGACAGCCCGGTAGAACTCGACGAGGTCGGCTGTCGGCAGCGAGCCGACGAAGCGCACCCGGTCCCCGAGCGGCTCCGCCAGTGCCCGGAGGGCGGGCTCCTCGGGCCCGGCACCGGCGAGCCGCAGGGCGACGCGAGGATCGTCCGCGATGGCGCGGAGGAGGACGTCGATCCCCTTCTGCGCGGTGAAGCGGCCCGCGTACCCGACGACGATCGTGGCACCGGCGGTGCGTGCGCCGTCCGTGCCGTCGTCGGGCGGCGCGTCCTGAGCGGGGCTGAAGACCGCGTCGTCGACCCCGAGCGGGACGAGCTCGATGGGCGCGGTCGCGCCCTTGCGGCGGGCGATCCGGGCGGCGTCCAGGTTGCACACGTACATGCCGCCCATGTGCCGCAGTGCGACGCGCTCGAGCCGGGAGAAGGGCCACGGGAAGCGCTTGTCGACGTTCTGGCCGGAGTAGAGGACGAACGGGCCCGACGGCGCCCTCTTCCTGCCGCGAGCGCGGTCCCAGCCGCGTCGCAGCGCGCGCAGCGCGAGCACCTCGCCCGTGACGAGCGCGTACGGCTCCTCGTGCAGGTCCAGGACGTCCCAGTCCTCGCCCAGCTCACGCCACAAGGGGCGAGGGTCCATCGCGAACAGTGCCGGGTGGGTGCCGAACGTGCGGGCCGTCACGACGTCCTCGTCCGCGCGGGGCTCCGTCACGACGTCGACGCCACCCTCGTTCCAGACCGTGGCGGTGACGAGCCGGACGTCGGCTCCGAGCAGGGTGAGCTCGCGCTCGCGCTCGCGCCACGCCTCGACGACCGAGCTGTGCGAGACGCGCAGGACCTTCATGCGGAGGATTCTCCCGTACGGATGGGTGCTCGCCGGAGCGCGGCCCGAATATCACCCGGTCGATCCGTTCCGGGCCAGGCCTGGGCGGGGCCCCGGGCTCTAGGGTGGCCGTCAGCACCCCATGAAACTGACGGGAAGTCGAGATGCCGGAGCTCGCGGTCCTCCTGTGCGCGAGGGACGCGGCCGCGACGATCGGCCGGGCGGTGACCTCGACGCTTCGCGCGCTGCCGGGCGACGCCGAGCTCAGGGTGCTGGACGACGGTTCCAGCGACGCCACGGCGGACCTCGTCGCGGCGATCGCGGACCCCAGGATCAAGCTCGACCGCGAGGCCACGAGCATCGGGTACGCCGCCGCGCGGCAGCGTCTTCTCGACGAGTCCGACAGCGCGCTCGTCGCGATCATGGACGCCGACGACGTGACGCTGCCCTGGCGCTTCCGGACGCAAGTCCGAGAGGTCGGGCGGGCCGACGTCCTGTTCTCGCCGATCGTGTCGTTCGGCGGCCGGCTGCGCGACTTGCGCCCCTCGCTCCCCGTCCCGGTCGGCACGGCCACGACGCCGCTGCTCCTCGTGCTCGGCGGGCTGTTCTCCCACCCGACGATGTACGCCCGCCGGGCGGCCCTGGTCGCGGTGGGCGGCTACCGTCCCGGCGCGGTCGCCGAGGACTACGACCTCCAGCTCCGCCTGGTCGCCGAGGGCCGGACGATCCGCCGCGGCGCGGTGCCGGTGCTCGCCTACCGGCGCCACGCCTTCCAGACCAGCACCACGGAGGAGTTCCACCGCCGGGCGGCGGCGGCAGGGCTCGTGGAGGAGTCGCGCCAGTCGGTGTTCGAGCGGACGTTCGGCTGGCGCGGACCACGCACGCCCGACGTGTCCGAGCAGTGGGAGATCATCCGCCGCGAGGTCGTGGCACGAAGGCTCGGCCCGCTCCAGGCGACGCTCGTGCGCCGGTTCGCGCGTGCCCGCCTCGGCCCTCCGTCGGGGTCACGGTTCACCGCCGGGTCGACCGGCTGAGAGGTGACAATGTCGCTAGCACGAGAGGTCCTGCCGGTCTTGGCGGTGCCCTATATCCAGGAAGGGTCATACCCATGCGTGTTCTCGTAGACGGCGACCGCGGCTACATCGGGGCGGTGCTCGTCCCGTTCTTCCAGGCTGCGTGCCACGAGGTGG
>Ga0164241_10006829_pt1 | contig 10344 bp, 10 predicted proteins | sample OricomyardsoilBY_FD_108780 | JGI IMG/M metagenome (GOLD analysis project Ga0164241, IMG submission 108780) | Backyard soil microbial communities from Emeryville, California, USA - Original compost - Back yard soil (BY) | ecosystem: Environmental > Terrestrial > Soil > Unclassified | place: USA... | reverse complement strand
GCTCCAGCTCGGCCATGATGTTCTCGAGGCGGCGCGTCTTGTAGCCGCCCACCGTGCTTTCGGTGTTGCCGTGCATGGGATCGCACACCCACAGCACGCTCTGGCCGGTTTCGCGCACGGCCTGGATCAGCCGTGGCAGCGATTTTTCGATGTCCTTGGCGCCGAAGCGGTGAATCAGCGTCAGCCGGCCGGGCTGGTTGTTGGGATTGAGCGTGGTGACCAGGCCCTGCAGCCAGCCGCTGTCCATGGCCGCGCCCACCTTCACGCCGATGGGATTGCTGATGCCGCGGAAATATTCCACGTGCGCGCCATCCAGATGCGCGGTCCGCATGCCGATCCAGGGCATGTGCGTGGAGAGGTTGTACCAGCGCTGCGCGCGCGGAATGAACCGCGTCTGCGCCTGCTCATAGTGCAGATGCAGGCCTTCGTGGCTGGCGTAGAAATCCACGCGCCCGGCCTCATGCACCGGACCGCCGGTGAGGGATTCGAAGAAATCCAGCGAATCGGCGATCGAGCGCACGACTTTCTCGTAAGCCTCGCGCGCCGGCGAATGACGCAGGAAGCCCAGGTCCCAGTATTCGGGATGGTGCAGATCGGCGAAACCGCCGTCGATCAGCGCGCGCACAAAATTCAGCGTCAGCGCCGCGCGCTCATAGCCGCGCAGCAACAGATCCGGATTGGGAATGCGCGCCGCGGCGGTGAATTCAGGGGCGTTGATCGTGTCGCCGCGATAGCTGGGCAGCGTCACACCGTCGCGGGTTTCGGTATCGGCCGAACGCGGCTTGGCGTATTGGCCGGCCATGCGGCCGACGCGGACGATGGGTCGCTTCAGCCCATGCAGCAGCACCAGACTGACCTGCAGGATGACCTTGAGCTGCTTGGCGATGCGGTCGGACTCGCACTCGGCGAAGCTCTCGGCGCAATCGCCACCCTGCAGCAGGAAGGCCTCGCCGCGCTGGGCCGCCGCCAGGCGCTCGCGCAGGGCCTCGACCTCCCAGGACACGACGATGGGGGGCAGCTTCGACAGCGCCGCCACGGCGCGCTCGAGGGCGGGCGCATCCGGATAGTTGGGCTGCTGCTGCGCCTTGCGGGTCTGCCAGCTGGCGGGATTCCAGGTCATGCCGTCGGGGGATCTCATCCTCCCCATGCTACCTCAAGCGACCGGGCAGCCGAAGCTCTACCCGAGCGCCGCCAAAGCGGGATTCACCGATATTCAGCTGCCCGCCGTACATCTCGGCCATATCGCGCACCATGGCCAGCCCCAGGCCGTAACCCGGCGTGTCCTCATCGGCACGGGTGCCGCGTTCCTGCACTCTTTCGCGGTCGGCCGCCGGCACGCCGGGGCCATCGTCTTCCACGACGATCCACAGTTTCTGGCCAGCGCCGATACCGGCCTGCAACTGCGCCGCGACGCAAACGCGACTGCGGCACCACTTCGCCGCGTTGTCCATCAGGTTGCCCAGCGCCTCCAGCAAGTCATCGCGGTCGCCTACGAACAACACATCGGATGGCACCGCCAGCTCCAGGGAGAAGTCCTTCTTGGCATGCGCCTTGAGCATGGCGCTGCGCAGATCCGTGGCGATGGGCAGCACCTCCACCGTATGGCGCCCCACGCTGGCGCCGCCGCTGGTGGCGGCACGGCGCAGCTGATGCTCGACGATGGCGTTCATGCGCTCTACCTGCGCATTGACCTGTTCCGCGCCGGAAGTCCCTGCGCCGAAACTGGCGCGCAGCACAGCCAGGGGTGTTTTCAGACTGTGCGCCAGATTGCCCAGCGTGTCGCGATAGCGCGCGATGCGCGTGCGTTCGGAGGCGAGCAGGGTATTGAGGTTGGCCACCACGCCGCCCAGTTCGCTGGGCCAGCGGTCATCCAGCGACTCGCGCTCGCCCCGTTCCACGGCGCGGATCTGCGTGGCCAGGCGGCGCAGCGGCGCCAGCGCCCAGCGCAGCAGCAGCGCCAGGGCCAGCAGCAACGATACGGCCAGCGCCGTGAAGCCCTTGAGCAGTCCGCGCCGGAAGTCGCTGACCTGCGCGTCGTAAGGTTCAAGGTCGGTGGCCACGGTGAAAGTCAGATCGCGCGTGACCCCCGCATCGTCTTCCCATTGCACGCCGCGACTGATCGCGGCCAGTTGGGCACCGCGCGAGTCCTCGAGATAACGGAAATCGCGCGCGCCAGGCTCCTGCGGCGGCCCGAACTGTTCCAGGCTGCCGGCGGCAGAGGGCGAGCGCCAGAAAGGATCATTGCCCCCTTCGCTGACCGCCGCGTACAAGCCCGAACCGGGTATGGTCAGGCGCGATTCGGCGTCCTCGGACAAGCGCGGCACGATTTTGCCGGAGGAATCCGGCTCGGCGGAGGCAATCAGCGCCACCATCTGCGCATCCAGCAGTTCGTGCAGCGAGTTCTGCGCCACATGCTGGAAGCGCGCGTCCAGCACGAAGGCCATGACGCCGAAGAACAGCAGCAACAGGACCGTTACGGAGATCAGCAGGCGCTGACTGACAGACGCCATACAGGAATGTCAGCTGGCGTTGCGCGACAACACGAAGCGATAGCCACGGCCGCGCAGCGTTTCGATCGGCTTGATGCGATCCTCGGGATCGAGCTTGCGGCGCAGCCGCCCGATGAACACTTCGATCACATTGCTGTCGCGCTCGAAATCCTGATCGTAGAGCTGCTCGGTGAGATCGGTCTTGGAGATGACCTCGCCGGCCTTGAGCATCAGGTGTTCGAGGATGCGATATTCGAAGGTGGTGAGTTCGACGGGCTTGCCATCGACCGTGACAGTCTGCGCACGGGTATCGAGCACGATGGGACCGCAGGAAAGACTGGACGAGGCCCAGCCGCCACTGCGGCGCAGCAGCGCCTGCAATCGCGCCAGCACTTCCTCGAAATGAAACGGTTTGGCGACGTAGTCGTCGGCCCCGGCGTCGAGGCCTTCGACCTTGTCCTGCCAGCGATCGCGCGCGGTGAGGATGAGGATGGGAAAGCGACGGTCGCTGGCGCGCAGGCGCCGGATCACTTCCAGCCCGGAAAGCTTCGGCAGCCCCAGATCGATCAGCGCCACGTCGATGGGATATTCGAGCCCGGCGAACAAGCCCTCTTCGCCGTCAGCCGCCACATCGACGGTGAAGCCCGCCTCGGTCAGTTCGCGCTGCAGCGTATCGCGCAGCGACTGTTCGTCTTCGATGATGAGGGCGCGCATGGCTTCAGAGGCCGCCCGAGCGGGAGTCGACGCGCACGTTCCACACGCGCCCTTCCTCGGACAACAGCCGCAGCACGTAGACGCACTGCCCGACTGCCTTCTGCACGTCGGTGCGCACCACGCGCGCCTTGTACTTGTGCTCGATCTGCGAGATCACCTGATCCAGGGAGTAACCAGGGCAGCCACCGGCGGCCTCACGCTGCTGCCCGCCACGCAGGTCCGGCGGATTCTTCTTGTGCTTCTTGGCCCAGGCTGGCGAAGCCATGCCGGCCGCCAGCACACAAAGCAGCAGGGCCGGACGCCAGTAACGGGTCCGGCGCAGTGTTGTTTTTCTGGATGCACCGTGGCGCATGGCCCTTATCGTACGTGATCAGCGCGGCGGATGAACATCGACGCACGCGCGGGTATATCGCCACGGCCCACCCGCCCTGCGTTCGTTCTGCTGTTCACCATACCTCCACACCGGCCGCCAAAAGCTGCGGCCGATGCTGCGCCGTAACGCATGAATCAGGACTGAACGCGCCTCTTGCCCTCTTCCCAGAGCTCATCCCATTGCGCCGGATCGAGCGTCGCGAGCGTCAGGCCGCGTTCGCTGGCCAGCTGTTCCATCATGCGAAAACGCGTCTCGAAACGCTGATTGGCGCCTCGCAGCGCACTCTCCGCATCCACGCGCAGATGCCGCGCCAGACTGGTGGCGGCCAGCAGCAGATCGCCCACCTCTTCGGCCATGCGCCCGGGCTGCTCGGACCGCGCGGCATCGATCTCGGCCAGCTCTTCGAGCACCTTGGCACGTGCACCCTCGGCATCCGGCCAGTCGAATCCCACCGCGGCCGCACGCTTGCCGAGCCGGGTGGCACGGATGAGCGCGGGCAGCGCCAACGGCACTTCGTCCAGCACGCCGCCGCTGCCGCGCGCGGCGCGCTCTTCGGTCTTGATCTGCTCCCAGTCAGCCCCGCCTTCGCGGCCGCCCTCGAACACGTGCGGGTGCCGCCGCACGAGCTTGTCTGCCACGGCGGCAGCAATGTCGTCGAAATCGTACTCGCCACGCTCGCTGCCCAGCTGCGCATGAAAGACGATCTGAAACAGCAGATCGCCGAGTTCATCGCGAATGCCCGCGGCATCCCCCGCCTCGAGCGCGGCCACCAGCTCGTGCGCTTCTTCGAGCGTGTAGCGCGCCAGCTTCTGGCCATCCTGCTGCAGATCCCAGGGACAGCCGGAATGAGGATCACGCAGGCGACGCATGACATCCAGCAGTCGGCCCAGTCCGGGCAATGCCTGACTCATGCGCGTGCCAGCTCGTACAGCGCGAACAGCATGCCCGCGGTGGCTCCCCAGACGCGATGCGTGTCGTAGTGCAGATCGCGCACGTCGAACTCCACGCCACCGATGCTGCGCCGGACCGGATGATGGTTGGCCGGATCAAGCAGCGCCGTCAGCGGCAGCATGAAGGCCTGCTGCACTTCCATGCAATCGGGGCGGGGCACGAAATCGCTGGCCACCCGTGCGATGACCGGCGTGATCCGAAACCCCGTGAGCACCATCTGGTCGGGAAGGAATCCGACTACGCTGGCCTGGTGGCTCTGCAGGCCTACTTCCTCGGCCGCTTCTCGCAGCGCGGCCTGTGCCTCGCCACCGTCATCGGCTTCGATGGCGCCGCCGGGAAAAGCGATCTGTCCGGGGTGCTGGCGCAGATGCTCGGCGCGCACGGTGAGCAGGATGCCCGGATCATCCCCTTCCTGCAGGCCGATCAATACCGCGGCGGGTCGCGATACTGGTGGAATCAGACGCACCAGGCGCGCATCGCCGGGCTGCAGCAGTGTCGCGCCAAAGCGCAGACTCTGCGGGCGATGGTCTGGCTCGCTGCCCGCCAGCCGCTGCAGCAGTCGATCGAAAGCCTGGCGTGCGATCGCACTCATCAACCGCCTCCGCTGGTGCCTCCCTTGATGCCGCCGCGCGTGAGCTCGGTGGGGTCCAGCAGGTTCTTCAGCTGCTCCACCGACAGGTCGGTATTCTTCGCCGCGACTTCGAGGATGGGCCGGCCTTCGGCATAGGCCTTCTTGGCAATGGCCGCGCCCTTTTCATAGCCGATGACCGGATTCAGCGCCGTGACCAGGATGGGATTGCGATCCAGCGCATCCTTCAGACGCGACTCGTTCACCGTGAAGCCGGCGATGGCCTTGTCGGCCAGCACACGTGTCACATTGGCCAGCAGCCGCAGGCTCTCGATGAGCTTGTAGCCGATCAGCGGCAGCATCACATTGAGCTGGAAATTGCCGGACTGCCCGGCCACCGCGATGGTCACGTCATTGCCCATGACCTCGGCCGCCACCATTGCCGTGGCCTCGGCAATCACCGGATTGACCTTGCCCGGCATGATGCTGCTGCCCGGCTGCAATGCCGGCAGCGCGATCTCTCCCAGGCCCGCCAACGGACCGCTGTTCATCCAGCGCAGGTCATTGGCGATCTTCATCAGGCCCACCGCCAGCGTGCGCAGCTGGCCGGATAGTTCCACCGCGGTGTCCTGCGTGGCGATGCCTTCGAACAAGCTGCTATTCGGCCGAAAAGACAGCTGAGTGGCGCGGGCCAGTTCGACGCAGAAGCGCGCGCTGAAATCCGGATGCGCATTGATGCCCGTGCCCACTGCCGTGCCACCCTGGGCGAGCTGCAGCAGCCGCGTCTCGACGCAGGCGATGCGCTCCGCGCCTTTTTCCACCTGCGTGCGCCACGCGGCCAGTTCCTGTCCGAAGGTGACGGGCATGGCATCCATCAGATGCGTGCGACCGGTTTTCACGATGGAGCCGATCTGCCCCTCTTTGTCACGCAGGGTCTGCGCCAGGTGCTGCAGCGCCGGCTGCAAGTCCTCGCGCCACAACAGCGCGGCGCTGACGTGGATCGCCGTGGGGATGACATCGTTGCTGCTCTGGCTCATGTTCACATCGTCATTGGCATGCACCGCCTTGCCCAGACGCTGCGAGGCCAGACGCGCGATCACCTCGTTGGCATTCATGTTGGTGCTGGTGCCCGAGCCGGTCTGGAACACATCGATGGGAAACTGCGCGTCGTGGCGTCCTTCGGCGACCTCGGCCGCCGCGGCGGCAATGCTCTGGGCCACCTTGGCATCGAGCAGTCCCAGCGATGCATTGGCCTGCGCGGCAGCAGCCTTGATCAGCGCCACGGCACGGATGAAGGCACGCGGCATGGGCCGGCCACTGATGGGGAAATTCTGCACGGCGCGCTGGGTCTGCGCGCCCCACAATGCATCGGCGGGCACCTGCAGTTCGCCCATGCTGTCGCGTTCGGTCCGGAATCCTGTGCTCATGCTTCGTCCCGCCTCAAGGCGCTTCAGTTATGATGGGCGAATCGTAACTCAGCCGACGCCCAAGCCTGTTCATGGATGCCAGCCTGACCGCCCTTTCGCCCGTTGACGGTCGCTATCGCGCAGCCACCGAGGGACTGGCCCAGTTGCTCTCCGAAGCCGGTTTGACGCGCGAACGCGTGCGCGTCGAAGCGCTGTGGGTGCTGTGTCTGGACCAGACGCTGCCCGGCGCGGTCACTGGCGGCCTGTCGCAAGCCGTTCGCCAGCGATTGCAGTCACTGGCTGAAGATCCCGGCGAGGGCTGCGCGATCACGGTCAAGCACATCGAGCGCCGCATCAACCATGACGTGAAGGCGGTCGAATACTTCCTCCGCGACGAACTCAAGGCCAGCGGGGCGACGCCGGCGCAACTGGAACTGGTGCATTTCGGCTGCACTTCCGAAGACATCAACAACCTCAGCTACGCGCGACTGCTGCAGCGGGCGCGCAGCGAACAACTGCTGCCGGCCATCGGCGCGTTGCTGCAGGTGCTGGCGCAGTTCGCCCACGCCCATGCCGAATTGCCGATGTTGTCGCGCACCCATGGCCAGACCGCCTCGCCCACGACACTGGGCAAGGAATTCGCCAATGTGCATGCCCGCCTGTCGCGTGCCCGGCACCGCCTCGATCGCATTGAGATTCTCGGCAAGTGGAACGGCGCCGTGGGCAATTTCAATGCCCACGTGACGGCCTTGCCCAATGTGGACTGGCTCAAGGTCTCTGAGAAATTCGTGGGCCAGTGCGGCCTGGCGTGGAATCCGCTGACCACGCAGATCGAGCCACACGACTGGATTGGCGAGTACTGCGATGCGCTGGCGGCCATCAACGTCATCGGCATTGATCTGTGCCGTGACATCTGGGGCTATATTTCCCTGGGTTATCTGCGGCAGCGTCCGGTCGAGGGTGAAGTGGGCTCCTCGACCATGCCGCACAAGATCAACCCCATCGACTTCGAGAATGCCGAGGGCAACCTGGGCGTGGCCAATGCGTTGCTGCGGCACTTCTCCGAGAAGCTGCCGGTATCGCGCTGGCAGCGCGATCTCACCGACTCCACCGTGCTGCGAAATCTGGGCGTGGCGCTGGGGCACTGCCTCATCGCCTGGCGCGCCGCGCTGCGTGGCCTGGCAAAGATCGCCCCTGATGAATCGCGTCTCGCGGCCGATCTGGCCGAGGCCTGGGAGGTGCTGGCCGAGCCGGTGCAGACCGTGCTGCGCGCCGCCGGCGTTCCCGACGGCTATGAGCTGCTCAAAGCCCACTCCCGCGGCAAGCCGCTGACGCGCGAATCGCTGGCCGAATTGATCCGCGGCCTGCCGCTGGCGCAGCCCGAGCGGGACAAACTGCTGCAACTGACGCCCGCCGGCTATGTCGGCCTGGCCGCACGCCTGGCGCGAACCGTATCCTGACGCGCGCCGCGCCCGCGGCAATGGGACATAAGCGGGTGTTTTTTGAGACGCGCGGCCCAATTCCGGCCGAGTCCGGGTCTGGCGCCGGACGAAGCGTGAACTGGCCCACAATTGCCGGCCATGCAGCCTTCCATGATCCGGCGCATGGGAGGACCGCAGTACTTTTTCGCCGGGACGGCATCGGGCGCTACGGCTCCAGTCACAGTACTGGGGCGCGGCGGCACGAGCTATTCAGACGCCCCGGAACCCCTGCAGGTCCTGACCACGCTGGATGATGTGCGCTCGGCCTCGCGACGCGCGGTGTCCAGCGCGCAGCGCCTGCTCTCGATCTTCACGCTGGACCTGGAGCCGCAGCTCTACGAGCAGACGGGCTTCCTGGAACTGATCCAGCGCTTCCTGCTCAGCCACAGTTTTGCCAAGGTGCGGCTGCTCACGCAGCGTGCGGTGCCGTACACCTCGCCACACAAGCTGGCTGCCATGCGCCGCCGGCTGTCCGGTCACATCGAGATCCGCACGCTCAACGCGCAGTACGCCGGCCGCACCAGCGGCATGCTGATCGCCGATGCCAAGGCCATCGTCTATCGCGCGCAGGTTGGCAGCTGGGATGGCGTGGCGGGTTTCAACCAGCCGCCCATCGCGCGACTGTACCTGCAGGAATTCGACGAGATGTGGATCGCCAGCGTTCCTAAATACTGAACGCTGCGCGCCGCCCCCCCCCCCAGGCCGGCTGACATATACTGCGCTGCATGACCTGGCGCCCGGACCTCACTGTCGCCGCGATCGTGCAACGCAACGATCGTTTCCTGATGGTCGAGGAACGCATCAGCGAACGGCTGGTGTTCAATCAGCCCGCGGGCCACGTCGAAGACGGCGAATCCATCATCGCGGCAGCAGTCCGCGAAACCCTGGAAGAGACGGCCTGGCATTTCGTGCCGCGCCACCTGCTGGGCATTTATCTGTGGCGCAATCCGGATACCCTGCGCAGCTTCCTGCGCGTGGCGTTGAGTGGTGAGGTCGAGGATCACGAACCCCAGCGCCGGCTGGATCGTGGCATCGTGGCGGCCCACTGGCTCAGCCGCGAACAACTGCTGGCGCAGTCCGCGCGGCTGCGCAGTCCGCTGGTCCTGCGCTGCATCGACGATCACCTGGCCGGCCATCAACACGACCTGGATGCGCTGACTTACATCGACCTCTCTGCCGTCGCGCAAAGCGCCTGACGGACATGACCGGGCGCGTCATGGTCGCGCTGTCCGGCGGCGTCGATTCCGCCGTCACCGCACTTTTGCTCAAGCGCCAGGGCCTGGATGTGCAGGCATTGTTCATGCACAACTGGGATGAGGACGCTGGCTACTGCACCGCCGCCGAGGATTTCCAGGACGCGCGCGGCGTGGCCGCTGAACTGGGCATCGTGCTGCACAGGGTGGATTTCGCGCGGGAATATCGCGAGCGGGTGTTCGCCGGCTTTCTCGCCGACTATCGCGCGGGCCTCACCCCTAATCCGGATGTGCTGTGCAATCGCGAGATCAAGTTTGGCGACTGCCTGCGTCACGCGCAGCGGCTGGGCGCCACCCGGCTGGCCACCGGCCACTACGCGCGGCTGGTCGCAGGCCTTGATGGCGTGGAACTGCACAAAGGCCTCGATGCGGAAAAGGACCAGTCCTATTTCCTGCACGCCGTGCCGCGTGAGCGGCTGTCGCAGGCGCTGATGCCGCTGGGCGGGATGCACAAGGCGCAGGTGCGCGCGCTGGCCCGCGAGGCCGGCCTGCCCGTGGCCGACAAGCGTGACAGCACCGGCATCTGCTTCATCGGCGAGCGGCCCTTCCGCGAATTCCTGGAACAGCACATCGCGCACACGCCCGGACCCGTGCGCACCGACACGGGCGATGAGATCGGCACGCATGTCGGCCTGCCCTTCTACACGCTGGGCCAGCGCGGTGGCATCGGCATCGGCGGCCTGAAAGGCTCCAGCGGCGCGCCCTGGTATGTGGTGGCCAAGGATCTGCAACGCAACACACTGATCGTGGCGCAGGGCGAGGATCACCCCGCATTGTTCTGCCATCGCATCCAGACCGGGCCCATCAACTGGCTGGGCGCGCCGGCGAGCGGCGCCGAGCTGGCCGTGCGACTGCGCTACCGGCAGGCGGATCAGCCCGCGCATATCGAACCGGCCGCAGAGGGTGTGCTGATCACGCCCCGGGAGCCGCAGCGGGCGGTCACGCCAGGCCAGTCGGCGGTGATCTATGGCGGTTCGCGTTGTCTGGGCGGAGGAGTGATCCGCCGAACCGATATATAATTGCAGGTTTCGTGGAGGAAGATCTATGACCGACAGCTATAAGGCACGCACCGCCCTGTCCGTGAACGGCCGCGCGCATACGATCTGGAG
>Ga0164241_10006828_pt1 | contig 10345 bp, 9 predicted proteins | sample OricomyardsoilBY_FD_108780 | JGI IMG/M metagenome (GOLD analysis project Ga0164241, IMG submission 108780) | Backyard soil microbial communities from Emeryville, California, USA - Original compost - Back yard soil (BY) | ecosystem: Environmental > Terrestrial > Soil > Unclassified | place: USA... | reverse complement strand
GGCTGATCGAGGTGGAGGCCTCGAAGCCGATGATGGTCTGGCCGTAGGCGTTCTGGTCCACGCCGAGGAACTCGACCGCGAGCTCGATCGGCTTGGTGACGTTCTTGATGGTCAGCTCGCCGGCCAGGACGTAGTCGTCGCCCTCCGGCTTGAAGCCGGTGCTGACGAACGTCATCTTCGGGCTGTTCTCGGCGTCGAAGAAGTCACCGGAGCGCAGGTGGCCGTCACGCTGCTCGCTGCGGGTGTGGACCGACGCCAGCTCGACAGTGACGTTGGCGGTCGACTCCTCCAGCGAGTCCTTGACGATGATCTCGCCGGCGTACTCCTGGAAGGTGCCGCGGACCTTGGTCATCAGGTGCCGGACGGTGAAGCCGATCTCACTGTGCGCGGTGTCGAGGGCATAGGTGCCGGTGACCAGGCCGGGGATGCCGCTGGTCGGGGTCGTGCCGGCATGAATCGTCTCGCTCATGGGTTCCTCTCGAAGGGGGCTTGCTGGTCGGGGGCGACGCAGCGCGAGGAAAAGTTCAATCTTCAACCTCTTGCTACGACAGTAGACAGGAACGGTTTAAAAGTCAATTACATTCCCGCTACACTGATCGGGTGACGATGACGACTGAGACCCGGTGGCTCGACGCCGAACAGCAGGTGGCGTGGCGTGCGTACCTGCTGGGGACCGCACGCTTGATGGCCAAACTCGACGACGACCTTCGTCAGTTCGGCCTGGGTATCAACGACTACGAGATCCTGGTCCGCCTGTCCGAGGCGCCCGAGCGGCGGCTGCGGATGGCCGACCTGGCCGACCGGCTGCATCAGAGCCGCTCGCGCCTGACCCACACCGTGGGCCGGCTGGAGAACGCCGAGCTCGTCCGCCGAACGTCGTGCACGAGCGACAAGCGCGGCGTCTGGGCCGAGCTCACCGAGGCCGGACTCGCACTGCTCGAGCAGGCCGCGCCGTATCACGTGGAGGGCGTCCGGGAGAACCTGGTCGACCTCGCCACCCCTGAGGACTTCGTCGCCATCGGCCGCGTCTTCGACGCCGTCTCGGAGCACATCGGCCAGCGCTGACCAGCGGCACACCGATCAGCCTCCGGACAGGTTGACCGCGTCGCGGAGCACGGTGTTCGCGCCGACACCGCGGACGTTTTAGCCGACAGCTAAAGACTTTGATGCGCCCGCGCCGGACCCCGGAGAATCTCCTGCTGTGACGGACTCCCACCACGACGGCCGCGCCGGCATCGACGCCGCGCTGGTACGGCGACTGATCGCGAAGCAGTTCCCGCAGTGGGCCGACCTGGACGTGATCCCGGTGAAGGTCGACGGCTGGGACAACCGGACGTACCGGCTGGGCGAGGACCTGACGGCCCGGCTGCCGACGCACGAGAACTACGTGGCGGCCGTGCACAAGGAACACCAGTGGCTGCCGATCCTGGCTCCGTCGTTGCCGGTGCCGATCCCGGAGGCCGTTGCGAAGGGCGAGCCCGGCGAGGGGTACCCGTACCCCTGGGCCGTCCGTCGATGGATCGACGGCGACACGGCGTCGTACGAGACCGTTGCCGACCTCAACGAGTTCGCCCGGGCGATCGCGGGGTTCGTCACCGCGTTGCACAGTGTCGACGCCACCGGTGGTCCGGTGGCGGGTGCGCACAGCTTCCACCGCGGCGGGCCACCGGAGTTCTACCACGACGAGACGGTCGAGGCCCTCGCCGTACTGAAGGGACGGATCGACACCGATCTGGCCCGTGAGGTGTGGGACGCGGCGCTGGCGACGTCCTGGGACCGGCCGCCGGTGTGGTTCCACGGCGACATCGCGAGCGGGAACCTGCTCGTGCGCGACGGCCGCCTGTCCGCGGTCATCGACTTCGGCACCTCAGGCGTGGGCGACCCGGCCTGCGACCTGGTGATCGCGTACACCTTCTTCTCCGGCGAGTCCCGCGAGACCTTCCGCGAAGCAGTCGCCCAGGACCCGGCCACCTGGTCGCGGGCCCGCGCCTGGGCGCTCTGGAAGGCCCTCATCACCACCGACCTGCCCGTCGTGGAACGAGTCCTCGCCGACCACAAGACCCATGCGTGAGGCTCAGCTGGCTGCACGTGGTCAGACGCAGGCAGGTACGCCGCCCGAGGCGCCGGTGTTGAAGGCCGAGGTTCGCTGTTCTGCGTTGCCGTGGTCGCTCTCCTGGGTCCACGGGTAGTCGTCCGCCACCGCGGCGAGGGTCTGCGCGAGCTCCTCGTTGTCGCCTGGTTCGAACTGGATGAGCCCGTCCTCGGCTGCCCCTTGCAAGGCGGCGCCCGCCAGGCAGTCGGCCTGCAGTTCGGCGTCGACCGAGACCCTGTCCGCACCCAGCCTCGCCTGGATCGCGTGGCCCCACTCGTGGGCGATGATCAGGTAGATCCACGCGTCTCCGATCTGGCTGTAGCCGGACGCCATCAAGTCCTGGTCCCAGGCCAGGAAGTCGCCGGGCCTGCAGTAGAAGGCGTTGAACGCGACCGACGGCTCGCCCGCGCACTCCGGCCCGTCCGTACCGCGGTAGCTGCCGTAGACCTGCGGACTGCGGTACGGGAGTCCGAGCTCCTCCGGGAAATGACGACTCCAGAAGGTGTCCACCGCTGTGACGGCAGTCTGCTCGTCGACTCTCATCGTCTCCCGGCCGGTCTTGCCGATGCTGTCGGCCGGCGATCCGGCGGCCGGTTGCTCGGAGGTCGTGTCGCACCCGACCACGAGGACGGCCACGATCACCGCGGCGATCCCCCGCGCCGTCCGGGCCAAGCCCCTCATAAAGGCTCCCCGGACAGGCGAGGCCGTGTGGCCGACTCGACCCCTCCGCGAGCGGCCACGGCGTACTCGGGCATGACTTGCTCCTCTGGCGGCGGACCTCCGAGATTCCAGCCTCGGATGCGGACCGGCGGCTGGCTTCACCCTCGGTGGGTGACTTGGCCCCTTTCGATGTCGGGTCCGGCCCGCTCATCCGTCTCGGGTGAGTACAACCTCACTCGCGGTCGGCGAGACTCGGCGCGGATGAAGGGGAATCGCCATGCGGATGCCGGCCGTCTTCCCGTCCTTGCGCGGCTATCACCGGGGATGGCTGCGAGGCGACCTGGTCGCCGGCCTGACGGTGTGGGCGGTGCTCGTCCCGGAATGTCTCGCGTACGCCTCCATCGCCGGTGTGTCACCGGTGGTCGGCCTGTACGCCGCTCCGCCCGCGCTGGTGCTGTACGCCGCGTTGGGCAGCTCGCGACACCTGATCGTCGGTCCGATGTCGGCCAGCGCGGCTCTGTCCGCAGCCACCGTCGCCGGTTTCGCCGCGCAGGGCAGCGCCGACTACGTCGCGCTGACCGCGGCCATCGCGGTGGTGACCGGCGTCGTCGCACTCGTCGCCGGCCTGCTGCGGCTGGGATTCCTGGCCGGATTCATCTCCGAGCCCGTGCTCAAAGGCTTCATCATCGGCCTCGCGCTGACCATCGCGGCGGGTCAGCTTCCGGCGCTGTTCGGGGTCGGGAAGGGTGAGGGCGACTTCTTCGAGAAGATCTGGGACCTGATCACCGACCTCGGCGACACGAACGGCTGGACGCTGGCCGTCGGCCTCGTGTCACTGGCACTCGTCCTGACGCTGAAGCGCTACGTTCCACTGATGCCCGCCGCATTGATCGCGGTGCTGTTCGGCATCCTGGCCGTCATCGTGCTCAACCTGGAGGACAAGGGCGTCGACGTGGTCGGCGAGATCGCCAGCGGTCTGCCGCCACTGGGACTCCCGGACGTCGATGCGGGCGACTACCTGCCACTGGTCGCGGGCGCGGTCGGCATCACGCTGGTCGGATTCGCCGAGGGTCTCGCCGCCGCCAAGACCTACGCGGCCAAGTCGGGGTACGACGTCGATGCCAACAAGGAACTGCTCGGCGTCGGAGCGGCCAACCTGGGCGCGGGCCTGTCGTCCGGCATGGTCGTCAACGGCAGCTTGTCCAAGACCGCTGTGAACGGCGGCGCCGGTGCCCGGTCCCAGGTGTCCGGTCTCGTCGTCGCCGTACTGACCGTGGTGACCCTGCTGTTCCTGACCGGACTGTTCGAGCAACTCCCGGAGGCGACGCTCGCCGCGGTCGTCATCGCCGCGGTGATCGAACTGGTCGACATCTCGGCGCTGGTCCGGCTGTACCGGCTGTGGACCAGCCGGCTGGGCACGATCTACGGTCCCGCGGCCCGGGTCGACTTCCTGGCGGCCGTCGCCGCCATGCTCGGCGTGCTGGTCTTCGACACGCTGCCGGGGCTGTTCCTGGGCATCGCGGTGTCGATGGTGCTGCTGCTCTACCGCACGTCCAAACCGAACGTGGCCGTCCTCGGCCGCGTGGCGGGCGACGGCGGGGTGTGGGTGGACCGGGTGCGGCATCCGGAGCTACCGGCCGAACCCGGCGTGGTGGTCGTCCGGGTGGAAAGCGGGTTGTTCTTCACCAACGCCGACTACGTCCGGCAGCGGATCCGTTCCCACGTCCGCAGCGAGTCTCCCAGGGCGGTGGTGCTCGACGCCGAGACAGTGCCGTTCGTGGACGTCACCGCGGCCCAGATGCTGGTCGACCTCTCTCACGATCTGGCCGCTGACAACGTGGCTCTGCTGCTTGCCCGCGACATCGGCCAGGTTCGCGACATCCTGCGGCGCGCCGGTGCCGAGACCACGCTGACCCAGATGTTCCCCTCGGTGTAGGAGGCCGTCGCCGCTGCCCGCGACCGCGATCACCGATGACCGCTCCGGGCGGTCGCCGGGGTCAGTTGCCGTTGCTGGCGCTGCGGTGGCCGCGGACCGTGTCGCCGGTGTCGGGCATCCGGGTCGAGGCCAGAACGACGCCGCCGACGCCGCGGAACGCCGACACGACGTCCTGCGTCCATTGATGCTCGAACAGCAGTGCGAGCGCCGTACTGTCGTCCTCCATCGCCACGCCGACCTCGGCGACGTCCGCCGGATCGATCAGGCCCGTGCCGATGTCGGGCACGTCGCCGATGGCCCGCACTGCCTCGAGTCCGGCGATCTCGGTGAAGTCCTCGGTTCTGACCACGCCGGAGTCGCTCTTGATGATCAGGATCGCCTCGACGGTCCGTACCTCCCCCACCTCGTTGATCCGCTCCAGCGCGGCGCCGACTCCTTCGGGAAGTCCCCCACCTGGAAACCCCACCACGAGGAACTCCAGTGGACCCATGGCTGTCATGTCGGTTCCTCCATCCGCAGGGGTCCTCGCATCGTGGCCCCGTTCGGCCCTGCCACACCTCACCCGATTCGGGTCGGGATGCCGCCACTGCCTGTGAGGGTTCGTTGTGACGCCTGCACACCCTGATTCGCGCCGGCGTCTCACCCCCCAGGGGTGAGACCGGGCTGAAACACGTGCACAGGTCCAGCCGGGCAACGTATGTTCGGCAAAGGGCCACCCACACGTCGAGGTAGGCAGACCGACCGACTGCGAACCGGGGGAGGGACCGCAGATGACCGCTGCGCAGCGTCGACGTACTGCCCGCGACGGTCCGGATCCCGACGAACGACGAGACACTCGCTCGGCCCCGTTCCAGTCCGCCAAGCTGACGATTCCCCAGCTGCCGCCGGTGCATGTCCCCCGGCAGCGGCTCGTCGACGGCCTGGCGAACAGCGGTCAAGGCGGTCTGACCGCCGTCATCGCGCCGGCCGGCTCCGGCAAGACGGTCCTGGTCTCCTCCTGGGTCAGGCAGGGTCTGGCCGCTGCACCGGTCGCTTGGTTGACGTTGGAGGACGAGGACAACGCCGTGGGCGTCTTCTGGTCCTATGTCCTGGCGGCGCTGCGGCAGTGCGTCCCCGAGGTCGACGACCTCGTCGGTCCGTCGCATCAAGCGAGCACGATCGACAGTGCCTTCCTCGGGCGCCTCGCGGTGAGCCTCGCCGGAGCGCGACAGCCGGTCGTGCTGGTCCTGGATCGGTGCGAGCACATCACCAATCGCGCGATCGGCGCCTCCCTCGATCGGCTTCTGCGGTACTCCGCACCCGGGCTGCACCTGGTGGTCGTCGGTCGCAATGCCCGGCTGCTCCCCCTTCACCGGTACCAGTTGAGCGGCGTACTGACAGAGATCGACGGTGACGACCTGGCGCTTCGTCCTGACGAGACCGCTGCGTTGCTCCAGGGTCATGGACTGCATCCGACCGAGAACGAGGTGCTGGCCCTGCAGGCGTCCACCGAGGGCTGGATGACGGGAGTCTGCCTGCATGCCTTGGCCATGCCCACGCGCCGTGACGAGGCGCGCCCGCCCAGCCATCATGTTGTCGGTGACTTCCTGCGGACCGAGGTGCTCGACGGACAAGGGCAACGGACCCGCGATCTGCTGCTGCGTACGAGCATCGTCCGGGAGATCCACCCCGCGCTGGCCGACCGGCTCACCGGGCGGTACGACGCCCACGGGATCCTTGAGGAGCTGGTCCGTGCGAACGCGTTCGTCCAGCCGGCCGGCGGGTCGTGGTACCGGGTTCACCGGTTGTACCGGGAGCTGCTGCACGACGAGCTGACGGCACACCATTCGGACCTGGTACGCCGCCTGCACAACTCGGCCGCCCACTGGTACGCCGACCACGATCGTGCTATCGACGCACTCCGGCACGCCGCCCAGGCCAACGACTGGAGGTACGCGGCAGCCATCGCTGTGGACAGACTGGGTGTGTCACGGCTGCTGACGGGCTCCGACGCCCGGCAGCTGCAGACCATCCTTTCCGGACTGCCGCCTGACCGACGTGGCGGACCGCCGGCGCTGGTCCGGGCCGCCCTCGCCCTGGCCCGCTTCGACACATCGGCCGCACGTGCCGAACTCGACCGTGCCCGAGCCGGACCTCCCGGTGAGGCCGACGATCAGCCGCTCCGCCGCAAGCTCGGGATCACCGTCCTCGAGATCGTGACGGCCAGGCTGTCCGGCGACACCGAGGCGGCCGAACGCGCCGCGGCCGAGGCAGAGGTGCTGTGGAGCCTCCTGTCACCGGCCGATCTGCCCGACGGCCCGCGGATTCGCGCTTTGCTGCTGTCCAACCTGGGGGCGGCGCAAGTCTGGGCGGGTAACCATGCCGCTGCCCGGACCAGTCTCGGCCGCACCGCTGCTGCAGCGGAGCCTACGACGGAGTTCAGCGTTCACGACGCGCTGGGCACTCTCGCGATGGTCGAGCTGTCCGAGGGGAGGCTGCACCGGGCGGACAAGTACGCACGGGAGGCCATCGCGATCGCCGAGGGCGCCGGCCTACGTCTGACCGGTCAGGTCGGCGCGGCGAACGCGGCGCTTGCCGCCGTGGCTCTGGAGTGGAACGACCTGCCCGCCGTCCGCGAGCATCTGTCGCGGGCGATCGCGGCAGCCGGCTCCCGGCATGATCCCGTCACCGCCACCACCATCGCGTTGCTGCGAGCACACGCCGCCATCGCCCGACGCGACGGTCGGCGGGCTCTGGCGACTGTGCAGATCGCTCGGGTGAAGGCCGAGGGCTGGCAGATGACCCCCGCCGTACAGTCACACCTCGACCAGATGACGGCTCGGGCCCACCTCGCCTCCGGCGATCTGACCGCCGTACGACGCACCCTGGATGCCGTACCCGAGTCCGCGGAGCGGTCACTCATCGCCGCGCAGGCCCATCTGATGGCGGACGAGCTGGACCAGGCATCCCGGATGCTGGCCGATCTGCCGGCTCGCTCGAACCGGCCCGCGACCCTGCAGGACGCCGCCCTGCTCCGCGCGCAGATCGCGACCGAGACGGGTGACGTGGCCGCAGCCGAACACGAACTCCGCAAGGCCTTGCACCATGCCCGGCCGGAACGGCGGCGGCGTCCGTTCGTCGAGGCGGGCGACTGGGTCCAGCGTCTCGTCCGACGGCATCCTGAGATCGTCGCCGAACACCCCTGGCTGTCTCCGCAGCTGGGACCACCGGCACGACCGAAGACCGCCGAGCCGAGTGTGGTGATCGAGCAGCTCACCGCCCGGGAGAGCGAGGTCCTGGGCCGGCTCGCCAACGCGCTGTCGACGGACGACATCGCCGGCGAGATGTCCTTGTCGGTCAACACCGTCAAGACACATCTGAAGAGCATCTACCGAAAGCTCGGTACGTCCGGCCGTAGCGCGACCGCGCGCCGCGCCCGCGAGCTGAACCTCATCAACGCCGACCCCGCACCGCAGTCACCGCCCGAGGCGGACTGACCTCGGAGCGTCCTCACCCCTCCAGGGTGATCCGTCCGGAACGCGCCGACGCGAGCATGGCCATGTGCGGCACAGCGCTGCCCGGACAGGCAGCGGCTGACGCAGCGAGGAGGAAGTCGCACATGGTTGGGAAAGGAAGTCCGGCGTGGGCCGGTTGGGTCCTGTTCGGCGGGACGATGCTCCTGATCACAGGCGTGATCAACATCTTCGAGGGAATCATCGCGTTGTTCGACGACAAGCGGCTCGCGCTGACGCAGGACAACCTGGTGGTCGTCGACGTGACCGGCTGGGGCTGGGTGCTCCTGATCGCCGGCCTACTGATGGTCGCCGCCGGGGGAGGTCTGCTCGCGGCGCAGACCTGGGCGCGGATCACGGCGATCGTGATCGTCTGCATCCATGCGGTGATCCAGATCGCGTGGCTCGGGGCGTACCCGGTCTGGTCGTTGCTGATGATCGCGCTGGACATCGTCGTACTGTTCGCGCTCACCGCCCGGTGGAGCGACGTACGCGAGAATCTCGCGCCAGGGGACGAAGCACCGGTGAGCAGCCAGCCGGTAGGCGAACATCGCGCCACCACAGCGATGTAGGTGAGTGGGCAGATGCAGCCCTACCCATCAGGTGACCCCGTTGCCCGGCCGACCGTCGACGCACGCAGGTTGTGGGCCGGCGGTCTGGCCACGGCAGTGGTGGCAGCGCTCGTGGCAGTGGTCGGCGTCGTCGTCGCCCGCGGAATCTTCGACATCCCGGTCCTTGCACCGAAGGGCTCCGGCACGTTCGGCGACGTCAGCACCGGCGGACTGGCCCTCGCGGCCGCTGCCGGTGCACTGGTGGCCACCGGACTGATGCATCTGCTGCTGCTCTCGACGCCGCGTCCGTTCTCCTTCTTCGGCTGGATCGTCGTACTCGCGACCGCTCTGGCCGCGCTGATCCCGTTCAGCTTCGACGCCGAACTCGACGCGAAGCTGGCCACCGCGATCATCACGGTGCTGATCGGGATCGCGATCGGCAGTCTCGTCAGCGGCGTCGCCCGGCGATCACTGCAGCGGAGGAAGGGAGTCGCCTGACCCGGCTCGACCGTGCACCACGAACGGCCGGTCTCACCCGGGATGGGTGAGACCGGTCGTTGGTGGTAGCGGTGGTCTAGCCGGCGATCATCTCGCGCAGCGCCGCCTCCTGCTCGTTGGACAGGTTGGACTGGATCAGTTCCGGCCTGGGCGACACATCGGCGAACGCGTCCCTCACCTTGTCGGTGACCACATCGCTCGACATCAGGAACAGCGCCGACGTACCAGGCGTGATCTTGTCGCGTGCCGACTTGATGAAGTTGTCGTCGATCCCCACGTCGGTGAGCGACCCGGCCAAAGCGCCGGCCGCCGCGCCGATGGCGGCACCGAGCAGTGGCACCAGGAAGATCAGGCCGAAGAGCATGCCCCAGAACATGCCACCCATGGCACCTGCTCCCGTCAGGCTGTGCAACTGCCGTGTCTTGGGCTTCTTCGCATCTGGCTGCCACGACACCGTCGCGGCGTCGTGCACGTTGATGAGCTTCTGCTTGGCCAGGCTCTCCAAGGTGGAGACCGCTTGGTCGGCTCCAGCAGGGGTTTCGAACTTCCAGACGGTCAGTGTTGCCATCGCGCTGCTCCCATCGGCTGCCGAGTGATCATTGGCAGCCTGCCCCGGCGACAGCGCGATCGCCTCACCCCGGGTGGGTGAGAGATCGGGGGGTTCCACGCCGGCGAGTGCCCGTGTGGAACCCTCCGTACCCGCTCAGTCGCGGGTGAGCTTGCGGTACGTGACCCGGTGCGGGCGCGCGGCCTCCGGGCCCATCCGCTCCACCTTGTTCGCCTCGTACGACGCGAAGTTGCCCTCGAACCAGAACCACTGCGCCGGGTCCTGGTCGGTGCCCTCCCAGGCCAGGATGTGTGTCGCCACCCGGTCCAGGAACCACCGGTCGTGGGAGACGACCACGGCGCAGCCCGGGAACTCCAGCAGCGCGTCCTCGAGCGACTGCAGGGTCTCCACGTCCAGGTCGTTGGTCGGCTCGTCGAGGAGCAGCAGGTTGCCGCCCATCTTCAGCGTCAGCGCCAGGTTCAGCCGGTTCCGCTCACCTCCGGACAGCACGCCGGTCGGCTTCTGCTGGTCCGGACCCTTGAAGCCGAACGAGGCGACGTACGCCCGGCT
>Ga0164241_10006827_pt1 | contig 10346 bp, 3 predicted proteins | sample OricomyardsoilBY_FD_108780 | JGI IMG/M metagenome (GOLD analysis project Ga0164241, IMG submission 108780) | Backyard soil microbial communities from Emeryville, California, USA - Original compost - Back yard soil (BY) | ecosystem: Environmental > Terrestrial > Soil > Unclassified | place: USA... | reverse complement strand
TCCTCGGCGAGCACTTCTCGCCCATCCTGGTCGTGCTGTGGCCGTTCGTGGCGCTCTTCCGGAGCCCCGAGGTGCTGCTCGCCGTGCAGGCGCTGTCGATCGCGCTCGGCGGCTGGCTCCTCTACCTGTGGGCCGAGGGCCGCACGCGCGCGCCCATCATCGCGGCCGCCATTGCGTTCGCGTGGCTCGTGTCGCCGTTCGTGCAAGGCGCGGCCTTCTACGACTTCCACATGGACATGCTCGAGCCGCCGCTGCTCTTCGGGCTCATGCTGGCGCTCGATCGCAAGCGCCTGTGGACCGCGGTGGCGCTGTGCGTGGCGCTCTGGTGCACGAAGGAGGACACCTGGATCTACACCGGTGTCATCGCGCTGTGGGCGACGTGCTTCGACGCGCGCCTGCGCAGCGACCGGCGCCTGCGCCGCGGCATCGCCATCATCGGCCTGGTCGGCGTCGTGCTCGGCGTCGTGCTCGTCGCGGTCGTCATGCCGGCGCTGCGCGCGCCCTTCGACCCGGCGCTCTTCTCGACCACCGGCGCCACCAAGGGCTACGCGTTCCTCGGCCGCTACGCGCACCTGGCGCACGGCGAGGGCTTGGGCGGTATGCTCGCGACGCTCGGCGCGAACCCGCTCTACCTCGTCACGCACCTCACCAGCGGTGCGCGGCTCGGCAACCTGCTGGTGCTGTTCATCGCCTTCGCGGGCGTCGCGACGATGGCCCGCTGGGGCCTCATCCTGCTGTTGCCGGTCGGTGAGATCCTGCTCGGCGATCCCGGGGTGATGAGCGGCTTCATGTTCTACTACGGGGCGGTGGCGTTCATGTTCGCGCCGCTCGCCGCGGTCGTCGGCGCCGAGCGGCTGTTGACGCGCACCACCACCGAGACCGCGCGCGACTGGGGCCGCGTGACCGCGGGCCGCTTGGCGCTGACCATCACCGCCATCACCGTCGGGCTGGCGCTGTTCCACCAGAGCAGCCTGTTCTCGCGCGCCGACAACCTGCGCTCGCACCTACGCACGCCGCACCACGAGCTGGCGTTCAGCCTGATGGAGAAGATCCCCGCGGGCGCCAAGGTGAGCGCGACCGGCTACCTGGCCGTGCACCTGCAGACCGGCCGCGACGTGCGCATGTTCCCCTACGAGCTGGTGCAGTCGGACTGGCTGCTGGTCGACCTGCAGCGGCCCGCTTGGCCCATCCAGCGCCCCGATGTCGAGGCGCGGCTGCGGCGCGCGCTGACCCAGGGCTTCGTGCTCGACGCGGCCGTCGACGGGCTGGTGTTGATGCATCGCGGCGACATGCCGGGCGACTCGGCAACGCGCCTCGATACGTTCCTGTCCGCTCCCCGCGTGGAGGCCGAGCTGTCCGAGCAGACCGGCTTCGTCGACGACGTGCACCACGACCCGGAGGCGTCCAACAGCGCCTACATCGAGGCCAGCCCCGACTCGGGTGGCGGGCCGGACTTCCTTTTGTACGGGCCGTTCGTGAACCTCACGCCGGGGCGCTATCGCGTCACCTATCGGCTACGCTTTCACGACGTGGGCTGGCTCTTGCCGGCGCCCGATCGGGGCGTCGCGACGCTCGACGTGACCGTCAAGAAGGGCCGCGACAAGCTCGCGAGCCGTGACCTCGACGTGGCGCTCTTGCGCCGCGAGGCCACGCACTGGACGAGCTACACGCTCGACATCGACGTGAAGCCCGGCGACGTCGAGTTCGAGGCGCGCGTCGCGTGGCTCGGTGTCGGCGCGCTCGACCTCGACTTCGTCGACATCGCGCCAGTTGATTAGCGCGCGAGCTTGGTCAGGCGCCGCTGCGCGAGCTCCCAGGACGAGGCCGGCTCGTCCTCCTTCGGGACGCGCGCATAGGCCTTCTTGGCCGCGTCGCGGTAGCCGAGACCCTCGGCGAGGCGGCCGACCAGCAGCCAGTCGGCCGGGCTCACGTCGGTCGCGTCGATGATGGTGCGCTTCAGCGTCGTGACGGCGTCGGTCCAGTGCCCACGCTCGAGCTGGATCATCGTGAGCGTGTTGAGTGAGGCGTGCGCGATGGCGTCGCCGCCGATACGCACGTCACGGTCGACGGCGCGCTGCGCGATGCGCTCGGTCTCGTCGCTGGCCTTCTCGACGAACAGCTCGTACCAGGCCAGGTTGTTCGCGGCCGCGTCGATGCCGGCCGACACGAGCGGCTTCAGCAGCGCGGCCGCGCCCGCCACGTCACCCTCGCGCATGGCCAGCTCGGCGAGCGTCATGCTCCACTGCTTGGACGCCGGGTCGGCCGCGACCTTGGCCTGCGCGAGCGCCTTGGCCTCGGCGAGCTTGCCGGCGCGCGCGAGCGCCGTGCAGCGCACCAGCTCGGACACGGTGTTCTGGGTCGGCAGCGCGTCGAGCGCGCGTGACAGGGCGATGGGGTCGGCGCTGCGCGCCAGCGCGCCGAGCACGGGACCGCGCGTGGCCTCGGGCCAGCTCGCGAGCTTCGCCACAGCGACGCTGATCGCGTCGGGCTGTGGGTGCGCGGACTGGACCGCGAACCACGAGGCGGCCGCAACCAGATCATCCTTGGTCGCGTCGGCGCCGAGCGGCCACACGCCGTCGAGGTCGACGTTGTCGGCCATGCTCGCGATGGCCTCGCGCGCCCAGTCGAGCCACTTGCGCGCGGAGGCGAGGTCACCGGCCAGCGCGAGCAGGCGCGCGCGCTCACCGAGCTCGGTGAAGTTCGCGCCCAGCGCGACGAGCTGCGCCGAGGGCGTGCCGGGGATCCAGTAGCTCACGAACGAGGTCGACGCCTTGCCGATCCCCGACTCGACGCGCAGCCGCCAGCCGCTCGTGCCGGCGGCGTCGACGATACGCTGGCCGTGATGCCACATGAGGTCGTAGCTGAAGTCGAAGATGCCTGGCGTCGCGTCGGTCTCGGCGACGCTCAGGCCGAGGGCGGAGAGCTTGCTCTCCTCGGAGCCGCGCCAGTGCGCGGGTGCGGTGGCCTTGGCGACGGCGCGCACGATGCCGGCCGGCGAGCGGTCCTCGGCGATACGCGCGAGCAGCGCCAGCAGCGCGCCCTCGGGGGTGGTGGTGGCGACGCCGCTCGGACGCCGCTCGAGCCCGCCGATCATCTCGTGCGCGCGCTGCGCCGACTGCGAGCTGGGGAAGCGCTCGAGCAGCGCGTCGGCGAGGGCACGCGCGGTCGGATAGTCACGCTGCGCGAGGAGCAGCGCGTAGGCGCCCTCGAGGCCCGCCTGCTGCTCGCTCGCGGCGAGCTGCGTGAGCGCCGCCAGCACCTGCGGCACGCCGTCATGGCGCGCCATTGCGGCGACCCACATGCCACGCACGCTGGCGCCGAGCTGCGCGCCGTCGTCCGCCAGCGTGGCGCCCTTGCCGCTGTGCCAGAGCATCAGCGCGTAGGGCTCGAAGGTCGCGGCGTCCTTCTCGTCGATGGCCAGCGCACGATAGAGGCCGAGGCTCTCCTCGAGCTCGGGGCCGCTCGTGACGAACTGGCCGCGCGCGTCGACGGAGAGCGCCTGCGCGAGCCGCCGCCGGCCCTCCTGCCAGGTCGGCTCGAGCTTCACGAGGCTGCGCAGGATGGTGAGCGCGCCGGCCCGGTCCCAGCCCGGCTGGTACAGGCGCCCGAGCATGTCGGCCGAGTGCACCATGGCCGCCGCCCACAGCACCAGGTGGTCGCGCGGCGCGTCCTTCAGCGCCCGATCGACCTCGCCACGCGCGACCTCACCGAGCCCGAGATCGGCGAGCGCGATGGCCAGGCGGGCGCGCGTCGGGGCGTCCTTCGGGGCCTTGGCGAGCTCGTCGCGGAAGAGCGACAGGCCGGCCTCGACCGAGCCGCTGGCGATGAGCGCGGTCGCGCCGTGACGGAACACGATCGCCTGCTTCGGCTTGGTCATGAACGTCTTCAGCGCCTCGCGGAACGCGCTCGTGTCCGCGACGCTCCAGTCGAGCTTGGCCAGGTCGAGGCTCAGCGTGGCCGTCACCACGTTGTCCTTGCCGGGCACCTTGGCGACCGACTGGCGCCAGGTGATCGGCCCGAGCGGGACCGACTCGTCGCCCAACCCAGAGCTCGCGACGTAGCCCTTGGGAGCCTCGATGGTGGCGGTCGAGGCGACGTCGAAGGCGGTGCGCACGCGGTAGGCGCGCGCCTCGCCGTCGCGGGCGTCGAGCGGCAGGTAGCCGAGGATCTCGTAGCCCGGCAGCAGCACCGCGGCCTCGGCGAGGCCCGCGCCGAGCTGCTCGGCGTCGCTGATCGTCAGCGTCACGGTGACCGCGTCGCCGCCGTCGAGCCCGGTGATCTTCACGTCGTCGAGCTTGCCGCCGAAGGTGTGCTTCATCTCGCCCTCGTAGAGCGCCACCAGGTGCTGCTGATCGAGGCCGTCGAGGCGCCCGCGCATGTACGCGGCGGCAGCTCCCGAGAACGTCATGCGCTGCGTCACGGTGCTCGCGCCGAACATCGCGAGCTGCGCCTGCACGTCGCCGCGATAGACGAAGCGGTTGTCGCCGCGCGAGGCGGTGAGCGTCGGCTGCGTGGTGTCCGGATCGATGATGAGCGCGGAGCGCTCGACGTCCGGCATCGGCAGCGTGCCGGCGCCGAAGCCGGTCGCGGTCGGATCGATCCACAGCGCCGCCTCGCCGTCGCTCGCGGGCACGTAGACGATGACGTGGTCGAACAGGTCGAGGCCGGGCAGCGCCGGATCGATGTCCTGCGTGCCAGGGTGCAACAGCGCGACGCGCGCGTGCACGCCGGCCTGCTCGAGCGCCGTCACGAGCAAGACCGCCATGTCCTTGCAGTCGCCGTACTCGCGGCGCCACACCTCGGGCGGCGTGTAGGGCACGACCGCGGACTGGCCGAGCTCGAGGCCGGTGTAGCGCACACGTGCGCGCAGATCGGAAAGCAGCTTGTCTATCTTCTGGCGCCGCGTGACCCCCTTGCCGCTCGGCGCGACCAGCGCGCCATCCGGTAGCTTCTGGGCGCGCGCGGCCTCGACGATGGCCAGGTACGAGCGCGCCATCGCCTGCCACGAGCCGCCCGTCGACCAGGTGAGGCGGCCGATGGTGTCGGGCGAGAGGTCGGCCGTCGCGACCGTCGGCACCGTCACGAACGTGAGCTGGTGCATGCCCTGCGAGGTCGTCTCGGTCGGCTTCAGGTCGCTCTGCGCCAGGTGGTAGTCGAGCTGCATCGCGCTCGGCGTCGCGATGCGCACGCGCAGCTGGCGCGCGGGCTCATCGGAGATGAAGTAGATGCGCCCCGAGGCGCCCGGGGTGTCGAAGACCTTCTTGTCCTCGTGAACCTCGCTGACGACCTCGATGGTCGCCCCGCGCCCGACGCCCGGCAGCGGCGCGACGAGCTCCTTGTTGTCGTGCACCAAGAGCGCGTCGCCTCGAGGCGTGCCCTCGCTGAGCGTGCCCTGGTCGAGCTGCAGCTCGCGGCCATCGGCGGTGATGACCCGCGCCTGGATGGTCGGGCGCGCCTCGTGCCACGGCGCGTACGCGAAGCGCAGCGTGCCCCACTGCTCGATGCCGTCGGCGGTGAGCACGCGCACGACCAGGTGCTGTCGGCGCGTGAGGCGGTGCTCGGCGTCGTAGCGGTAGTCGACGGCGCGCAGCAGCACGTCGGCGGACTGGTTTGGAGGCGCGTCGGGAGCGGCCTTGCGCAGCGTGTCGGCCGGCAGCGTGAGCGGCTCGGCGGCCCAGATCGCCTCGAGCGCGACGTCCCGGTGGTTGTTCGGCCTCACCGGCGGCGGTGGGGCGGCGGCCGCGAGCGGCGCGAGCGTCACGCAGAGCGCGAGCAACATGAGCTTCGACAACGGGGCTCCTGGGGACCAGAGAACGCGCGAGACTAGAGTCGCGCGCGCCCGCTGGTCCATTGGATTCCGTCGCGACCTACAAGGTCAGCAGGTACGCGATGAGCGCCTCGCGATCCTCGGGCGAGAGCTGGCTCGAGTGACCCATCGAGTCGCCGGTCCGCGCGAGCACGTCGGCCAGCGTCGGCGCGCTGCCGTCGTGGAAGTACGGCGCGGTGTAGTAGAGGCCGCGGAGCGACGGCGTATCGAAGAGGCCGGCCGGGTGCGGGGACGCGACGCCCGCGGCGACGTCGGCTTCGAAGCGCGCCTGATCGAGCTGGCTGGCGGTGCCGACGTCGTGCGAGAGGCCGTCGGTGATCCCCTGGTCGAGCCGATGGCAGCTACCGCACTGCGCCTCGGGCGACTGGAAGATCGCCTGGCCGCGCGCCTGCTGCGGCGTGAGCTCGCCGCTGGCGATGAACGGGTTGTTCGGGACCACCAGGTCGTCGCGGATGTAGCGCTCGAGGTCGTCGAGGTCGTGCTGCGGCATGCCCTTGCCGCCCATACGCGCGACCGTCGCCTGCATGTTCGCCTGCAGCTCTTCGCGCTCGCCGTTCCACGAGTACGGCGCGGTGTCGGCCAGGCGTCCCGCGAGCGCGGGGGTCTGTCGCGGCCCGTCGCTGGTGACCCACACGAGCCTGTCGTCGCCGCCGTCGATGTGGCACGAGCTGCACGCGAAGCTGCCCGCGCGGCTGATCTCGTCGTTGTGCGTGAACGTGAACAGGCGCACGCCGTGGCGCGCCGCGGGCGTGAGCGGGTCGCGCGCGAAGGTCTTGGTCGTCTGCACGCCGAGGTGCAGCGGGCGCGTGCGCGGCGAGCCGTCCAGCGACCAGCGGTAGGTCGTGGCGCCGACGCTCTGGTCGAAGGTCGACAGGAACAAAGATCCGTCGTCGCCGACGAGGCGCTGCGTGGCGGTCGCCTCGGCGTCGGGCGCGAGGTTCAAGAGCGGCTCGAGATCGATCTGCGAGATGCTGAACTGCTGCGAGTTCAAGACGTAGGCGGTGCGCCCGTCGGGCGAGAAGCCGATGGCGGTCGGAGCATGGCCGACGTCGATGAGCGCCAGCGGCGAGCGCATCGGGTCGCCGTGCGCGGTCGACAGCACCAGCACGTTGTCGGTGCCGTAGCCGGTCACGAAGAGCAGCGTCTTCTGCGGGTGGTGCAGGATGTCGCTCGGCTGATCGACGAGCTGGCTCATCGGCATGCCGCTCAGCGGGTCGTTCACGGGCAGCTCGATCTCGGGCTCGACGCCGCTCACGGTGACCTCGATCGGCAGCGGCGTCATGACCGTGCCGCCGGTCGTCCCGGCCGTGCCGGTCGTGTCGGTGTAGTAGGCGGGCTGCGGCGAGCGCGCCGCCTCGACGCCGCCGAACGGGTTGAAGACGGTGCCGGTGAAGGCCAGCGAGTGGGCGATGAGCGGCTCGCCCGTCTCGGGGTTCAGCGTCACGGCGCGGCCTGCGGTGATGTTCATGCCGCCCGCGCGCGGCGTGGACGTGCCGAACGCGAGGTCGTCCGGGTTCTGGCGACGCAGCGGGAAGTCGATCTCGTCGGCTTCGAGCAGGCCGGCCGGGTCGATGGGGAAGCGCTTCGCATCGGCGTTCTGGTGGGTCACCACGAGCGTGCGCGAGGCGGTCACGACCAGGCCACGCGGCAGCGGATCGGTGCTGGTGCGCTGCACGACCTGGAGGCTGCGGTCGAGCGTGACGACCGCGGACTCGGTGGCGAGGGTAACGTACAGGCTACCGATGTGGTCGCCCTCGGCCAGCACGGCGATACCAAACGCGTCCTGGCCGACCTGGATGCGCTGGGCGATGGTGAAGTCGGCGGCGATGCGCAGGACCTCGCCGGTGTCGCGCAGCGTCACATAGATGTTACCGTCGGGGAGCCGCACGAGCTGCTCGGGGGTGCCGCCCAGCGCGAGCGTGGCGGTGGGCGCGAGGCTCTGCCGATCGATCTGCACCAGCGCGCGGTTGTCGCGGTCGGCGGCGAAGAGCGACGCGTCGCTGACGGCCAGCGCGCGGCCGCTGTCCCAGGCCGTCGCGCGGTTGACGGTGAGCGCGCGCGGCGCCTCGGGGAAGGCGTGCACCAGGTCGATGACGCGCGGGTTGGAGTCGTTGCGCTCCTTGCCGCACCCGGCGGCGAGGGGCATGGCTAGGAAGAGCGCGAGGGGCATGAGGCGCATGGGCTGCTCCAGGTCCCGTGGTGGTGGGACGCGGGCTGCCGAGCAATTGCTGTGCCGACCCGCAGGCAGGTCGCGACGCTCGACGCGGCGGCCTTTCACCGTCGCGCCGTGCACTGGGCGACCGCCTCGCGCGCCACGCAGCGCAGGCGAGTGCACACGCGCTATCCAGCGCTGGATAGCTGGTGCCCCAGGCGGTCCGTGCCCCACGTAGCTGGTGCGCGGCTTCTCCGCGGCGCGTATCATGCCCGCCGCTCGAGCCCGAGGAGCCCATGCCGACCGCCTCCCACCTACTCGCCACGCTGGTCCTCGCGTCCGCGTTCGCCTCGCTCGACGCGCACGCGACGCTGGTCCGACCGTTCTCGCTCGCCGAGCTGGTGCACGAGGCGCACAGCGTGGTGCGTGGTGAGGTGGTCGATCAAGAGACCACCTGGGACGACACGCGCCACGAGCTCTACACGCTCAGCTGGGTGCGCGTGGACGAGGTGCTGAGCGGCCGCGAGGGCCCTGGTGAGCTGGTCGTGGTGCGTCAGATCGGCGGCGTGCGCGACGGCCTCGAGCGCCACGTCGTCGGCACGGCGAAGCTCGTCGTCGGCGACGAGGTCGTGCTGTTCACGCGCACCGACGGCACCTTCCACTACCTCGTCGGCATGGCGCAGGGCGCGTTCCTGGTCGCGCCGAGCCTGCGGGTGACGCGGCGCGGGCTGCCCGCGCTGAGCGCCAGCCAGGCGCCGATGCGGCCGCTGGCGCCCGACGACACGAGCTGGCCGACGCTGCGCGCCGCGGTGCTGCGGCTGGTCGCGGAAGCGCGCCCATGAAGCGCCTCTTGCTCGTCCTCGGGGCGCTCGCGTGCGGCGGCTCGGCCCACGCCTACATCGTGCTGAAGAACGCCAGCGGCCACACCAAGCGCTGGCCGGGCGCGAGCGTGTCGTGGACGATGGCGACCGAGGTGCTCGACGATGTGCCGCCGAGCGCGCTGCAGGCCGCGCTGAGCGCCGCCTTCGCGGCCTGGCAGGACGTCTCGTGCGCGACCATCACGTTCACGTACGAGGGGCAGCAGGCCGTCGATCCGCGGCACGGCATCCACATCACGTTCGAGCAACACGACTGGGATCCAGCGCTCGCCGATGCGGTCGCGTACTCGGTCAGCGAGACGCTCGACGACGGCACCATCACGTCCAACGACATCGTCTTCAACGCGGTCGACGACACCTGGTCCGTCGCGACGCCGACGCCCTTCGGTACGAACGACATCCAGGGCATCGCGACGCACGAGATCGGCCACAGCATCGGCCTCGGACACGCGCGCGTGTTCGCGGCGACGATGTTCTTCAACGGCGGCACCGACCTGGCGCGCTCGCTCGAGGACGACGACCAGCGCGGCGCCTGCTTCCTCTACCCGACGACCCCGTTCGACAGCGGACGGCCGTGCGACGCGTGCGAGGAGGCCAGCAACTGCGAGGCTGGCGCCTGCCTCGCCTGGGGTGCCGACCAGGCGTACTGCGGCCAGGACTGCGACGACGACAGCCCCTGCCCGAGCGGCTTCTTCTGCTACCAGGTCAACGGCGTGGCCGTGTCGCAGTGCGTGCCCGTCAACGAGAACTGCAACGACGCGGGCGGCAACGTCGCCCTCGGCGAGCCGTGCTACGGGCACCAGATGTGCGCCTCGGGCTGGTGTCTGGGGCTCCCGACGGAGGCGTACTGCTCGCGCTCGTGCGACGCGAGCGACGCGGCGAGCTGCGGCGCGGGCTTCCTCTGCAGCACCATCGGCGTCTGCATCCGAGCCGGCGAGACACCGTATGGCGGCCGCTGCGAGCAGAACGTCGACTGCCAGTCGGCCGACTGCGTCTTCTTCGAGCTGTCGGTCGCGCGCTGCAGCCAGAGGTGCACCCACGACAGCGACTGCCCGGGCCACAACCGCTGCTTCGAGGGGGTCGCGTGTGTGCCGCCCGGGCCGCTCGGCGACGGCGCCGCGTGCGCCGGGCCTGATCAGTGCCGCGGCATGTACTGCGAGGCCAGCCGCTGCACCGAGCCGTGCGACGGCGGCTGCCCGCGCGGGACGACCTGCGATGGCGACGGCTTCTGCGGTGGCGCCGAGATCGGCGCTGCGTGCGCGGCGCACGGCGCGTGCCCGGACGGCCTCACGTGCCAGCTGCGCGACGCGGCCGACGGCGGTACGTGCGAGCGCCAGTGCAGCCCGTTCACCGGCTCGGGCTGCGGCGACGACGAGGTGTGCGCGTGGTTCTGGGAGGGCTTCGCGGACAAGATCCTCGGTCGCTGCGAGCCCGGCGGCGGCGCGACGCTCGGCGCGAGCTGCGCGCTCGAGGCGTGCGCGGCAGACCT
>Ga0164241_10006826_pt1 | contig 10346 bp, 5 predicted proteins | sample OricomyardsoilBY_FD_108780 | JGI IMG/M metagenome (GOLD analysis project Ga0164241, IMG submission 108780) | Backyard soil microbial communities from Emeryville, California, USA - Original compost - Back yard soil (BY) | ecosystem: Environmental > Terrestrial > Soil > Unclassified | place: USA... | reverse complement strand
ACCTACACCACGTACTGCCTACACAGCTCTTAACCGTACGCAGAGCTTTACCATAAGCATGTCCGCTTTCAAACCCTGCATCAATCAGTTCCTCCCATATTAAAGGCAGATCGCTAACATGCGCGCCGAATAAGTCAATGCGCTGGCCGCCGGTTATTTTGGTGTACAGGTTATATTTTTTAGCAACCTGTCCAATTACTATTAACTTATCAGGAGTGATCTCGCCACCGGGAATACGCGGAACTACTGAGTAAGTACCGCCTTTTTGGATATTGGCCAGGTAACGGTCGTTACTATCTTGTATGGTTGATTGTTTTACGATCACCTCATTCCACAAGCTTGATAGGATACTTGCCACCATTGGCTTACAGGTTTCGCAACCGTCGCCTTTACCAAAATGATCCAACACCAGATCGTAGTTTTTTAGCTGGTTCATTTTCACCAGGTCATATAACTCCTGGCGGGAGTAGTCAAAATGCTCGCAGATGGTGTTTTTAACGTAAGCGCCGTTGGCCTTTAAAGTACCGTTTACCAGGTCCTTCACCATTGGAACGCAACCACCGCAACCGGTACCTGCCTTAGTGCATTTCTTAATGCCGTCAACAGTGGTAATGCCCAGGTCGGTAACCGATGAGCAAATCGCTCCTTTGCTTACTGCTTCGCATGAGCAGATCAATGCATCATCAGGTAAGCTCATTACGCCTGCGCCTTCGCTTTCAGCGCCGCCCCTTGATCCCAGTATCAGATCTTCTGGATTTGGTGGCAGTACCAGTTTGTTGTTAACCGTTTGCAACAACATGTTGTAAGCATCAGCGTCGCCAATTAAAATACCACCTAACAGGTACTTACCATCAGTGGTAATATTAATGCGTTTGTAGATGCCTTTGTGGGTGTCTTCAAAAACTATTGTGCGGCAATCAGGTTCAGTAATAAACGCATCGCCAAAGCTGGCTACATCAACACCAATTAATTTCAATTTGGTGCTCATGTCGTAACTGTAAAACAGCTTGCTGCCGCCTGTTAGTTGCGATACCACAATGTCTGCCATTTCATAACCCGGCGCAACTAAGCCGTATATCATACCTTCATATAGCGCGCACTCACCAATAGCGAAAATACTTTCATCGCTGGTTTGCATTTTGGCATCAACCAAAATGCCTCCGCGGGTACCTACTCCAAGGCCCGACAACTTAGCCAATTCATCGCGCGGTCTGATACCGGCAGATATTACCAGCATGTCTATCGGCAATTCGCTGCCATCGTTAAAATTTAATGATTCGGCTTTGTGCTCGCCACCTATATATGATGTGCTTTTATTAAGGTGTATGCTAAGGCCAAGCTCTTTTAATTTTGACTGCAGCATTGCGCTTCCTGCCGAGTCGATCTGTCTTGGCATAAGGCGGGGGGCAAACTCAATTACATGTGTATTTTCAATACCCAGGTCGATCAGGGCTTTGGCTGCTTCTAAACCTAAAAGACCGCCGCCCATTACGGCACCGGTCTTTGCATTAGCAGCATATGTTTTAATCAGGTCAAGGTCTTCAATAGTACGATATACACATACCCCTTCCTTTTCTACACCGGGAATATCAGGGACAAAGGCTGATGAGCCCGTCGCCAAAACCAGATAGTCGTATTCAATAATAATGCCCGAAAGCGAATGAACTGTTTTATTGGTACGATTTATCTCCTGCACCGGATCAGCAAGATGAAGCGTAATATCATTGTCGGCATACCATGAGCCCGAAGACATTGAAAGCTGCTCAGCAGATTTACCGTTAAAATATTCGCTAAGATGAACGCGATCATAAGCCGGTCGCGGCTCCTCGCCAAATACTACAATGTTGAAGTTTGATGTCTTATTTACAAGTTTTTCACAGAACTTGTAACCAACCATCCCATTTCCAATCACTACAACTGTTGATTTTTCCATATTGTTAAAGCTTTTTATGACAAACACAATAAAAACGCGGCCTATTATTGTGTTTGCATAGCAATTTTATACAAAAAAAATCACATTTACAATTTTTACATCATTTTAGTCATATAAACAACCAACAATATTTATAAAAATTGCTGATTATACTGATTTAAAACATAAATTTGTTAAATATTTGATATCAAAAGACAATAAAAGCAAAAATAATATCAATTTAAAATATAAAATTGTATCAGTATTTAACAATTTCATAAAAATCACAAAAACTATATTGTAAATATCCATCAATACGTTTTAAAATCACATTAACACTAAAATATACTGACGATTTATTACAATCTGATAAAAATTACAGCAAATAACGGGCGGTAACGACAAGAAATTATGAAAATAAGAATAAAAGGCAACTCAATTCGATACAGAATGAGTAAAACAGATGTAGAGCGGTTTATAAAAACAGGCTATTTGGAGGAAACGGTTGATTTTGGTACACAAAAATTGGTTTACGCGTTAAAAAAGCATGGTGAATCTGCATTTAGCGCTAGTTTTGAGCAAAATACCATAACATTATATATGCCGGAGCATATGGCGGCAGAATGGGAAGCTCCCGAGAAGATAGGGTTTGATGGCGTACACAATAAGCTTTCTCTTTTAATAGAAAAAGACTTTCAATGCCTGGATAATACATTGGAAGATCAAACCGAGAATTATCCTAATCCGGCTTCGGTTTGTTAAAACATATCGTAATTGATCACAAAACAGGGGCGGTGAATCACCGCCCCTGTTTTGTGATCAATCATCGGTGCCTACAATACCACCATTGTCCCGTGGTTCGGGTTCAATATCCAGTCCGTTGTTATTAGTAACTGCCTCCGACTGCGATTGGTTACCGAGGTCAGGATAATTTTCATCAGTAAACTTAGCGTCAACCTCATCGCCAAATTTTTCAATCTCGGGCGTATCTTTTAAAAAATCGGGACGTTTATCTTGTTCTTCGGGATCATTCAGGTCTTTTGCTTCCATAGTATATATATTATAGTATAGTAAACCGATAAAAACGATCAATGTTTTAAGTCGCCCTGTTGGTATAGCAACGCCAACACATATCCCGCACCCTGTGCTTCCGCGTTGTTTGCAGTTCAAATAGTAAAATTGCTTAAAATAAACTGAAGATACAATGATGGTGGTCACTGAACAGCACGTTAGATGCTACAGTTTTAGCGGTTTAATGTCCGGCGTTTCCGAATGCAATTTCCATCCATTTATATAATGATATTCATCAGAGCGGCGCCTGCTAATGATCATGGTGAACCAGGCCACCTCTGAATACATTTGACTCATAATTCAACTAATAAATATTATGAAAAATTTAAAACTTTATGTGCTGGCTATCCTGATGATGACCGGCGTGGCTGCTTTTGCACAACAAAAAAATGAATGGAACATCCGTCTGCGGGGTATTGGCGTTATACCGCAAGAGAGCGCGACAATAAGTGTGATCGGCGGCGATATTAACCTTAGCAACGCTTATGTGCCCGAACTGGATTTTACCTATTTTTTCGCTAACAATTTTTCTGCCGAACTTATATTAGGCACTACACGTCATAACGTAAAAACGGTAGCCTCCAGTTTAACCGCCATTGGCGGCCCGGCCAGCGCCGATGTAGATCTGGGCAAAGTTTGGCTATTGCCACCAACCCTTACCCTGCAATACCACTTGCCTACAAAATGTGCCATTAAACCATATTTAGGCGCGGGTGCTAATTACACTATTTTTTATGGTGTGAATAAAGGCACAACTGTACAGGGTGTAGACTATAAAAACAGCGCTTCATTTGCGGCACAGGCGGGTGTAGATGTAAACATCAGTAAAAATATATTCTTAAACATCGACCTTAAAAAGCTACTGCTATCAACCACCGCTACAGTTGATGCATCTAACCTTACCCCGGCCGGCAGTCCAGGTTTGGCACCGGTGCTAAAAAATATTAAAGCTGATGTAAACATTCGTCCGTGGATAATTGGCTTTGGTGTTGGATATCGCATAAAATAACAATGCAAACAGTTACCATAAAAAAGCCCTTGCTGCAGATACAACAAGGGCTTTTTTGTGTGTTACTATAAGGCCTTTGTTTATCAATTCGTATTTAAAAACACAAACTGGTTATCAAACATATCCAGCTTTATCTTGCTGTCCTTATCTACTTTACCAGCTAAAATCTGTTTAGATAATTCGTTAAGTACGCGTTTTTGTATAACACGTTTTAAAGGTCGTGCGCCAAACTGCGGATCGTAACCTAATTGCGCCAGCCAATCCAAAGCCTCTTCTGAAGCTTCTATGCTGACACCCATTTCGGCCAATGTTTGCTGTACCTGTTTAAACTGCAGCTTAACAATATCGCTTATCTCATCCCTGTTAAGCGGCGTAAACATAATTATCTCGTCAATACGGTTCAAAAACTCGGGCCGTATGGTTTTACGCAACAGCTCAAACAGATCGTTCTTTGTTTTAGCAATGATAGCATCGCGGTCGCCATCCTCTAAAAACTGGAAGTTCTCTTGTATAATATTCGAACCTATGTTAGATGTCATGATGATAATTGTGTTCTTAAAGTTCACCAGGCGGCCTTTGTTATCTGTTAATCGGCCATCATCCAACACCTGCAGTAAGATATTGAACACATCGGGATGCGCCTTTTCAATTTCATCCAATAAAATAACGCTGTAAGGCTTGCGGCGCACGGCTTCGGTTAACTGACCGCCTTCATCATAACCCACATATCCCGGAGGCGCGCCTATCAGTCGTGATACGGCGTGGCGTTCCTGGTATTCGCTCATATCAATCCGCACCATTGCGCCTTCATCGTTAAACAGGTATTCGGCCAAAGCTTTCGCCAATTCAGTTTTACCCACACCGGTTGTTCCCAGGAAGATAAAGGAGCCAATTGGTTTTTTCTTATCCTGCAAACCTGCACGGCTGCGACGTATGGCATCGCTAATGGCTTCAATAGCTTCTTCCTGCCCTGCCACACGTTTGTGCAGCTCATCTTCCAGGCTAAGCAACTTTTCACGCTCACTCTGGATCATTTTAGAAACCGGGATGCCTGTCCACCTGGAAACTACGCCTGCAATATCATCTGCGGTAACTTCCTCTTTTAGCATGCGGCTTTCGCTTTGATTGGCCTGCAAGGCTTCCTTCAGCTTCTCCACTTCTTCCTGCGCTTCGCGAATCTTCCCATAACGCAGCTCAGCTACCTTTCCGTAATCACCGGCACGTTCTGCCTGCTCTGCTTCCAGCTTGTAGTTTTCTATCTGCTCAACCTTTAGGTTAATGCCGTCCACCACATCTTTTTCGCCTTGCCACTTGGCCTTTAACGAATCCCGCTCAGAGGAAAGATTGGCAATCTCCTCGCTTAGCTCGGCAACTCTTTTATCATCTTTTTCACGTTTTATCGCTTCGCGTTCAATTTCCAGCTGCATAATGCGGCGTTGTAACTCGTCAACCGCCTCGGGTACTGAGTCCATCTCGATACGCAATTTTGAAGCGGCTTCGTCCATTAAGTCTATCGCCTTGTCAGGCAAAAACCTGTCAGATATATAACGCTGCGACATTTCAACGGCGGCTATAATGGCCTCATCTTTAATACGCACCTTGTGATGCGACTCATAGCGTTCTTTTAATCCTCTTAATATAGAAATGGCGTCGGCCGTATCCGGCTCATCCACTAACACCATCTGGAACCGGCGCTCAAGGGCTTTATCCTTCTCAACATATTTTTGATACTCATTGAGCGTTGTTGCGCCAATGGCCCTTAATTCGCCACGTGCAAGGGCGGGTTTTAAGATATTGGCCGCGTCCATAGCGCCCTCGCCCCCTCCTGCACCTACCAGTGTGTGTATCTCATCAATAAATAATACTATCTCGCCATCGGCCTGGGTAACTTCTTTTATAACAGCCTTTAGACGCTCTTCAAACTCGCCTTTGTATTTGGCACCTGCAATAAGAGCGCCCATATCCAACGAGTAAACAGTTTTGCTTTTTAAACTTTCGGGTACATCTCCTTTAATAATACGGAAAGCGATACCCTCGGCAATAGCGGTTTTGCCTACGCCGGGCTCGCCCACCAAAATGGGATTGTTCTTTGTACGGCGCGACAGGATCTGTATTGTACGACGGATCTCCTCGTCCCTGCCAATAACAGGGTCCAGCTTGCCGGACTCGGCATATTCGTTCAGGTTACGCGCGTATTTATTCAGCGCGTTAAAAGTAGCTTCGGCATTCTGATCGGTAACCTTGTTGTCGCCACGCAAGCCGGTGATAGCTTTTTTAAGGTCTTTTTCATTTACGCCGGCATCTTTAAGAGCCGTACTTACTTTATCACTTACTGATAAAATACCCAGTAATATATGCTCTACAGATACAAACTCATCCTTAAACTCCTTAAGATAAGATTGCGCCTTTTGCAGGGCCGAGTTAGCACCTGACGATAAGTAAACATCACTTCCGCTCACTTTCGGGAAGGATTCTATCTGCTCATCGAGCGTTGTATTTAACCGGTTAAGGTTTACGTTTAATTTTTTTAGTAAATACGATATAACATTCTCATCAACCAATAACAAGCCTTTTAACAGATGCGCTGTTTCAATAGCCTGCTGCTGGTTGCCAACAGTTATCTCGGATGCCTTTTGCACAGCTTCCTGTGCCTTTATGGTAAAATTGTTAAAGTTCATAGTTAAATAGTTTCGGCATTACTATCTCAAAACCCCTGCCAGTATCAGCGGTCTGAAATAATGTCATTCAATTTGAATAACTTACGCCTTTTTGACAAGTAAAGCCCATACACCTTACTTAAAGTAAATACCGATATAACTACAACGTAAATTATTAACTTCCAGTTCAAAAATGCTGTGTCAATTTTTAAAAAGTCGCTCATTTTTTTATTTTTGATAAACCCTAAGCACCCCTTAATAATTTGGATACCCATTATTTTAGAAGTTTACCCGGGCGATACCGGGCGGCGTTCCGCAATTATTATACACTGCAAAACCTGCTGTCTATACGCAATAGCAGTATTGTTTTTTTGCTGTTAAACGTTGTGCTGCGTATTCTTATCTGGGTTTTACCTGCAAGCATCACTAAAGCTCAAAATTTCCCTGAGTTTAACTTTACCAACTGGATTTATATTATTGTTACACCTGCTTTTTGTGTAATAAGCGAGCTACTGTTACGGCGGATAAAAAAAACCAAAAAGGCCAGCGCCGCCATGATACTTTTTGTTTTTATATTTTCTTTTTACCTGATACTGGCCGGCATGTATTCGGCTTTTATAGCTACGGGCGATCCACGCAATGCGCTAACCATTTACCTGATAGCACTATGTGTAATTAGCGTAATGTGCGTGTTTGAGTATGATGAGGTAATAATTATACTGATATTAACAGAAGCTGTATTTACCGGGCTATTGCTTATGGACAAAGCAGATGCAACCAGCATGCTTTATAATCAGCTTATTTCCATCATATTACTGTCGGGCTTCTTCCTTATATCGCGATACTTTTATTCCTACAAAGCCAGTTACTACCTACAGATAATTGAAATACGAAACAAAAATATTGAGATAGAGAAAGCGGCAGCATTCAAAAACCAGGTTTTAGGTATGGTGGCGCATGATTTACGTAACCCCATAGCAGCGGTGGAATCATTAGCGATGATGATGGAACTGGATGATGACCTGAACGAAGACACACAGGACAGCGTTAGCATGATAAAGGCATCGTGCGTTAAGGCCCGCAGCATTATTTCAGATCTGTTAGAGGCTGCCAAAAACGAAAACCTGACCAATATTGAACTGCATAAAACCGAGATGAACCAATGGCTGAGGGGCATTATTGATATGTGGAAGATACAGAAGGACCTTAAAAACAACATAGTGCTTTTAAGTAGGTCAAACCCGGTACATGCCAACATCAATAATGAAAAATTTCAGCGGGTGCTTGACAACCTCATTAGCAACGCCATGAAATTCTCTAAAGAGAAAGATAATATTGAACTTCACCTGGAGCAAAAGGGCAACAAGGTTACTATAAAAGTAAAAGATCATGGATTAGGTATTCCTAAAGATATGCTGCCTCACATTTTTGAACGTTTCTCTAAAGCGGGCCGTACCGGTTTAAAAGGCGAGCAATCAACCGGGCTGGGCCTGAGCATTGTGAAACAGATAGTAGAGAGCCATAAAGGCACTATTAAGGTTGAAAGCGAAGAAGGAAAAGGCACTACGTTTGTTATTGAGCTGCCCGTTAGGCAGTAGGCAGTTTGGAGTGGGCAGTAGGCAGTAATTACTCTTTTTTTACGACTATCTTACTTTTCCCCGCCCCCACAAGGCCATCCATATCAGCACCTTGCATATTTACCGTATAAGTGCCGGTTTTATCTGCCGTATAAAAGCTTACCGATGCCTGCCCGTTTTTATCAGTAATTATGTTAGGCGCCCAAAATAGGGTTGCACGGGTGTCGGGTATTAAAACAGGCTTTTTTATGGCATATTTAGGAGAATAAAATTCTTTTGTTGATGCAAAAACCGGTGGACGGTAAATGTAAGTGCCGGGTATTTTCTTTGTAAAACCCTGACCGGAATAAGTGGTGAGTTCGATAAATGCAAACTCCCAGGGTTTTGCTCCAAATGGAAGATATTGCTCGGCGTAAGGCATTTCATTTTTGCCCGAGGTCATAACTTCTATTCCTTTCGCATCATCGGCATCCATATATTGCAGAATTTGCTTTAAATCAAAGCCTGGTCCCATAAAAACCTTGGCGGATATGCCGTCAATTACCAAAACAACACCTTTATTATCGATAGTATAAGACGCGCTCATACCATAATCTCTCGCTAAAAAACCGGGAATGTTCTTTTTAAAAAGATCCTCAAGGGTCATTTTTCCTTTTGCCTTTATGTCATCGCTGTTTAACGCGAAGTCAGCTTCGCCGGGTTCAACCAGACTCTTTGAGTCTTTGATTATTTTTTTTGCCTTAATCTGAACCTCCTGAAGCTGACGGCCTGTTACCTTGGCCTCCTCTTCGTTATACAATTGCTTTGTACGCATGGCGTTAAGCCGGGATGTATCTATATTTACATATAACGGAATAAACCGTTGCTGATATAATGAAAAAACAGGGGGAACAAAGTCGTCCACTTCTATCCCTACATTAAACATTCTTCCTCGCTTATTCCTCGCCTGCACGTGGTAAGCTACAGAGTCGGGCGGATTAATGCCGGTAAAAGCAAACTCTCCCGCCGCATTGGTCATGGCATCTAACACAACAACCGGCTTCAGCGATAGTAAAATAATATTGCTTTTTTCAATTGGTTTGCCAAAAGCGTTTACTACTCTGCCTTTAACCGCAAACTCAGGCTCTGCTTTAAAGGCCAACTGCTTTTGTTTTAACGCGAACACATCTTTCCAATTATAGTTTACCCAGCCCTGCGTAAGTAATAAAACATCAAGCGCGGCCGTTTTTACAAGGCTATCGCCTTTTGAAAAATACCAACCAGGGTTTTCTATCTCGCCTTTCAAGTCATCGGCCAACAGCACTTTTGTGGGTAAATTCAAAACTGTAGCATGTAACTTTACCTGTGCATCGTCTGTAACGGCCAGCGAGAAGCTTCCCTCTATGGGCACGCCGTCTTTATCTGTGGCTATAATATCAATGTTTACGCTGTCGCGACTGGTGTATGTTTGCTTTGAAGGTATTATACTGATTTTTATCTGATCATGATGATCAATAAATATCACCCGCTCTGCCATGGGGACCTGCATGGCGGAAAGCAGCGTAAAACGAGCTACCCCTGTTGGGAAAGCAGAACGAGCTACATTAAACCGCATGTTACCTTTGGCCACATTTACAGCTGCTCCATAACAAACCACGTTACGGGCCTGTCCTACCAAGTAATAAATTCCTTTTGCCTGCTGTATATCCGGCGATGGGATCACACTGACGACTATCGAATCTTTCCCGGTATTATTTACCTTAAGCATAATTCCCGAGTTTTTCGTCTGTGGCAGCGGGAAACTCAGCATTTTATCATGGTATTTTATACTGGCCGTATACACTTCGCCGACTTCGGGTATTAACTCAAACGTTCCCATCCCCCGGTGTATCGAGCTTAGATCCGCAACTTTTAACCCTTTTTTGTTATAGATGCCACCGCTTACATCTACTCCTTTGCCTTCCTCATTTATTGCCTTAAAGCCAACGTTGTTAAGCATGCCGCTTATCAAGCTGCCACCTTCGGGCATAAACTGCAGGTCGGTTTTTTCATCGCGGTTTATTATTACCGGTACGTTAAAGGTTACATCCTTCTCTCGCTTTGTCTTTTTTGTAAGACTGATATTAATGTCCCGCGCGTTT
>Ga0164241_10006825_pt1 | contig 10346 bp, 10 predicted proteins | sample OricomyardsoilBY_FD_108780 | JGI IMG/M metagenome (GOLD analysis project Ga0164241, IMG submission 108780) | Backyard soil microbial communities from Emeryville, California, USA - Original compost - Back yard soil (BY) | ecosystem: Environmental > Terrestrial > Soil > Unclassified | place: USA... | reverse complement strand
ATTTCTGTGTATCCGGGTTGGTATAGTGGCCGTTGTATACATATCCATGCACAGGTATATGTTGGCAGTTCGTTGAAATTGACAACGCAGATTGCTTTCCCGGATGCGATAAATGCAGCCGTGTGTGCTACTTCCCTGTATGCCACGCATGGGCAGCCTGATACGACAAATACTACGGATAGCATTATACGTGATTCATTGAATAACGAACTGGCAACAGTTGTGGCAAACAGTGCGGGCGGTTATGATCTGGCCCATACAATTTTTATAGCTGCGTGAGATGGTAGTTGGTTAATGGTTGCTGGCTTATGCAGCAAGGAACGGTTGTTCACAGCCGTTCCTATATTTCTATTTTAAGAAAACTTATATGAAAAAAAATATCGTACAGTTTTGCTATTGCCAGTTGATTGACGCGTCTGCAACAAACGCATTTGAAAAAGATATTTTTGAAGATTCATATAATGAATTTCAATTGCAAAGTCAGGCCTATAATAATTCTGGTTCAATTGCCCGTTTCGATGAAATGGTACAAAACAATCCCAAAGCAAATTCGCTGCATTACAAAGTAGGGTTTGCTGTGGGCCTTTATATACAAAAATTAAAAGGCGCTATTCCAGGTTTAGTGGATGAATGTAATAATCCTGTATTCTTCACAAGGCATGAGTTTAAAATTATTGAATCGCAAACAGATAACAGGCAAGCCCATATAGTGGCCATTTGTTATTTTACAGATGCTTATTGGTTGCTTAAAAATTTCGGAGAATATATGGTTCTTGCACCGGAGACCAGTGATGAAAATAAACCGATCCTTACATTCACTTTGAAAATGCAACCGCATTTATCTATAGTTTGTTTTGCTGATGTTGAGATAGCAGATGCGTTCGCTTAGAACTTTGGGAAGCAAACCTCGTATAATAATCTCTTCCGGGGCATTGCATATATGCCAGCGATATCAGCCGCGTTGGAAACCAGCCGGCAAAATAAAGGCGAAACTTCGCCTTTACCACGGCACAGAATACCCATAATTAAGTGCCGCAAATCAAATGTAAAATATTTCCCACCCCGGTTGACTGATCAATAAGCAAACCGTCAAGTGAATACTTCGAAAACTGAGAGGGGATGGGTTCGTTGGCAGTCCGGCTCATGGAAATAATAGCTCCTCCTGCTATCGTAGTGCGCAAGTCCCTTTCCATTTCTAAGAGTACAAAATGTACTGCCATACTTTCATTCAAAAAAGGGATACGGATTAAAGTAACAGAACCACTCTGACTAAGAACCACCTTATGAAACTCAATTTTGTTATATGTTTCAACTTCCATCTTTGCAGCAAGTTGAACTTATAGTTGTTTAATAAAATTATTGGACGAATCAACTTTAATTTCCTTCTGGCAGGAAATCATTGTAACAATAAGCAGTGCAAATAATAAGGATAATGTGTGTGCCATAGTTTAAGGTTATGATGTGAAGGTATAAAGGCAGGCAATGGTTATGAATATGAATTTCCGAAGAATTGGATTTATAAAAGAAAAAACTTATTGAATAAATAGATTGACGCAATGGTGCTTACTGTTGACATAAGCGTTTTGAATAAAGCGGGGATAACAAAAGTATCCAACTTTCGGAATAGATAATTTTTTAAATCATAGTTGACTAAGTAGTTGATCGCATACAGGCAACATCGTGCCATTTTGAATACTCAATATTTGTTGTATTTTACCCAAATGAAAACAAGGGCACCACTGTTATCGGTATTAACAGCCATGGCAATAGAATCGTTTTTGGCTGCAGTACCCCTATGAAAACATTTAGTACCAACTCAAATGGATGGAACCCGGATAACTTTATTCCGGCCCAGGGCATATTGCTTATTGAAAAAATTACCTGGCCGAGAAATCAACAAAAGAAGATTGAAGAATTTATGGCAAAAAGCTATCCCTACAAATATGAGTTTGTGGATTTCAAAGATTTATCAGAAGACAATAAAAAATTTGAGGATAAGAATATTTATCGGTTCGCGCTGGTTTCGTCTTATACTAATCACACGATGCATCAGAACGACGCTTCTCAAAGGCCCGTGAACGTGGGCGCATTCGATTTTAATTTTATTGACAGGCTGGAAAACAAGGAGTATCCGAAGTCCGGAATTTTCTCAAGCCTGGCATCAATGACTTTTAAAAAAATTATTACAACATGCTTAGAAAAAAAACAATAATGAAACGCAATCTCATTTACCTGGCACTTCTTACAATTGGCGCTATTTCGTTTGATAATGCATACTCTCAAAAAGACGACCGCCCATTAATAATTATTATTCAACCGCACATTTGCTTTCCGGTTGGCGAAATCAAAAAAACGAATGGAGTGGAGTTAGGCGGACATCTTTCAATTGAAACGATGCTTGGCACAAAATCAAGACTGCTTTTCCAGTTTGGTGGCGGCTTGTTACAAGGGAAAACAGATAATGACCCATCATTGCCTTATCCTGGAGACTTTCCCGCAATAACAGTGATGCAATTGAGAGCGGGAGGCAAATACTTTCTTACTGACGGACTATTTTTAGCCGGTTTAGCTGGAGGGGCGCAATCATTCAGACAAGGTGACAAATCATTTGGATTTTCATTTGCCCCTGTTTTGGGTTATGAATTTGGCAATGTAAGATTGCTTGATTTTTCACTGCGATATGACAATTCAATGTTTAAGAATTATAATCTCAGGACGATCGCGTTGAGCTTAGGTTATCACTTTTAAAAAAACTAAGGAACTTTTTCGTTAAAGGGAACGCTAACGGGATATAAAGTGAAAGGTCAGCATGCGATACCATCTGTCAATCGGTCAAATCCTCACCCTCGCTCTTCTCACATCACTAAATGTGTTTAAGAAATAGACAACCATAATGCGAGAAACTTCGCCGGTATGCGTAAGATGAAGTAAGGAAACTTCTCCAGTAGCTATAATGCCCGGCGCGTAACAGGTAATCATTGCATTTGACTTCACGATATTTTACAATCGAACGGAGCTGGGTTTGCAAATCTTCCTGCATAGGATAAATGGAATGCAGGAATTGAATAACTTGTTCCATAATGGAATGCACAAAGCATTAAAAGCTATAATTGACATGGCAGTACTGATAATTGACAGGACAACTTTTAAGAGAAATGCAAAAAAGGCTCCAGTGATTTATTTGATACTTATCTGACTGTAGGACCGTCTAATTTGCAGCTTTTTATTAAGAGTTAAAAAAAAGCTTGAAACGTCAATTGTGATAAAGTGATTATAATCCGAAAAGGTAACAGCACAATATTTAGGAAGTTGTCGCTGGACATCCCACATCGAGGGATGAATGTATCTCTCAGCCCTTTTCTTTCGGATAGTAATACGCGCATAGATACCTGCTTCCACTGCATTGGCTGATGCAAAACGAAGAACAAAACGGATGATCAATGTTGTACTTTTTGTGCATAAAAAAAACCGCAAATCATTGATTTACGGTTTTTTACGATCGAAAGGTTGTCGGGACGACTAGATTCGAACTAGCGACCCCTTGCACCCCATACAAGTGCGCTACCGGGCTGCGCCACGTCCCGAACAAAGAGTGAATTGGGGTGGCAAAAGTAGGGCTTTTTCGTATTTTTTGAAACCACTTACAAGCTTTATCTTCGCCCCTTAATGAAAATCATCATTAAAAAAGCAAGGGTCGTAGATCCCAATTCCCCTTTCAATCAACAAATAGCTGATATACTTATTGAAGATGGCCTCATCAGGGAAATAGCAAGCACTATCTCTGAAAAAGCAGACCAGGAAATTACCGGGGATGACCTTCATGCTTCGCCCGGATGGATGGATATTTTTTCCAACTTCGCTGACCCGGGTTATGAATTCAAAGAGACATTAGAAACAGGTGCAGCAGCAGCAGCTGCAGGTGGGTATACAGATGTAATGGTAATCCCAAACACAAACCCGACTGTTCATAATAAAGCTACGGTTGAATACATTATCCAAAAATCAAAATCACTACCTGTTTCAATCTACCCGATTGGTGCGGTAACAAAAAATACAGAAGGCAAAGAACTAGCAGAAATGTATGATATGCGTGCCAGTGGTGCTGTTGCATTTGGTGATGGAATTAATTCCATTCAATCTGCTGGTTTGTTACTGAAAGCGCTGCAATATGTAAAATCGTTTGATGGTAGCATTGTCCAGGTACCCGATGATAAAAGCATTAATCCGCATGGATTAATGAACGAAGGAATTGTCTCTACGCAATTAGGATTGCCGGGCAAGCCTATCATGGCAGAAGAATTAATAGTGGCACGTGATATAAAACTGGCGAGATATGCGGAATCAAAATTGCATTTCACGGGCATCAGTTCTGCCAAATCATTAGAATATATAAAAAGAGGAAAAGAAAGCGGTGCGGCTATCAGTTGCTCTGTTACTCCTTATCATCTGTTCTTCACTGATGAAGATATTACGAGCTACGATACGAACCTGAAAGTAAATCCGCCATTACGTACAAAAGAACATCGCGATGCCTTACGTAAAGCCATCGCTGATGGCACAGTTGACGCAATTGCTTCGCATCATTTACCACAGGAATATGATAGCAAAGTGTTGGAATTTGAATATGCTAAAAATGGAATGATTGGTTTAGAAACCTGTTATGCCGTTTTAAATACATGCCTGCCAGATATACCACAGGAAAAATGGGTGAACCTATTATCCATTAACCCAAGGGCTTTGTTTGCCATAGAACAACCAGTAATAAAAAAAGGGAATAAGGCATCGATAACATTATTTGAACCGAACAAACAATGGACAGTAACGGAGAAAGATATCGCTTCCCGTTCGAAGAATTCTCCATTTATCGGCAAAACCCTGACAGGAAAAATAAAAGGAATTATCACAAAATCACAGGCGGTAATCCGCTGATTATTTACAATGAAATTAACCCCTCTTTATAAAGGATTAATAACAGGTGTTATTTTAGTTGCACTTACTTTAGTTTTTTATTATTCAAATGTCCCATCTAATTCTTCGCTTCAATATGCTTTGTATATTGTATACGCTGCAGGTATTGCCTGGACATTGATTGCTTATGCACGTTCTCAAAACTATACCGGAAAATTTGGCGATATATTCGGCCAAGGCTTTCGTTGCTTTATCATTATTAGTTTAGTGATGACTGTTTTCGGAGGCGTATTCACTGCTGTACATCCTGAGTTTGCAGAGCATGATGCTAAATTGTACAGAGAATATTTAGATAAAGAAGAAAAAGATAAAACACCTGCGGAAAAAGATGAAATAGTTACTAATTATAAAAAATATTATACTTTCAGTGTTGTTCAAAAATCCATTTATGGATCTTTGATACCCGGAGTATTATTTACGCTGGCAGGTGCAGGCTTGCTCATTTTAAAAAAGAAAAACCCGTAATGGATATATCAGTTGTCATACCTCTGTTAAACGAAGAAGAATCACTTCCGGAGTTATCGGCATGGATTGAAAAAGTCATGCAGGCAAATGGATATTCTTACGAAATCATTTTTGTGGATGATGGAAGCACCGACAATTCATGGGATGTAATTGAATCGCTGCGAACAAAAAACCCTCATGTAAAGGGAATAAAATTTCAACGCAATTATGGAAAGTCTGCGGGGCTCAATGAAAGCTTCCGTGCTGCAGAAGGCGATGTTGTGATTACTATGGATGCCGACTTACAGGATAGCCCTGACGAAATTCCTGACCTCTACCGCATGATCAAACAAGATGGGTTTGACCTGGTAAGCGGATGGAAGAAAAAAAGATACGATAACAAACTCACGAAAAACCTTCCCAGTAAATTATTTAATTCCGTAGTAAGAGGCATGAGCAAGATAAAGCTTCATGATTTTAACTGTGGTTTAAAAGCGTATAATAAAAAAGTGGTGAAGAGCATAGAAGTATTTGGTGAAATGCATCGTTATGTACCAGTACTTGCCAAGTGGGCGGGCTTTCGAAAAATCGGCGAGAAAGTAGTAGAACACAGGGCCCGTAAATACGGTGTAAGTAAATTTGGCTGGGACCGTTTCATCAATGGCTTTCTTGATCTGCTGACTATCTTCTTTATTGGAAAATTTGGCAAACGCCCCATGCATTTCTTTGGGTTGTGGGGTACTTTATTTTTCCTGATAGGATTTAGCTTTGCCGTTTATCTTGTTACTTCAAAAATCATTGATTATAGTTATGCTATTACAAATCGTCCGGGTTTTTATTTAGCATTGACATCGACTGTTATTGGTATGCAATTATTCCTCGCCGGTTTTATTGGTGAACTGGTAACAAGAAATGCTTCGGGAAGAAATACATACCTGATAGAAAAGAAAACGGGTTTATAAATGGCGAAAGTCATCATCATAGGCCCGGCTCACCCATTGCGGGGAGGACTGGCTACATTCAATCAACGTTTGGCAAAGGAGTTTAATGATGCGGGCCATACTTGCTCCATTTATTCTTTTTCGTTGCAATACCCATCTTTTCTTTTCCCCGGTACTACACAATACTCATCTGAAGCAGCGCCACAGGATCTCACAATTCACACTGCGATTAATTCTATTAATCCATTCAACTGGTTAGCAGTTGGCAATAAAATTAAAAAAGAAAACCCTGACCTTGTTATCGTTCGTTACTGGCTCCCGTTTATGGGGCCTGCATTAGGTACTATTTTGCGGCGCATTAAAAAGAATAAGCATACACGTATTATCTGTATTGCAGATAATATAATTCCGCATGAAAAAAGGCCAGGTGATACTCCTTTTACAAAGTATTTTTTAAAAAGCTGTGATGCATTTGTTACTATGAGTGAAAAAGTAATGGCTGACCTTCGCAGTTTTGAAAAAGATAAACCAGCACAGTTAGTACAGCATCCTTTGTATGATACATTCGGTGAGATTATTTCACAAACAGAAGCCAGAGCACATCTCGGAATAACAAGCAACGAAAAAATTATTCTGTTCTTTGGTTTTATAAGAAAATATAAAGGCCTTGATATATTATTAGACGCAGTTGAAATTTTAAAACAAAGAAATTATAAGCCTTCCGGGCAAACGCTTCGGTTTCTTATAGCTGGTGAATTTTACGAAGACGCAAAACCTTATAAAGAAAAAATAGAAGCTTCTGGTATTGCATCACAATTATTATTACGAACAGATTTTATACCTGATAGCGAAGTAAAATATTATCTATGCGCAGCAGATGCAGTAATACAGCCCTATAGAAATGCAACGCAAAGCGGAGTAACCCCCCTCGCCTATCATTTTGAAAAGCCAATGATTGTTACGAATGTCGGCGGGCTGCCTTCACTGGTGCCTGATAAAAAAGCTGGACTGGTAGTAGAACCCGACGCGCAATCCATCGCTGATGGTATTGAGAAATTCTTTGAGATGGGAGTTGATTATTTTTCACCTCATCTTAAAACAGAGAAACAAAAATATAGTTGGAGAGTATTGATGGATACAATAATAAAACTAGCAACTTTAAAAGTCAATACTTAAAAAACATCAATATCACGCCGTTAAAACAATTCCCGCTTTTTGCCATTGAGTTTTTAATTTTGATTAATTATGATCTACCGAAGTAAAGCACCGCTCCGCATTGGCCTCGCTGGTGGAGGTACTGATGTTAGCCCTTATAGTGATTTATATGGAGGTGCTATTCTTAATGCAACAATATCCCTGTATGCGAATGCGACCATTGAGCCCATCAATGAAAAAAAAATTATACTGCAGGCATTGGATCGTAATGAAGAAGAAGAATATAATTGGGCAGCCAGCCTTCCGTTAAACGGGAAGCTGGATTTATTAAAAGGAATTTACAATCGCATTCAAAAAGATTATGGTATTCCTGAACAAGGCTTTCGCCTGAGTACATACGTAGATGCACCTGCAGGTTCCGGACTGGGTACATCTTCTACATTAGTGGTTGCCATTATCGGTGCTTTTGCAGAAATGCTAAAACTTCCTTTAGGTGAGTACGATATGGCGCACTATGCGTATGAAATTGAAAGAAAAGACCTGGGACTTGCAGGTGGTAAACAAGATCAGTATGCGGCTACGTTTGGCGGCGTTAATTATATGGAGTTTTATGATGATGATAAAGTTATTGTAAACCCATTACGCATAAAACCGCATTACTTGTTTGAACTGGAAAATAATTTATTGCTTTATTACACTTCTACAAGCAGGGAATCAGCAGAGATTATTAAAAAGCAAACTAAAAATGTAACGGATAAAAAAGATAAATCTATCGAGGCAATGCATCAGCTCAAAGAGCAATCGCGCCTTATGAAAGAAGCACTGTTAAAAGGTAAGCTTGATGAGATTGGTAGAATATTAGATTATGGATTTGAGCAGAAACGTCAAATGGCTGAAGGCATTACAAATCCTTTGCTGGAAGAAATATATGATACGGCAAAAAAAGCTGGCGCCACTGGTGGGAAGATCTCTGGTGCTGGCGGAGGAGGGTTTATGATTTTCTATTGCCCGGTGAATACAAAATATGCTGTGCAAAAAAGCCTCGAATCATTTGGCGGCCGCTACCGCCGCTATAAGATTACAGAACATGGCCTTACTACGTGGACGATTTAACTACTGTATATTAAAATAAGGTAGCTTTGATCCCTATCATATGGAAAAGATAAAAGACATTATAAAAGCTTCGATAGAAACAAAGCAATCAGTTTTACAAAATCCTGTATTGCTGGATACAATTGAAAAAGCGGTCAACGTAATTGTTTATGCTTTTAAAAATAACAAACGCGTTTACTTTTGCGGAAATGGTGGAAGCGCAGCAGATGCCCAACACCTTGCTGCTGAATTTTCAGGCCGCTTTTATAAAAACAGGGGTGCCCTGCCGGCGGATGCTTTGCATTGCAACACATCTTACCTTACAGCAGTAGGCAATGATTATAGCTTTGATGAAATTTATGCACGCCTTGTTGATGGTATTGGCAATAGCGGTGATGTATTAGTTGGCCTGTCTACATCCGGTAATTCTGTAAACATTGTCAAAGCCTTTGAAACTGCAAAAGCAAAATCAATTATTACCATCGGATTTACGGGACAGGATGGAGGAAAGATGAAGGCATTAAGTAATTATCTTATCAATGTTCCATCTGCAGACACTCCGCGTATACAAGAAGCACATATTCTTATCGGCCATATTATTTGCCAACTCGTAGAAGAAAAATATTTTTCCTGAACATGAAGATTACTGAAGCGATTATTCTTGCCGGTGGCCTTGGCACAAGGCTCAGAGATGCAGTTCCCGAATTACCGAAATGTATGGCACCCGTAGCTGGCAGGCCATTTCTATTTCATGTCATCAATGCATTACGCATGCAAGGCATTGAGCGTTTTGTATTTTCTTTAGGCTATAAGCATGAAGTAATTGAAGAATACCTTTCAACACAATTTTTTACACTCGACTACCAATGTGTAATAGAAGATAACCCGTTGGGAACAGGTGGGGCGATACGCCTTGCCTGTGAGAATGCACAGGATACACATGTACTAATAGCCAATGGAGATACGCTTTTCAAAATAAATATTACAGAAGTATCTGCGATTCATTTTGCAACTGATGCTGACTGCACATTGGCACTAAAGCCCATGCAAAACTTTGACCGCTATGGTGCAGTAACGATAGATGAGCAAAATATTATTACAAGTTTTAACGAAAAGAAATTTTATACTGAAGGGCTTATTAACGGAGGAATTTATATTCTAAACAAAAACAATTTTCTCTCCTATACTTTTCCTGAAGTATTTTCTTTTGAAAAAGAATTTTTAGAAGTTGAGATAACGAATAAAAAAATAGCAGGCGTAATTCAGCAAGGGTATTTTATAGATATTGGTATTCCTGAAGATTATCAATTAGCACAAACAGACCTGCAACAACCTGCACTTGACCTTAAAAAAATTACAAAAGAATGGACCTTGTTTCTTGACCGGGATGGTGTGATTAATGAAGATAAACCCGGCAGTTATATTTTTACACCTGAAGAATTTGTTTTTACACAGGGTATGCCAGAGGGTTTTAAAAAATTATCTGATACATTTAAGTATATCATTTTTGTAACCAATCAACGGGGAGTAGGCAAAGAATTGATGACAGAAACTACCTTAAAAGATATTCATGAAAAAATGATATCGGGTATAAATCAAACAGGTGGCCATGTGGATGCCATTTATTATTGTACATCCGTTTTAAATACTGCGCCGGACCGTAAGCCCAATCCCGGAATGATTGCGAAAGCTGCTGCACGCTTCGATGATATTGATTTAACAAAAGCAATAATGGTGGGTAATAAT
>Ga0164241_10006824_pt1 | contig 10346 bp, 7 predicted proteins | sample OricomyardsoilBY_FD_108780 | JGI IMG/M metagenome (GOLD analysis project Ga0164241, IMG submission 108780) | Backyard soil microbial communities from Emeryville, California, USA - Original compost - Back yard soil (BY) | ecosystem: Environmental > Terrestrial > Soil > Unclassified | place: USA... | reverse complement strand
GGCCGAGCTCTGCGGCGGCGTCGCCCTGCTCCTCGCGTTCGCGGCGGTCGAGAGCCGCGTCGCGCAGCCGATGCTGCCGCTGGGCCTGTTCCGCAACCGGATGTTCTCGGGCGCCCAGGTCGCCCAGTTCGGGATCTCCGCGTCGTTCTTCGCGATCTTCCTCTACGCGACGCTCTACCTCCAGCAGGTGCTGGGGCTGAGCGCGATCGAGGCCGGCCTCGTCTACATCCCCGGCACGATCATGAACTTCGCGTTCGCGGCCGCGTCGAGCCAGCTGATCGAGAAGGGCGTGTCGCTGCGCTCGATGGTCGCCGGCGGGCTGTCGCTGGTCGCCGCGGGCATGGCGCTCGTGACGATCGCGGGGGTCGACTCCTCGTGGGCGCTCGTCCTCCCGGGCACGATGATCGCGATGGCCGGCACCGGCCTGCTGAACCCCTCGGCGGTCGCGGTCGCCCTCGGCTCCGTCCCGCCCGAGCAGTCCGGCCTCGCCGCCGGCGTCATGGACACGTTCCGCCAGGCCGGCCTCGCCCTCGGCGTCGCCGCGCTCGGCGCGATGATCCCGACCGGCTCGGGCCTCGGCGCCGACAACCCGAGCGAGTTCGTGTCCGGCCTCCACACCGCGCTGTTCGCGGGGGCCGGCCTCGCCGCCGCGGGCGCGATCGCCTGCGCCTACCTCCTGCGCCCCGCCGCGCGGGAGGAGCGCGTCGAGGCCCCGAACGGGCAGCTCGCGACCGAGGCCGCGTAGGCGGCCTCGGCGCGCGTCAGACGGGGATGTAGCGCAGCTCCTGGAGCCGCGCGATCCACTTGCGCAGCATCTCCTCGCTGTCCATGCAGCCGTGGAACCCCGCCTGACGCAGCTTGATCGTGCTCAGCACGACCGGCGGCGGCGGGGACTCGGCGTGGTAGGCGAACGTGAGGTCCGCGACCCCCGCGGAGCCGCCGATGAACGCCTCCAGCGACCGCGGCGACGCCAGGCCGTGGCGATCGACGAGCGCGGCCCACTCCTCCTGGCGCCCGGGCAACGTCGCCAGCAGCGAGCGAGGCTCGGGCGGCGCGACCTCCATGCCGCAGGCCTCGGCGATCGCCGGCCAGACGTTCTCCCAGATCATGATGTCGCCGTTGGCGACGTTGAACGTCTCGTTGTGGGAGGCGTCGGACGTCGTCGCCCAGCCGATCGCGTCGGCCAGCACGTCGACGTCGATCGACTCGACCACGTACGACGGCCCGCCCGGGTAGGACAGGCCGCGGCCGGCCGCCTTCTCGAGCGCCGCGTAGGCGCCGATCACGGAGATCACGCTGAGGTTGCTGCCGACGGGATCCCCGAAGACCAGCTGCGGCCGCCACAGCGTCCACGACCACTGCTTGCCGACCTGCTTCTCGCGGATGTAGTCCTCCTGCAGCCAGTAGAAGTTCTCGTGCGGATGGCGGGGCTCGCTCTCGCGGGCGGGCGCCGACATCCCCTTCGCCGGCCACAGCACGTGGTTGCCGTAGGCCTTCGTGCCCTGCAGCACCGAGACGTGGCGCAGGCCCGGCGCGGCCGCCTCGAGCGGCTCGAAGAAGTTGACGAGCATCGCCCGGTTGGTCTGCATCTGGTCGCCCGCCTGCCAGCCCTCGACGACGTCGCCGACCTGCTCGTGGACCGCCGCGTAGACGACGTGCGTGACGTCGGTCAGCGCGCCGAACGCCTGCGCGCAGGCCTCGGCGTCGGTGAGGTCGACCGGCAGGTGCGTGACGCGCGCGGCCAGCTCCGGGGCGAGGTTCGGCGGGAAGCGGCGGGAGACGCCGACGACCTCCCACTCGGGCCGGGCCGCGAAGTGCGCGAGCGCGGCCGAGCCGACCATGCCCGACGCTCCCACGACAACGACCTTGTTCCTGGCATCGGCGGACATCGGCGGCTCCTCTGGCGTTCGCGGGACGGTCCGGGAGGCCGACCGTAGATCGCGGTCCGGGACCGCCGCCAGCGCGATCCCGCTATCCGGAACGGGTCGTGGCGCGGCGCTCGCCGTCCCGTATCCTCGCCCGCGAGGCCTGGATGCGAGACGACCGGCGGGCAGCACTGGTGACGGGAGCCGCCGGCGGGATCGGCCGGGCGATCTGCGCGCGGATGATCGCCGACGGGATCGACGTCCTCGCGGTCGACCTGCGCGCCGACGGCGACGGACCCGGCGAGGCGTTCGCGGCGGACCTCACGACGCGCGAGGGGAACCGGGCGGCGGTCGACGCCGCGCTGGAGCGGTTCGGGCGGCTCGACGTCGTGGTCGCCAACGCGGGCGCGCAGCACGTCGCGCCGGTGGCCGAGTTCCCGGAGGACACGTGGGACGCGATGCTCGCGCTGATGCTGACCAGCCCGTTCCTGCTGGCCAAGCACGCGTGGCCGGCGCTCGTGGCGAGCCCGGCCCCGCGGGTGATCGCGATCGCCTCCGCGCACGCGCTCGCGGCGTCGCCGTACAAGGCCGCGTACGTGGCCGCCAAGCACGGCGTCCTCGGGCTGGTCAAGACGCTCGCGCTCGAGGGGGCCGAGCACGGGATCCTGGCCACCGCGGTGTGCCCCGGCTTCGTGCGCACGCCGCTCGTCGAGCGCCAGATCGCGCAGCAGGCGCAGGCCCACGGCGTGCCCGAGGAGCGGGTGCTCGAGGAGATCATCCTCGAGCCGCACGCGGTCAAGCGGCTGATCGAGCCGGAGGAGGTCGCCGACGTCGTGGGCTTCCTCGCCGGCGACGGCGGGCGCAGCTTCACCGGCGCCGCGGTCACGATGGACCTCGGCTGGACGGCGCGCTAGCGGCGGCGGCTCAGGCCGCGGCGGCAGCGAGCGTCCGGCGGCGCAGCGCCCACCAGACCTCGGCCCGGCAGTTCGGGTCCTGCAGCGAGCAGCCCGTGGTCTCCTCGAACTTCTGGACGCGGTGCCGCACGGTGTTGACGTGCACGTTCATCTGCCGCGCGGTCAGCTCCCGGCGGCTGCTGTTGGCGAGGAACCGGTCGACGGTCGTGAGGATCGCCTCGCCCTGCGTGCCGAGGTCGCCGAGCGGCGTGACGTAGCGCGAGAGCAGCCCCTCCCCCACCGCGCGGTCGGCGAGGATCGCGGGCTCGAGCCCCAGCTCGCTGAACCGGCAGACACCCGTCCGCCCGGTCGCGAGCGCGGTGTCGAGCGCGCGGGTCGCCTCGACGAAGCCGCCGACGAGCCGGTCGAACGGCACGCCGCCGGAGACGCCGACGGGCCAGCCGAGCTCCTCCGCCGGCAGGCCCGACACGAAGCCGGCGAGGTCGCCGTCGATCATCGCCACGAGCCCCGTCCGCCGGCCCATCGAGGCGCCGGGCAGCAGGCGGTCGGTGAGCCGCCGCGCCTCGGACTCGTCGGCCGGACGGGCACGGATCGCGAAGTACGGGATCTTGAGGTCGAGCCCGAGCATCCCGACCGTCGAGCGGACCTCCTCGGCCGTGCCGCCGCCGAGCAGCACGAGCCGCGTGATCTGCTCGCGGCGCTCGGGCTCGGCGTTGAGCATCTCCAGCTGCGCGCGCCGGTGGCCCGACTGCAGCGAGACCATGATGTCGCCGCACCAGGCGGTGGCCAGCTCGAGGAGCCGCAGGATCAGGCCGTCGCGGTGCTCGCTCTCCGGCACCCGGCGGTAGCCCTCGGCGGTGAGGATGTCGACGAAGAACCGCCAGCCCTGCAGCAGCTCCCCGGTCGAGACGCCCTGCTGCGCGCGCAGGTAGCCGATCTGCTCGAAGAAGACGTGGTGGGCGTTGTCGGCGGCCGACGACGGCGGCGAGCCGTCCTGCAGCAGCTCCAGCAGGACCGCGAACCCCTCACGGCAGCGGGGCCGGACCTCCTCGGGGCTGAGCCCGCCGTAGGACGAGAACTCCTCGATCAGCCGCTGGATGTGCCGGTCGGTCATCTCGTCGATGTCGGCCGTGATCGCGTCGACGAGCACCCGCCAGTCGCTGAACTGCTCGGTCGCCGCCCCGCGGTCGTCGGCGACGCCGGCGGAGGGAAGGGTGACGGCTTGATCGGTGCGTGAGGTCACTGGCATTCGAACGTAACCCCACGGCCCGGCGCGCGTCAAGGAAGAACGCGCGCCTACCCGTCGACCTGTCCAACGACGAGGTGCAGCGCCTCCCACACGCCCCGCAGCGTCGCCGACGCGTTCGCGGGGTGGCAGGCCGCCGCGACGATCCGGTCGGGGCGCACGACGACCACCGGCGTGGGGTGCGCGTCGAACCACGTGCGCAGCGCGCCGGTGACGTCGCCGACGGTGCGGAGATCGCCCTCGTCCGGCGGCGCCGGGCGCATCTGGTTGGGCGGCAGCACGGCGACGAAGATCGCGCCGACCGCGCGGAGCCGCTCGAGGTCGGCGGCCGAGCAGGCCGTGCGCGGGTCGACGCCCCACTGGATCACGGCGAGCCGGTGGCCGAGGACGTCGTCGAGCTTCACGCGCGCGCCGTCGGTCCCGACGACGTCCGGCTGCACGAACAGCTGGCCCGCGGGCGAGCTCGCGCCGGCCTCGGGGTCGATCACCACGGCGCCGGCCGTGTAGCGCGGCATCGGCTTGAAGCGCATCTGGACGAAGTAGTCGCGCAGCGGCGGCACGATCCGCAGCGCCCGGATGGTCGTGTCGCGCAGCCGCGCCACCGCGCGGTTGGTCGGGCTCACGAAGCGGCCGGTGAGCTCCGAGAGGCGCACCATCGCCGCGGCGTGCGGCCGCCGCTCGACGTCATAGGTCTCCAGCAGGGCGCGGTCGGCCCAGCCCTTCAGGACGTACGCGAGCTTCCACCCGAGGTTGGACGCGTCGCGGATCCCGGTGTTGTAGCCCTGGCCCTGCCACACCGGCATCAGGTGGGCGGCGTCGCCGGCGATCATCACGCGGCCGGAGACGAACGACGACGCCAGGCGCGCGTGGTGCGTGTAGACGCGCGCCCGCAGCAGGTCGATCGCATCGGGGTCCGGGACGAAGCGCGCGATCAGCGAGCGCGCGTGCTCCGGCTCGGCCATCTCCTCGCCCTCGCCGTCGGCGAGGCGGAACTCGAAGCGCCGGATGCCGTGCGGCAGGCCGATCGAGACGTACGGGCGGGCCGGGTCGCAGCCGACGTAGGAGTTGGGCGTGCCCACCGGGTCGTTGCGCAGGTCGGCGACCAGCCAGCTCGTCGAGCTCGACATCCCGTCGAACGCCACCCCGAGCTGCTTGCGCACCATGCTGGCGCCGCCGTCGCAGCCCACGACGTAGCGCGCGGCGATCGTCGTCGCCGCGCCCTGGGCGTCGCGGACCGCCAGCTCGACGCGGTCGTCGCGCTGCTCGAAGCCCTCGACGGCGTGCGCCCAGAGCACGTCGACGCCGGTGTGCCGCTCGAGGCCGCGCAGGATCGCCGCGTCGACCAGCGGCTGGACGAAGCCGTTGCGGCGCGGCCAGCCGTACGGCGCGGCGCTCGGCGCGAGGCGGGCGAGCTCGCGGCCGGAGCTGTCGAGGTAGATCAGCAGCTGGTCGGGGACGACGTGCTCGAGGACGTCGTCGACCAGGCCGAGCGTCTGGAACGTGCGCAGGCTCTCGTCGTCGAGCCCGACGCCGCGCGGGTAGTCGATCAGCGTCGGCCGCTCCTCGACCACGGTCACGCGGACGCCGTGCAGGCCGAGCATGCACGCGAGTGTCAGGCCGCACGGGCCGGCGCCCACGATCGCGACGTCGACGGGCTCGATCTCAGCCATCGACGATCACCCGCCGCTGCGCGAAGCGCCAGCGCCCGTCGCGGCGGACCAGCACGTCCTCGTAGCGCCCGAGCGCGATCACCCGCGTGCCGCCTTCCCCGAACCGGTAGGCGACGAAGTACGCGCGGCCGGTGGCGCCCTCGCCGTCCGCGTCGCCGTCGACGAGCACGTTCGCGACGTGGTGGCGCACGGGCGCGACACCGGCCGCGAACGCGCTCAGCGCCGTGTGCCCCGCGGTCGCGCCGGCCGGCGTGTGGAGCTCCCCGTCCGGGACGAAGCACGCCGCGTAGGCGGGGCCGTCGGCGCCGTCGAGCGCGTAGCAGTACTCGGCGTAGAGCCGGTGGATCTCGGCGACCTCGGTCGCGTCGAGCGACGTGGCGAGCGGCATGCGTCAGATCTCCCGGCCCGCCGCCCAGCCCTCGCGGGTCGCGCTCGCGAGCCGCCGCGGGTTGAAGGCGTCGCCGATCTCGTACAGCTCGCCGAGCGTGCCCTTGAGCTCGCGGTGCAGGCCGTTCTCGGCGCTGCCGCCGCACGCGAGCACCACGCTCTCGAAGCCCCCGAGCCGCTCGGTGCGGTTCGTGTAGACGTTGCGGACCTCGACCGCGTCGGCCTCGATCCGGCACACCGACTCGGACAGGCGGATCGTCACGTCGTGCTCGAACAGCCGGCCGAGCAGGCCGCCGATGCTGTACGCGCCGATGCCCTCGGCCGGGCGCGGCGTCGCGTAGACGAGCGTGATCTCGCGCCCCTCCCCGCCGAGGAGGTCGGCGACGCTCACCGGCGGCATGTAGTCGTCCTCGGCCACGATCAGCACCGTGCGCCCGGCGGTGACCGTGCCGTTCAGCACGTCGCGGTGCTCGAGCACGTGCGGGAGGTCGACGCCCGGGATGTCGGGACGGCGCGCGGTGGCGCCGGTGGCCACCACGACCGCGTCGGCGCCGAACTCGAGCACGTCGCGCCTCGTCGCCGCCTGCCCGAAGCGGACGTCGACCTTCAGCCGCTCCAGGCGGTCGTCGTACCAGCGCACGAGCTTCGTGAACGGCTCGTGCATCGGGGCCATCGCGGCGATGTTGAGCTGGCCGCCGAGGCGCTCGTCACGCTCCCACAGCGTCACCTGGTGGCCACGCTCGGCGGCGCCGACGGCGGCGGCCATGCCCGCCGGCCCGCCGCCCACCACGAGGACGCGCTTGACGCGGTCGGCCGCGGCCGGATCCGGCTCGAGCGGGAAGCTGACGCGGGGGTTGACGGCGCACGAGAACGGGCGGCCCTCCTGCATCACCCGGTTGATGCAGTCGTTGACGCCGATGCACGGCCGGATCTCCTCGACGCGACCCGCGAACGCCTTCCGCGGGAGGTCGGGGTCGGCGATCGTCGCGCGGTTGAACGCGACCACGTCGGCGAGCCCGTCGGCGAGGATCTTCTCGCCCGCCGCGGGGTCGGTGACGCGGCCGCTGTAGACCACGGGCACCGACGTCAGCGCCTTCAGCTCGCCCGCCATGTCGGCCCAGCCGGCCTCGGCGAAGTGGACGGTCGGGATGTAGCTCGGGTTGCCCCAGTTGCTGCCGACGTCGAAGTGCAGGAAGTCGAGCTGGCCGGTGGTCTCGAGCCGGCGGACCATCTCCGCGGCGACCTCGAAGCCGTAGCCGTCGGCCATGCACTCGTCCATATTCAGGCGCACGCCGACCGTGTAGTCGCGCCCGACCTCCTCGCGGATCGCGTCGATCACCTCGATCAGCATCCGCATGCGATTCTCGACCGAGCCGCCGTACTCGTCGGCGCGGCGGTTCGTGTACGGCGAGAGGAACCACTCGAGCACGTCGGCGTGGTTGGCGTGGATCTCGACGCCGTCGATGCCCGCCCGCTTGGCGACCCCCGCGCAGCCCGCGAACTCGCGGACCATCTGCTGGATCTCGTCGCGGTCGAGCTCGCGGTTGACCGCGTTGACGACCGGCTTGGCCAGCGTCTCGGACGGGCCGTTGTGCGAGAACATCACGAGCTGCGTCGTGGCCACCGCGCCGGCCGCGTGGGCGCTCTCGACGAACCGCCCGTACCAGCGCTCGAAGCTCGGATGCCGGTAGGTGCTGACGCTCGGCCAGCGCCCCTCCCAGCCCGGCGGGCGGGTGGTCGTGTCGGCCGCGAAGATCGTCGACCCGCCCAGCCACGCCGCCCCGCCCCGGGCCCGGCTCTCGATGTAGTACGCCTGGTAGTTGTCGGCGTCCTCGGCCGTCTCCAGCATCGCGCCGGGGGCGCGGCCGCCGTGCGCCGGCACGAGGATGCGGTTCTTGAGCCGCATGGTGCCGACGGTCAGGGGACTCGCCAGGAGAGGAAACGGTTCGTTCGTCATGCGTGATGCGCTCCGCGTCGGTAGCCGGTCAAAAGAGGTCCCACCACTCGTCGCGCGCGCGCAGCTCGTCGGCCGGCTGCTCGAGGATGATCCGGCCGGAGCGCATGACGTAGGCGTTGTCGGCGATGCGCAGCGCCTGGCCCACGTTCTGCTCGACCATCAGGACGGACATGCCGCCCGCGACGAGGTCGCCGATCACGGCGAAGATCCGCTCGACGATCGACGGCGCCAGCCCGAGCGACGGCTCGTCGAGGAGCAGCAGCCGCGGCCCGGACATCAGCGCGACGCCGAGGCTCAGCATCCGCTGCTCGCCGCCGCTCATCGTCCCCGCCTGCTGCGAACGCCGCTGGGCGAGGATCGGGAACATCTCGCACACCGAGTCGAGCCGCTCCTGGCGCTCCGCGGGCGGCGCGGTGGAAGCGCCCAGCGCGAGGTTCTCGGCGACGGTCAGATCGGCGAACGTGAACCGCTCGGCCGGGATGAACGCGATGCCCGCGGCGGCCGCCTTCCACGGCGTCGCGGTCGACCAGGCCGCGCCGTCGAAGCGCACCGCGCCCTCGTGCGGGGCGATCAGGCCGAGGATCGAGCGCAGCGTCGTCGTCTTCCCGGCGCCGTTGCTGCCGAGCAGGACCACGGTCTCGCCGGCGCGCACGCGCAGCCGCACGTCGAAGACCACCGGCCGGCCGGCGTATCCGGCGGTCAGGCCGTCGACCTCCAGCAGCGGTGCGAGCGCCGGGCTAGGCATGCCCGGTGTGCCCGAAGTAGACCTCGGCGAGGCGCTCCTGCTGCGCGATCTCCGCCATCGTCCCGGTCGCCGTCACCGTGCCCTGCTCCATGAACAGGACCCGCTCGGCGAGGCGCGCGACGACGTCGAGGTTGTGCTCGACGAGGCAGATCGTCTTGCCCTCCGCGCGCAGCCGCTCGAGCACGACGAGCACCGGCTCGAGCGCGCCGCGGTCGATGCCCGCGGCCGGCTCGTCGACGAGCAGGACGTCGGAGTCGGTGGCCAGCAGCCGGCTGATCGCCAGCAGCTTCTGGTCGCCGTAGCCGAGCGAGCCCGCCGGCTCGTCCGCGCGCTCCTCGAGCCCGACGTAGGCGAGGCACTCGCGGGCGCGGTCGCGCGTGGCCAGCTCGGCGCGCCGGACGGCCAGCGGCCGGAAGACGACGCCGCGCATCCGCTCGCCGGTCTGCCCGGGAACGCCGAGCATCACGTTCTCGAGCACGCTGAGGCGGGTCAACGTGCGGACGTCCTGGTAGGAGCGCACGAGCCCGAGCCGCGCGGTGCGCCGCGACGGCAGCCCGGTGATGTCGCGGCCGCGGAGGAAGACGGAGCCCGCGTCGGGCGCGATCCGCCCGGTGAGGAGGTTGAAGACCGTCGTCTTCCCGGCGCCGTTGGGGCCGACCAGCGCGGTCGTCGTCCCCTCGGCGAGCTCGAGGCTGAACCCGGTCACCGCGGCGATGCCGCTGAAGTGCTTGGTGATCCCGCGCGCCTCGAGGATCGGGACCGCGTCGGGCACCGGCGCGCGCGGTTCGAGCGGCTCGCGGACGACGGCGACGCTCGGGGCGGCGGCCGCGGGCGCCGGAGCGCGGTCGGTGCCACGCAGCCGCCGCACGAGGCGCAGCCCGCCCTCGGGCACGACGCCGTCGGGCCGCAGCCGCACGATCAGCAGGAGGAGGAACCCGTAGATCGCGAGCTGCCACAGCGCCGCGCGGTCCGGCGCGAGCTTGACGACCTTCTGCAGCACCGGGCCGATGAAGACGAGCACGAGCGCGCCGAGCGCCGAGCCGGTGAGGCTGGCGATGCCGCCCACGACGACCGCGGCGAAGACCGTCGTCTCGACGCTGAAGCCGAACTGCTGGGGCGACGCGACCTGGTTGTAGTAGACGACCATCGCGCCCGCGAGGCCCGCCATCCCGGAGGTCAGCGCGAACGTCGCGACCTTGTAGGCGTCGACGTTCTTGCCGAGCGCCTCGGTCACCACCGAGTCCTCGCGGATCGCCTTGAGCACGCGCCCGAACGGCGACGTCCCGACGCGCAGCGCGACCAGGTACGTGCCGAGCGCCAGCGCGCCGACGACCGGCAGCAGCTGCGTCGGGCGCAGCAGCGGGCCGCCGCCGACCTTCACCGGGAGCATCCCGAGCAGTCCCTCGGTCCCGCCCAGCGCGTGGATCGCGCTGAACGCAGAGCCGATCACCGTCGCGAAGGCGAGCGTGAAGAGCAGGAGGTGGTTGCTGCCCAGGCGCACGGCGGGCAGGCTCAACACCGCGCCCGCGAACGCGGCGAGCAGCACCGCCGCGACCAGCGCG
>Ga0164241_10006823_pt1 | contig 10347 bp, 9 predicted proteins | sample OricomyardsoilBY_FD_108780 | JGI IMG/M metagenome (GOLD analysis project Ga0164241, IMG submission 108780) | Backyard soil microbial communities from Emeryville, California, USA - Original compost - Back yard soil (BY) | ecosystem: Environmental > Terrestrial > Soil > Unclassified | place: USA... | reverse complement strand
CTGCACGGCGATCGTCATCGAGGTGCGCCCGACCTTGACCAGTTCGGCATAGACCGAGACCTCGTCGCCGACATGGACCGGCGCGTGGAACTGCATCCCGTCCATCGCAATCGTCACCGCGCGGCCATGCGAATGCCGCGCCGCGACCAGCCCGGCGGCCGAATCCATCAGGCTCATCAGCCATCCGCCGAAAATGTCGCCATAGGCATTGGCATCGGCCGGCATCGCCGTGACGCGGATCGCCGGCTCGTGATCGGGCGGCGCTTCAGCCATCGCCGCGCCGCGCCCGGTCCGCGCGCCATGCGGTGCGCAACGGGTACACGCCCATCGCTGCGACGATCACGAATGCAACGCCTGCGACCCACCAGATCGTCGCGGTGGCTTGCGGATAGCCCCAGGCGCACACCGCCGCGACCGCCACCGTCGCCGCCAGTCCGGCGACGACGTGCAAGGCCTCGACGAGCGTGCGCAGCGGCATCTCAGGCAAGCATGCCCAGCGGGTTCTCGATCAGTGCCTTGAACGCCTGCATCAGCTGCGCGCCGTCCGCACCGTCGATCGCGCGGTGATCGAAACTGCCGGTCGCCGACATCACCGTCGCGACGCCCAACGCGTCGTCGATCACATAGGGCCGCTTCTCGCCCGCGCCGATCGCCATGATCATGCCCTGCGGCGGATTGATCACCGCCTCGAACTGCTTGATCCCGAACATGCCCATGTTGGACAGGCTGGCGGTGCCGCCCTGATATTCTTCCGGCTTCAATTTGTTGTCGCGCGCGCGGGTGGCGAGATCCTTCATCTCGGTCGAGATCGCGGCAACGCCCTTGCTGTTGGCGTCGGCGATGATCGGCGTGATCAGGCCCGACGGCGTCGAGACCGCGACCGAGATATCGGCGCGCTGGAAGCTGATCAGCTGGTCCGGCGTGAACATCACGTTGCACTTCGGCACCTCGATCAGGCTGACCGCGAGTGCCTTGATGATCAAGTCGTTGACCGACAGCTTGACGCCGCGGCTCTCAAGGCTGGCGTTGAGATCGGCACGCAATTTCAGCAACTTGTCGAGGCGAATGTCCACCGTGAGGTAGATATGCGGCACCTGCTGCTTGGACTCGGTCAGGCGGCGCGCGATCGTCTTGCGCACGTTGGAGAGCTTGGTCGCCTCGTGCGGGATATCGGGGATCGCGGCGGGCTTGCCGGCCGCGACCGGCGTGCCTTGCGAGGCAAGCTCGGCGGCGGAGGTCGTGCCCGCCTGCGCCGGCGTCGCCGCACCGGGCTTGGCGCCCTCCACGTCGGCCTTGACGATCCGGCCGTTGGGGCCGGAGCCGGCCAGTGCCGAAATCTCGATCCCCTTCTCCGCCGCGATGCGCCGCGCGAGCGGGCTCGCCTTCACGCGATCACCCGAGACGGCTAAAGCCGGCGCGGATTTCGCCGCGACGGTTTTGGCGACATCCTTCTTCTCCTCGGCCTTCGCGCTGGGCGCAGAGGCAGCCTCGGGCTTCGCCTCCGTTTTGGGCGCTTCCTTCGGCGTCTCGGTCTTGGCCGCGCTCGCTGCATCCTCGCCCTCTTCGGCCAGGATCGCGATCACCGCGCCCACCTTCACCCCGTCGGTCCCCTCGGCCACCGTGATCTTGGCGATCGTGCCTTCGTCGACCGCCTCGAATTCCATCGTCGCCTTGTCGGTCTCGATCTCGGCCATGATGTCGCCAGACTTCACCGTATCGCCTTCCTTGACCAGCCATTTGGCCAGCGTGCCCTCTTCCATCGTCGGCGACAGAGCAGGCATCTTGATTTCGATCGACATGAAGGCGTCCTCGATTCCTGGGGAGTTTCCCATTGCGCCCGTCCGGCTTGGGGTCAAGCCCGACAGGCGGCGCAGACCCTTGCGCGAACCGGCGCCGCGCGCCACGGTTGCGCCGGGATCAGGAGGGGCCGCATGCGCATCTATCTCGTCGTGATCGACGACAGCCCGGAAGCCGAGATCGCGTTGCGTTTCGCGGCGCGGCGCGCGGTGAAGACCGGCGGCGGCGTGGAGATTCTCGCGCTGCTGCCCAAGCAGGAATTCATCGCGTTCGGCGGCGTGCAGGCGACGATCGAGGAGGAAGCGCGACAGAAGGCGGAGAGCCTAGTCGCGCGCGCGGCCGGCACGCTGATGGACGAAGCCGGGCTCCACCCCGCCATCACCGTGCGCGAAGGCGACGGCCCCAAGGTGATCCGCGAGATCATCGCGGACAATCCCGATATCGCCGCTCTGGTGCTCGGCGCGGCGGCGAGCGGCGCGCCCGGCCCGCTGATCACGCATTTCACCGGCGCCGATGCCGGCGCGCTGAGCGTGCCCGTGATGATCATTCCCGGAATCCTCGATCGCGATGCGATCGACCGGCTGAGCTGAGGATTTTTACCATGCCGATCCTGCTTCCCCTGATCCTCGCCGCCGCGCCCGCCCGGGCGACGGATATGCCTTCGCCCGAGCGAATGAAGGCCGATGTCGCGGCCTTGGTCGCGTTCGGCACGCGCCATTCGCTATCGGTGACCGACGATCCCGCGCACGGCATCGGCGCGGCGCGCAAATGGGCCGCCGATCAGCTCAACCACATTTCGGACGGCTGCGGCGGCTGCATCACCGTCGCCAATATCGGCCGCACCTTCACCGGCCCGCGCGCGCCCGATGGCGTCGAGATCGTCGACGTGCTCGGCTTCCAGCAGGGCGAGGATCCCAAGCGCGTGGTGATCGTCGGCGGGCATATCGACAGCATGAACGGCGACGTGATGGACGCGAAGTCCGACGCGCCCGGCGCCAATGACGATGCCTCGGGCGTCGCGGTGGTGCTCGCCGCCGCGCGCGCTCTCTCCAGGCACAAGTTCAAGGCGACGATCGTCTACGCGATCTTCTCGGGCGAGGAGCAGGGGCTGTACGGCAGCACTCTGCTCGCCGACACCGCGAAGGAGCGCGGCTGGACCGTCTCGGCGATGCTCAACAACGACATCGTCGGCAATTCGCTGAGCCCGGACGGCACCCGCGCCGCCGATCGCGTCCGCGTCTTCTCCGAAGGCATTCGCGAAGCCGCCGACGACAAGGCCACCGCGCTGCAACGTGCGACCGGCGGCGAGGACGACAGCCCGAGCCGCGAACTCGCCAAGACTGCGGATGATCTCGCCATAACAATTCCCGGTGGGATCGACGTGTTCGTCGATCGCCGCCCCGATCGCTTCGGGCGCGGCGGCGATCACGAGCCGTTCCTGAAGCTCGGCTATCCCGCGATCCGCTTCACCGTCGGCACCGAGAACTGGACCGGCCAGCACCAATATGTCCGCACCGAAAACGGCGTGCATTACGGCGACACGATCGACAAGATGGACTTCGCCTATCTGGCGAAAGTGGCGGCGATCAACATCGCCACGCTCCGCCGCCTGGCGTCGGCGCCCGCCGCGCCGCAGGATGTGACCAACGCCGGCGCGCTCTCACACGACACGACCGTCAAATGGGATGCGGTGCCGGGTGCCGCAAAATACCGCGTCCGCTGGCGCCGCACCGACCAGCAGGACTGGACCGGCTATCGCGACGTGACCGGCACCGAGGCGGTGATCAAGAGCGTGCCGCTCGACGACAATTTCTTCGGCGTCTCGTCCTTGTCCGCCGATGGCGCCGAAAGCCTCGTAACCTTCGCCGGCCCCGCCCCGCGACACTGAAATTTACGGCCGAAATAATGTTCGCTTCCCCAACAAAGGCCGGGGCCCAGTTGGACAACAGAGATTAGAGAGCGCGGCGCTCAGTTACGCCCGTCTCGCAACTGGACCCCGGCCTTCGCCGGGGAGGAACGATTCAAGTTATACCCCCCCTTCAGCGGCAGGTCGTCGTGCAGGCGCAGGTGCATTGGCGCGGCGCGGGACGATGCCACACCTTCTTCGGCCGCCACGTCCTGCGCGCGGGCGCGTAATGCGTCGTCTCCTCGACATAGTCGGTCGTCGTGGTGGTGACGACCGGCGCGGTCTGCACCGTCACCGTCGTCGTGGTGGCGCCGGGATAATAATAGCCGCCACCGCTGGTATAGGTCGTCGTGCAGCATGGCTGCGCCACTTCGCGCGGCGGCGCATAGGTCACGCGCGGCGCGGGCGCCGCATAGTCCGCGCCATAAGCCGGAGGAGGCGGCGCCTGGTCGGCATAATAGCCGCCCTGCTCTGGATAGGCATAGCCGCCCTGCCCGCCCTGGGCATAGGCATAAGCCCCGTCGCCATCGGCATAGGCATAGCCGCCGTCATACCGATCCCAGTCGATCCCGCTGACCGAATCCCAGACCTGCCCGTCGCCGTCGGTCAGCACCGCATCGTCATAATAACGCGACCAATTATAGCCGTAAGGCGGGGTCGACAGGCCGTAGGTCGCATAGTCGCCGATGAAGAAGCTCGGCGCGATCCAGTAACGCGGCAAATGCCAGCCGCGGCTCGGACGATGATAGCCGCCCCAGCCGCCCGGCGCGTTCATCCCGGCATACCAATGCCCGCCGATCCGTGCGCCCCAGCGCGAGCCGTGCGATCCGCCTTGCTGCCAATTCCCGGTCTGCCCCGTTGGCCTGCCCTGCCATCCACCCGATCGGGGCGTGCCGTGCCAAGTGCCGGACTGCGGCGCCTGATGCCAGCCACCGGATTGCGGCGCGCCATGCCAGCCGCCGGCCTGCGGCGAGGCCTGCCATCCCTGCACCGACTGGCGCGGCATCACGCGCTGCGCGCCGGCGGGGCCGGCCAGAGCAGTCGCGGCCAAGGCCGCCGCGGCGATCACCATGATACGCACGATACTCTCTCCCTGTTCGTCGGCCGGCACGCGGCACTGCGATTCGGTTAACCATCAGGTTAGCATTTGGCTGCCCGGGCCGCCAGTTCACCGCCGTCCCGAATCGGATCAGGCCAGCCGTTGCCCGAGCAGCGCGCCGATCGCTTCACAGCCGGCGGCGTCCTCGGCGTCGAAACGGCCCGGCGCCGGGCTGTCCAGATCGAGCACCGCGATCAGCGCGCCGTCACGCACGATCGGCACGACCAGCTCGGACCGGCTCGCCGCGTCGCAGGCGATATGGCCGGGAAAGGCGAAGACGTCGGCCACCAACTGCGTCTCCAGCGTCGCCGCCGCCGCGCCGCACACGCCCTCGCCGAACGCGATGCGGATGCACGCCACCTTGCCCTGGAACGGCCCGAGCACCAGGGCGCCATCCACATTGCGATAGAAGCCCGCCCAGTTGAGATCGGGCAGATACTCCCACACCAACGCCGCCGCATTGGCCATGTTGGCGATCGGATCGGGCTCGTCCGCCGTGAGAGCATCGAGCGCGGCAAGAAGGTCCCGATAAAGCTCCGCCTTGGAGCCGGCGGCGATGTCGAAATGATACATGGGGGTTAGATAGGCGGTCGCTGCGCGTTGTGGGAGGGGATTTTGTCGCGGCAGCTGCAGCGCCACACCGCTGCGTCACCGGTACGCACGAGATTTCGGCTCGGCCTTAGTATCGAAAACAAGACGGGCACCAGCTATACACCGGCTCTAAGCATCGCCTGTGAACATCGAGACATATATTGTAGGCAAAGCCGCGATAGAGTCGTTATAAAATTGTGCTTTAATATACGCAAATAGGCGCGATTATGATTGGGAGATAGTAGCCATGAACGATATCATTACTTACGCCACTCGTGCAGAACTGGACGCCGATCTAAATTGGACTGAGGGTCAGGTCGGCCTTGTCTATGCCGATTCAACAGACGCGAACAACGATTTCTATGCGAAATCTGGTGCGTCGGGCACGGGATCGTGGGCGCTCCAAACCACGCTGCACGACCTGTGCTCCAACCTCGTAAACGGTGCCGCACAGCCATTCGTAGATCTAGCCCAGGCATGGGCACAGAGCGACACGGCCCCGGATGTGGGCGATGCTACGTCCAAGTCGGCGAAGTCGTGGGCCACCGTTGCTCAGGGTGTGCAAACGATGCTTCAGCCCATTATTGATGATCTCGACACCACGACCCAAGCCGCTGTGCAAGGGCTGGCCGTGGCACAGACGGCCTATGATGCTCTCACGATCGGCAATCGCGTCGTCGGTACTGGGGGCTCCACGTCCACCTATGCGCGGTGGGCCAAGGGTTTCGATGCCGGAGTGTCCAACGACGACGTTACGATCAAAACCGGCACGATCGTCTCGGGTGTCGTGATCGCTGCAGCTTTGCTCGGCACGTCGGCAACGTCCATTCGCGCGCGCGTGTGGCAAAGGCCGCTCACGATTTGCGGCTCGACAAATTCCGCCCTTGACGCCGCTCCAGGCGATGCGAACGACGTGCTGGTCGCGGACAGTGGCAATCTGTCTCCCGCAGCGCTCGGGTTTCCGACGATGCCTTATAATGGAAGCGGCCGAGGTGTCGGCATTGTCCCGGTGGCGGACTTCCAGGTTTTCGCCGGCTACTGCTACATCTTCGACGCCTCTTGGCTGGACGGCAGCGGCAACCTTCTCGCGTGCGGCTTTGGGACGAAAACCGTGGGGGCGGCCGTCGCGCAGCGCCACGCAGGTTTTTATTTTATGAACATCGACTCAACGAACTGGTCAAACCATACGCCGCTGACTTCGCTGTTCACCTTCGGATTCGCGGTTCACACCTATAAGTCCGTTGCCGCCGTACAGTCACTCGCTGCTCAAGGCGGATCGGTAAAGGCGCAAGCAGCGGCACCGTCGCCGCTCACCGCCTGGGAAGAGCAGTGTCTTCAATACGGCGGTCCCTTCGGTTCGATCAAACTGCCGGGGGTTACGACGGCCAACAACGGCCTGGAACGCATATTCGGGCTAGCTGGGCAGCCTTGGAGTACAGGCTTGCGCCGCGGCGGGCTTGGCGTTGATTTTGGTTCACGGATTGCTGAAGACTCGTTGGCAGATGGCTCGACGGACATCAACTATGTAGCAACCCCCAATCCACAAATTCGTCTTACTGCTACAGGCATTGCTACCGACCAGACCGGCGCGGTCGTGTCTGGTAAGAAGCTAGCCACGCTCTTTGTCAACGGGCAAGGTGCGGTCCTTCCTATAACTCTCCAAGATATTGTAGCCGACGGTGGAAGTAGCATCCCGTTCGGCGTCTCCCGCACCACCAGTGATTTGGCATATCTGCTCGCACAGTTTGCCGAGTTCCGCGCTTATAGCAGCGATGGCATCGTGTTGAATAATGGCCTTATCCGTGCGTGCTATTTTCATGATATGAGTGCAGATGCGATCCAGATTGGCAGCGCGGATCAGACCTTGCCCAAACAAATCGATCAAGTGTTGATTCGCAAGCTGGGTCAAACTTCGGGCGCACACGGAGACGGTGTTCAAGCCAGTACCGCTGGGCCCGGCAATATTTCCATTACGCGCTCGGTTATCTACCATCCGGGCCCCAACTCCGCTTATAACGAGGGGACCTACGGGTCCAATAACGCAGTCAATTTCGCAGGCTATGCATCCAACGCAAACGGTCTGTGGGCACTTGGTAATGTGCTTGTGAGCAGGAATGCAGGCTTCGACGTCGGGCCGCGCGGCGCGAATGAGCTCATCACTAACATCGCAAACGTCCACAACATCTTCGGCGGCCCGGACTACAGCGAAGCTGCTAGTTTCTCCTATACGCGCGATCATCGCATAGGTCTTTCTGACTTTACAACAGCAAATGCAAAGATCGCCAACTATTTGGTATGGGGTTGCAAACGGTTTACATCTGCAGGTCCTGTTCCCGCTCAAATCGGCGGTAAGGCTGCGGTCCGTGCGGGCATCGACGGCTCAACCGCCTGGGGTCTGCTGAACTTCGACAAGTCACTGCTTGATACCCGGATGGAATATCTGCTGCGCATGTTGGGTCAAAATTATGGAGTCGAAATTCTCTACTGGAACGGCGACCTCAACCCGGCTTATAAGCTGGCAGATGATATTACCTGGGGGAAGTAGCGGCCCCAAGTATCTCTACGAGCCGAGGCGGTCGCCTTGCCGCCCCGACAGCAGACAGGCCGCTTTCCGCCAGATATGCCGAGCGACACCGCCTAACGAGTGGCGGCTTCGGGATCAGCTGGCGGTCAGCGGAACGGTCTTGGGGGCGCGTTGCTGTCCTGTTGTCGATGCCTTGAAACGGCAGCTATTCCCCGACGGGGCGTTCTTTCGCAGCCCTTCGCCCGAAAATTGGCGGAGCCAGAAGGCGTACCGCCTCGATGCGGCGGCGCCCCTTTGAATGTTGGAAAACCTGTGCCAAGTCCGTCCCTCGCGGTCGTCATGGTCGGTCTTTGACAGTCTGAATATCCCCCGGCCCGCCGTGCCGATAGGCTGCCCGCGCCTGTGAGGGGACCGCGCCTCCGCCGCGACGCGCGATAGTGTGACCCGAGTGTGACCTTTGCGCGCCCGCAGCCAGCACGCCGGCCCTACGCGCGCGAAAGAGGTGGGACGTTTGCGTCGTTACGCCCAGCGCCGTCCTTTACTCCACCCGCACTTTCCCCCGCCCGGCCTTCACCGTGCTGCGCTCCTTCTTCGCGTCGACACGGCGCGCCTTGGCGGCTTTGCTCGGCTTGGTCTTGACGCGCTTCGCCTGCCGCACGTGCGCGGCGTCGAGCAGATCCGCCAGCCGTGCGCGGGCATCCTGGCGATTGGCGTCCTGCGTGCGGAAACGGCGCGCGACAATCAGCAGTTCGCCGCTCGCGGTCATCCGGCTGCCGGCTAGGTCCTTCAACTGGCGATAGGCCCAGGGCTGCAGGCCGAGCCGGAACACGTCGACGCGCAACTGCACCGCGGTCGCGACCTTGTTGACGTTCTGCCCGCCCGGTCCGGTCGCGGCGAGGAACTTCTCCTCGATCGCGTCCTCGGGCACCGCGATCGTCATCCGCCGAACCCCGCGGCGGCGAAACGCTCGGGCAAGGGCGCCTCGGCGGTGATCGGCTCCTTGCCCGTGCGCGGCACCGTCAACGCCGCGGCGTGGAGCAGCATGCCATGCGGATCGGCGCGCCCGTAAACCGGATCGCCGACCACCGCCACACCCAGGACTTCGGCGGCATGGACGCGGATCTGGTGCGTGCGGCCTGTCTCCGGCCGGAACTCGACCAGCGCGCGGCCGCCTTGGGTGCGCAAGAGCCGCCAGCCGGTGCGCGCCGCCTTGCCCTTGGCATCGCCCGTCATCCGCCAGCCCGCCTCGCGCGTCGAGACCTTGGCTAGCGGCAGGTCGATCATGCCCCCCTCGCCTTCGGGCACGCCTTCGAGCACCGCGAGATAGCGTTTCTCGACCAGCCCCTGCTCGAACGCCTGCTGCAACCGCGCGTGCGCCTTGGGATTGCGCGACAGGAGCAGGCAGCCCGACGTGTCGCGATCGAGCCGATGCACGGCTTGCGGCCAGCGCTTGAACCCGAAGGTCAGGCCGTCGAGGTGGTTTTCGAGAGACAGCGCGCCGTCGCGCGGGCGGTCGACCGGCAGGCCGGCGGGCTTGTCGATCACCAGGGCTTCGCCATCGAGGAACAGGACACGGTCTGCGAGCATCGCATCCCCTTGCCACCGGAAGCGCGCTCGTGCCAGATCAGCCGCGATGCGGTGGGGTTTGGGGTTCTTGCTGGCGGCGTGGTTCTGCCTGGTCGGCGCGGCGCAGTCGTTCGTGGCGAGCGATGCTTTGTGCACGAATCAGTTCGCGCCGATCGCGCTCGATGGGCGCGTGCTGGGGCATATCCCCTATGAGGAAGTCGCGGCGGCCGAACTGGCGCCGGCGCCGCCGGGCTTCGCGCTCGGCCAGCCGTGCTTCGTCAACCGCGCGATCTTGCCTGATCTGGAGAGCCTGCTCGCCGCGGCGCGCGCCACGCCGGGCGTGGGCGATACGTTGCACGGGATATCCTGTTACCGCTCGGTCGAACGCCAGCGGGCGATCTTCTGCGGCGGGATCGGCCCGCGCAAGACCTCGCACGACGCCGCCGAGCGCGCCCGCTCCTCGGCGCCGCCGGGGCATAGCGAGCACGGCACCGGCTATGCGATCGATTTCGGTGTGCTGCCCTCGCCGCATTGCCCCGAAGTGGCCGATTGCATCGCCGACACGCCGGGCGGGCGCTGGCTGCTGGCGCATGCCGCCGATTACGGGTTCGAGCTCAGCTTCCCGCCGGGCAACGCGCAGGGCGTGACGTGGGAGCCGTGGCACTGGCGCTGGGTCGGCACCTCGATCCTGGAGACCGGCGCGTTGCGCGCGCGGCTGCTGTTCGCCCGCGCACGCAACGATTTCCCGGCGAGCCCGGCGGTGCCCGACGTCCGGCCCAACTGGCTGACGATCGTGCGCGATCCGCCGCCGGCGCTGACGCCGGTCATCCCGCTGCCGCCGCTCCAGGTGCCGTTCAAGCGCTG
>Ga0164241_10006822_pt1 | contig 10347 bp, 11 predicted proteins | sample OricomyardsoilBY_FD_108780 | JGI IMG/M metagenome (GOLD analysis project Ga0164241, IMG submission 108780) | Backyard soil microbial communities from Emeryville, California, USA - Original compost - Back yard soil (BY) | ecosystem: Environmental > Terrestrial > Soil > Unclassified | place: USA... | reverse complement strand
CGGCGGCGCGGCAGCCTCCCCTGACTTGCTCGACGCCGCCCGGTCGCTGGGAGTCCCGGTCGTCACCACCTACGGCATGTCGGAGACGTGCGGCGGGTGCGTGTACGACGGCGCCCCCCTCGACGGCGTCCGGGTCCGCCTCGGAGACGGGGGTCGCGTAGAGCTCGGCGGGCCGGTCGTCGCGGCCGGCTACCTGGGAGAGCCGGGGTCGGCGGCGTTCCGGACCGACCCCGACGGCACCCGCTGGTTCGTGACCTCCGACGTCGGGGTCCTCGCCCAGGACCACGCCGCCGGCCCCTCAGCCGGCCGAGACGTCCGCCTGCGGGTCCTCGGGCGTGCGGACGACGTCGTCGTGACCGGCGGCGAGAAGGTCGCACCGGTCGCGGTCGAGCACGCGCTCGCCCCGCTCGGCGAGACGTGCGTCGTGGGGGTGCCCGACCCGGAGTGGGGCCAGACGGTCGTCGCGGTCGTCGTCCGCCCCGCGGGTGGCACGGCGGTCGGGTCCCTGCGCGCCGCCGACGGCGGTCTCGCGGACCGTGCACGCGCCCTCGCCCGCGACGCCCTCGGCCCGCACGCCGCGCCGCGCCACGTCCTCGTCACGGACGCGCTCCCCCTGCGCGGCCCGGGCAAGGTGGACCGCCGAGGGCTCGCGACCCTCGCGGACGCCGTCGTGCGCGGCGAGCAGCACTGACGCCCGGATAGCCTGAACCCCATGGCCACACCCTCCGAGTGGATCGCGGGCGCCCGTCCCCGCACCCTGCCGGCTGCCGCGACCCCCGTCCTCGTCGGTTCGGGCGCGGCCGCACAGACCGACGGCTTCTGGTTCTGGGGCGCACTCCTCGCGCTGGGCGTGGCCCTCGCGCTGCAGGTCGGCGTCAACTACGCCAACGACTACTCCGACGGCGTGCGCGGCACCGACGTCGACCGGGTCGGGCCGACCCGGCTCACCGCGACCGGCCTGGCGCGGCCCGAGCGGGTCCGGGCGGCGGCGTTCGCGTCGTTCGCGGCCGCGGGCGTCCTGGGGCTCGTGCTCGTCTGGCTGTCGGGGACGTGGTGGCTGATCGCCGTCGGCGTGCTCTGCGTCCTCGCGGCCTGGTACTACACGGGCGGCAAGAACCCGTACGGGTACCGGGGCCTCGGCGACGTGGGCGTCTTCGTGTTCTTCGGCCTCGTCGCGGTGCTCGGGACGACGTACACGCAGCTCGCGTACACGGACAGCCCGCGGGTGACGTGGCCGTCGGCGCTCGGCTCCGTGGGCGTCGGGCTGCTGGCGTGCGCGATCCTCATGGCCAACAACATCCGCGACATCCCGACGGACCTGCCGACCGGCAAGCGGACGCTCGCGGTGCGCCTGGGCGACTTCCGCGCGCGTCGCGTCTACGTCGCCGAGCTGTGGATCGCGCTCGCGCTCGGCGTCGTCTGTGCGTTCTGGGCGCCCTGGTCGCTGCTCGTCCTGCTCCTGCTGCTGCCCGCGATCCTCCTGTCGATCCCCGTGCTCGTCGGGGCACGTGGACGCGCGCTCGTGCCGGTGCTCGCCGCGACGGGCTTCTTCGAGCTCGCCTACGGCGTGCTGCTGGGCTTCGGGCTCTCGCTCTGACCTGAGCGATCGCGGGCGCTGCGGGCGGCGTCGCGGCGGACGTCCACGACGATGGCGCCGCTCACCACCCCCGACAGGCCTCGCCGTCCCCTCGTGAGCGGGACCGCGACGACGGCGACCACCGCGAGCGCGACCTGGACCACCCGCGCGACAGCCGCGACGTCGGGCACCTCCCAGCCGGCCGGGAGCGACGCGAGCACCCCGCAGAGCCCCCACAGGCCGCCGGGGACGGCGCCCCGGAGCAGCCGCCGCGGACGTCCCGACCACAGGGGCTCCAACCACACGGCGCGCTGACCCCACGACGCCCCGCCCCCGACCAGAGCGGGCCACGCGAAGACCACGAGGAACGGCACGACGTTCCCGACCACCCAGTCGACGGTGTCCTCACCGGTCGGGACCGGGCGCCCCGCGGCCACGAGCACCAGCCGGTAGCCCACGTCGAGGACGAACCCGAGCCCCACGAACGCCGCCGCGTCCACGAGCATCCCGAACCACCGTCGCCAGACCGTCACCGGCCGCGCCTCGCCGCGGTGGGCGGCGAGGTCCCGCGATCGCGGCATCCACCGCAGCACCACCGGCGCGACGAGCGCACCGAGCAGGCCGCCGAGGGTGTTGGTCAGGAGGTCATCGACGTCGCCCACCCGGTACGAGCAGGGGATCAGCCCGAAGATCCCCGTGTACTGCGTCGTCTCGATCACCAGCGAAGCACCCAACGCGCTCAGCACCGTCGGGAGCAGCCGCCATCCCACGAACCGCCGGACGATCACGCCCCACGGGACGAACAGCACCACGTTGAGGACGACCTGCAGCACCGCGGGGCTGCGGAGCGCGGTCGCCAGCGACTCGCCCGCGGTCTCGGTACGGACGTCCGCGACGAACTGGAAGGGACGCAGCTGCGCCGAGCCGTACCCGTGGGCGGCGCACCAGACCGCCAGGTCGCCGGCGGGCAGGGGAAGGAGCGTGTAGGCGACGAGCGCCACCCCGTACACGGCGACGGCGGCCGCCCCGACCAGGCGCGGGCCGTTCAGCGTCCCGTACCGGCGGACCTGGAAGAGGAGGATCGGGACGAGCAGGACCCCGAAGAGCAGGACGCCGCCCACCACGCCCACGTACGCGGGCCACGTCCAGGTGCTCACCCGGTGAGGCTAGGGCTGGTCGTCGGGGGTGCGCGCGTCGGGGTGGGCAGCGGCGTCGACGGCACGGTCCTCGGCGTCGGCGTCCTCCTCGATCGTGGACGCCCGGGGACCCTTCGCGGCACGACGGCGCTCGGCCCTGCCGGCGAGCCAGCGAGCCGCTGCGTCGCGCGGCCCGCGGAACGCGGCGTACGAGACCATGAGCCCGACCAGGACGGCCACCGCGAACCAGATCGGGCCCGTGAGTCCGACCAGCCACAGCACGACCCATGCGGCCACGACGAGCGCGACCCGGATGAGGGTGTAGACGACCAGGGGCATGCGCTCAGCCTACGGGCCTAGGCTGGGACCCATGTTCCGCGGTCTCCTCGTCCTCGCCGCCGTCGGCCTGCTCGTCTACGCGCTGACGGACTGCGTGACCGCGCAGGAGAAGCGGCCTGCGGGCGCCCCGAAGGCCCTCTGGATCCTGGCGATCGTCCTGCTGCCCGTGCTCGGGCCCGTCCTGTGGCTCGTGCTGTCGAGGAGCCCCGGTGCGGGGACCTCGACCGGCGCGGTGCACGGCTCCCGTCCGTCGGGGCCCGTCGCCCCCGACGACGACCCGGACTTCCTGCGTCGTCTCGACCAGGAGCGTCGGCGCCGTGAGCGGCACGACCGCCGCTCGGCCCCGCGCGACGACACGAACCAGGATCCGAGCGCCTGACCCGGGCACGTCGTCGTACCGCCGTCTGATCCGGCGCTCGCTGACCCCGCACCGTCCGGCGCCGAACCCGCACCGTCCGGCGCCGAACCCGCACCGTCCGGCGCCGAACCCGCACCGTCCGGCGCCGAACCCGCACCGTCCGGCGCCGAACATGCGACGGCGCGCATGCTCGCGCGTTTTCAGGTGCACAACACCATGCTCGCCACGGCAGCAGGTGCACAACACCATGCTCGCCACCGGTCGAGGGGCAGACCGGCGCCCGCGGTGAGCTCCGCCGTCGCCGGGGCAGCGGCGCCGGAGGACCGGCGCGACGGGGGCCCAGGGTGCGACGGGACCGAGCCTGGCGCACACCGGCCGGACAGGTCGAGAACCGGACGGGTCGGGAACCGCCGAGGCGACGACGAACGAAGGCGCGGGCGCGGGACGGACGCAGCCGCCGAGGCGACGACGAACGAAGGCGCGGGCGCGGGACGGTGTCGAAGGACGTCAAGGAGTCCGCACGGCCCCCAGGGCCGCAGGACGACAGTCCGAGACACCGTGCCGCGCCCGCGCCCCTCACCCACGAGCGACCAGCGACCAGCGACCAGCGACGGTCAGCTGGTCAGACCCGAGTACGAGTGCTTCCCGTCGAAGATGAGGTTCACGCCGGTGAAGTTGAACAGCACGCACGCGTACCCGACGATCACGAAGTAGGCGGCCCGCCGACCGGACCAGCCGCGCGTCGTGCGGGCGTGGAGGTACCCGGCGTAGACGACCCAGACGATGAAGGTCCAGACCTCCTTGGGGTCCCAGCCCCAGTAGCGGCCCCAGGCGTGCTCGGCCCAGATGGATCCGGCGATGAGGGTGAAGGTCCACAGGACGAAGCCGACGGCGTTGAGCCGGAAGCTGAGGGTCTCGAGCTGGCCCGGGGTGGGGAGGCTGTCGAGCCACCGGAACGCGCGGTGGTTGAGCACCGCGGACCCGTTGTCGCGCGAGTCGCGCAGGAGCTGCAGCACGGAGGTGACGAACGCGACGCTGAGGATGCCCGCCGCGGTGATGGCGACGCCGACGTGGATGACGAGCCAGTAGGACTGGAGCGCGGGCTGGACGCCGTCGGCCTGGACGAAGAAGACCTCTTGCGCGAGGGCGAGGAACAGCACGGCGAGGAGCGTGACGAAGGCGCCGAGGAACCGCACGTCGCGGAACCGGCTGACGACGAGGAACACGGTGAGGGCGACGAACGCCCCGACGAGCGTGAACTCGTACATGTTCGCCCAGGGGGTGCGGCCGGCGGCGATCCCACGGGTGACGATCGCGGAGAGGAGCAGGAGCCAGCCGAGGGCCGCGGTCGACATGCCGATGCCGGCTGCCTTGCGGTTCACGGGGCGGGGGGCCTCGGCAGCACCGTCACGTCCGTCGATCCCTGACGGTGCCTCGGCGAGCGAGGTGGTGACGTCCTCGCCTGCCGCCCCGACTCCGACGAGCTCCTTGCGACGGGTGCCGAGCCGCGCCACCGACGCGAGGTCGCTCCGCGACTCACCGAGCCGTGTGAGGTCGACGAGGAAGGCGATCATCGAGACGGTGAGAACCGTCAGCGCGGCCCAGACGAGATGGGTGCTGAGCTCTGCGTAGCTCATCGGGGAGCCTTTCTCGGAAGAGACGACGTGGTGGCGGTCGATGGCCCGGCCGACGTGGGCGTCGAGGCGCTCGCGACCACGGCGTCGACCTCCCGCTGGAGCCCGGAGTCGTCGCCTCTCGCGAGGCCGGCGGCGTCTATCACTGTACGCGGGCGCGTCTCGCCCGACTCGTCGTCGGTGACGTCCTCGGTCCACACCCGGAGCCACACGCGGCGGCGGGGCGTGAACAGGGACAGCGCGAGCCCGAGGAGAGCACCGAGCGCGAACACGAGGATCCAGGTGAGGGCGGGGTCGTAGCGCAGGTCGAGCGCGACGTACCGGGGCAGCGAGTCGAAGGTGACGGTGCCGAGCCCGTCGGGCAGCTTCACGGTCTTGCCGGGCTGGATGGTCAGGGTGACGGGCTTGCCGTCCTTGGTCGACTCCGTCATGTCGCTGGTGTCGAGGCGGTAGACGTTCTGCGGCGTGCCGTCGTCGAGCCCGAGGTTCCCGTGCCAGACGTTGAGCACGAGCATCGGGTTGAGGGGCTGGGGGTAGATCGACGCCTGCGTGGGGTCGTCGCTGGCGGCAGTCGGCAGGAGGAAGCCGACGAGGCCGATCTGGTCGAGCCCGGCGGAGACGTCGGGCACCTTGACGACGCCTTGCGACGTGTACTTGGTGTCCTGCGGGATGAAGACGACGGGACCGGCGTAGGCGACCTGCCCCTGGGAGTCCTTGACGGTGATGTTCGGCGCGTACCCGTTGCCCTGCAGGTAGACCTTCGCGCCCCCGACGTCGAGGGGGTGGTTGACCCGGATCTTCTCGGCCTGCTCGGGGGCCCCGGGTTGGCGCACGCTCACGAACGCCGTGAAGTTCCGCGGCTCGGCGGTGGCCGTGTTCGTGAACTCCGAGGTGAACTTGTCGAGGGTCATGCTGAACGGGTCGAGCGAGCTCGCACGCCAGAGCGCCCCCGACTCGAAGGTGTCGTAGTCGACGACGGAGTTCGCGAACCCGTGGCCCTCGGTCACGATGACCTGCGCCCGGTAGTGCAGCACCTGACCGGTGCCGACGGCGACGAGCAGCCCGAGCAGGCACAGGTGGAACAGGATGTTTCCCGACTCGCGCAGGTAGCCGCGCTCCGCGGCGACGGTCCGCCGGCCCTGGGTGTCGGTGCCGGTCTCGACCCGGAACGTCGGCAGCCAGCGCACCCGGCCCCGCAGGTGGTGCACGGCCGCGGCGACGACGACGTCCGGCTGGGCGTCGGTGGTGGCGTGAGCCTTGGCCGGGAAGCGGTCGAACCGGCGCGGCGTCCTCGGCGGGCGTGCCCGCAGGTTCTTGGTGTGGGCGAGCGCGCGGGGCACGATGCAGCCGACGAGCGAGACGAACAGCAGGATGTAGATCGCCGAGAACCAGACCGACGAGAACACGTCGAAGAAGCCGAGCCTGTCGAGGATCTTGCCGGCGGTCGGGTTGTCCTGCAGGTACTGCTGGACGCCCGACGGGTCGATGGACTGCTGCGGCAGGATCGAACCGGGCACGGCCGCGACGGCGAGCAGCATGAGCAGCATGAGCGCGACCCTCATGCTGGTGATCTGCCGCCACGTCCAGCGCAGCGAACCCTTCCAGCCGAGCTTCGGCATGGCCGGGGTGGCGGCGCCTCCTGCGCCCGTCGGGCCGCCGGCGTCCCGGGTGGCGTCGCCGCCCGCGGGGGTGTCGTCGTCGTGCCCGACGAACGCGTCGTCGATGCCCTCCGGCCGGTACGGGCGGTGCCCGCCGCCGGTGGCCTCGGCCTCGGCCGCGTCCTCCGTGGTCGTCGTCGGCTGCTGCCCCACGACCTCCGCCGCCGGCTCGCGCTCGTTCACACCTGCACCCCGTAACTCGACGCCCAGCCGCCCAGCGCGGCCGTCCACGTGCCCCAGACCCCGGTCACCATCGCGAGCCCGATCAGCACGAGCATGCCGCCGCCGATCCGCAGGAACGCCAGCCGGTGACGGCGCAGGAAGTCCAGCATCCTTCGGCTCGACTGGAGCCCCAGCGCGACGAGCACGAACGGCACCCCGAGCCCGACGCAGTAGGCGACGGCCAGGGCGGCGCCTCGGGCGACGGTCGCCTGGTCGAGCGCGAGCGCGTAGACCGCGGTGAGGGTCGGCCCGAGGCACGGCGTCCAGCCGAGCCCGAACACGATCCCGAGCAGCGGCGCGCCCCACAGGCCGGCGCGCGGCGTGACGTGGATCCGCCGCTCCCGCTGCAGGAACGGGAGCGCCCCGAGGAACGCGAGGCCCATGAGGATCACGACGACGCCCAGCACCCGGATGAGGACGTCCTCCGCCTGGCGCACCTGCGTCCCGAGCGCGCCCACGAACCCGCCGAGCACGACGAACACGAGCGTGAACCCGGCGACGAACAGTCCCACCCCGGTGAGGACGCGCGCGCGTCCGCGGGCGGCGCTCGTCGGGCCGGCCGGTCCGCGGACGCCGGCCGACGCTCCGCCCGGGAGCGCGTTCACGCCCGCGTTCGTCGCGGCCCAGCCGCTCACGTAGCCGACGTAACCGGGGACGAGCGGGAGCACGCAGGGGCTGGCGAACGACACGAAGCCCGCCACGACGGCCACGGGCACCGCGAGCAGCATGGACCCGCTGAACGCCGTCGTCGCGAACCCCGACGACGCCTCGAGCACCCCGTCCGCGAGCATCACGGCGTCGCGGTGCTGCTGGCGCGGACGTCGTCGACGAGCCCGGCGAGGGTGGCCTCGGTCGTCGCGCCGAGCACGCGCGCGGCCACGCGCCCCTGCGCGTCGAGGACGACGGTCGTGGGCACGGCCTGGACGGGCACGACGCCCTGGAGGGTGGCGACGACCGAGCCGCTCTTGTCGGAGATCGACGGGTAGGTGATCTTGAAGGTGCGCTGGAACGCGTCCGCGGCCCCGGCGTCGTCGGTGGAGTTGATGCCGACGAAGTGCACGCCGTCGGTGTCGGTGGCGGCGAGCGACGCGAGGTCGGGCGCCTCCTTGCGGCAGGGCGCGCAGCCCGCGTACCAGGTGTTGACCACCACGACGTCGCCGAGCCATGTCGACGTGTCGACCGTGGTCCCGTCGAAGGCGGTGCCCGTCAGCGTGACGGGCTTCGAGCGCTCGCTGGGCGTCCAGGTCTTCACGGACCCGTCGCCCTGGACGAAGCCGAGGTTTCCGCCGCCGTTCCCCGAGCTCGACGTGCAGCCCGTGAGCGCGAGCGCTCCGGCGACGACGACGGCCGCGAGGGCGGCGGAGCGGGCGGGACGGGGACGCAGCACCCGGCCACGGTGCCGCCGCAGCCTGGGCGCCCGCTGGGAATCGGCAGGTTCCGGAGCTCTCAGGGCCGTGTTCGTGACCACCGTCACGCTCCGGGGACGGGAGACGCGCCCGGCAGGAGGTCGGCGGCGGGCTCGGCGTACTCGATCCCGACGAGCCGGTCCCCTTCGAACGTGAGCGACGTGACCGACGCGAGCGAGCACTGGCGGCGGCGCGGGTCGTGCCACAGCCGGCGGTGCTCCGCGGACAGCCGCGTGACCCAGACGGGGAGCTGGTGGCTGACGAGCACCGCCTCGTGCCCGCGGGCGGCGTCCCGCGCCGTGTCGACGGCGGAGCGCACGCGCGCCGCCTGCGCCTTGTACGGCTCGCCCCAGGACGGACGGAACGGGTTCCACAGGTACTTCCAGTGGCGGGGGTGGCGCAGCGAGCCGTCGCCGACGCCGAACGCCAGTCCCTCGAAGTGGTTGGCGGCCTCGATCAGGCGGTCGTCGCTGCCGAGCTCGAGACCGAGAGCCTCCGCCAGAGGGGTCGCGGTCTCCTGGGCGCGCTGGAGCGGGCTCGCGACGACGTGCGTGACGTCGTGGCCTCCGCCCGTGAAGTGCTCCGCGATGCGCTGCGCCATGGCGCTCCCGCGCTCGGACAGCCGGTAGCCGGGGATGCGGCCGTAGAGGACGCCGTCGGGGTTGTGCACCTCGCCGTGGCGCACGAGGTGGACGACGGTCCGGACGGGGGCGGGGTCAGGGCTGGGCACGCCCCCGATTGTCGCAGAGGCGCCTGGGCGGGCCGTTCCCCCCGACCGTGCCGATCAGGCCGGGCTCGTCGCGCAGGCGTCCCGGACGCGCGTCATCGCGGCACCGAGCGAGAGCAGCTCGTCGCGGGTCAGCACGTCGACGAGGTACGTGCGCACGATGTCGACGTGCGTGGGCGCGGCCGCGACGAGCGCGTGCCAGCCGGCGTCCGTCATGGAGCAGTGGACGCCGCGCTTGTCCTCGGCGGCGGCCACGCGGCGGACGAGGCCCGCGCGCTCCATCCGGGACACGGTGTGGGTGACGCGCGAGCGGGAGTAGGCGAGGCGGTCGGCCAGCCGGGACATCCGCAGCGACCGGTCGGGCTGCTCGGAGAGCTGGACGAGCACGTCGTACTCGGGGACGGAGAGGGGCAGGCGGCGGTCGTGCTCGCGCACGAGGACCTCCTGGAACCGCCCGACGCCTTCGAGGAAGTCGCGCCATGCGGCCTGCTGCTCGGTGTCGAGCCAGCGGTGGTCGGTCGGGGTGTTCACGGCGGCATTGTGTCCATGACGTGCGGAGATGTCCTAACGGCGACCCCGCGGGGAAGGCGGGAAGCGGTCCGCTCTGTGATGTACGCCACACGGACCGGGGAATGTCTGGCCGTCGAGAACGGTTCAGTTGTATGTTCAACCAATCCAGCGGCCCCGAGCCACGCCCTGAGGAGAACCCATGACCGCCACCGCCCTGCCCACCGGCGTCGTCCCCGGCACCTACGAGATCGACCCGGCGCACTCGTCCGCCAGCTTCACCGTCCGGCACGCCGGCATCTCCAAGGTCCGCGGCACGGTCGCCATCACGGGCGGCTCGATCAGCGTCGGCGAGTCGTTCGAGGTCTCGAACGTGACGGCGGAGCTCGACGCCCGCACCGTCAGCACCGGCGACGCCAACCGCGACGGCCACATCCAGAGCGCCGACTTCTTCACCGTCGAGAAGTTCCCGACCTGGACCTTCACCTCGACCTCCGTCTCCGGCTCGGGCGACGAGCTCCTCGTGACCGGCGACCTCACGATCAACGGCGTGACCAAGTCGGTCGAGCTCGACACCGAGTTCACGGGTGCCGCCGTGGACGCCTTCGGCAACGAGCGTGCCGCGTTCGAGGCCAAGACCGAGATCTCCCGCAAGGAGTTCGACATCACGTGGAACGCCGCGCTCGAGGCCGGCGGCGTCCTCGTCTCCGACAAGGTCAAGATCGAGCTCGACCTCTCGGCGATCGTCAAGAAGGACTGACCCCTCGCCTCAGCCCCACGAGCG
>Ga0164241_10006821_pt1 | contig 10348 bp, 10 predicted proteins | sample OricomyardsoilBY_FD_108780 | JGI IMG/M metagenome (GOLD analysis project Ga0164241, IMG submission 108780) | Backyard soil microbial communities from Emeryville, California, USA - Original compost - Back yard soil (BY) | ecosystem: Environmental > Terrestrial > Soil > Unclassified | place: USA... | reverse complement strand
TCTCAAATCGGCCCAGACGAGATCCAGCCGAATCACTGATCCTGTCCAACGTCAAGAATACCTGAGCCGCCCTTATTGGAACTCACGGTTTTATTCTGAATCCAAACAATTCAAGTTGGCGTAGAAAAAACCGCTTTCCAGTCTGGGGGAATGCGGGTTGGTCTCCCCGATTCATTGACCCAAACGAGCCGTATACGACCCTCGGCGACGGTTCTTCCGTCGGGACCTCTGACGACCTGGACGAGTTCCACGGAGCTGGCACCCAAGTCTCCCACGGTGGATTCAATTTCGAGGGTCTCTCCCATTTGCGCCGGAGAGCGGTAAAAAAGATGAGATTCTACGACCCAAATTCCTATTTTTGACGCCACCAGGGAACGATAATCAAGCCCGTTGTCGAGCAAAAGCATATCTCGGGATGTTTCCAAATAATTGAGATAGACCGCGATGTTGACGTGTCCATAGACGTCACATTCATAAGGCCTTACACGTAAGGTGTATCGGTGCATGGGACTCTCCTTTTGGGTTGACCAAAGGCAAGGGATTTGCTAGTTTGACCGGGCTTTCGTACTGGTGGCATAGCTCAGTCGGTAGAGCAAACGGCTCATATCCGTTCGGTCGGGGGTTCAAATCCCTCTGCCACCACGATTTCCTTATTCGAGGAGCTTTAGGGCTCCTCGTTTTTTTTGTTCTGGTTCTTCTCCCACACTTCGCGCTCTGTTGGAATCCTCACCAAGGAATCTCTGTGCAATTCTTCCTTTTGGTGAAGCAGCGCATAAGGATAGTGGTACGCCGCCTCGAGGATGGGAGGCCGCAAAAGCTCCTCGGCACTTCCCAGCATCACGGAACCCTCTTTGAAGAACAAGAGAACTTGGTCGGAATAGGACCGGGTCAGGTCTAATTCATGGGCGCTATACACGACACTGATCCCCGACGAACGGGAGTATTCACAAAGAAATCCCAAGGCGTTCTTTTTTTGATGCTGTTCCAGAGCAAAGACTGGTTCATCCATCGCGATGAGTCGGCTTCCATAAAGAAGTGAAAACGCCATGACAGCGCGTTGCATTTCTCCCTTGCTCAGGGTCTGGGTCCGCCGCGAAAGGAGTCGGCTGAGTCCAAAGGTTTGGATGACTTCTTTTTGGAGGGTCAAGGCCTGTGCTCCCAGAAAACCATGTTCACAAACAAAGTCCAAAAGCGATCCCAATTGCTCTTCGGTCTCAAATTCCATGTTCTGGAAAACCAGGCTGCAAAGCCTTTCCCGCTCGTTGGCTTCCAGTAACTTTGTGTCACGCCCGCAAAGGCTAACGCTTCCCGTCTCAGGAAGAATACGCCCCGATGCGAGGAGGAGAAAGGTTGATTTTCCGGCCCCATTAGGGCCCGTCAAGGAAGTCACACCCTCAGGAATCTGAAGGCTGAGACTTGTGATGACCGGGTTCTCTTCATACTTAAAAGTAACCTTCTCGAAAGCAATGGGAATCACTCGTTTACGTCCTCCGGCTCGGGCGGAACGACCGCGAACCTCGAAATCCATTGAAAAACAGGCTCCCTCAAACACCAGCCAATTCCAAATAAGAGTAAAATGACCGCCGAAGCGACCGCTAGAAGCAACCATTCCCCTTGGTAGAGGGCCTTGCCCATCAGGCTGGAACCCAAGATTCCGGGGACTCTGGCTATGCTGCTCAGGGAAAGAAACGCGAGATAGCGGACACGGGAAAGTCCCGCGACGTAGCAAAGAATGTCTTTTGGAATGCCGGGAATGAGAAAGAGAAAGAAGAGAGTTCCGACAAATTGAGGTGCCGCCATCATCCCTTCAAATCGAACTAAAGCGTGGTGGCCGGCGATGCGGCGGACGAAACTTGTCCCCAAGAAACGCGCCAGCCCAAAGGCGGCTGTTGATCCCAGAGCAATTCCAAGGATAGACCACAGGGAACCTGCCCAGAAGCCAAAGAGCCAGCCGCCGGCAATTTGGACCACCTCGCCGGGAAGGGCAAAGATAACAACCTGAAGAACTTGAAGACCAATGTAGGCGAGGGGAGCCCCTGGTCCCCAAAGCTCCACCCATGATCGTAAATGTTGAGGATTGGAAAAAAGGTTCCACAAAGAAGGGCCCCAAAACCACAAAAGACCCCCAACAACGGTAACAACGACCAGCGTCAGTAAGACTGTCTTTAGGCGGGAATAAAACAACGGCGAAAGCATGGAACCAATGTAAGGAGGAGACCCCATAGAAACAAGGGGAGTGAGGACAGGCTCCTAGACGGGTGTCTTGGGCAAATTTTGTAAATATGCCATTTGCTTGTACAAGTTATCTGCGAGGTCAAAGCCCGCTGTCTTAGACATCGTCTTGGAATACTCATCGTAAAGCATGTCTTGGAATACCTTAGCCCCTTCGTTGTCCTGCATCAGACTTCCAGACTTGTCGACTGTCTTTCGCATGCTATCGAGCATTTGTTTGATCAAGACGGCTTGAAAGTCCTCACAAGCCTGGTAAAGCTTCGAAGACTTATCGACGAAGGACGACGAAAGTCCCTTTGCCGACGGAAGGTGCGGAAATGTTGTTTGTTGTGACTGGAGATTTACGGAATCAAGAACATTCATCATTTACTCACTTATCTCTTCAGATTGGCGGCGATCCCCAGCATAGTGTCGCTGGTCTGCACCGCCTTACTCGACATTTCGTAGGCACGTTGGGCAACGATCATGTTTACCATTTCTTGGACGACCGACACATTAGACATTTCCAGAAATCTCTGTTCCAGCTTTCCCATCCCCTCGTATCCGGGGCGGCCGGCAACAGGATCCCCCGAGGCATTTGTGGGTTTCAAAAGGTTCTCGCCAATGGCATTGAGTCCGGCAGGGTTGGGAAAACGAAAGACCTGCATTTGCGCTACGGGGGTAGGATTATCCTGTCCGGGAAGCATACAGGTGACCCGACCGTCCTGGCTGATCGTAACCGAGTCGTGGATGAAGTTAGCGGGGAGGGTCACTTCTGGCATGACTCGATACCCTTGGCTTGTTACCAATTGGCCTTTTTCGTCAATTTTAAACGAACCGTCGCGTGTGTATCCGTAGGAGCCGTCGAGCGTTTGGACTCGAAAAAAACCTTCACCTTCGAGAGCGACGTCGCTGACGTTGCCTGTCGACTGAAGGGAACCTTGGGTAAACATTTTTTGAGTCGCCGCGACTTTAACACCGTGACCAACCTGAGTGGGAGTGGGAACCACTGTTAATTCAGTCGCGGGAGTTCCCGCAATTTTTTGAGTCTGATACAGCAGGTCTTCGAACTCCGCGCGGTTCTGCTTGAATCCCGTCGTATTCACGTTGGAAAGGTTGTTAGCGATGGTATCAATAGAAAATTGTTGCCCGGTCATTCCCGAGGCGGCTGTCCACAACGATCGCATCATTTACATACTCCAGATCAGCGGTATACGGCCGCTTCATTTATCAATTTCCCCATCAACGCATCGTGGGTTTGAATCATTTTCGAGTTGTTTTCGTAGGCACGATTGATTTCAATCATCTGCACCATTTCTGTGACGGGGTTAACGTTCGACCCTTCCAGAAATCCTTGGCGAACTTTGGGGCGTTGGGCCAAAGGAACCTCGACGGCGGGCCCGGAATTCTCGGTCAGATTCCATTGACTATTTCCTTGCTTAGCGAGGTAGCGGGGTTGGTCAAAGTTGACGACTTTGACCGTATCGAGCAACTGAGTTTTCTTCCAAGTATTTTCTTCTTGGCTCACCAGACGATTGGGGTCATTTTGGAATTCTTGGTTGATCCAAACCCTTCCTGCCGAATCAACAGTGAAGTTGTTCTCTTTCACGTGGATGGGGCCGTGCTCACCCAAGAGGGGGAAGCCATCTTGAGTTTCGATATAGCCTTCTTTTCCCAAGACAAAGTCGCCGTTTCTTGTAAATCTCTCCCCTTGGGGAGTCTGAACAACAAAGAATCCCTTGTCCTCAAGGGCTAAGTCAAAGGGACTCGATGTTTGTTTCATGGCTCCTTCAGTGAACTCAGTAAAGTATTCATTTTGTTCGACGCCCATGCCCAGTTTACCGACGATCGGCGAGGTATCCATCGAACCAAAGGGCATTCGATATACCCCATTATCGTCAAACCGGCGAATAAGCATTTCAGGAAAGGCTTTGTGAATCGCCTCGTCCCGCTTGTAGCCGTTGAGGTCGACGTTCGCCAAGTTATTGCTCACCGCGTCCATCCGCCACTGTTGAGCCGTCATTCCTGTCGCGCTGATAAACAAGCCTCGTTCCATATCAGAACTATCGGCTTGTGCTAAAATTTCCTGAACGAAAGCTACGTTCTTTCTGTTTTTAGAAAGGTATTTCGAGCGGCCAAGGAGACCTGAAGATGAAGTTCCATACGCGCTTTAAGTTCTTCTCTTTGAAAGGGCTTCGTTAAGAAATCGTTCGCGCCGGACTGATACCCATGAATCAGATCTTCAATTTGATTCTTTGCCGTTAAAAGAATAACAGGAAGTCTCGATGTCGTAAAGCTTTGGCGCAAGCGTTCGCACACCTCATAGCCTGACATTTGAGGCATCATAACATCCAGAATGACAAGGTCAAGGGAGTGCTGCTGTGATAGTTCCAGAGCTTCCTTTCCGTTGGCAGCCTCGAGTACTTGGTAGCCGGTACGCGTCAAAAATGTCTTCAGAACTAAAAGGTTTACGGGCTCGTCGTCGACAATCAAAACGGTCAAACCGGATTGATTGATTGGTTCGGACGCCGACGGAGTTCCCTGGGGAGCCTCCATCGTGCCTGATGGCACAAAACCCTCCTGGCCAAGGACCAGGGTGCGTTCAATGCGATCACGTTCAAAGTATTCTTTTCGTGAAGGGGGGCAAATCGGCAAACTGATACGTGCTGTGGTTCCTTTGCCTTCCTCGGAGGCAACCTCTAAGCGTCCGCCCATTTGGACAAGGATTTGGCGGCTCGTTGAGAGTCCCAAACCCAGTCCCCCGGAATTTCTGGTATCAATTTCAGAGGCTTGGTAAAAGGGAGTAAACAATTGTTCCAAAGTCTGTTTGGAGATCCCGCTGCCTGTGTCTCGAATCAAGATCAAAATCTCTTGGCCGACCACCTCGGCTTCGATCGTGACAGAACCCTGTTCTGTGTGCTGAATGGCATTAAGAACAAGGTGTTGGAAGACTTGTTCGAGTTTAATTTCGTCACCTAAAGCGGACGGAATGTGCTCTGTAATATGGTTGAAGAGGCCTACTCCGGGTTGGACATGGGGGAAAAAAGAGGGCATGAGGAAATCAATAAGGTGTTTGAGATTGACAGGACGACGTTCCCATCGTGCCCCGTGTTGGCGTAACTGATTGAAATCAAGAATGGAATTAACGAGAGATAATAAGCGTTTGGCGGAGGAATCAAGGAGTCCAATATGATAGGTCTGACGTTCCGTCAAAGCCCCATAGTCACCTAATCGAAAGGCGTCTAAGATTCCGGCCATCCCGTGAATTGGTGTTCGTAGTTCGTGCGTTACGCGGGCTAAAAAACCATCCTTTAGTTTGTCAAGTTTTCGGAGCCCGGCAGATTGTTTCTGCGTGAGATCATAGTCTTTGGATAATTGACGGCTAAGAAGGAATGTATGGAAAAACATAAAGACAAACAAGAGTTGGCCCAAAACGTAACCGTCAGAGAGCGGAAAAAATTGGTAGGCAAGATCATTCAGTGTTCCTCCCACTAACAGGAGGAAGCCCACAAAAAAGAGAAGGCCATCCTCATGTTTCTTGATCAGGGCCCACGTGGATATCCCCAAAATCGTGAAGGCAAAAAGGGCGAGAGGCAGATCATAAAAGGTAACAACGGTGTTGGCAAAATTGTGTAAGGGTAAAAAGAAGGCGAGTGCGATAAAGAGAAGATTGTAGCCAACATAAATTTGAAAAAGACGACGGGGCCACCAGTCTGGAAAGATGTACCGCATGTAAAAAATAAAGGAGATGACAGCGCCAAACATCGCAACAAACTCGATTTTTGATGTCATTTCGAGGGGCCAAAGGGGAAAAAGGTCGAAAACAATACGCGGTCCCGTAAGAAAAGTTCTCACCGCAACAAAAAATGCAAAGATTGCCAGCCAAAGGTTAGCACCTCGTCGACGTTGGAGCATATAAATGGTGAGGTTGAAAAGGACCATGACAATCAAACCGCCGACAAAGAACGACGAACTGACCACATTGATTTGGTAGTACTGTTCGACCTCGTTCGCGCGTCCAAGGAGGATCGAATCTCGAATCCCTGCTACACGGTCGTTGAGATTGACGACAAAAATGGCCAAATGGAGGTTCTCATTTCCCCTGGGGAGAAGTACCACCTTGGGGCGGACAAAGGCTCGAAAAACACGGGGATCCATCGAAGGGGTTCCGCTTGTCGCCAAAATTTGGCCATTGGCAGCGAGGGCCCACGAAGTGCTAATATCGGGCAAGTAAAGAGCCCAAGGCGACTTGTCATCGGGGAGCTGAAGATCAAGGTGGTAGGTTGCAGAACCAATGGTCGGCCAGTAGCGGCCAGCTTGGCTGATCGTCCAATAACTCGGCAGTGTCATTGTTGACTCGCCCTTTGCATTCAAGTCAGCAGTCTGGTCCTTGTTCCAGGTGAATCCCCACTGGCCGTCGAGTTGAACCAGTCCCCCCTTTTTAAAGGATTCCTCTTGCGGTTGAGCCTTTCCATCGTGAACCAAGCGAGGAGGCGAGGAACACGAAATAAGTAAGGCGCAAAGCAGAAAGGCCCCAAGTACAACACGACGAAAAAGCCATGGCATAGTTTTAGTATAGAACAAATAAGGTCTTGACCGCCAGCATGGATTTAAGGTATAGGTTTTCATCCTTGCCGATGTAGCTCAGTGGTAGAGCAACGCACTCGTAATGCGTAGGTCCGCGATTCGACTTCGCGCATCGGCTGGACATTTAAGGGCCATTGGTGAGCTTAGTTGTTCCACCATGGCCCTTTTTTAAGATTCCTTACGCTAACGATTATCCCCAGAACCATGGACCTTTCCGCGTTTCCACCGGTCTTGTAGTTTTTCAAGGTTGTGAAGAGCGACATCGTCTAATTTGAGACCGATCACGTCCGACAAAACAGCCAAATACCAAAGGACGTCTCCCAGCTCTTTCTTGATTTCTGTACGATCCTCAGGTGAGACAATGCCTTGCTTATCTCGAAAGATTTTTTTGAACTTCTCGGCCACTTCACCGGCCTCCCCGGCAAGGCCCAAGACAGTACAAATCAATCGTTGGTGGTCGTCGGTATAGACCGCAGTCGTCTTTGCTTGGTCTTGGTATTGATTCATTTCCATAATGCGAGATTACTTCACTATAGCCTTTTCGGAAAGTGATCTGTCTTCATAAGTAGACAGCCCCAGAGAAATCCTGATGGCTTTCTATAGAATGATGTACAAGTCTTTTTGTAGAATGGAAATAAATGTTGAATCAAATTGCGATTGGAATGGCACGATTCTTGCTTTATAAGCGATGGAGGCCGTCATGAAGGCACTGAGCACCAGAAATTCCCAGGATGAGACTCTGGCACGCTACTTTGAGGAAATCGCCCGAACCCCTTTACTCGATTTCGAAAAAGAACTCGACCTCTCCCGCGAAGTGGAACAAGGGAGCGTTAAAGCTCGCCAGACTTTGATTCAAGCAAACCTTCGGCTCGTGGTAAAAATTGCCAAATCCTATTCACGCTTTGGGACCTCTTTTCTCGACCTCATCCAAGAGGGAAATCTTGGACTCATTACTGCGGCTGAGAAGTTTGACTATCGAAAGAATGTCCGATTTTCAACATACGCTTCCTGGTGGATAAAGCAGTCAATCGTCCGAGCTTTGGTCAATAAAAATCGGCTCATTCGACTCCCGCACCGTAAGGAAGAGTCTATGAGAAAATTGACCGCAAGGCTTACCGATACCGCGGGTTCGCCCCTGCCGTCACTCGATGAACTGACCGTTGAATTGAGAATCGGCCGCGAAGAAGCCCTGGCTCTTCTTGAGCTCTTTGGAACCGTCACAAGCCTGGACCGGGAAGTGGGCGAAGACGCCACAAGCCTTATTGATTTGGTAGAGGACCGGACTTTTCAACCTGAGCTTTCATACATAGAAAAGGCGTTATCGGAGGACACATTAAAGCTGATGGAAGGGCTTCCTGAGCGTGAACGAGAGGTGCTTAAAATGCGTTTTGCCTTCGGGTGCGACAAAAGAAAGACACTGAAAATGATTGGCGACCTGATGGGCCTTTCCGCAGAAACTGTTCGTCAGATGGAAATCCGGGCACTCGAAAGGCTTCGGACACAAAAGGACGAACTCAAAGAATACCTTTACAGTTGACTTGACCAAAGAACCCTCACTCCTTAGTCTGATTGGCGACAGTGATTTGCCCTGCCTCTGTCAGGAGTTGCATTTGCTATTGGATAATGAGAGGGAGGGTGACTACTCTTCTTTTCCCCTCGCAAGGCGGTCGCCTATCGGCGGTCGTCAGCGGGCAGTCATTTTGGGGCAAGTTTGGTCCGCAGATCTAGCCGAAGCTTTGTATGCTGTTTACGCTCCTTGGCTAGGAGAATCCCTTTCGCTAGAGGACGTTTCTCGTCTCGTTCGGGGAGTACCTGATGACGATTTTGGGGATTGAGTCTTCTTGCGACGAATGCGCTGTCGCGGTTGTTCGTGACGGACGAGACGTTCTTTCGTCGGTGATCAATAGCCAGATTGTTCACCACCAGCCCTATCATGGTGTCGTCCCAGAACTTGCTTCAAGGCTTCACGTGGAAGCGATCCAAACGGTGTATCAATCAGCCCTGAGTCAAGCAGGCCTCACGTTGGCGGAAATTGATGGTATCGCGGTGACGAAGGGCCCTGGTTTGGTCGGCAGTCTCCTCGTGGGACTCAATTTTGCCAAAGGTTTGGCCCTGTCTTCAGACAAACCGCTCGTTGGTGTGGACCACATTTTGGCGCATCTGTATTCATCGCAGTTGGAAACACCCTTACCCTATCCCCACTTGGGGCTTTTGGTTTCCGGGGGCCACACCCTCATTGCCGTCGTTCGAGGCTTTGACGAGGTCGAGGTTTTAGGAACAACGGTCGATGATGCCGTCGGAGAAGCTTTTGACAAGGTTGCCAAGTTTTTCGGGCTTGGCTACCCCGGGGGTAAGGTGATCGACGACCTTTCGCTTGAGGGTGATTCGTCAGCCTATCGTTTTCCACAGCCAAGGTTACAAAAGGCGACTCACCCGTTTGATGTCTCCTACTCAGGACTCAAAACGGCTGTCGTCAATCAAAGAGAACGTTTTCGCAACTCGCGGGGTAAGGAGTCATTGGCTGATATTTGCGCGTCCTTTCAAACGACAGCCATCGACCTCCTCTTGAAGAAAGTAAAAAGTGTGTCGGCTCATACGGGCATTCGCCGTCTGGTCGCCGGGGGAGGTGTCGCGGCCAATCGATACCTGCGGCAACGGGTCAAGGCTTGGAAAGACTGGGAAATTGTTTTCCCGCCGTTAGAATACTGCTCCGACAACGCCGCCATGATTGCGGGGTGGGGATACCATGCCTTGCTTCGCGGGGACCGTGCGGGATGGGACCTTAACGCTGAGAGCCGCGTACGGCGTTTCAAGAATTCCTTTCATTGAGAAGCTCTTCGGCCTCGCTCTGACGAAGATAGCGCGGCCCCGCGTCTCCCGAGAGAAAATTCTGATGGGCCCATCCGTCCTCGGTTTGATGAAGAAGAGCTCTCGTCCAATCGGCAAGATTGAGTGTCGTCAGAGAAAACGGCACCTCGGTCCACAGGGCCGCTAACTGCACCCCCTGAACTCCTGTCACCTCGATCGATGAAATCTTCAGGGAACTAATCTTTGCGATCCAGTCGTGAGGCGAAAGATCCATGGGGGGACACAAGACCTTGTCTCGTTGATAGATTGCACCGTAAAATTTTCCTTTTCGGGCATCAATCGCCGGGAGAACCATTTGAGGCGTCATGGAACTCAGCGCAAACCGGGTTTCAGCCATGGCTGCCAGATTATCAAGTCCAAGAAGTGGAATTTTCCAGCCTTCGGCGAGTCCCTTTGCGGTTGCCAGTCCAATCCGAAGCCCCGTAAAGGAGCCAGGTCCTAACGTTACGCCCAGACCAATGGGTACAGTGTCACCCAAAAGATCACGAATAGCCGGGATCAATTGGGCCGCGTGGTTTCCCTGGGCATCCAGTGTGATCCACTGATCGAGGTCCGGACTTCCGATTTGCCGTAGGCCAACCAAGAGTCGTTCCGTTGATGTATCGAGACACAGCAGCGTGCTCATCCAATTCTCTCTTTCAGGATGAATTTTCTCGTGCTTGACAGCACCGATATTTGAAGC
>Ga0164241_10006820_pt1 | contig 10349 bp, 8 predicted proteins | sample OricomyardsoilBY_FD_108780 | JGI IMG/M metagenome (GOLD analysis project Ga0164241, IMG submission 108780) | Backyard soil microbial communities from Emeryville, California, USA - Original compost - Back yard soil (BY) | ecosystem: Environmental > Terrestrial > Soil > Unclassified | place: USA... | reverse complement strand
TCGCCGAACTGCGCGCGGTCGGCGTGGATTTCTCCTTCGCTCCCTGCGTCGATCTGGACTACGGCGTCTCGGAAGTCATCGGCGATCGTGCCTATCACGCCAGGGCGGAAACCGTCGCACGGTTGTCACTGGCGGCGATGCAGGGCATGCGCCAGGCCGGCATGGCCGCGACGGCGAAGCACTTCCCCGGCCACGGCGCGGTGGTAGCCGACTCGCATCTGGCCCTGCCGGTGGATCGACGCGAATTGACCGACCTCACCCCCGACCTGCTGCCGTATCGACGGCTCATTCCCAATGATCTGGCGGCCGTGATGATGGGACATGTGCTGTTTCCCGCCGTGGATCAGGTGCCAGCCAGTTTCTCGCGGCGCTGGGTGAGCGAAGTGCTGCGCGGCGAACTGGATTTTCGCGGCGTGGTGTTCGCCGATGATCTGACCATGGAAGGCGCCAGCGCCATGGGCGGCGTCGTGGCACGCGCTGAAGCGGCGCTGGAGGCGGGCTGCGATGTGCTGCCGGTATGCAACCGCAGGGCCAGCGTGATCGAGCTGATCGATGGGCTGCAGACGCGGCCCGGCCCGGCGAGCCAGATGCGCATGGTGCGGATGCGCGGTCGCGATGCGCCGGATCGCCAGGGGCTGCTCGCCTCGCATGATTACAGCCAGTGTCGCGAGTGGCTGGCGCGCTGCCAGCGACCGCCGGAACTGGTGCTGAGCTAGGCGCAAGACATGGAGCAACTGGACTCGGCCTTCGTGCGACGGGTGCTGGATTCAGCGCCGGAAGGCATTGCGATCTGCGATGCGCAGGCCGCGGATTTTCCGGTGCGCTATGTCAATGCCGCCTTCGAATTGATGACCGGTTACGCGGCGGCCGAACTGATGGGCGCCAACCTGCGCATCCTGCAGGGCAGCGACCGGGAACAGGATGGCCGGCGGCGCGTGCGTGAAGCCCTGCTGCGTGGCGAGGAATGCCGGGTGCTGCTGCGCAATTATCGCAAGAGCGGCGAGATGATCTGGAATGAGATGTATCTGCAGCCCATGCGCAATGCCGGGGGGCTGCTGACGCACTATGTGGGATTCTTCCGCGACGCCAGCGGCAGGCTGCGTTCGGCCGAGCGGGGCACCGAAGGCTTGCCGACCTGGCTGCGCGAGGATCGCGTCACCGCGCTGTCCTCACGTGCCTGGTTCGAGGAACTGCTCGAGCGCGAGTGGCGCATCGCGCGCCGCGAACAACACCCGCTGACCCTGGTGCTGTTCGATGTGGATGCCATGGCCCTGTACAACGAAACCTACGGCAAGGCGGCGGGCGATGCCTGCCTGAAGCGCATCGCGCGCACGATCTCCGGGGCGTTCCGCCGCGGCAGCGATGTGGTGGCACGCTGGGACGGCAGCGGCATCGCCGTCCTGGCACCGCACCGCGACGGCACCTCCGTGGCCGGTGTGGTCGAGCACGCGCAGGCCACGGTGCGCAAAGTGGCCGAGATGCGCGTGCATCATCCGCGTTCGACGCAGCAGAAATTCGTTACGGTGACGGCGGGCCTTGCCACCGTGATGCCGCAGCGCGAAGAGGAATCGGCCGCGCGACTGATCGAGCGTGCCGGCAATGCCCTGCTCGAGGCCAAGCGCGATCTGCGCGGCGGACTGAACCAGGCACCCGACCAGGCCTGAGCCAATCTGCCGGTCAGGGCGCTGCGCCGCCGCTGGTCACCAGTGCGATCACGCCCAGCTGCGGGTGATCGAAATACTGTGCTTCGCCGAGCTTTCTGACCTGCTGCAGGTCGGCCAGCACATAGTTGCGGCCGCCGTCCTCGACCTTCAGGTCGATGCCCAGGTGCAGATACTGGCCTCGTTCCAGCACAACGTTGCCGGACAGGCCGGGTGTGGCGATGCCCAGCTGCTCCACCGATACCCCGCGACGTGAGTTCCACGCAGCGGGCGCCTGTGACCAGGCGGTGTGCGCGAGAATGCGATAACCGGCGCCGCGCAGCTTTGCGGCCGCGGCCGTCAGGCGCTGGCCAGGAACTGCCGTGGGCATGATCTCGCCCGCGGTGCTGCGCAGCGGCGTTGCCGCGGCGCCATCTTCGCCGCTGGTGTTCGCGTCGGCGCGGAACACCACGATTTCCACCGTATAACGGCCGGTGGCCTGTTGCGGAACGGCTTGCAGGCCGGTGGCCGCCAGCACCAGTGCCAGGCCGCAGCGGCGCAGTGTTCGAAATCTCATGTGCATGAGGGAATTCTAGGCAATCCTGGCGCGCATCGCTGCATCAACTGCCACCCAGCGCCGACAGCAACTGCTGGCCCAGCGCGAAGCGCTCTGGCGGCGGGGCGCCGCGGGCCACCCGCAGTTTCAGCGAGCCCTCGAGCCGGTATACGCGCGGTTCACGCTGCAACAGCTTGATGACCGCCGCCGGCTCGATGCTGTTGCGCTCTTCGAACACCAGGTAGCTGGATTGTTCGGCCACATCCAGTCGACGCACGCCGAGCTGGCGGCAGCGCAGCGTCAGGCGCGCGACCTGGAAGAGCTGGGCCGCCGCCGTGGGCAATACGCCAAACCGGTCGCCCACTTCGGCCTGCAGGTCGTCCAGTGCCTGGGCGTCTTGGGCTGTGGCGATGCGTTTGTACAGGCCCAGGCGGGTCTGCACATCGCCGACATAATCGGCCGGCAGCAGGCAGGGCTGGTGCAGGTTCACCTCGGCGTGCGCGGCCAGGGGCGCGGGCTGGCCGGCATCGCCACCGGCTTTCAAAGCGCGCACCGCGCCATCCAGCATGTCCAGATACATCGACAGACCCACTTCCGTGAGTTCGCCACTCTGTGCCTCGCCCAGGAATTCGCCCGCGCCGCGGATCTCCAGGTCGTGTGTGGCCAGCACAAAGCCGGCGCCCAGTTCTTCCAGCGATTCGATGGCTTCCAGCCGCCGCCGCGCATCCTGCGTCAAGGCCTTGCGCGAGGCCACCAGCAGATAGGCGAAGGCGCGATGGTGCGAGCGACCCACGCGGCCGCGCAGCTGATGCAACTGGGCCAGGCCCAGCCGGTCCGCCTGGTTGATGAGGATGGTGTTGGCGGTGGGCACGTCGATGCCGCTCTCGATGATCGTCGTGCACAGCAGCAGGTCGAAGCGCCGGTGGTAGAAATCCACCATCAGCTGTTCCAGGTCGCGCTCGCGCATCTGGCCATGGCCCACGCGCAAGCTCACCTCGGGCACGATCCGCTTGAGCTCCTCGGCCATCTTGTCGATGCTCTGGACTTCGTTGTGCACGAAATAGATCTGCCCGCCGCGGCGCAGTTCACGCAGCACCGCTTCGCGGATGGCCGGTGGATGCCATTCGCCCACCGTGGTGCGGATGGCCACACGCCCGGCCGGTGGCGTGGTGATCAGCGACAGCTCCCGCAGGCCACCGAGGGCCATGTTCAACGTGCGCGGAATGGGTGTGGCGGTCAACGTGAGGACATGCACCTCGGCGCGCAGCGCTTTCAGGCGCTCTTTGTCGCGCACGCCGAAGCGGTGCTCCTCGTCGACGATGATCAGGCCCAGGTTCTTGAAGCGCGCATCGGCGTGCAGCAGCCGGTGCGTGGCGATGAGAATGTCGATCCGCCCGTCGCCAAGCTGCGCGAGGATGTCTTTTGAGGTAGCTGCGGAGCGGAAACGCGACAGCGATTCGATGCGTACCGGCAGGTCGGCAAACCGGTCGCGGAAATTGGCCGCATGCTGTTCGGCGAGCAGGGTCGTGGGCACCAGCACCGCGACCTGGCGACCTGCCTGCACGGCCACAAAGGCCGCGCGCATGGCCACTTCGGTCTTGCCGAACCCCACGTCGCCGCACACCACGCGATCCATGGGGCGTTCCGAGGCCATGTCACGCAGCACACTGGCGATGGCCTCGCGCTGGTCGGCGGTCTCCTCGAAGGGGAAGGCCGAGGCGAATGCGCGATAGTCCGCGTCGTCCACGCTCAGCGCGCTGCCCTTGCGCGCCTGCCGCCGCGCGTACAGGTCGAGCAGTTCGGCGGCCACGTCGCGCACCTGCTCACTGGCGCGGCGTTTGGCCTTGGCCCATTGATCGGTGCCCAGCTTGTGCAGTGGCGCGGCTTCGGGCGCCGCACCGGTGTAGCGACTCACCAGCTGCAGCGAGGCCACCGGCACGTAGATGCGGTCGCCGCCGGCGTATTCGATGATCAGGAACTCGCCATCTTCGCCCGCCACCTGCATCGGTTGCAGGCCCACATACCGTCCCACGCCGTATTCGGCGTGGACCACCGGCGCGCCGGCGGACAGATCCTGCAGGTCGCGCAGGATGGCAGCGGGATCAAGCTGGGCGCGGCGCCGCCGCCGTTCCTGCTGCGCATGCCGGCCGAACAATTCGCCATCGGCCAGCAATGTGATCGCCGGTTGCGTGAGCGACAGGCCCGCGACGTCCGCCGCCACGGTCAGGCACAGTGGCGCCTGGCTGGCCAGGAATGCCGACCAGCCGGCAACCGGAGTGTGGGCAATTCCCGCCGCGCGCAACAGATCGTGCAAGACCTCCCGGCGACCGGGCGAGTCCGCGGTCAGCAGCACGCGACCCGCGTACTGTTGCAGGAAGGCCGCCAGCGGCGCGAGAGGCGCGGGGTCGCGCGCGTCGAGCGTCATGACGGGTGGGGACTGTGCCAGTGCCGCGGAGCCATCGCCTTGCTCCCAGGTCACCTGCGGACGGCGTTCGATCTGCTGCACCACGTCTTGCGGCGGCTGGAAGAGTTCGCGCGGCTCCAGTATCGGATGCTCGATGTCATGACGCAGATCTTCATGGCGCGCGGAGATTTCTTCCCACAGCTGCGTGAGTCGCGTGGCAAGCGGCGCGTCCGTGACGAACACCGGATCCTTGGGCAGATAGTCGAACAGCGTGGCCGTGCGCTCGAAGAACAGCGGCAGATAGAACTCGATGCCGGCCGGTGCGCTGTTCTGTCGCAGCCCGCGGTAGATGGCCGAGCGCGTCGGATCGCCTTCGAATCGCTGCCGGTAGCGGCGGCGGAATTCCTTGCACGATTCTTCATCCAGCGGCACTTCACGCGCCGGCAGCAGCCGCAGGCGCTCGAGCTTGTCCAGCGAACGCTGCGTGTCCGGGTCGAAATGCCGGATGCTGTCGATGACCTCATCGAACAGGTCGATGCGCAGCGGCTGCGCGTAGCCCATGGGAAACACATCGAACAGCGAGCCGCGCAACGCGAACTCCCCGGGCGCGCTGACCTGGCCGACGAGCTGGTAGCCCGCGCGCGCCAGCTGCTCGCTGACGGCACGCATGGAGAAGGTCTGTCCGGCCGCCAGATCGAAAGCGCGCGCATCGATGTAGTCCGTTGGAGGCAGGCGCTGCAGCAGGGCCTCGGCGGCCAGCAGCAGCAGGCCGCGGCGCAGTTGCGGCAGCCGCGACAACGTGGCCAGGCGGTCGGAGATCAGATCCGGCAGCGGCGAGAACTGCTCATATGGCAGCACTTCCCAGTCCGGCAGCTGCAATACCGGAAGTTTCCCGTCGGCGAAGAACTGCAGGGCGCGCTGCAGCTGATCCAGTGAACGGGCATCAGGCACCACCACCACCCACGGACGGGAGTCCTGGGAGGCGGCCTGGATCAACGCCAGCGCGCGCGCGCTGACGCCGGCGGCGGGCCAGCGCCGATGCGGATGCATGGAATCGGGCAGTGGCGGAGTAGGAGGAAGGCTCATCGAGCCGCGCAGCATAACGGCGACCTGTGCGGTGTGCACAGGCGCGGGAAATGTGTCAGGAGATCAGCCGCCGACGGCGACGGCGTGCACGACGTGCTGGTACTCGAAATACACGCTGAAGCCCTCGTAGTCCCAGCGGGTGATCGGCGGCTTGCCCACGGCCTCGTGGCGCACCTTGGGTGCGCCGAACTGTGCCTCGACGGCGCTCATGTTTGCCCCGCGCCTGGGCAGCTCACGCGTTACGGGGCGCAATTGCACCTGGTCGTCAATCACCAGGGTTTCGGCCAACAGGGGCATGGTGCCCAGGGCCAGCATCAATGCCAGCGTGCGTTTCATGGGCCCGACTATAGCAGCGCCGGCGAGGGCAGACGAACGGCCCCGCTGCAGGCTCGGGCAAAACGTGAATTGCGTCGCTATTTCCCCTGCTCGTGCAAGAATGCGTCGCGCATGTTCCAGCCTCTGCCCCTGTACGTCGGCCTGCGCTACGCGGGTGCCCGGGCCCACCGGTTCTTCGTTTCGTTCATCACCTGGGTGGCGCTGGGCGGTGTCGCGGTGGGCGTGGCCGCGCTCATCATCATTCTTTCCGTCATGAACGGTTTCGAGCGTGAGCTGCGCGAGCGCCTGGTGGCGCTGTCGGCGCCGGTACGCCTGACCGCGCCAGAAGCGCGACACGTGGACTGGAACGCACTGGCCCCGAAGGTGAGCGCCGTGGCCGGCGTGACCGGCGCCGAGCCTTATGCCGATCTGCAGGTGCTGGCGGTGCGCCAGCCTGAAATGCAGCCGCTGCAATTGCGCGCCGCGGGGCCTGCCACGTTGCGCGAGCTGCAGGGGCTGCTGGTGGAAGGTGGCACTACGCATCTGGATGATCAGTCGCTGATATTGGGGCGGCTGATCGCCGAACAGCTGGGTGTGGCGGCCGGCGACACCGTTACATTGCTGATTCCCACGGTGACGGGCACAGAGTTGCCCGAGGCCAGGCTGCGCGAGTTCCTGATCAGCGCGGTGTTCGAAGCCGGCATCCAGGATCACGACGGCACGCTGGCCTTCGCCAGCCCCGAGACGCTGCTGGCGCTGGGGGCTGCGCGCAGCGGATCGATGGGGCTGTCGGTGCAGGTGGACGATGCCATGCGTGCGCCCGAAGTGGCACGGCGGATCCGTGATGCGCTGGCCGCGCAGGCCGGCGTATCGGTCAGTGACTGGACACAGGAGCATGCCAGCTACTTCCGCGCCATCCGGATCGAGAAGACCATGATGGCGCTGATCCTGCTGCTGGTGGTGGCCGTGGCGGCCTTCAACATCGTGGCCATGCTGGTCATGGTGGTCACCGACAAGCGCACCGATATCGCCATCCTGCGCACGCTCGGAGCCCTGCCTGGCACCGTGGCGCGGGTGTTCATCACGCAGGGGCTGCTCATCGGCTGGCTGGGCGTGGCAGCGGGCGTGGCGCTGGGTATTGCGGTGGCCCGCAACGTAGGGCCCATCATGGGATGGGCCGAGCGGGTGTTCGGCCTGCGCCTGTTCGATGCCGACGTGTACTACTTCACGCAGGTGCCCTCCGAGCTGCACCGGATCGATGTGCTGCTGGTGGCCGGCAGTGCGCTGGTGGTTACTGCCGTCGCCACAATCTATCCGGCATTGCGTGCGGCCGCGGTTTCTCCCGCCGAAGCGCTGCGTTACGAATAATCATGTCACTGCGTCAACGTTACGAATGGCTGGTGGGTACGCGCTATCTGCGCTCGGGTCACCGGCGCGGCTTTCTGTCTTTCATCACGGCCATCAGTGTCGTGGGTCTGGCTGTCGGCGTGGCCGTGCTGCTGGTGGTGATGTCGGTGATGAATGGTTTCGAGCGCGAACTGCGCTCGCGCATCCTCACGGTCACCTCGCATGCGACGCTGATGGGTCTGGAAGGTCCGCTGCCGGATTGGCGAAATGCACAGCAACGGGCTGCGACCATGCCCGGCGTAATCGGCACCGCGCCTTATATCGAGGATCGCGCCATGCTGGCCGCGGGCCCGCATCTGGCGGGTACGCAGTTGCGCGGCATCGATCCGGCGCAGGAAAAAGCCATCGTGGGAATTGGCCGCACCCTGATCGCGGGCTCGCTGGATGCATTGCAGCCGCGCAGTTACCGCATCGTGCTCGGCGAGGCGCTGGCAAGGGAACTGGACGTATCGGTGGGCGGCACGGTGATCGTCATCGTTCCCAAGGGCACGGTCACGCCTGTTGGCATCATGCCCAAGATGAAGCGTTTCGTCGTCGCCGGAATATTCCGCTCTGGCATGTATGAATACGATCGCGGCCTGGCGTTGCTGCACATCGCCGATGCGGCGCGGCTGTATCAACTGGGCGATGCGGTAACCGGCGTGCGGCTGGCGCTGGCCGATCCGCTGCGCGCGCCGGCCATGGTGCGGCAACTGGCGGTGGATATGGGCGGTGGCTACTACGTCAGCGACTGGACGCGCATCCATCCGAATTTCTTCCGCTCCATCCAGATGACCAAGTCGATGCTGTTCGTCATCCTGTCGATCATCGTGGCCATTGCCGCCTTCAACATCGTGGCCACGCTGGTCATGGTGGTGAAGGAGAAGTCACAGGACATCGCCATCCTGCGCACCCTGGGCGCCGCGCCGCGCAACATCCAGACCGTGTTCCTGGTGCAGGGCGCGATGATCGGCGTGGCCGGCGTGCTGGGCGGAATTGCACTGGGTGCGCTGCTGTCGCTGAATCTGGAGCGCATCGTGCATGGATTGGAGAAGGTGACAGGCATGCATTTTCTGGACGCAAAGGTGTATTTCATGAGTGATCTGCCGGCGCAGGTGCAGGTGGGCGATGTGGCGCAGATCGGTGGCATCGCGCTGTTGCTGTGCATGGTTGCCACCACCTATCCGGCCTGGCGCGCATCGCGCCTGGCGCCAGCCGAGGCGCTGCGTCGTGAGTGAGGCCGTGCTGCAGGCTCAGGAGGTGACTCGCTCTTTCCGCGAAGGGGGCAGCCTGCTCGAGGTGCTGCGCGGCATCCAGATCAGCGTCGCCGCCGGCGAGCGCATCGCCATCGTCGGCGCCTCAGGGTCGGGCAAGACCACGCTGCTGCAGGTGCTGGGTGGTCTGGACAAACCCGATGGCGGCAGCGTTCAGGTCAGTGGCCAGGACATCCACGCGATACCCGAGGCCCAGCGCTGTGCGCTGCGCAATCGCACGCTGGGTTTCGTCTATCAATTCCATCACCTCCTGCCGGAATTCTCGGCGCTGGAAAACGTGGCCATGCCACTGCTGGTGCGGCGCAGCCGCGTCGATGAGGCGCGGCGCAAGGCGCAGTCATTGCTCGAGCGCGTGGGATTGGGCGGGCGCCTGGGCCATCGACCGCATCAGCTTTCAGGTGGCGAACGGCAGCGCGCGGCGGTGGCGCGCGCGCTGGTGACCGATCCGCTGCTGGTGCTGGCCGATGAGCCCACCGGCAACCTGGACGGCAACAATGCGGCGCAGGTATTCGAGTTGATGCTGGAGCTGAACCGCGATCGCGGTACCAGCCTGGTGGTGGTGACGCACGATCTGAAGCTGGCCTCGCGCATGCAGCGCGTGCTGGTGCTCACCGATGGAAAACTGCACGAACAGGGCGCTATTGATCCCTGACGGAATTGCGTTTCGCGTTTAGCCTGTTCACGGTGCTGAGGCGCCATGCCAGTTCCAGTCCGCGATACGCCAGGTAGCCGCCGACCACCGAACAGACCAGGCAACCCAGTAAAAAGGGCTTCCAGATGCTGCCCAGCCCGGTCTGCAGCCAGGTCCAGCTCGCCTCGAAAGCGAAGCGGCCGGGGTGCAGGCCCAGCAGCAGGGCGCCTACACGATAGGCCACGTAGTACACCGGCACGGCCGTGAGCGGGTTCAGCAGCAGCAGCGTTCCAATCATGGCTGGAATATTCAGACGCCAGATCACCACCGCCAGCAATCCCAGCAGCGGATGCATGGGCAGGGGGATGAAGGCGATGGCCACGCCCGCGCCGAAGGCCGCGGTGATGGCGCGGCGATTGGCGCCCCACAGGCGTGGATCGGTGATGCGCGGCCCCAGCAGCCTGAAATACCAGCTGCCGCGCAGGCGCGCGGCCACGGGCTTGAACTTGCGAAAGAATTGCCGGGGCATGGGATCAAGCACTTTAGCAGGCCGCGCAGTGCGGTCAGAAATTTCAGCGGTCCTGGCGCGGCGCGAGCGGCGCTAGCCATGCATGCGCTGGGGTTGCTGGCCGGTGTGTTGCTCGCGCTGTGGGCTCCCGCCGCCTGGGATGCGCTGCTGGGCTGGATCGTGGTCGGTGCGGGTGCGGCACTCATGCTCACGCGGTGGTGGCGCGTGGGCCTGCTGGCCACGTGCGGTTTCTTTCTGGCGCTGCATGCTGCCGGTCAGGTGCTGCACGTGGCCTTTGACTGCGGTGAGCGTCGACTGGTCATCGCGCAGGTCGAGACCGTTCCCGCGTCCACCGATGCCGGATGGCAGTTCGATGCCCGACTGAGCGCGGCGCGCGCGCCAGCTTTCGCGCCGTTGCGCGTGCGCCTGACAGCGCGCGCCGCGCTGGCTCCGCATGTGGGCGAGCGCTGGCAGTACGTGGTGCAATTCGCGACCCCTGCGGATGGCGAACGGGGCGCCACCCGGGCGCGCAACCTGCTGCGCGATCAC
>Ga0164241_10006819_pt1 | contig 10351 bp, 2 predicted proteins | sample OricomyardsoilBY_FD_108780 | JGI IMG/M metagenome (GOLD analysis project Ga0164241, IMG submission 108780) | Backyard soil microbial communities from Emeryville, California, USA - Original compost - Back yard soil (BY) | ecosystem: Environmental > Terrestrial > Soil > Unclassified | place: USA... | reverse complement strand
CTGGAATGGGCAGCTCGATGCCAAAGTTGTCGAGCACGGCGAAGGTGGTCGTGCGGTATAACGCATTGGCCGGCAAGGTGAGCGGCAATATGAACCAGTCATTGCCGAAGACCAGCGCGTATTCCATCACCGCCAGCCGCGCCAGGTCGCTCTTGGCCGCGCCGATGCGGCCGAAGTTGACCTGCCCGTCCTCGAACTCCCAGTAGCGGTCGGCCGGCATGCCCGGGTAGCGCGCCAGGCCCGGCATCGGCGCGCGCTTTGGCGACCAGTCGATCGCCGCGGCGCCGGCCACCGGCTGCCCCGGCACCACCGCGGAGGTAACGGTGAAGCTGTGCCAGTCGAGCCGGCCGTCGGCGTATTCGTCGGCCTGCAGCCGCAGCTCCGGCTGCACGCCGTCGCTGCGCAGCGCGAAGCCGTATTCCAGACGCTGCGGATTCCAGTACGCGCTGGCGCCGGCGCTGCCGGATTCGAACACCAGGTCGTCCAGCCACGGCAGCCAGCGCTTCAGCACCTCGCGCACCGGCTGCGCACCGGCCACGCCCAGGCCGCCCAGCCAGGCGTCGATCGCCGCATCGTCGGCCTGCGCGCGCAGATCGATGCCGAGCCGGCGCGCGTCGATGGTCTTGCCGTCGAGCAGCCGGTGCCAGACGAAGCCGGCGTTGTCGGCCACCGGGTCGGCGGGGTCGGGCAGCGCCGCGCGGTACGCGGCGAGCAGCGTGTCGATGGCCGCCAGCAAGCCGGCGGCGCGCAGCATGCGCACCAGGTGCAGCCCGGCCTGGGCGTTGAGCTTGGCATGCACCGCCAGCACCGGCTCGGCTTCGACCAGCGCCTCGATCGGCGGCGCGCCGGCCAGCGGCGCCTCCGGCACCGCGCCGGCCGGGTGCACCAGCCGCGCCATCGGCACGCCGAGCAGCCGCAGGTCGGCACCGACCGGCGAGCCGGCGTCCTCGCCCTGGAATTCGTTGAACTGCCATTGCCGCGCCAGCATCCACAGCGGATCGGCGACCGGCGCCTGCAGGCCCAGCGAAACATCGTCGCTGGTGGGCATCGGGTCGAGCCGCGACCAGGTGGTGGCCGACGGGTCGGGCTTGAAGGCCGCCAGGTCGATGGCCTTGACCTGCGCGGCGGCGGCGGAAACCTTGAAGCTCATGCCGGCCTCTCGTTCAGCAGCGGAAGTTTCATGTCGTGTGCCCTGCCCTCATTCGCTGACGACGCTCGTGCCAGCCGCCATGTGCATGAAGCTCCTGGCGGTGTTCTGGCCGTAGGCGGCGCGCAGCATGCCCAGGTTCTTCTCGACCAGCTTCGCGAAATCCAGCGACGGCACGTCGCGCTTGAAGTTGTTCGACAGGAACAGCCCCGGCAGCAGCAGCCCGACGCCTTGCAGGTCCTGCGGGCGCACGGCGCGCAGCCGCGCCAGCGCCATCGCTTCGTCGACGACGCCGAGCAGCGCGTCCAGCGTCCAGTTCGGCTGGCCCAGGTCGTGCGGCACCGCCAGCAGCATGCTTTGCGGCGCACGCGCGCCGGGGGCGTCGAAGTGGAAGCTCAGGCCGGTGGTTTCCTGCGTCGCCGGCAGCGTCTCGCTCCATTCGTCGATGAACAGCCCGGCCATCGCATCGTCCGCGGCCAGGCTGGCCAGCGCGCCCGGCGCATGGGCCACCACCGCGACGACGCCGCGCAGGTCGTCGCCGGCAGCCGGCGGCAGCGCGCCCCAGCGCTGCACCGGCTTGTCGATCTGCGCCGAGGTCTGCAGCAGCTTGAAGTCGCCGCCCTGCGTGAACACGCCGATGCCTTCGGCGGCGGTCAGCACGTCGTTGAACAGCCCGGTGTGCTCGCGCACCGCGCCGAGCTTGGGCAGCCAGCCGGCGATGGCCAGGTCGTCGCCGTTCAGCAGCGGGTCGCGGCGCGCCAGCGAGGCCGCCGATTCGGCCGCCAGGCCGCCGAGGGTGAACACCGGCAGGATCGGGAACGACTGGCCGAGCACGGCGCGGATGCGCGCCAGCGCCTTGCGCACCTGGTCGCCGAGGCGGTCGGCGGCCGCCGGCGCCGGCGCGGCGGCGCGCCGGGCCGCGACCTCGGCCAGCAGCGCCGCGGCGCGTGCCGCCGCGGCGGCCACGGTGTCGCCGCTGGCGACCCGTTCGCCCGGCGCAGCGTCGACACCGCCGGCGGCGACCGCGCGGCTGGCCAGCGCACTGCGCCAGCCGAGCGCGTCGGCCTTGGCCAGCGCCGCCTGCAACGCGGCCAGCATCGCCTGCGTGGCCGGCGCCGCGGGGTCGAGCGCGGCCAGCGCACCGGCGTCGGCCGGCACGGCAGCGATCGCCGCGGCCAGCGCCGCCGTCGCGATGTCGGCCTGGCCGTCGACCAGCAGCAGCCGGGCATTCAGCTCGGCCGCGTCGACGCCGGCGAACTCGCCGTCGTTCTGCGTGGCGTCGGTCTCGATGCCGTCGCGCGCCTGCACCATGTCCATGCGGCGCAGCGCGCGGGTCTTGTCGAGCAGCCGGTGCAGCAGCCAGCACAGCGATTCGAACTGCACCAGCCCCTGCGTGCCCGGCGGCGAGCCGTCCGGCGCTTCGGCCTGCAGCACCACCGCCATGTCGGCCGCGGCCGCGCCGAAGGCCGCTTGCGCCTGCGCGCCGAGCAGCGCGGCCAGCCGCTGCTGCACGGCGCTTTGGCCGCCGGAAGCCTGCGGCTCGCTGCCCAGCACCAGCGACAGCGGCGACATGCCCAGCTCTTCCAGGCCGGCCTGCAGCCGCTGGCCGGTGTCGTCCCAGCGCTGCTGCGGCCGGCCGTCGAAGACCACCCCGCTGTCGACCTGCCGCAGCACCCTGGCCTCGAAGCGGAAGCGCGCCGGGTCGCCGAGCAGCCGCGCCAGCCAGGCGTTCAGGCGCGGCTCGACCAGCGCCGCCAGGTCGCTGACCAGCGCCCACGGCCCGGGGTTGATCGTCTGCATCACCGCCACCACGCGCTGCGTGTAGCCGCGGGTCGAATGCGGCGTGTCGACCACCCGCGCCTCGGGCGGACGGGTCTGCTTGTCCAGCGTCATCATCGCCGCGCCGGCGGCGTCGAGGTTGCCGCCGACGATCTGGTGCACGCTTTCGCTGAGCATCAGGTCGGACACGGAATCCATCAGGTCGAGCAGGTCGTCGATGAACGCCGCGACCTTCGGGCGGTCCGCCGCCAGCACCGTGGCCGGCGAGATCGCGGCGATGCCGTTGTCGCGGTATGCGGCGACCAGCCGCACGCCGTCGACGACATCGCGCGCGGCGATGTTCTCCGCACCGGCTTCGGGCGCGTCCTGTGTCGGCCGCAGCGGGAACACGCGCCGGTAGTCGAGGATGTACTGCGACAGATCGTTGTCGCGCAGCGAGCGCTCGAAGCGGTAGCCCAGCAGCGCAGCCATCGACTGGCCGTTGGCGACGCCTTCGAGCAGCTGCCGGGCGCGCTTGACGCGGTGCGAGCGCAGGTCGATGTTGAAGGCGTCGTCGCCGGCGCCGTCGCGGTTGGCCAGATGGCCGCTGCGCAGCACCGCCGCGGTGGTGGCCTGCTGCAGCGACGGCGCGTGCACATAGCCCTGGCTGTCGGCGATGCGCTGGTCGCGCAACTGCGAATCGGGACGCAGCTTCTCGACCAGCCCGAAGGCGCCGAGGTGCACGCCCGTGGGCGCCTTGTCGCGCATCTGGTCGAGCCGTTTGGTGGCCAGCGAGGTGATCCAGGCGTCGAGCCGGTTCGACGCGATGTCCAAGGTGGTGCGCAGCGCGATGTCGAGCTCGCCGACCTTGCGCTGCTGCAGGAACCCCAGGCTCTGGTTGAAGGTGGCGATGTTCTTCAGCGCCTCGGGCCAGTTGGCCACCGCCAGCCCGAGCCGGCTGCCGATGAACTGCGCCACCGACTGGTTGCCGGTGCTGCCGACCAGCTGCAGCCCGAGCACCGCGCTGGCATGGCCGATCTCGAACTGGTCGCCGACCAGCGTGGTCGTGTCGACGCCGTTGTATTCCGAGTAGCGCATGTTGCGCGCGGCGAGCTTGGTCGCCGCGCTCAGCAGCGGCGACTTGTCGAGATGCCCGTAGAACAGCTCGCGGCCGCTGTGCAGCAGCTCTTCGTCGGCCGCGAAGGCCAGCAGCGCTTCGAGCAGCGCGTCGGCGTTCTCCATCTGCAGCAGCGCCGCGCGCGGGTTGGCGCTGGCGGTGCCGAGCAGGCCCAGCAAGCTGCCGATGTAGTCGCGCGCCAGCGCCCGGTCGGGGGCGACTTCGCGCTTCGGGTCGTCGGGGTCGCGCTGCACCCAGGCCACCGCGTCCAGCGAATTCGGCTTCGGCCGCACCGCGCAGCTGGCCAGGAACGGCGAGCGCACGCTGAACGGCTGCTTGCCCAGCAGGTCGGCGACCATGAACTGGATCAGCAGCCGCTGCGCGAACGCGGTGTCCTTGATGTCCGGATAGTTGGCGATGTTCGCCGGCCCGGCCACCTGCCAGAAGCGCTTGGCCACCGGCCACGGCTGCATCGACAGCAGCTGGTGCAGGGTTTCGGCGTCGGGCGTGGCCATCGTCGGCACCCGCGGCACCGCCGCCTGCCAGATGTTGCGGAACCAGCCGAGGGCGTCGAACAGCTCGCGTTCCAGCGGCGAATTGGCCGCCGGCTGATAAGTGCGCAAGGTGATCGGCAGGATGCCGTAGGGCTGGTTGCCCACGCGCAGGCACGACAGCGGGCCGCTGGCGCGCAGGTAGCGCACCGCGTGCGCGCGCAGCTGCTCGACGGCCGCGTCGTCGAGCAGCGTCTGCGCCGGGTCGAGCGGGTTCCAGAAGTAGCGCAAGGTGTAGCCGAGCGTGGCTTTCCACAGCGCGTTCAGCATGTGGCCGGCGGTGGCGCCTTCCTGCAAATCGGCGCCGGGAATCGACGCCGCGTCGAAGCGGGCCTTGTCCAGGCCGAGCAACAGCTGCAGCCGCGCGCCGGCGCCGGCGAGCTCGTCGGCCATCACCGGCACGTCGCCGGCCGGTGCCGCGGCGGCGGCATCGGCCGCGGCGGCCTGCGCGTCGGCCACGTCGGGCTGCAGCGCAGCGGCGACATCGGCGCCGTTGGCGGCGAAGCCGGCGCGCTGGTCGCCGGTGTTGTTGGTCGGCGTGCCCTGAGCGACGAACTTCAGCCCCTGCGCGTTGTAGTGGTTGGCCAGCAGCTCGGCCAGCACCGCCGCGGCGGTGTCGGGGGTCTGCGTCCAGTCCACCCCCAGCACCACCAGCCGGTCGAAGCCGTCGCCGAGCTTCGCACCGCCCTTCAGGTCGGCCTGCGTGACGGTGATGGCCATGCCGGCGGCCACCGCGGCGGCATAGTCGACCAGCCAGGCGCGGTCGTCGGCGAACGGCTCCCACGCCGCCGGGTCGTCGACCAGCAGCGGGTCGAACAGCGGTGACAGCGGCAGCCGGTCGGACACCGCCGCGCCCCACTTGCGCAGCACTTCCTTGCCGCCCAGCGTGCCGACGGCGACGAAACGGGCGGGCAGCCCCGCGGCGACCACTTCGCGCGCGTCGGACACCGCCAGCGGGATCGACGCCTCGTCGAACTGCGGCACGCCGCCTTGCGCGAGCTGCGCCGCATTGGTCGGCGTCGTGGTGCGCACGATGTAGGCGGCGCGCATCGGGCCGAAGATCAGCGCGATCTGCTTCCACGGCGACTCGCTGTCCGACGGCGTTTCGAAGCGCAGCGCCCAGTAGCGCTTGCCCTCGGCGACCTCGTCGGTGGTCAGCCCCGGGTCGTGCTGGAAGGCATGCGGCGCATCCGGATAGATGCGGATCATCAGCTGCGTCGGCGCGTCGTCGTAGCGGGTCTGGACCGACACCGGCATCAGCAGCACCGGGTGCTGCGTGTCCAGCGACTGCACCAGCAGCGCCGGGTCGCGCTGCGCCAGCAGGCCTTCGGACAGCTCGCGGATGGCCGCCAGCTGCGCCTTCGTGCCGTCGGCGCCGTTGCGCGCCGCGGCCGCCAGCTTGTCGACCAGCGCCTGCTGACGCCGCAGCGCAGCCGCGCCGGCGCCCTGGCGCTGCAGATTGCCCAGATCGGCCTGCGCCTGCGCCAGCGCCGCGCGCTGGCTGCGCTGCGTGCGGCGCTGCCGTTCGAGTTCGGTGCGTGCGCTCGCGATGGCGCCGCGGTTCAGGTCAAGCAAAGGCATGCGGGTCCTTCGGGTTCACGTCGCCAGATCCGGGCCTTCCCAGTAGGCGCGGAACGGCTGCTGGATCAGCGCCTTGGCGATCTCGGCCGCCGTCGGCGTGGCGCTCAGCGTGGGGAACGACGCGAAGGGCTTGTTCGGCACGCTCGCCAGCGCAGCGACCGACGCGAAGGCGCCTTCGGCGACGCCGACATGCGCCCAGGTCAGCGCCTTGTACGGGTTGTAGCCGCCGGCTTTCAGGCTCAGGAACTGCGGCGACGCCGCATTGCCGGCGGCGTACTCGATCAGCGCGCTTTGCAGCGCGACGCGCCGCACGGCGCCGATCGGCTGCAGCGCGCCCGGCGCCGGGTCCTCGATGTCGAAGCCGAAGCGCGGCTCGCTCATGTGCTCCTCGATGACGAAGCACCAGTCGCCGATGTCGCCCTTGTCGATGTCGAAGCCGAAGAAGGTGATGTCCGGCGCGATCACGCCGGCGAACACCGGCGTGGCGATGTCGGTCTTCGGGTTCGGCGGCAGGCCCTGCGCGTTCTTCACCAGCTTGCTCTGGTCGGCCGGCACGTTCTTGCGGCGCTTCCAGGCGTACACCGCGCTGTTCGGATAGCGGCGCAGCAGCTGCCCCTTGACCAGCAGCGCGATGCGGTCGGGGTCGGTGATGTTCGGGTCGCTGCGCCGGCCCAGCGGCTGCACGCCCCACTGGTGGATCGGCAGCATGTCGTCGAGCGGCTCCAGGCTGCCGTCGCCGCGCGCCTTGACGCGGCCCCAGAAGCGCTGGAACGGCGTGCCGCGCAGGTCGGTCGGAAAGCCGCGCCACAGCAGCTCGCCGTTCATCTCGACATTGGCGCCGACCATGAAGCTGTCGATGAAGTACTGGTTGACCTGCACCAGCATGATCAGGTCCGGCGGCAGGTTGCCGATGCCGGGCATGAACGCTTCCTGGTCGTAGTCGGCCAGCGCGCGGTACATCGGCTCGCGCAGGTGCGGCCAGGCCATCACGCGGTCGAACAGCCTTGGCAGCATGAAGCGCAGCTTCGCCGACGCCGCGCCGGCGCCCAGATACGGCGCCACGTAGGCGTTGGACTTGCCCAGCGCGGCCTGCGCGATCGACACCTGCGACGCCAGCCGCGCGGCAAGGGTCAATTCGGGCTGGGTGCGCGCGCGCACGATCTGCGCGGCCTGCGCGACGCCGAAGTCCACCGTCTGCACCGCCACGCGCATCGCGTCGAAGGGTTCGCGCCACGCCGCCTGCACGCCGCGCGTCGCGGTGGCGAAGCGGTTCAACGTGGCGCGCTGGCGCAGCGCCGGCGGCACGGTGATGCTGGTCACGTCGCGCGGCGGCGGCGCATCGCCGGCGGCGGCCGCGAATTCCAGCCCCGGGCCGAGCACGAAGCGGCCGCCGACCGCGCCGGCCTGCAGGTCGATGGCATCGGGCGGCAGGCTGGCGAACAGCGCGGTGTTGTCGAACTTGCGCACGTCGCCGAGCTGCACCGTGCCGAGCACGGTTCCGGCCAGGCGCGAGACGTCGGCGCGCGCGGCGCGCGTCGCGCGGCGCTGCGGGTCCAGGCGCAGCAGCGGCTGGTCCAGCCGCAGCACGCCGTTGCGGCCGTCGAGCTGCATGGCGCTGATCTGCAGCTGCGCGCCGCTGCGCTGCGCTTCGACCAGGAAGCCTTCGACGCCGCGCCGGCCAAGCGCCTCGACCTGCGCCGTCATCACGCCCAGGTCGGCGCTGGTGATGCCGGTGGACGCCGCCAGCAGCGCGCCGAAGCGCTGCATGTGGGCGTCGGTGAAGATGCCTTCGTGCTCGCCGACCCGGATCATCGGCGGCGGCACGCCGTTGCGCTTGAAGCGGCTCTGGGCCTTGGCCGCGGCATCGAGCAGGCCCTTGACCTGGCCGAGCGTGGCCTTCGCGGCCAGGCCGCGCGCGCTCAGGTCGACCGCGCGGCCGGCGTCGCCGTTCAGGTCCAGGCCGTCGAACAGCTTGGTGCCCAGGATGCCGTCGGGCACGAACTGGTTGACCGCGAAGGCCGCCGGCCGGGTGCTGGCCGCGGCCATCTGCTTCAGGTAGCTGGCGCCGACGCCGGCCAGTTTCTTCGCGTCGAGCCGCGTGCGCCGCGCCGCGGTGCGCAGGTTGCGGCGCAGCGGGCTGACGGTGCGGCGCAAGGCGCCGTCGACCAGCGCCGCCGGCAGGCTGGAACGGTCGATCTGCCCGCCCAGCGACGCCGTCACGCCGTTGACCCTGAAGGCCGGCTGGCCCTGCGCGTTCAACGCCTCGATGCGCGGCAGCGCCGGGCCCATCACCTGCAGCAGGCGCTCGGGCGGCAACACGTCGAGGTGCTTGGCCTTCAGCGCGCGCATCGCCTCGATGGCCAGGCGCGTCAGGTTGAACTTCATTTCGGCCGCGCGGATGTCGCCGATCTGATCCCAGCAGGCGTCGACGTAGTCTTCCTGGTTCTTGCGCACCACCTCGGCGCCGTAGCCGGCCGCGCCGCGGTAGCGCGGGTTCAGGTTCAGCCCGGCCAGCCAGTACGACGGCACCTGCGCCTCGGCCACGCTGTGCTGCTTCGCATGCCAGCTGCCGTACAGCGGCGGCTTGACCTCGATGCGCCGCACGCTGCCGTCGGCATCGTCGACCACCGGGTTGTCGACCTGCGACGCCGGCGTGTTGACGATGACTTCCAGGCTCTGCGCATGCAGCGGCGTCGGCGCCGCGCCGGGCTGGTAGCTCAGCGGCACCAGCGCGCCTTCCATCGTCGTCACCCCGTTGCCGATCAGGTTGTCCACGCCCATCGGCGAGGTGCCGACGTTGGCCAGCAAGGCCGCTACCGCCGGGTCGTTCTTCCACTTCTTCGGGCTGCGCAGGCGCCGCGCCAGGTATTCGAAGTCGCCTGCCGGGCCAGTCGAGAAGGTCCAGTGGTAGTACACCGGCAGCACCACGTCGACGGCCGACGGCTTGCTCCACGCCGGCGCCAGCGTCTGCATCGCCGCGCCGCTGCCGTCGCCGGCCAGCCCGAGGCCGCGCAGCCGGCCCGGCTCGAAGGCCGGCACCACGCAGGCCACGTAGTCGGTGTTCGGCTTCAGCCGGCGCGGGCAGACCAGGCGCGAGATGTTGCTGCGCGGGTCGCCCTGCAGGTCGCGCTGGATGCCGGCCGGGTCGTCGGATGCCGCCTCGCTGACGACCTGTCCATGCGCCCACGACCAGCTCTCTTCGAGCGGCGGCAGCTCGCCGGCGACGTCGGCGGCGCTCACCCGGATCGCCGGCAGCGGCGACTGCCCCTGCGGCTTCGGCGTGCCGGTCCTGGCCACGTCCAGCACCACCAGCACCAGCCACGGGCGCAGCCGCTGCTCGGCATTGGCGCGCGCCGGCGTCAGCATCCACGGCAGGTCCGGCGCGTCGAAGTCGACGATGGCGCAGTAGTTGGGCTCGAAGTTGGTGGTGTTCGGCCGCGGGTCGGTGCGCACCACCAGCGTGGTGTCCAGCGCGACCACATCGCCGGGGCCGTACAGCCGTACCGGCAGCGGCGCGATGGCCTCGCCGGCCAGCGGCGCGGCCAGCGTGACGCCGACGTGCGCATCGGCATGGGCCTGCAGGTTGCCGAGGTTGTCCACCGCGTCCAGCGCCACCGTCAGGCCGCGCCGCACCCAGGGCAGGAATTGGTAGGAGATGGCCATGTTGCTCAGAACACCGTTTCGAAGGCTTCGACGACCCGCACCGACGCACCCTTCGCCGCGGCCACGTCCTGCGCCTGCCAGAACGACGTCGATGCGGCGCCGGCCAGCGTCGCCGCGCTCATCGTGCCGCTGGCGACATCCAGCGTCGCCAGCGGCGGCGGGTTGATCGCGATCTTCGCTTCCTCGGGCTTCAGCAGCGCCCTGCGGCGCCGCGGCGAACGCGCCGCCGGCCCCAGCTCGAGCGCCCAGTTCTTGTGCGCCGTCAGCGCCAGCCCCGGCATTGCCAGCATGCCGGCGCCGCTCTTGTCGATCGACAGGTTGACCTCTTCGTAGTCGAAGACTTCGCCGATCGCGGCGTCGAAGCCGTAGTCGGGCTGGCCCGACTCGCAGCCCGACGCGAAGCGGTCGAACGACGGCTTGCCCAGGCGGTCGTCGTCGCTCATGTCGATGAACTGCGCCGTCGGGAAGCTGTCGTCCAGCACCTTGTCGGGCGCCTTGACCACGGCGCCGAAGCTCAGCGTGTCGATCGCGATG
>Ga0164241_10006818_pt1 | contig 10352 bp, 6 predicted proteins | sample OricomyardsoilBY_FD_108780 | JGI IMG/M metagenome (GOLD analysis project Ga0164241, IMG submission 108780) | Backyard soil microbial communities from Emeryville, California, USA - Original compost - Back yard soil (BY) | ecosystem: Environmental > Terrestrial > Soil > Unclassified | place: USA... | reverse complement strand
GGCGCCCAGCCGGCGTCGCCTTGATCAGCTCGTGCGCGCTGCGTCGCGCACTTGCGCCAGGATCTCGTACGAACGCAGCCGCGCAGTGTGGTCGAACATCTGCGAAGTGATCATCAACTCGTCGGCGCCGGTACGCTCGACAAAGGCTTCGACCCCTGCCCGCACCGTCTCCGGCGCGCCGACCGCTGCGCAGGAAAGTACGGAGTCGAGCAGGGCATTCTCGGCCGGCCCGACGCGCTGGCGATAGCCCTCGACCGGCGGCGGCAACTGGCCCGGGCGGCCGCTGCGCAGGTTGACGAAAGCCTGTTGCCACGAACTGGCGCGATATTCTGCTTCTTTGTCGGTATCAGCTGCGAAAATATTGAATCCGAGCATTACGTAGGGCTTGGCGAGTTGCGCCGACGGCTTGAAGGTGTCGCGGTAGATCTGGATCGCCTGCATCATCTGCTGCGGGGCAAAATGCGAGGCAAAAGCGTACGGAAGACCCAGATGTGCCGCCAGTTGCGCGCCGAAGGTGCTTGATCCCAGGATCCAGACCGGCACCTCCAGGCCGCGACCCGGCACCGCCATCACGCTCTGGCGCGGTGCTTTGGACATGTAGTCCATCAGCTCGATGACATCCTGCGGGAACTGGTCGGGGTGCGAATCCAGGTCACGTCGCAGCGCCTGCGCGGTGCGTTGGTCGGAACCTGGCGCGCGGCCCAGCCCGAGGTCGATGCGCCCCGGGTAGAGCGACTCCAAGGTGCCGAACTGTTCGGCGATCACCAATGGCGAGTGGTTCGGCAGCATGACGCCGCCGGCGCCGATGCGGATCGTCGAGGTGCCCGCGCCGATGTGCGACAGCAGCACAGCGGTGGCCGCACTGGCGATGCCCGGCATGCCATGGTGTTCGGCCAGCCAGTAGCGCCGGTAGCCCAGTTGCTCGACGCGCTGCGCCAGGCCCAATGAATTGCGAAAGGACTGCGCGGCATCGCCGCCTTCGCAGATGGGGGACAGATCGAGGACGGAAAGAGCGGGAATGGAGGAAGGCATGCCGCGATCATGGCGCGATTCGGCACGCGCCGCCGCCGGGCGCGGCGCAGACCTTCCGGCGCCAAAGGGCTGCCGCCGTGGCGTTAGTCCGCCTGCGCTGCGCGCGATTGGGTCGTGACGGACAAGAAAAAGGCCCGCAGCGCCTGTCCGCCACGAGCCTTGTTTGCAAGGTTGGAGATTTGCAGTTCAGAACGGAATGTCGTCATCCATGTCGTCGAAGCCCGACGACGAGGGCGCCGGCGCCTGGCGCGGTGCCGGCGCCTGTCGCGGCGCGGCGGCCGGCGGGCGCGAATAACCACCGCCGCCTTCGCCACGGCCCCCGCCGTAGCCACCACCGCCACCGCCACCACCTCCACCGCCATAGCTGTCGTCGCCCGACGGCGCGCCCTGGCCCTGGCGGCTGCCCAGCATCTGCATCTGGTCGACGCGGATGTCGGTGGCGTACTTCTCGACGCCATCCTTGTCGGTGTACTTGCGGGTGCGGATGGCGCCCTCGACGTAGATCTGCGAGCCCTTGCGCAGGTACTGGGCGGCGATCTCGGCCAGCCGCCCGTTGAACACCAGGCGATGCCACTCGGTGGCTTCGCGCATTTCACCGCTCTGCTTGTCTTTCCACTTGTCGGTGGTGGCCAGCGTCACGTTGCACACCTGGTCCCCGCTGGGAAAGGTGCGGGTTTCCGGATCGCGGCCCAGATTGCCGACGAGGATGACTTTGTTGACCGATGCCATGTGCACTGCCCCTGATGAATGCGGATGAAGGAGAAGGAAAGCCGAGCATTGTGCCCGATGCCGACTCGATTCTCGCCGCCCAGGCGGGCCGCCAGGAATGTCAGAATGGTCCGCATTCATGAATCGCGAGCCCGACTTTTTCGAGAACCTGCGTGCCGAACTCTCGGGCTGGCGCACCTGGGTCGACCGGGCCATCGTGCTGGCCTATGCCGTGGTGGCCGGTCTCTGCGTGGTGGCCGTCACCATTGCCAGCGAGATGGCCTTCAACCTGTTTGCAGGCGTCTACCAGCGCCACTGGTGGGCGGTGCTGATCTGGCTGCCGGCACTCACCGCGGCCATCGTCTGGGTGACGCGCAAGTGGTTCCCGGGCAGCTCGGGCTCGGGCATTCCGCAGGTCAAGGCGGCGATCGACCCGGCGCTGCCGCCTGAAAAGCGCCACTTGTTCGCCTCGCTGCGCCTCACGCTGGCCAAGATGGGCCTGACCGTGGCCGGCTTCCTGGCCGGCCTGTCGGTCGGCCGCGAGGGGCCATCGGTGCAGGTCGCGGCCGGGGTCATGCAGCACGCCCGGCGCTGGATGTCGCCGTCGAGTTCGCTCGATACGCGCTCGCTGCTGATCGCCGGCGGCGCCGCCGGCATCGCCGCCGCCTTCAATGCACCGCTGGCCGGGGTGGTGTTCGCCATCGAGGAGCTGTCCGGGCGCATCGAGACGCGCGCCAGCGGCCTGGTGATCACCGCCATCCTGCTGTCCGGCCTGGTGGCGGTGTCTTTTTTCGGCAACTACACCTATTTCGGCCGGATCCAGATCCCGCGCCTGGACTCCGACATCTTCGGCCCGGGCCTGCTGGTATCGCTGGTCGCGGGCGTCGCCGGCGGGCTCTTCGCGCGGGTCATGATCGCCTCGCTGACCAACGCCCCGCAGCGCCTGAATGCCTGGCGCACGCGCTGGCCGATCCGCTTTGGCGCAGGCTTGGGCCTGTTCATCGCGATCATCGGGCTGGTCACCGGCGGCGCCACCTTCGGCGCCGGCTCGGAAGCGGTCAAGCAGATGCTGACCGGCGAGGACCAACTCAATCCCCTCTACGCCCTGCTGAAGTTCATGGCGACCTGGCTGACCGCATGGTGCGGCGTGCCCGGCGGCATCTTCGCGCCTTCACTCTCCATTGGCGCCGGGCTGGGCCACAACGTGGCGCAACTGGCGGCGCCCGACCTGGCGCCGGCCCTCATCGCGATGGGCATGGCCGGCTTCCTGGCAGCGGTCACGCAGGCACCGTTGACGGCCTTCATCATCGTCATGGAAATGATCGACGGCCATTCGATGGTGCTCAGCCTGATGGCCGCGTCGATGATCGCCAGCCTGGTCTCGCGCATGATCAGCCACCCGCTGTACGACACCTTGGCCGAATTCATGGTGAGCAATGCCATCAGCACACCGGCCAAGGACCCGCCACCGGCGCCGCCGCGCGAGCCGACGCTGGACGACCCGCCGAACCCGGCAGCCGAGGCGCCGGGACCTGCGCAGCCGCAATGAAGGCGTCGCCCGTATCCTGCGGCTCCCCGGAATTCGAGTTCACCCGTGCCATGAGGATCTTGATGTAAGCAAGCGCTTGCTTCATTAAATCTCACCGAGCCAATCGCCCCGTGCGCCGAACTGGCAACCCGGGCGCCCGGCCCGCCGCCGTGGGGCCGCGCACTATCATCACCGGTTGCCCTGAACGGACCGCAGCCCCAGTGAACGCCCCCCTCGACGATGCCTACCTCGGCGCCGTGCTGGCGCAGCAGCGCATCAGCATCCGCGGTGCCCGCACCCACAACCTGAAGAACGTCGATCTCGACATCCCGCGCAACAAGCTGGTGGTGATCACCGGCCTGTCGGGCTCGGGCAAGTCGAGCCTGGCCTTCGACACGCTGTACGCCGAAGGCCAGCGCCGCTACGTGGAGAGCCTGTCGGCCTACGCACGGCAGTTTCTGCAGTTGATGGACAAGCCCGACGTCGACCTGATCGAGGGCCTCTCGCCGGCCATCAGCATCGAGCAGAAGGCCACCAGCCACAACCCGCGCTCGACCGTCGGCACCGTCACCGAGATCCACGACTACCTGCGCCTGCTCTACGCGCGAGCCGGCACGCCCTATTGCCCCGAGCACGACCTGCCGCTGCAGGCGCAGACGGTCAGCCAGATGGTCGACGCCACGCTGGCGATTCCGAACGAACCCAGGCTGCTGATCCTGGCGCCGGTGGCGCGCGAGAAGAAGGGCGAATTCCTCGAACTGTTCGCACAGATGCAGGCGGCCGGCTACGTGCGCTTACGCGTCGACGGCCAGACCTGCGAGTTCAGCGACCTGCTCAAGCTCAAGAAGACCGAGAAGCACGACATCGACGTGGTGATCGACCGCTTGCGCGCACGGCCCGACATGCAGCAGCGCCTGGCCGAGAGCTTCGAGAACGCGCTGCGCCTGGCCGAAGGCCGCGCCATCGCGCTCGAACTCGGTACTGACGGCGCGCCGGACAAGGAACACCTGTTCAACGCCAAGTTCGCCTGCCCGATCTGCCACTACTCGCTGGCCGAACTGGAACCGCGCCTGTTCTCCTTCAATTCGCCGGTCGGAGCCTGCCCGAGCTGCGACGGCCTGGGGCACCGTGAATTCTTCGACCCGGTGCGCGTGGTGGCCTTTCCGTCGCTCAGCCTGGCCAGCGGCGCCATCAAGGGCTGGGACCGCCGCAACGGCTATTACTTCAGCATGATCGAGTGCGTCGCCAAGCACTACGGCGTGGACGCGGATGCCCCCTTCGAGTCGCTGCCCGCGCACGTGCGCGAAGTCCTGTTGCACGGCTCCGGCGAGGAAGAGATCAAGTTCAGCTACACCATGGAGTCGGGCCAGTCGGCCGGCCGCAAGCTGACCAGGAAGCATCCCTTCGAGGGGATCATTCCCAACATGGCGCGGCGCTACCGCGAGACCGACTCGACCATGGTGCGCGAGGAGCTGGCGCGCTTTCGCAACCTGCAGCCCTGTCCCGATTGCGCTGGCAGCCGGCTGCGGCGCGAGGCGCGCCATGTGTTCCTGGTGAGCGATTCGGGCAGCGCCGACAGCGCCGCGCCAGCCGCCGCGACAACGACCCGGATGGCGATCTACGAGGTCAACCGCCTCACGCTGCGCGACAGCCTGAAGTACTTCCAGACCCTGCACCTGCGTGGCGCCAAGGCCGAGATTGCCGACAAGATCGTGCGCGAAGTCGGCCTGCGCCTGAAGTTCCTCAACGACGTCGGCCTGAACTACCTGAGCCTGGACCGCAGCGCCGAGACGCTGTCGGGCGGCGAGGCGCAGCGCATCCGACTGGCCTCGCAGATCGGCTCGGGCCTGACCGGCGTGATGTACGTGCTCGACGAGCCCAGCATCGGCCTGCACCAGCGCGACAACGACCGCCTGATCGGCACCCTCAAGCACCTGCGCGACATCGGCAACAGCGTGATCGTGGTCGAGCACGACGAGGACATGATCGCCGCCGCCGACCACGTGATCGACATGGGCCCGGGCGCCGGCGTGCACGGCGGCCGGGTGATGGCGCAAGGCACCTGCCGGGAAGTGGCCGACAACCCCGATTCGCTGACCGGCCAATACCTCAGCGGCGTGCGCAAGATCGCCGTGCCGCAGCGGCGCACGCCGTGGCTTCCGGTGCTGCGCAAGGAAGCACCCGATGAGAAGAAGAAGGCCTCGCGCTTTCCGCCGAGCCCGGCGGCCGAGCGCCGCGCCGCGCGCGAAGCCGCGCACCTGGCCAGCCAGGGCGAGCTGCAGGAAATCCGCGTCGTCGGCGCCAGCGGCAACAACCTGCGCAGCGTCAGCGTGTCCTTTCCGGTCGGCCTGCTGACCTGCGTCACCGGCGTCTCGGGCTCGGGCAAGTCGACGCTGGTCAACGACACGCTGTACGCCGCCGTGGCGCGCACGCTGTACCGCGCGCACGAGGAACCGGCGGCGCACGAGGCGGTGGAAGGCATCGAATACTTCGACAAGGTCATCAACGTCGACCAGTCGCCGATCGGCCGCACGCCGCGCAGCAACCCGGCCACCTACACCGGACTGTTCACGCCGATTCGCGAGCTGATGGCCGAGACCAACACGGCGCGCGAGCGCGGCTACGGCCCCGGGCGCTTCTCGTTCAACGTGGCCGGCGGGCGCTGCGAAGCCTGCCAGGGCGACGGCGTGGTGAAGGTGGAGATGCACTTCCTGCCCGACGTCTACGTACCGTGCGACGTGTGCAAGGGCCAGCGCTACAACCGCGAGACGCTCGAGGTGCTCTACAAGGGCAGGAACATCGCGCAGATCCTGGAGATGACGGTCGAGACCGCGCACGAGTTCCTCAAGGCGGTGCCGACCATCGAGCGCAAGCTGCACACCCTGCTCGACGTCGGCCTGAGCTACATCAAGCTGGGCCAGTCGGCCACCACGCTGTCGGGCGGCGAGGCGCAGCGCGTCAAGCTGGCGCTGGAGCTGTCCAAGCGCGACACCGGCCGCACGCTGTACATCCTGGACGAACCCACCACCGGCCTGCACTTCGCCGACATCGAACTGCTGCTCAAGGTGCTGCACCAGCTGCGCGATGCCGGCAACACCATCGTCGTGATCGAGCACAACCTGGACGTCATCAAGACCGCCGACTGGCTGATCGACATGGGCCCCGAAGGCGGGGCCGGCGGCGGCGTGGTGGTGGGCGAAGGCACGCCCGAAGCGCTGGCCGCCAACGACGCCAGCCACACGGGGCGCTATCTCAAGCGGCTGCTGTAGGCAAGAGTGGGGCGGGGACGGCGGCGGCTCAGATCAACTGTGCCGCGCGCGCCTGCTCGGTCAGCTCGGCGCGAAAGGCCGGGTGCGCAATGCCGATGAGCTCCTGCGCACGCTGCTTGGCCGACTTGCCACGCAGCTGCGCCACGCCGTACTCGGTCACCACGTAGTTGATGTCGTTCTTGCTGGTCGTCACATGCGTGCCGGGCGAGAGCGACGGCACGATGCGCGAGATGGTGTCGCCCTTGGCGGTTGAAGGCACCACGATGAAGGCCTTGCCGCCGCGCGAGCGATTCGCCGCGCGCACGAAATCCGACTGGCCGCCGGTGCCCGAGAAGGGCGCGTGGCCCAGGCTCTCCGAGCCGCACTGGCCCAGCAGGTCGATCTGCAGCGTGGCGTTGATCGCCACCAGGTTGTCGTTCTGCCCGGCCAGGTAGGGGTCGTTGGTGAAGTTCACCGGATGCATCTCCAGCGCCGGGTTGCGGTCCATGAACTGGTAGAGCTTCTTCGAGCCCAGCGCGAAGGTGGCGACGCACTTGCCAGGCAGGTAGTTCTTGCGCCGATTGGTCACTGCGCCGCACTCGATCAGCGTCAGGATGCCGTCGCCGATCATCTCGGTGTGGATGCCCAGGTCCTTCTTGTGCTGCAGCTGCACCACCACCGCGTCGGGAATGCCGCCGTAGCCGATCTGCAAGGTCGAGCCGTCCTCGATCAGGTCGGCCACCTGCTTGCCGATGGCTTCCTGCACCGGGCCGATCTTGGGCAGCCCCACTTCCAGCACCGGCTCGCTGCTCTCGACCAGCGCGCTGACCTGCGAGATGTGCACGTGGCAGTTGCCGTAGGCAAAGGGCACGTTGGGGTTGACTTCCAGCACCACCGCGCGCGCCCTGGCCACCGCCGCCATGGTGTAGTCGGCGCCCAGGCTGAGCGAGAAGTAGCCGTGCGCGTCCATCGGCGAGGCCATCGCGAACACCACGTCGGCCGGGATCTGGCCGCGCTCGATCTGCGCCGGGATCTCGGAGAAGTAGTTCGGGAAGAAGTCGATCCAGCCGGCCTGCCCGCCGGCGCGGGTGGCGCCGCCGAAGAACAGCGACACGTGGCGCACGTGCTCGACCGTCTCGGGGTCGATGTAGGCGTACTTGCGCATCGCCAGAATCTGCGCCACCTTCACGTCGCGGAACTCGCGCCGCTGCTCGGACAGCGCGGACAACAGCGCCGGCGGTTCGCCGACGCCGGTCGGCACGATGATCAGGTCACCGTTGCGCACCTGCCGCACGGCATCGGCCGCCGTGACGTGCGCGCGCTTGTAAAGGTCATGAATTGTCATTGCCGAACTATCGCGCTTCCCGCCCCCACTGTCGACGCGGGTTTGCCAGACTTCACCCGGCGCCGTTCGCTCGGCGCCGCCCCCGCAGGGCCGGACAGCCCGCGGGGGCCGACCGTCCTACCGGACGGTAGGATGGCGGCATCCGACACCGTTGGCGCGACTCGGTAAATACCCGAACGAAGAGGTTGCGCCATCGCGCTCCATTTGCGTGCCGTCCGAATGAAAAGCGGGCATCCGGCAGCCGCATCGCGGTGCGCGCTGGTCCCATGCCGGGCAACACGCTGGACCTTGGCGTGGGCAGGCGCTGGCCGCACAGTCGAGAATTGTTTCAGGAAAGTGAACGTGATGACTGCAAGTGCAACGAAGACAGCTGGCATCTTTCCCGGCTGGAAGGTCGTCGGCGGCTCCGGCGTCGGCATCGCCTTTGGTTCGGTGCTGTTCGCCACCGGCGGCTTTGCCCAGCTGGCCAACGCCTGGGGCCACGAGTTCGGCTGGACCCAGCCGCAGCTGGCCAAGGCCGCCACCATCTACCTGTTCCTGCAGATGGCGACCTACCCGGTGCTCGGCTGGCTGCTCGATCGCTGGGGTTCGCGCAAGGTGGCGCTGGGCTCCATCGCCGCGTTCGCCGTCAGCCTGGTGGCGCTCAGCCGCATCGGCGACTCGCTGACGCAGTTGTACGCCGCCTTCGCCTTCATCGGCCTGGTGAGCGCCGGCACCAACGTGGTCTCGTATGCCCGGGCCATCTCGCTGTGGTTCGACCGCAAGCGCGGCATGGCGCTCGGCCTGGCCGCCGGCGCGCAGGCCATCGGCGGCGTGTTGGTGCCGCTCATGACGGCCAGGCTGATCGCCGCCTCGGGCTGGTCGAGCGCGGTGCTGTGCCTGGCGGTGTTCGAGCTGGTGGTGTGCCTGCCGCTGGTCGCGCTGCTGGTCAAGGACAGCCCGGCGCCTTACGGCCTGCTGCCCGATGGCGCCCAACCCAAGCCCGGCACGGCGCCGCGCGCCGAAGCGCAGGCCCGCCTGTACGGCCCGGCCGCCGGTGCGGTGCTGCGCTCGGCGGTGTTCTGGAAGCTGGCGCTGGCCTTCGTCGTGATGGGCCTGACCTGCTATGCAGTGACGATCAACGTGGTCTTCATCCTGACCCACACCGCCGGCATGGCGCCCGCCAAGATCGCCCAGATGCAGGCCGCCAGCGGCGCCGCCGTGCTGCTCGGGCGCATCGGCTTCGGCTACCTGCTCGACAAGTTGCGCGCCCCGCTGGTCGGCATCCTGACCGTGGTGGTGGCCGGCGGCGGCATCGCGCTGTACGCCTTCACCGCCCATCCGGCGGCGATCCTGGTCGGCGCCATGCTGCTGGGCGCCGCGGCGGGCGGCGAATCCGACCTGATGCCCTACCTGGCGGGCCGCTATTTCGGCACCCGCGCAATGTCCAGCGTGTTCGGCTGGTTCCTGGCCGCCTTCTTCGTCGGCGCAGCGGTCGGGCCGATCGGCTTCGCCGGCATTGCTGCGGCGCAAGATTCGGTGGTCACGCCGCTGGTGATCCTGCTGGGCCTGCAGGCCGTGCCGGTGCTGGCCTTCCTCACTCTCGGGCGCTACCCGACGCGCGGCGAACTCGACAGCGCCTCGGACGGCAGCGACCTGCCTGCCGGCGCAGCCGTGGCCGGCTGAAGCGGGCGCCGACACGCTCGCTGCGGGCAAACACCTAGCCGCGCCGCGGCCCGCCCGGCGCCCGCGGCGCGCGCTTGCGAGGCATGCCGCCGGCGCTTCGCCTTGACGCTTGCGCTCCCTCGACAGAGGGGCCGGACCGCCCCCGCACCGCCGCAGTGCGAGGGCTTGCGCGCTGCACCACAAAGGCGGCTGGCCCGCTTGCGCTGGCTCCACATTCGTTGCGACACTGGCCCTACACCAGCAGACCGCCCGCGCACACAGTTCGCACTGGCGCGAAACCTGCGTTGCCGGTGTCGTCAAAACTCACGCACTACTGGAGCATTCCAATGAAACTGAGCCAATACCTGGCGGTTGCTACCGCAGCGTTCATCGTCTCTGGCGGCGCCCTCGCGCAGGGCAAGGAAGTCACCTTCGCGTACCAGGACATGCTGGTGCCGCTGCGCACCCTGATCGAGTCGGGCGAGCTTGAAAAGGAGACCGGCTACAAGATCAACTGGCGCATGTTCGGCGGCGGCGGCGACGTGATCCGCGCCATGGCCTCGGGCGACGTGCAGGTCGGCGAGGCCGGCTCCAGCCCGATCACCGCTGCGGTCAGCCAGGGCCAGGACATCCAGTTGTTCTGGATCCTCGACGACATCGCCGACGCCGAGGCGCTGGTAGCGCGCGATGGAAGCGGCATCAAGGACATGAAGGATCTCAAGGGCAAGAAGGTGGCCACGCCTTTCGTCTCGACCTCGCACTACCAACTGATGGTCGACCTCAAGGCGCAGGGCGTGGACACCCGCAGCGTCAACGTCATGAACATGCGTCCGCCCGAGGTGGCCGC
>Ga0164241_10006817_pt1 | contig 10353 bp, 10 predicted proteins | sample OricomyardsoilBY_FD_108780 | JGI IMG/M metagenome (GOLD analysis project Ga0164241, IMG submission 108780) | Backyard soil microbial communities from Emeryville, California, USA - Original compost - Back yard soil (BY) | ecosystem: Environmental > Terrestrial > Soil > Unclassified | place: USA... | reverse complement strand
GCCGACGAGAGCGGCGAGCAGCACAAGGGCGGACCATCTCATGGCGCAGTCGCTAGCAGATCGAGACCGCCGTTGAAAGCACGTCACCCCGCCAGCATTGACTCGATGGGCTCAGCGCGCTTGAGTGCGCCCGTGCTCCGCTCGTCGCTCATCGTCCTCGTCTCGATCCTCGCCGCCTGCGACGAGCCGGACCCGCCGCCTCCCGGACCCGACCCGGTCGTGACCACCGCCGAGCTGACCTCGGGCGAGCTCATCGAGGTGGTGCCGTGCCGCGCGAGCCACGACCACGAGCTCAACAACGTGCGCACGTTCGTGAATCGGTCCGCGGTCGAGATGTTCCAGCGCTGCGTGCTGGTGCCCGACGCCCACTGCACCGAGCCGTTCCCCGTCGGCACGCTGTTCGTGAAGTGGGAGTACGAGCTGCCCGGCTGCGACCCGGTCGACCTCAAGGGCTACACCGCCAACGTCAAGCTCCCCGCCGGCAGCTACCCAGAGGGCCACGACTGGCACTGGCAGCGCTTGACGCCGCGCCTCAAGGTGGTCGAAGACGGGGCCCCCATGACCTGCCTGCTGTGTCACATCGATCACTGCCGGGCGCCCTACGGTCATGATCTGCACTGCACGCTCGACTGAGGTCTATGGTCCGCCTCGCGCTCGCTCCGCTCTTCGCCGCCCTCGTGTGCCACCTCGCCGCGTGTGAGCCGAACAACCCGTCGAGCGAGGCCGAGAAGAGCTGGACGATGGTCTACGAGGAGCTGCCCGCGGCGCTCTTGTCGACCTGGGGCAGCGGGGCCGACGACGTCTTCTTCGTCGGCGCCGACCCGAGCGACGGGCACGGCCCGTGGGTCTTTCACTGGGACGGCGAGGCGATGGAGCGCCTGCAGACGGGCGCGACCGGCAACCTCTGGTGGGTCTCCGGCACGAGCGCCAGCGGTCCGATCTACCTGGCCGGCGGCGGCGGGCTGGCGCTGCGCTACGACCGCGACGGCACCTTCACGCCGCTCACCGGGGTACCGAGCGACGTGACGCTGTTCGGCATCTTCGCGGTGCCGGGCGGGCGCGTGTGGGCGGTCGGTGGGCAGCGCTCGACCGGCAAGGTCTACGTGCTCGACGGCACGACCTTCAGCGAGGCCACCGACCTGCCCGCGGACGCCGGCATGAACAACGCGTTCAACAAGGTCTGGGGCCGCAGCGAGGACGACCTGTGGGTCGTCGGCATCGGCCAGCACGCGCTCCACCGCAGCGCGGCGGGCTGGGCCACGGTCGACACGCTCGGCGAGTCGCCGCTCTTCACGGCGCACGGCAACGCCACCGAGACCATCGGGGTCGGCGGCTTCGTCGAGGGCCGCGTGCTGCGGCTGGCCGCCAGCGGCGTCACCGACGTCAGCCCCATCGGCGCGTCGCGCCTCAACGGCGTGTGGGTCCACGACGACGGCGTCGTGACCGCGGTCGGCTCGTTCGGTGAGGTGTGGGAGCGCCAGGGCGGCGACACCTGGCATCGCGTGACCATCCCCGACACGGTCTTCGACTTCCACGGCGTCTACGCCGCGCCCAACGGCGAGGTGTGGGCGGTCGGCGGCCAGATCAGCACCGAGCCGCTGCGCCTCGGTATGCTGCTGCACTACGGCAGCCAGGCGATCGACCCGACCCCGCCCGAGTAGTCCGGCCGTTTATGAACGGCCATTTATAAATCGGCGCGGATGCCACACTTGCCGAGCGCCACCGTCGCCTCGTCGCGCACCGCGAGGTCGAAGCCGAGCGCCCCGGCAGCCCACGCGTAGCCGTCGGCGAAGCCGTAGAGCGCCACCATCGGGTAGCGGCTGACGGTCGCGACGGCGCCGTCGAGCTGGCTCCAGACGGAGCATGGGATGGCCTCGACCTCCTCGGGCAGATCGAGGCGGCCGGATTGATCGCGGTCGAACGTGCGCACCAAGATGGTCGCGACCGACTGGTCCCAGGCGTCCGTGGTGATCGGCTCGGTGAGGTCCATCAGCGCCTGCAGTGTCTGGTCGAGCGCGGGCTCTTGCGCGCTCGGGCCGAGGCAGCGGGTGGTCAGCTCGAGCGCCGTCGCGCGCGCATCGGCGGCCAGCCCGAGGCGCTCGCCCCGCCACAAGAGGCGCGGCTCGAAGCCGTACGTGATGGCGAGCCCTTCGTGCGTGTCGCGCCGCAGGTCACCGTCGAGCTCACGCCACACGCCACACGGCACGGCCATGAGCTCGCCCCCGCCGAGCACCCCCGAGCCGTCGTCGTAGCGCGCCCTGAGCGCGGCCCGCACGGCCGCCTCCCAGCGGGTCGTGCCGGCCGGGATGGGGCGCTTGCCGAGCGTGTCGGGGCGCGGCGGCGTGGACGCGCAGGCCGCGAGCAAGAGGGCCATGAGGGTGAGGCGTGTCATGTCGATGGCGAATGGTTCCCGATAAGACAATAGCATTGGAGCTCGCGCGCCGAGCCTCGTAGCTTGCGCTCCGAACCAGGAGGCCACAATGCGCACGTCGATCATCATGACCCTCATCACGACCGGGCTCGGCCTCGTCGGTCACAGCGCGAGCGCGAGCTCACCGGCCGGCGTGTGGTCGATCCCGCAGCTCGTGCAGGTCCTCGAGGAGGCCAGCGACCGACCGCTGGTCGTGCTGGAGGGGCTGTTCGCGCGCTACACGGGCGACGGCGAGGCGCCGATCGGGCTGAGCGGGTACGCCGAGGCCGAGTGGGGCGTCATGTACTACCGCTGCCTCGCGGGCGAGAAGGAGCTCTGCCTCATGCAGTGGGACGAGCTGAAGACCGCCGCCGCGAGCAGCGACGCGTGCCGCGGCTGGGGCAACCAGGAGGAGGCGCCCGGCACCATCCGCGCCTACGGCACGCCGAGCGACCCGGACGACTTCCGCATCAGCGGCGGCGTGGTGACCGGCTTCACGCCGTGTGAGTACCTGCGCGCCATCCCCGCGCCCGAGCCGGTCGCCTACGGGACGGCCGAGCCGGTCGCCGACGAGACGGCCGAGCCGGTCGCCGAGGCCGCGGTCGAGGAGATCGTCGAGCCGGTCGTCGAGGCGCCGGTCGCGACCGAGGAGGCGCCCGTCGAGAGCGGCGGCGACACGCGCCCCGAGCCCGCGCCGAATGTCGAGGACGAGGGCGGCGGCTGCGCGGCGGGCGGCGCGGACGCGGCCCTGCTCGGGCTGATCGCCCTGGGGCTCGTGCTGAGGCGGCGGCGGTGCTGAAGCAGGCCGCCGATCGGCCAGTGCTCGCGGCCGCGGTCGTGCACGGCGCGCTCATCGCGACGCTCGCGTGGCTCGGTGTAGCCGGCGTCGTGCCGAGCCTGCTGCTCGCGCTGCTGGTCGCCTGGGGCGCGAACACCGTCGCGCACATCCACCTGCACACGCCGCTCTTTCGGGCGCGCCGCGCGAACCGCCTGCTGTCGCTCTACCTCGGCGTGCTGCTCGGCTTCCCGCAAGCGTGGTGGCGCGTGCGTCACCTGCGCCACCACGCCGGCCACGGCGCGCGTGTGCCCGCCGCTGCGCGGGGCGTCGTCGCGCTCGAGCTCGTGTGCATCGTCGTCGCTCTGTCGCTCGGGCTCGTGGTCGCGCCCACGTTCGTGCTCGGCGCGTGGCTCCCGGGCGTGGCTGGCGGCCTCGCGCTGTGCGCGCTGCAGGGCCACATGGAGCACGTGCGCGGCGAGAGCGCGGGCGTGAGCTGCTACGGGCGGGTGCACAACACGCTGTGGTTCAACGACGGCTTCCACGTCGAGCACCACCGCTGGCCTGGCGTGCACTGGTCGGCGCTCCCCGCGCGCCGCGTCGATGGCGCGACGAGCCGCTGGTCGCCCTGGCTGCGGCCGCTCGCCGACCTGCCGGCGGCGCTGCTCGATCGCCTCGAGCGCCTGACGCTGCGCTCGTCGTGGCTGCAGCGGCGCGTCGTTCGGGCGCACGTACGCGCCACCGCGCGCCTCTTGCCAGACGACACACGCTCCGCGTTGATCGTCGGCGGCGGGCTCTTCCCGCGCAGCGTGCACGTCTTGCGTACGCTCGCGCCGGACATGCGGCTGCGGGTCCGTGACCTCGCGCCGGAGCACCTCGCTACCGCGCGCGCGCAGCTCGACGACACGACCATCGAGTGGCAGCTCGGCGCGTGGCAGCCGGGCGACGAGGTCGACGTCGATCTGGTGATGGTGCCGCTCGCGTATCGGGGCGATCGGCGCGCGCTGCTCGCGCCGGAATCCACAACCAAGGTTGTACATCTATGGTTGTGGAATCGCAGCGTGCACCCCGGCGCGCGGGTCGCGTGGTGGTTGCTCAAGCGCGTGGTGCTCGTGCCGCGCCGATGAAGCCCTGGCGTCACCCGCTGTTCCTGAAGGCCTACGGCGGCCTGCCGCACCCGCTGCTCGACCGCTCGATCGCCTGGCTCATGCGCCGCGAGCGGCCGCGCTGGCTGGTCGACGCGCTCATCGCCGGCTGGATCCGCCGCGGCGCCATCGCCATGGCCGACTTCGAGCCCGGCCCGTTCGCGAGCGCCGAGGCGTTCTTCTTGCGGCGGCTCGCGCCGGGCGCGCGCCCGATCGCCGCGCTGGCCGAAGACCAGCCGACGTCGCCGGTCGATGGTGTGGTCGTCAGCGAAGGCCACGACCTGGTCGTGAAGGGCCAGCGCCTGTCGCTCGCGACGCTGTGCGGGCGCCCGAGCGAGGCCGCCGCGACGCTGTCGATCTTCCTGACACCCGACGGCTACCACCATGTGCACGCGCCGCTGGCGGGCGTGGTGCGCGCGGTGCGCCCGATCGCCGGCCGCACCTTCCCGCAGAACGACGACGCGCTCGGCGTGCGCCCCGACGTCTACCTGCGCAACGCGCGGGTGGTCGTCGAGGCCGATGGCTGGACGCTCGTCTTGGTCGCGGCGTCGCTCATCGCGCACATCGAGGTCGACGTGCAGGTCGGCGACAACCTCTCTCGCGGGGACATGCTCGGCCGCTTCCGCTTCGGCTCGACGGTGGTCTTGCTGCTGCCCGCGGCGCACGCTTGGCACCACGCCGCGGGTGCGGTCGTGCGCCTCGGCGAAGCGTTGTAGCATCGGCCGCGGAGGTCGAATGCGCATCATCCTGTCTGCGCTCATTGTCTCGTTCGGCACCGCGGCGCACGCCAGCGGCGGCTGGTTCGTGCGCTCGCAGGAGAGCGCGCGGGTGCAGGCGCACCGCGTCATCATCGCCCTCGGTCCGCTGCAGACGACCGTCTGGGACGAGCTGAGCTACGACGGCGCGCCCGACGACTACCTGTGGGTCTTCCCGACCAAGGGTCCGGTGACGGTGGGCCTGTCGTCCGACGCGCTGTTCCGCGCGCTCGATGCGCGCACCGCGCCGATCGCGATGCCGGGCGTCGTGTGCGACTCGGGCTGCACCGCGCCCGAGCTGCCGACGCCGACGCCGATCGACACGACGCCCAGCGCGCAGGCCTCGCCGGGGCAGACGGTGCAGGTCTCGTCGGCCAACCCGACCGCGCTCGCGACGCTCATCCACGACAACGGCTTCGCGCTCAGCGACGACGACAAGGCCGTCATCGATGCCTACATCGGCGAGGGCTACAACTTCCTCGTGGCGAGCGTGCACCCGGCCGACGGCGTGCAGGTGATGCGGCCGATCCGCGTGTCCACACCCGACCAGGCGCCGGTCTTGCCGCTGCGCCTGGCGCGCGCGGGCGCCCGCAGCCCACTGCCGGTGACGCTCTACGTGGTCGCCGCCGAGCGTCGGCAGCCGAGCGCCACCGAGACCGCCGACGCGAGCGCGCTGACCTACGACTGGGACAGCGCGACGAGTGACTACGACGCGCGCGTGAGCGCGCAGCTCGCGGCGACCGGAGGCAGCCACTGGCTCCTGCAGGCGGCCGAGCCGCTCGACCTGGTGGCGCTCGGCGCGCCACTCGGCGCCGACCCGAGCACGTTCGGCTACACCGACGCGCAGGCCGTGAGCTACGACATCGACGCGCTCGGGGCGGGCCTCAATGGTAACGTGTGGGTTACGCGTGTGTACGCCGAGCTGTCGCCCGCGGGCCTCGCGTCCGACCTCACGCTCGCCGCGAGCGACGCGGGCGCGGCGCCGCGCGAGCTCGTCACTGGCCACGCGAGCGGGCAGCCAGCGTGCGACTGCCCCGCACCCGAGCCAGACCCGGAGACAGACCCCGAGCTCGGCCCCGAGCTCGGCCCCGAGCCCGAGCCCGAGCCGCCGGTCGAGCTCGCGCCGGACACGGACACGCCCGACGTCAGCGACGACGTGGTCGAGCCCGATGCCACCGGGCCCGACACGGCGGTGGCGGAGCAGGAGCCTACCACCGTCGCCGAGGCGAGCCCGCGCACGAAGCCCGACGATGGTTGTGCAGCGGGCCCCGAGGCGCTCTGGCCGCTTGTGCTCTTCGTCCTCCGGCGCCGCTGGTGAGAGCCGTCCTGGCCGCGCTGCTGGTGCTCTCGAGCGGCGTCGCGGCCGCGCGCAGCCCGAAGGCCGACGCGTTCCTCTTGCCCAACGGGCTGGCGCTGCCCTACCCCACGCTGCGCGTCTTCCGCGCGTTCGGTCACTGCCTCGGCAAGGGCAAGCGCCCCGACCACTACCCGTACAAGTGGAAGAGCCACGACCACGAGGCCATCGACCTCGGCGGGCTCGGACCCGACGGCGGCCTCGGCACCGCCATCCGCTCGCTGACGCGCGCGCGTGTCGTGGAGATCGACCTCGGCGACGCGCTGCCCGCGAAGTACGGCCTGGCCGATCGGCGGCCTGGCGAGGCGCTGCGCAAGGACACGAGCTACCCGCGCAGCTTCGCGCTGGCCGGCTACGGCGAGGTCACGTTCTTCACGCGCGCCAAGGGCTACTATCGCACCGGTAACATGGTTGTTACCGTTGGCGTCGGCGGCCCGCTCGACGGACACACCATCCGCTACCTGCACCTCGGCGCCCCGCGGCCCGATCTGCAGGTCGGCGACGTGCTCGAGCCGGGCGAGGAGCTGGGCGTCTTGGGCGGCACCGCGGTGCAGGACTCGGCCCCGCACCTGCACCTCGACATCCGCGACGCCGACGGCGAGTCGGTCGACGTCGCGCCGCTCTTGGGACTGGTCACGAGCGCGTGGTGCGGCGTGCCGCGGCAGCGCTCGGTGCGCGATCGCGCCGCCTTCGTCGAGGCCGCCGGCACGCGCGACTGGCGCCCCGACACCTGGCCGCCGCCCGTGGGTGTGGCCGGCCGGCCCGGCCGCGCGCTGGCGGCGCTCGATCTCTTGCGTACACCCGCCGCGCTCGTGCGCGCAGGCTTGGTCGGCAAGCACGCGCGCTTCTGCCACGAGCTCGCGCTGACGAAGCCATGCCAGCGCGCGACCTTCAGCGACGACTTCGCCTCGGGCGCGTACGCCGGCCACGCGTGGACCGTGCCGCTGCGCAAGGGCCAGGTGGTCGCGGCGGCAGCGTCATTCGGAGCCACGCCCGCGACGCTCACACTCATCGCCGACGACCAGATCGTCGCGTCGCCGTTCACCGCGGACGCGGCCCTCGATCTGGAGGTCACGGTGCTCGCCCCGAAGGACCTCGGCGCGAGCACCTACACGCTCACCATCGATGACCGCTGCCGCTGACGAAGCGAGTGGACGACGTGGACGCGCGCGGGGTGCGGGTGCGGGTGCCGTAGCCCGCGCATCCGCCCCCGTTCCCCGCCCTCCGCGCGCTTCCACTTCCACGTCCACGCACGCTTCATCCGAGCGAGTGGACGTGGACGTGGACGCGCGCGGGGTGCGGGGTGCGGGGGGATGCGGACGCGCACGCGGGGTGCGGATGCGGGGTGCCGCGGCCCGCGCACCCGTTCCCCGCCCGGCGCGCGCTTCCACTTCCACGTGCACGCACGCGCTCATCCGAGCGGAAGACTACTCGCCAGCGCTGTCGCTCGAGACCTTGTAGAGCTTGTCGAGGCCGCCCTGGACGTCCTTCGCCTGGCTCTTGGAGGCCTTCTTGAGCAGCTCCTCGCCCTGCGCGACGAGCTGCTTGGCGGCGGCCGCGTCGAGCTTCGAGTTCGCGGCGGCGGCGAGGAAGCCGTTGAGCACCTTGGCGTCGAGGCCCTTGGGCTGCTTCAGCGCCTCGATGGCCTCCTGGAAGCGCTCGATGGAGTTGCGCAGGTCGACCGCGGACGAGAAGTCGGCCTTCTCGAGCAGCGTCTCGGCCGTCTTGATCCACTCCTTGAGCTTCTTCTCGTCGAGCTTGGCGGCGTTGTGCGACGCGCCCACGACCTCACGCACGGCCCAGTAGTCGACGCCGTCGTCCTTCTTCTCGGCGGCCTTGGCGACGACCTTCTCGGGCGGGGGCGGCTCCTTCTTCGGAGCGTCCTTCTTGGCCTGCTTGGCGGCGGGCGTCTCCTTGGCCTTGGCGGGCGCCTTGGCGTCCTTGGGCTTGAGCGCGTCCTCCTGGCTCTTGAGGTCGTCGGCCTTACCGACCGCCCCGACGAGCTCCTTCTTCTTGCTGCTGTCGCCCGCCTTGGCGCCTTCTTTGGCCTTCTGGCTCTCGTCGAGCGTCTTCTTGGTCTTCATGTCGAAGGGCATGGTTGTTCCTCACGAGGGTGTGCTGCGACCGACCGGACGGGTGGAAGCTACATGATTCAGGGCGCGCGTGCCACCCGAGAGCCGCTGTCCGCTAGCGGCGCAGGCGCGGACCCTTCGGCGCCGGCCCGCGCGCGGCCACACGCTTGGCGCGCTGCGGCTTCTCGAGGCCCAGCCGCCGCCACAGCTCGCGGATCTCCGAGTCCGACAGGTGGCGCCAGCGGCCGCGGCCGAGCGTGCCGAGGCGGATGTGCATGATGCGCATGCGCTCGAGGCGCTTGACGTGGTGGCCGAGCGCCTCGGCCATCTTGCGGATCTGGCGGTTGCGGCCCTCGGTGATGACGATGGTGAAGCGCGTCGGGCCTTCGCGGTCGATGCGGCACGGCTTGGTCCGGCCCTTGCCATCACCGATGTCGATGCCGCGGCGCATCTGGTCGAGCTGGTCGTCGCTGATCGGCTCGGAGACGTCGACCTGGTACTCCTTCTCGTGCTCGAACTCGCTGCGCAGGATCTTGTTGACGATGTCGCCGCGGTTCGTGAGCAGGATGAGGCCCTCGCTCATCTGGTCGAGGCGGCCGACGTGGATCACGCGCTCGGGGTAAGCGACCGCGCTGATGATGTTGTCGCGCACCGACGGGTCGCTGGTGCACTCGACGCCGACCGGCTTGTTGTACGCGATGACGACCGGCGCCTTGCCGCGCGCCTCTTGGATGCGGCCGTCGACGGCGATCTTGTCCTCGGCGCCGACCTGCGCGCCGAGCGCGGCGGGCAAGCCGTTGATGGTCACGCGGCCTTGCTCGATCCAGCGATCGGCCTCGCGCCTCGAGCAGATGCCGTGCTCGGTGAACCAGCGATTGAGGCGGACGGTAGCGGTCGCGTCAGACATGAGGTCGGCGGGTAGAGCGTCCGCGGCGGCGCGTCAAGGACCTTGACGGTCCAGGCCGTCACGGCGAGGGTCCGCCGATGCGCTACGCAGCCCTCCTCGTGCTCGTTGTCGGCTGCGCCGATGCACCGCCAGCGGTCGACCGCGACGCCACGTCGCTCGAGGGCGACGACCCGCGCGCGCTGGTGTGCTCGGCGCGAGCGCACCGCTCACCTTCGTGGACGACCTGCCCTACCGGGATGTCGCGATCGGGCCCGATCACGGCGCGTGCCCACGCCCGTCGACGGCGGCGCGCAACAAGGCGCGCTGGTCTAGGACACGCCGCGCGCGGCGCCCCGACCCGCTCTGCGCGCGCATCCACGTCCACATCCACTCACGCGTTTCTGTAGAGCGCTACTGCCGCGCGCGTCCGCGCCCGTCGCATGACCGTCGCAATCGTTGGGATCCCAACGATTAGAGCTTGGCCTGATCCGCGTTCGTGCACGCGACCAGGTCGACGCCGCTCGCGCCGGTGAAGTCGGTGCCCGCGACGTCGGCGCCGGCGAGGTTCACGTCGACCATCATCGCGTCGCGGAAGTCCGCGCGCGCGAGGTCCGCGCGGTCGAAGACGCTGGTCGTGAGGTGCGCGCGGTTGAACGTCGCGCCCGCCAGCTTGCTGGCGCCGAACGCGCAGTCGACCAGCGTCGCGCTCGCGAAGCTGGCGCGCTCGAGCGACGAGCGGTTGAAGAAGCAGAGCTCGAGCGACGCCTCCGAGAAGTCGGCGCCGTCGAGCGTCGCGCGCTCCAGCTTGGTCGCCACCACACGCGCGCCGACGAAGCTCGCGCCGCTCAGCTCGCAGGCGCCGAACGCGGCCCGCTCGAGCGTGGCCCGGCCGAGCTTGGCGCCCGCCAGGTTGGCCATGCTGAAGGCCACGTCGCGCAGATCCTTCATGCCGAAGT
>Ga0164241_10006816_pt1 | contig 10353 bp, 2 predicted proteins | sample OricomyardsoilBY_FD_108780 | JGI IMG/M metagenome (GOLD analysis project Ga0164241, IMG submission 108780) | Backyard soil microbial communities from Emeryville, California, USA - Original compost - Back yard soil (BY) | ecosystem: Environmental > Terrestrial > Soil > Unclassified | place: USA... | reverse complement strand
CCGGCGGCGCGGGCGGCTCCAGCTACGGCGACGCCACCGCGCTGCTCGGCGGCAGCGGTGGCGACGACACCGACATCGCAGGCCAGCAGGGCGGCGCGGGCGGCGGCTCGATCGCGCTGCAGGTCTGCGGCGACCTCACCGTCAACGGCATCATCACCGCGAACGGCAGCGCCGGCAGCAGCGACGGCGGCGCGGGCGCGGGTGGCTCGATCAAGTTCGCCGTGGCCGCGCTGAAGGGCAACGGCACCATCAGCGCGAACGGCGGCAACGCCACCGGCAGCAGCGGATCGTCCAGCGGCGGCGGCGGCGGCGGCGGGCTCGTCACGCCGCAGTACCAATCGACCACCGGCACCGTGACGATGACCGCCAACGGCGGCTCGCGGGTCGCCGGCGCCACCAAGGCCACGGCCGGCGCCGCGACCTCCATCAGCGCGACCCCCCTCGCGGGCGGCGACCTCTGTCCCGAGTACGTGTGCCCGACCGGCGCTTGCGCGGCCACCTGGGACCCCGTCTTGGCGGCTTGCTCGTACACCGAGACGAACGGCCTCACCTGCAGCGACAACAACCTCTGCACGTCCGGCGAGATGTGCCAAAATGGCGTGTGCGGCGGCGGCGCGGCGGTCGACTGCAACGACGACAAGCCCTGCACCGTCGACACGTGCTCGCCCCAGACCGGCTGCGGCCACGTCAACGCGCCCACCTCGGTGACCTGCGACGACGGCAACGGCTGCACCACCAACGACCACTGCGCGGGCGGCTCGTGCGTCTCGGGCGGCAACACCGACTGCAACGACCAGGACAACTGCACGGTCGACTCGTGCACGCCCGGCGTCGGCTGCCAGCACGTCGCCAAGGTGTGCGGCGCGCTCGACCAGTGCCACGACGCCGGCACCTGCAACGCCAGCAACGGCGTGTGCTCGAACCCGACCAAGAGCAACGGCACCACCTGCAACGACAACAGCGTCTGCACGTCGGGCGACAGCTGCCAGGGCGGCACCTGCACGGGCGCCGCGCTCGACTGCGACGACGGCAACGCCTGCAGCCTCGACAGCTGCAACGCCGGCACCGGCTGCATCAACACGCCACGTTATCCCTCCATCGCCCCGCCCGTCGCGAGCGTCACGCTGCTCGACGACAGCAGCGCGTCGATCGACCTCGACGATCACGACCGCGACTGCTTCGGCAGCAGCGAGGGCAGCGGCCTCACCTGGGAGGTCACGGGCGGCGACCCGTCGCTCGTCGATGTCGCGCTCGGCCCCGACAACGTGCTCGAGCTCGTGCCGCTCGACACCACCTCGACCTGGAGCATCACGCTCACGCTGCGCCTCAGCGACACCCTCGGCGGCGTCGCGACGCAGCCGCTGACCGTCACCCACACCGCCACGCCGTTCGTGCTCACGCTGGCCGCGGACCCCACCACGCTGGTCGCCGACGCGCAGTCGACCGCCACCATCAGCGCCACGCTCACGAGCCCGATCGGCCTCTCCGTCGGCGCCCGCAAGGTCACCTTCGTGGTGCTCGCCGGCCCCGGTCGCGTCGTGACGACCAACGCCTACACCGACCCGAGCGGCGTCGCCACGACCACGCTGGTCTCCGGCGTGACCGCCGTCACCACCACCGTGCGCGGCCGCGTCGTCGCCAACGAGGGCACCTTCAGCGGAACCACCACCGTGGACGCCACGCTGCCCGGCCCCGACCTCACGCTGACCCCGCTCGACATCGCCTTCTACGACCCGACCAGCGGCTCGCGCGTCTACCCCGGCTCGCTCGACCCGACCGACCCGGGCGCCACCCTCGAGGTGCGCGCCACCATCCACAACAGCGGCGGCAGCGCCACGCCGGACGGGCTGCGCGCCGACTTCTTCGACGCGTTGGTGTCGGGCGGCTCGCTCGGCGGCAGCGCCCCGGTCGCCACCGTCACGCTGCCGGCCATCGCCGCGCAGGGCCAATATGTCGCCAGCGCATTTGTCACATTCGCGGACGCCGGCTTCCACACGCTGAGCGTCGTCGCGGACGCCACCAACGCGCTCGACGAGGGCCACGAGGACGACAACAGCGCGGCCCAGGGCCTGTGGATCGGCGAGCCGCCCGACACCGAGGTCATCACCACCGAGTGCCAGGTCATCAACGATCAGATTCGCTCGGGCGGCACTTTGTCACTCTACGGGCGCGCCGACTACACGCCGTTCCTGCCGTTCGATCCCGACCACGCGCGCGGCATCTCGGCGGTCAAGGGCGGCGTCGTGAGCCTCGCCATCCGTGACGCCGCGAACAACCCGGTGAGCATCAGCGGCTGGATCCCCGCGCAGGGCGACACCGGCGCGAACCGCGCGCTGCACACCATCGGTCGCTGGCCCGACCTGCACGTCGTCGGGCGCTTCACCAACCGCGGCGAGAACGACCGCTGGTCGTTCCCCGGCCCGACCGCGCTCGGTGGCTACACGCTCAAGGCGTGCGTCTCCGACGGCAGCTTCACCGGCTGCTGCGAGGTGCCGTTCGACGTCGTGCCGGCCGGCCCCGACCTGGCGTGCTCGACGCCCGTCCTGCCCGGCACGAGCGAGACCCCGCCGCAGGTCGGCGTCGCGACGACCATCCAGTCGACCATCTCGAACCACGGCGACGTGACCGCCACCAACGCCAAGGTGCGCTTCCGCGTCGACGGCGTGACCATCGGCGATCAGACGCTGACGCTGGCCGCGAGCGGCTCGACCATCGTGACGTTCCCGTGGACGCCGGCCTGCTCCACCACCAACGTCGAGATCATCGCCGACCCCGACAACGCCTTCGTCGAGGGCGAGGAGCTCGACAACACCTGCCGCCGCGCCACGCCGGACATCCGCCTGACCGGCCTCCATGTGACAAATGTCCACCAGTGCCTGCTCGACCTGTCGACCTCGGTCGCCTCGGCCGGCGGTATGCCATTTGGCACTTACAGCTCGACGCTGCTCGCGACCGCGCCGAGCGGCGCCAGCAGCAACGCCGGCGCGACCTTCGACACCTCCAGCCAGCCCGGCCGCTGGACCTTCGACGCCGCCGTCGACACGCCCATCGCGCTGCCCGGCACCTGCGGCGTGGTGCCCGAGTCGAACGAGCTCGGCAACAACATCGCCAGCGTGAGCGTGTGCCCCGACCCGTCGGTGTGGCGGAACCACGCCGGCCCGAACGCGTTCGGCGCCATCGACCTGGTCGCCACCTTCCCGGTCCGCTACGGCGAGAGCACCACCGTCACGGCGCGCGTCCAGAACTACGGCTCGCTCACGTTCGCGCAGGACCTGCCCGTGCTCTTGACCACCGACGTCGACAGCACGCCGGCCACGCAGACGCTCACCAACACCTGCGCCAGCGGCCTCGAGCCCGGCCAGGCGCACGACGTCTCGTGGCAGTTCACGCCGGTCTACGCCGCCGGCCACGAGCCGCGCCAGCTGCGCGTCGGGACCGGCGACGTGGCGAGCTGCCGCGGAGACGACCGCGCCACGACACGCAACCTCTCGCTCGACCTCTACCCCGACCTGGCGGCCCAGGCCCCCGCCTACGGCGTCGCCAACGCGGTCGTCGCGCACGTCTTCCACGCCGGCTCGATCGCGCCGAACGGCGAGGGCGCGCTCGCTCGCGTCGCCTTCGTCCGCAAGGACGGCAGCGAGGTCGAGCACCTCGATCAGGCCATCGACCGGCCCATCGTCGGCGCGCCCGAGACCATCAGCTGGGCGTGGACGCCGACCACCTGCACGGCCAACGACGACACCATGGACGGCCTGCGCGTCACCACCGACACGACCGGCGTCTACGCCGAGGCGAGCGAGACGAACAACGTCGCGCTCGTGCACCTGCCGGACCTGAAGCCGACCAAGATCAGCCAGCGCGCCAGCGGCTGCGGCACGCTCTTCTCGTTCGAGGTCGACGACGCCGCCCCGACCCCCGACCTCGGCGTCGGCACCTGGTACGCGCGCCTCGAGCTGACGACGCCCGACGGCACGGCCCTCGCGCCCATCACCGGCGGCCCGTATCACGGCATCGGCGCCTTCGACATCGGCGCGCAGATCGACACCGCGCAGTCCGGCACCTGGACGGCGACCATCACCGTCGACACCGGCGCGAGCACCGCCTGCGGCGACATCCCCGAGTACCGCGAGTCGAACAACAGCCTCACGACCACGTTCGGGCTCTGCCCCGACCCGTCGCCCGAGGTCAGCGGCCTGGCCATCGTGGCCGGCGGCGAGGCCCAGTTCGACCACCCCGTCACGCTCACGGCCTACGTGCACAACAGCGGCACGACCGCCATCGCGCACCCGGTCGCGCTGAAGCTCACCACCGACACCTACGACCCCGACACCAACGCCGTCGACGACACCGTCGTCATGCCCGCCGACTGCAGCGACCCGCTCTTGCCCGGCCAGACGCGCCCCGTGACCATCGACTGGACGCCGCGCCGCCTGAACCGCCCGCGCCTGCTCACCGTGTCGACCGACCCCGGCGACGTCTACCCCGGCGAGTGCAACGAGACGAACAACAGCGCCAGCCGCGGGCTATGGCTCGACCTGTCGCCCTGGATCGACCAGCGCGGCATGAACTACGACGGTGCCGTCGACATCAGCGCGTCACCCGCGACGCCGAGCTGGGGCGCGGCTCACGGCGTCACCTACGACGTCTTCGATCGCCTGCCGCCGAACGACTCGTCGCGCATCTTGCTCATCCCCGATGGCGGCGCCGACGCCTTGTCGATCACCCAGGTGCGGCGCGAGAGCGGCGCGCTGCTGCCAGCCGACACGAGCTTCATCCTGGCGCCGCGCCCGTCGGCTCCGCAGGAGATCACGCTCGCGTGGAGCAACACGCCGGCGCTCTGCAATGTCTTCGACGGCCTCGTGCGCTTCGAGGTCGACGTCGACGCGCACGCCTACTTCGACGAGGACCGCGAGGACAACAACCACACCGAGCGCTCCTTCCCCGACCTGGTCGTGAGCGGCCCGAGCGTCGCGCTGGTGCACGCCAGCACCACCGACGTGACCTTCGGGTCGAGCAACGCCGCGCCCGCGCCCGCGCTGGGCATCAACACCTGGAGCGCGCGCGCCAGCATCACTCGCCCCGACGGCACCACCCAGGACGTCGGCCCGCTGCCCTACAGCGGCGCTGGCCAGAAGCTGCTGGTCGATGATTTGTCAATCAGCCAGAACGGACATTGGCACATGGCGGTGCACGGCGACACCGAGGGCGGCGCGTGCGGCGAGATCCCCGAGGCGAACGAGCGCAACAACGACTCCGAGGCCGACTTCACGTTCTGCCCCGACGTCAGCGTGAGCTTGCTGCAGCCGGTCCCGCTGGCGGTCGGTGTCGCCATCCCGGTGACGGTGCAGCTCAGCAACATCGGCAACCTGACGCTCGGCGAGAACCTGCAGGTGGTGCTCGAGTCCGACCCGCCGGGCACGCCGCTGACGCTCGACATCCCGGCCACGCAGGTGCTCACGCAGGTGCCGACGAGCGGCCTCGAGCCGGGCGCCGTGACCACCATCACGTGGCAGTGGACGCCGCTCGACACGCAGGCCGTGACCGGGCTGCGCGCCACCGCGACGGTGCTCGACTCGCTGCCCGCCAACGGTGCCTACGCCGATCGTGAATGCTCATTCACAAATAACCAGGACCGCAAGGACGTGAAGATCCCGTACGGCTGCAAGGCGAGCATCGCGCTGCCGAGCTGGCAGGCGTGCGGCGACGGACACTGGTCGGTGAGCCTGGTGCGCCCGAGCGGCGCCGTCATCGCGGGCGCGACCATCACCAGCCTGGCCGCCCACTTCGACGACAGCAACGGCATCATCACCAGCGACGTGAACCTGCTCGCGCTCGGCGGTGGCCCGAGCTGGAGCGGCATCGTGGACCTGCCGCCGGGCGTCACCAACGCGGGCGTCGCGGCCTTCGTCGAGGCCACGCTGAGCGACGGCAGTACCTGCGCCGCGTCGGTCACGACCCAGGTCGCGCCCGGCGTCTCCGACCTGAACGTGTTCTCCGAGGACATCGACTTCGTCTCGAAGAACGGCAGCACCGACTACTTCAACCAGGCCGACGTCGGCGACGCGGTGGTCATCGGGCTGCAGCTCAGGAACGGCCCGGGCGCGTGCCTGGCGACCAACATCACGGGCGAGCTGGTGCTGAACCTCGGCTTCGATCAGCTCCAGGTCGGCACCTTCCACATCGACGCGCTGGCCGCCGGTCAGACCGCGCCGATCAACGTCGTGCCGGGCGCGCTGGTCGACATCGACCCGCTCGGCAACGGCCGCTTCCGCTGGATCGCCACCGAGCCATCGCCGTGGCTCGACGTCTTCGAGGTCGGCATCATCGGCAGCGACAACGTCGATCGGTCCGTCGCCGACAACGGCGCCTCGCGTGCCCTGATGGTCGGTCGCCTCGGCCAGGGCGGCGGCGAGTGCAACTGCCAGCTGCAGGGCCCGGTCGACTCGTTCCCCGCGGGCGAGCCCGAGCCGGTGCGCTTCCGCCTCACCTCGACCATCACCGGCGCGCCGGTCGCGCCCCCGCAGCTTCGCCGCCTGGCGCTGTTCATGACCATCGACGACGCCTCGGCGGTGGCGCCGGTCGACCTGCTGCAGGCGGCCACCTACGAAGGCGACGGCGTCTACGCCGCGACCGTCACCGTGCCCGAGGAGCAGAGCGGCGAGACTGTGCAGGTCGCGGTGCTGGCCTCGCTCGACACCGGCGGCGCCTGCGACGCGGTGGCCGCGCGGGCGGTCGCCGACGCCTGCGACTGCGACGACCACGACTCGTGCACGACCGACGGCTGCGACGCCGACGGCGCCTGCGAGCACACCACGCTGCCCGCGAGCGACGTGCCCGACACGAGCTGTGACGGCGTCGACGACGACTGCGACGGCACCTTCGACGAGGACTACGTGCCCGTCGCCGCGGCCTGCAGCGAGCCTGACGTGTGCTCCGCGGCGGTCGGCGTGACGCGCTGCGAGGCGGGCCACGTGGTCGTCGACTGCGGCGCCGGCTGGCTCGGCATCACCGCGCGCGGCGACGCCACCTGCGGCGAGTCCGCGATCGTCTACGCGATGGTCAACGACCATCAAGGCAACCCGGTCGCCACCGTGCGCTGCACGCGCGGCCCGAGTGGCGCGCCCGACTGCGATCACGAGGCCGACGGCGTCACGCTGAAGGTCTACCCGGGGCTGATGTGCCCCGGGGTCGAGTAGCTCACGGGGCCTTCCAGCCCTTGCTGGAGGCGGTCGGGATGCGCATCGCCGCGAACACGTCCGCGGGCTCCCAGCAGGTGTCGTTGCCCTGGTAGGCGATGTCGAAGACCAGCACGTCGCGCCGCCGATCGACCCACACGCTCTGCACGAACGCCGGGTCCTGGCAGGCGCAGCCTTCGTCCCAGTCCGCCTGGTCCTCGCCGCACGGCGTGTAGTCCGGCGTGGTCGACCACTCGGGGAACGCGCGCGCCATGATTTTGTCATTATGCGTCACGGTCAGCGTGGGCTCGCTGAACTGCAGCGCCAGTGACCCGTCGCTGGCCTGGATGGGCTCACTCGACTCGGCGGAGCTGTTGCCGTCACCCAGCGGGCTGAGTGACACCCACACGTGCGCGTCGAGGAACTTGCGCACTTTGGCATACTCGCGGTCCGCCTGCGCGATCGTCGCCGCGGGCAGCGGCCCGACCAGCTCGCTGTCGACGCCGTCGGCGTCGGCCGAGACGATCGTCGCGTCGAGCACACGCTGGCCGTCGTCCACCGACCAGGCCTCGACGACCAGGTTCGGGAAGCCGCGCGCGCCATCCTGGAGCGGCCGCGCCTCGATCACGTAGGCGCCATCGCTGCTCACCGCCGGGAAGCCCTCGACCGTGAACCAGCCCTCGAGCCAGCTCTGCCCGACCTCCGGCTGGTCAAGGTTCTTGACCAGCTTCGGCGCCCCTTCGTCCGCCGCTCGCGGCACCTCGGTCCGCGTCGTGCCCGTCGTGCTACCGCACGCGACCAACCCCAACACCATCCACCCCACGTAGCGCATGTGTCCTCCGGTCCTTTGTGGTGGCGCCGAACGGCCACCGCGTGTGACCTCATCCCGCGACCATCGCCAGCCAGCCATGGAATCAGCGCCGCGCGATCTTTGCTTCGACGAGGCCAGACACCTCAGACCGGATCCCCAATGCACCGCATCACGACGCTCGCACGCTCACTCATTGTCGCCTGCATCGCTCTCATCGGCACCGGAGCGAGCGCCGCCGAGTACGTCATCTGGTACAGCACCACGAAGGGCCTCGAGTCCGCCTGGATCGCCACCAACACGACCGGCAACGGCTACCGCGTGCTGGCCACGCGCCCCGGTCGCACCATCTCGGACGGCACGCGGCTCTGGTCGCTGGAGCCCATGACACGCTCGATCCCCACGGCCGACTGCCCCGAGGGCGACGCGCCCGAGTCGACCGCCGCGACGCCCGGCAAGGCTCCGACGAGGGTGTACGGGCTCGCCGCTTTGCCCGTGCTCGGCGGCGAGGGGACGATGATCGTAGCGCTCGACCAGCGCAGGCTCATCGTCGGCTCCCTGAACGAGACGGCGCCCGCGGTGCTCGGGAGCGTCGGCGCGGTGGTGTCGTATGCGCGCAGCGCGAACAGCTACAGCTGCGGCGCGCACCCGGACGCCGAGAGCTCTTCGGGTACGACCAGCCCCTCCACCCAGCCGACGGGCGGCGTGTTCGATGGCCTGCGCCTCCCGGAGCACGACCTCGCGGCCGCCACCCGACGGCTGAAGCGCAAGCTCGACGCGCAGTGCGTAGCCGCCGCGGACGACCTCACGATCGACGCCGACAGGTTCGGCGTGGAGCTCTTCAAGGGCCGCGTCGAGGTCGTCTTCGACTGGAGCCTCTCGACCGACATCCACGCCATCAAGGCCTGCGAGCTCAGCGAGCATGTGCGCCTCGACATCAAGCGCGTGCCTGACTTCCAGCAGCCCAACGCCGCCGTTCAGCGGGCGCTCCGCGAGCGCGGCAGCGATGGCCCGATCGGCTGGGCAGCGCTGACGCTCAGCGGCGCCGACCACGACCGCGCGCTCGCCCACTTCCAGCCGAAGTAGCGACGAGGACGTCGGACGTTTGGCGCGCTGGATGGGATCAGCTCCCGAGCTTCACCCTTCGTGGCCGAGCGCGCCTTTCCACGACTCACCCGAGCCGCTAGTGTGGCGGCATGGAACGACCCGTCACCCGTTTCCTCACCCGGTCGTATTGCGCCTTCTCGGCGCTGCTCGTCGCCTGCGGCGGCGATGACAGCACCAACAATCGCGTCGACAGCGACTCCACTGGCACCAACGTCGCGCCCATCGTCAGCATCGAGCGCCCCGCGGATGGCGCCTCGTTCGCCATCGGCGAGACCGTCACGTTCACCATCTTGGCGAACGACGACCACGACCTACCGGCGGCGCTGTCGGTGCGCGTGACGACCGATCGCAGCGCCACGCCGCTCTACGAAGGGCACCCCGACACGCTCGGCACGATCTCGTTCCCGGCCGCTTCACTGGCCGTCGGCGAGCACCTGATCGTGGTCGGCGCGGTCGACAGCGGCGGGCTCGCGGGCACGGCCACCATCGGCCTGACCGTCACCCCCGAGCCCGGCGCGCCCGAGGTCGTCATCGCCCCGGCGCACCCGACCGGCGGCGACGTGCTGACGGCCAGCGTGATCGACCCGAAGCCGGGCGCGACCTACAGCTACCGCTGGTTCAAGGACGGCCAGCTGAGCGAGGCGCGCGGCGCCAACGTCGACCCCGCGCTGACCACCAAGGGCGAGGTCTGGCAGGTGCGCGTCAACGGCAACGACGGCGTCACGACGAGCCCCGACGGCCTGGCCGAGGTGACCATCCTCGACGCCGCGCCGACCTGCGCGGCGGCGCTGGTCTTCCCGAGCGCGGCCGACACCAGCAAGGATCTGCGCTGCTCGTGCAGCGACTGGCACGACGCGGACGGCGACGCGGCGCACGACAGCTGCGCCTTCTTCGACGGCGAGACCCCGCTCGCCGGCACGGGCTGCACGCTGCCCGCCAGCGCGACCGAGAAGAACATGAGCATCACCTGCGTGCTCACGCCCAACGACGGCACGCTCGACGGCGTGCCCAAGACGTCGAGCGCGGTGGTCATCCTCGACTCGCACCCGGGCCCGCCGACGGCCACGCTCGCGCCCACCAGCGCCGACGCCGCGAGCGCGCTCACGTGCGCGCTCGGCACGCCGTCGGTCGATCTCGACGGCGACTCGATCACCTACACCGTGGCGTGGTTCGTCGACGGCAGCGAGAACCTCGGCGTCACCACCTCGACGGTCGTCGCGAGCACGCTGCGCGACGCGGACGGTGCGCCCGCGCGCCGCGGCT
>Ga0164241_10006815_pt1 | contig 10354 bp, 14 predicted proteins | sample OricomyardsoilBY_FD_108780 | JGI IMG/M metagenome (GOLD analysis project Ga0164241, IMG submission 108780) | Backyard soil microbial communities from Emeryville, California, USA - Original compost - Back yard soil (BY) | ecosystem: Environmental > Terrestrial > Soil > Unclassified | place: USA... | reverse complement strand
GCGATTGTAATTCATTATATCGCTTGTCTGCCAGTTGGTGAAATTCTTCGCGTGTCATGGTAGTATGGGTTTAGTTCCCCAAATTTATTCCTTTTTTTAATGCGACATTTTGAAATGCACCCTTTCAAATTGTCGCTGTAATTTCGGTCGGTGGAGACACCGACCGAGGCTGGGCCGTGGTTTGTGTCTCCACAAACCACTTTGGCTGCGACAATTTGAAATGCACCTTTTTTTTTCACCCGTTTATAGCATTAAAAAAAATCAAAGATTATGAAACGACACAAAGCCGGACTTAGTTTTATTCCTGGCAGTAAACAAATAAATATTCCTGTTTTTTATTCACGGCCCACCTAACATTTACCCATCCAATCTTCTCAATAAAATATTATCAATCTTGCTAAAGAGCCCTTCAGGCTTCATTGTTCGCCACGAGGGAAGATCGATTAGCTCAATATAGTTATCGAGGCGTGCTTTTACAAAATCATGTTGTGTCTGCGGAGGCATGTTCAAACTAACAATCCAACCGCCTTCATCAGTGACATCCTCCCGCCACTCCTCATAATAACAGTCGTCGCTGCTGTGAAAATTGAGCACGTTTTCTGTTATTAAAATAAATTTTGTAATTCCCAGCCGCAGGAATTCATCTATGACATCTCGTTTCAGGCTCATGATATCGTTTTCAATCGCATCATTCCATTCGCCAATCAATTCAATAATCATGTACTGTTCTTCATAATCTGCCATCAATACTTTAAGATATAATGTCCGGCTTCCGAATTCGTCCCACAATGGATGGATAAAATAATTGTACACCGTATTTGAAAATTCAAACTCGCTGTACTCACGCCCATAAAACGGAGAATATTCATCTTTTTCGGACGTATATAAATATTGCCAATTATCGTATGGTTCTATGTCCTGCATGTTTACAAAATTATTATTTATTCATTAAAAAAATGTCAAAGGGTGCATTTCAAAATGTCGCGGGTTGGTGGGGACACCAACCCGGGCGGGCTGCCGTGGGCGGTGCCTGCCTGTCCGGTAGGCAGGTCCCCACCGCCCACTTTCAACGCAGCGATGCGACATTTTGAAATGCACCCATGTCAAAAGTGTCTGTAAAGCGATGCACTAATTGAATTTATGATCTATTAATTTCTGAATTAAAAACTCGCTGGTGTCAAATATTTCACAGCGTTGTTATAAATTGCCACCGCCGGTTTTTATCATTAAAAAATCACGTTAATTAAAAAATGAAAATTCTTATTCGAAAAGCGCACGAGACTTATTTTCCGGAAATAATAGATTTGATAAAAGAATTTGCTCTCTTTCAAAAAACGCCTGAGAAAGTTTCTATCAGCCTGGAGCAAATGATAAAAGATAAAGATATTTTCCGATGCCTGGTGGCTGTTGCAGAAAATGAAATCATGGGCTTCGCCACTTACTTTTTCACTTACCATTCCTGGACAGGCAAAGGATTGCACCTTGACGATCTGTACGTGAAGGAATCTTTCAGAAAAGCGGGAGCAGGTAAAAAACTTTTAGATAATATTATTAATCTCGCAAAAGAAGAGCAATGCAAAAATGTAAGATGGATGGTTTCTGGTTGGAATAGCAATGCTATTGATTTTTATAAAAAAATAGGCGCCACCGTCGATGAGGTGGATCTTAATTGTAATTTAAAAATTGATTAATCAGATCCCTGGAACTCAGTACTTCCCCTACTGTAACCGCTAAATAAAAAATTCGTTTATTTATTCTTTTGCTGTGATGAATCGTTTTGCAGTAAAAATAAAAAATCGTAATTATTGCTTGTTTACTATGATCGTGTAAATTGTGAATCATTCTATGGCAAATAAAATCCCTGAAATAAGAACGGTGCATGTTACAAGGTATGTAACGCCGTTGCGCGAAGGAGGCTCCATGCCTGCTATCGCCGAAGCCGACGATGAATTTTATTATGTGGTTAAATTTCGCGGCGCGGGCCAGGGGCAGCGGGCGCTTATAGCAGAACTGATTGGCGCCGAAATAGCAAGAGCTCTTGGTCTTCGCGTTCCCGAAATTGTTTTCGCTATCCTTGATGAAGCTTTTGGCCGTACTGAACCCGATGAAGAGATACAGGATCTGCTGAAAGCCAGTGTTGGCCTGAATCTCGGTTTTCATTACCTGCAAGGCGCCATCTCTTTTGATCCGGCAGTGAACATCGTTGATCCGGTGATGGCTTCACAGATAGTGTGGCTTGATTGTCTGCTGACGAATGTAGATCGCACACCGCGAAATACGAATATGTTGATGTGGCATAAAGAATTGTGGCTGATCGATTTTGGCGCTTCTCTTTATTTTCATCACACCTGGAAAGACTGGAGGCAACAGGCCGAAAAACCTTTTGTATTGGTGAAAGACCATGTATTATTGCCGCAGGCTTCTGAGTTGGATGCCATCGACAAAACATCCAAAGCTGTTCTTTCAAACGAATTCATACGCCATATTATTTCTTTAATCCCGTCGGAATGGCTTGAAAATGAAACGGCATTTCATTCAGTGGATGAACACAGGGAAGCCTATGTTGAATTTTTAGAAACACGGATCGCTCATTCACAAATTTTTGTAAAAGACGCCAGGCATGCAAGAGAATCAATTATTTGAATATGCTGTTGTTCGTATAGTTCCCCGCGTAGAGCGGGAAGAATTCCTTAATGTCGGTGTGATTTTATATTGTGCCAAACAAAAATTTTTACAAGCCGAATTTAAAGTGAACGAAAAAAGAATTAGAAATTTTTGTGCCGAAATCAATGTGGAAGAGGTGATAGAACACCTAACAACTTTTGAAAACATTTGCAAAGGAAAAGTACAAGGCGGTCCGATCGGTAGGCTTCCTATAGCAGAACGCTTTCGATGGCTTACTGCGACAAGAAGCACCACGCTGCAAACTTCAAAGGTGCATCCGGGCTTTACAAAAGATGCCGAAAAAACGCTTCAGAAATTATTGAAACAATTGGTTTCGTAACCGGGAGTTGCCATTCTAAAGAAAAAATGGATGGGTAATATCAGGTCCATTTATTTTTGGCTTCGTTTATAAAAAATAATTATATTCGATAAAATCTTTTGACAACTTGAAAATTAAATTCTATGGCGTCAGAGGTTCCTTGCCAGTCTGCGGCAGGGAATTTGAAAAATACGGCGGCAATACAACCTGCATAAAAATATTTCGTGAAAAAGTAAACAGGATTGCTATTCTTGACGCCGGAACAGGCATAAGAAACCTGGGAAAAGATTTAATGGCAGAAGGCGTGTCACAAAATATCATCAACCTGTTTTTATCTCATTTTCACTGGGACCATATCCAGGGATTTCCTTTTTTCGCCCCCGCATATAATTCCAATCAAAAAATTGGAATACACACCATGGGAAAAGGAAAGATCAATGCACTGAAAGAAATTTTTACGATGCAAATGCAAAAAGAATATTTTCCAATAGCGCTCGGAAAAATGGGTGCGCAGTTCCAGTTCTTTAGCCATGGTGAAAAAGAAACCATACAAGGCGCTAATGTAAAATCGATTCCCCAATTTCATAAATACCGCGGCGGATCTTATGGTTTCAGGGTGGATGATGAGGATGTTTCACTGGTCATTTGCACAGACATTGAACATAAAAGGGGAATAGATAAAAGCATTGTGAAATTCGCGAAGGGAGCTGATTTGCTGATACATGATGGTCAATATACCCCGGAAGAATATAAAAAATATAAAGGCTGGGGACATAGTACCTGGGAACAGGCAATAGAAGTGGCCCAAGAAGCAAACGTTAAGAAATTAATTATTACTCATCATGACCCTGACCATAACGATGATTTTCTTGACGGAGTAGAAAAAGAATGCAAAAAGAAATTCCCCAATTCATGTCTTGCAAAAGAAGGAATGGAGGTAACCGTTTAACTTTATATTGAAAACATGGATGCGAAGTTTTTAGAAAACATCTATTTAGACTATGGAGAATTGCAATCTAACCGTTAACTAAAAAATGTCACTCTATGACAAACAAAAAATATTTCTTAATTTCTATTTTTTAGCATTTACCGAAGCCAACATCTTTGATGAGTTTAAAGAATTCATCTCCAGAACCTTCTTCATTCCCATTTCTATAATACTATTCAAATCTCCGGTCACTGCATCTTGAAAACCCGGAAGCATTGACAAATCTTCGTCCCATAAAGAGGTTAATTGCAAAACATTTTTTACCACTTCCTCTGCCGGATTATCTTTCCAAATAGCAAAAAACTTTTCAGCTAATTCATCTTCAATCAGGTAAGGCGCGTCATTCAATTCACCATAGAAATCTTTACCGTTGTGCGTTACCGGTTTCATAAAATAAATATACGCCGCGAATGCCAGGCTGAATAATGCCGGAGCAGTTTCATTTTTTTGATAGTAATTAATCAATAAAGGAATACAACGCATCTTCATTTTGGCAGTATAATTATAAGTAATACTTTTCCATTGATGATTGATATGCGGGTTACGAAAACGATCAAGGGTTTTGTAAATGAATGCTTCTTTAATGTTCTGGTCAATTTCATACGGGATGGAACGCGCCAGTTCATTGCGCATTAGATTTTCAATAAATTTTCCGGAAAATTTATTCTCCATCGCATGTTGCACGGTATCTATGCCTGCGAGAAATGCCACGCCACACGTCAGTGTATGCGTTCCATTTAGCAAACGAAGTTTTAACTCTCTTTGCAAGTCAATATTCGGCTCTACAATAACACCTTCATCTGCATCAGCAAACGAACAAATTTCCCTGATTTTGCTATCGCCTTCAATGGCCCACAGCCTGTAAACCTCACTAACGGTTAGTAATTCATCTTTGTAGCCGGTTTCATTTTCGATGTGAGCTCTTGTATTTTCATCAGGCATACCCGTGACAATCCGGTCCACCAGCGAGTTACAGAAAAAGTTACATTTTTCTATCCATTCAATAAATTCAGGTTCCAAAGAGTTCAAATGGGCAAGCTCCAGCACGATGGCTTCTAATTTTTTAGCATTGTCTAAAATTAATTCCGTAGGGATAATTACAAACCCGCTTTCTTCATCTCCTCCAAACACTTTAAATCTTTCATACAGAAAAGCCAATAATTTTCCGGGAAATGAAGTGGGAGGATACAAGCTAACATCTTCATTAACCAGCCGGATACCCATTTCCGTCGTGTTAGAAATGATGATTTGAAGATCTTTGTTTTTCGCTAACTCCAAAATTTGCTTCCAGTCAGTCTGCGCTACCAGCACACGGCTTATGGATGAATTGATACTATTTTTTTCAAATTTTTCCCCATCGACGATCCCTCTTTCACACAAAGTAAATAATCCATCCTGCCTTTCAAATGATGCTGCATCGCCGATTGAAGTACTCTTAACCATTACAACTCGGCCATTGAAAATACTTCTTCTGTTGGCTTCATCAATAAAAAAATCAGGCAAGCCACGAAGCAAAATGCCGGTGCCGAATTGCAATACTTTTTCAGGCAAATCGAAAATTTCCGCGTCTGGAACGGTTACCTTATCCGGTGATATTTTTTTTAGCGTATAACGCGAAAGATTCATGATATTAATTTGTGTTTAGCACTACAAGTGTAAACCCATAATCATTAACTGCAAAAATTCTTGACGGATTTATTTACGCAAACGATACCGAAATGCTTAATACAGTGTTTTTCAATGCAATAAAATATATAGTAATCCCGGTTACGCGCCGCACCGATGAAATTCATCTGACTTATTCTTTGTCTTCTTCCAAATCATTGTGATCGTCACCACCAAGGCTGTAATAGTTATTTTCTTCATCTTCTTCACCGATCTTTTCATCCGCATCATCCAGTTCATCGCCGGGTACATCAAGGCCTTCATCCAATACAACACGTTCGTCTCCATCCTGTTCGCCGGGCAATTCGCTGTCGTTATAGGTTTCCCGTTCATCCTGGTTATAGATGTCTTCATTAGCTGAATATTCAGGATCGCCATATACTTTTTTATCACTTCCGTTTTTGGGGTCTGTGGAATTTGTAGCCATAATTAATTTAGTTTGCTTTGTGTAAATTTAAGTCAATCTTATTTACGTATTTCAATAACGCTAATCAAATATTCCATCTTTTATTTTAACTGATTATTTTTAGCACGGGCTTTGTTCTCAACCTTTTGCATTAATTAAGCGCATTTATGAAAATTTATCAACAACAAATCACACTTAGAGCGCGGAGAAGAGGATTTCATCTGATCACTAATGAAGTAACTCAATCGCTGCCTGAAATTAGAAATCTGAACACCGGAATTTGCCAGGTGTTTATTCAACATACCTCCGCTTCGTTAACCATTAATGAAAATGCGGACCCAACGGTTCGGCAGGATTTTGAATATTTTTTCAATAAAACGGTTCCTGAAAATGACGGAAATTATATCCATAATTATGAAGGGGACGATGATATGCCGGCGCATCTAAAAGCATCTCTGCTTGATAGTTCCGTGACCATTCCGATACACAACGGAAGATTAGCATTAGGAACCTGGCAGGGAATTTACCTGTGCGAACACCGCGATAATGGCGGCCCGAGGGATATTATGATAACGGCGTGGGGAGAATAAACTTTATAAATTTATGGGCAAATTTGAATTCATATTTTTTTGTCGCTTTACCGGTAGCTGAAGAAACGTTCTTTATTTCCTTATTTCCTGCCTATCAATAAAAAACCTGTTTACCTTCGTAAATATTTAGCTTCTACAAACGACAGAAACGAATTTCTAATAAATGGGACACGATCATTCACATCACGATCATAGCCACGTGACAACACTTACCAGTGTGAACAGTGCTTTCATAATTGGTATCTGCCTCAACGCTACGTTTGTTTTGATAGAAGCTATTTACGGCTTTTCCATCCATTCTTTATCACTGCTATCTGATGCAGGTCACAATCTCGCCGACGTAGGAAGTCTTGCTTTATCCTTGCTTGCTTTTAGGTTGTTAAAAATAAAATCCAACAAAAAATATACGTACGGATATCGCAAAACCACCGTCCTGGCGGCATTATTCAATGCGGTGATATTATTACTGTCTATTGGTGCTATCGCTTATGAGGCTTTCGCACGCATCTCCCATCCTCCTGCCCTTCCGGGCAAAACAATCGCTATCGTAGCCGGCATCGGGATTGTGATCAATTTCGTAACCGCTATTTTATTTTTGAAAAATAAAGAGCACGACCTGAACGTAAAAAGCGCATACCTCCACATGATGGCGGATGCACTCGTAAGCGCAGGAATCATGGTGGGCGGCATTATTATTTATTACACACACATGTATTGGATTGATCCTGTTTTGAGCATTATTATCGTAATCGTAATACTAATAGGCACCTGGGGACTGTTAAAAGAAAGCCTGAAATTGTCGCTGGATGGAGTTCCAAAAGACATAGACATACAGGAAATAAAAAATAAAGCTGAGAAAATAGAGGGTGTCACAGATTTGCACCACATTCACGTGTGGGCTATGAGTACGACTGAAAATGCCCTGACGGCGCACCTGGTTGTTGACAAGTGCAAAGATCCTGACCAAATAACAGCTATTAAAAATGATCTGAGACATACTCTTCAACACATGAATGTTCAGCACATTACATTGGAAACGGAATTTACTAACGAGCTTTGTAAAAAGCCTGAATGCTGAAAATAGCCGGACGCAGCCAAATCTTTTTTCTGTATATTCATCAACATAATTCACAATTTTCTTTAAATGGTTACAAATACATTTCCCGGCAAAGCGCGCTTTCTATTCTTTTTAAATCAACTGAAAAACATCATAGAAAAAGCAGCATCCTCTGAAAATATTGTCCTTTCTATTTACGTGGATAATGCGCGAACTGCACTTTTTATGCTCGAAGGATTGACAAGAATTTATAAAAAAATCCACAACAAAAAAAAGTTTGGCAACCTAAATACGCTCTTTAAAGATTTTGAAGACAGCTTAGGAATGATAGATTATTATGATGGATTCCATAAAGAATTTAGTATTTACAAACGAATGCCGGATCTAATCACATCTTATGTAAATGATAAAAAAGAAGAAAGTATAAAAGCGCTTCAGCATAATCTGGAAAAAGATAAATGGATCGGCAAACACAAAAAGAGAATTGATAAAATCATTAAGAAATTTAATAAGATTGAGTGGCTGGATGAGGAAGACGATACACGTGAAATATTAAAAGTATATCAGCATTCCGTAGATAAGGTTGCAGAAAAGTATAGCTTTCGCAACATTCATTTTACAGATTTGGAAAACGATGTGCATGAGCTAAGGCGCGAATTGCGATGGCTAAGTATTTACCCGCAAGCGTTTCAGGGGTTGATGCAACTAAATCCGGAAACAGAGCCGCAGGAGTTCCTGAAAAAATACCTTACGCCCGAGATTGTAAACTCGCCTTATAATGTAATGCCCGATGGAAGCGGATTGCAAGATCATATCATCCTAAATAAAAATTATTTTTACGCGCTCAGCTGGATCATAGCAGAACTTGGAAAATTAAAAGACAGCGGTTTAAAAATTGATTTGATTGAGGAAAGTGTTATTTCAGTATTTAAACCATCGGCCCACACCGAACAGCTGGCTTACTCATTTTGTGATGAGTCACAATTGACCATTTCAGAAATATTGGATCAGTCGCAAAAAATTGCTCAAACATTTTTTGATGAAAATATCCTGGAGAACTTAATTTGCAAATAATAAATTTAAAATTATGATGAGCTTCCTGACAGGCATTGTTGTAGTTGTGGTCGCAATCCTTGGTAGGCTACTTTTTAAATCGGCCTCCAAAGCCCGCAAGTCGGAGAATTTTGATGAAGACAATAAACACATAAAGGGCTAAAATAATAATCGTGTTACTTGTTGATTTATTCTCGTCCGGTTAGGTTACTCTCTCCTATTCAGTTGTGTTGAAAATCAAAAGTGGAAATCAAATAGAAATCGTTACTGTTTGTTCGTTCACTGCAATCCCTGGTGTCGTGTCAATTTTATCAGACCTGCATATATTTTACGCCTCCCCAATAGTTTAATTTTGTAAAACTGTAAGGTAAATAGAAAACCCACGGACTTCCGTGGGCTCACCTGCTGTTCGAGCATTACGCCTATAATTTACTATACTTAAATTTTTGTCCCCCCACTGATGCTTCATACATCAAACCGCCTTTTTGCTGGGTGTATATCATGATACCGTCTGTATATTGCGCATTCGCAGAAGCGCCGGCAGTAGCAGCTACAGCAGAAACCTGTGCTGAGAATTCAACGTTGTTCTCCTTGAAACGGTCCAATGCCGCTTTGTTTTCAAAAAATAAAAGTTCCCTGTATGCTTGTCCGCCAACCTGGAAACCTATAGTCACCTGCGACATCTTCGCTTTCCCCACAATCTTGCCGTTCTCATAAGCAAAACCATTTCCCGAGGCTCCGCCAACACCCATCGCTCCTTTGCCCACATTGGGGAGAATCACATAGCCATAGGCGCTTTGAAATAGATTTTTTAAGGTAGGGTCCGTCCTAAGAAATTCTGCTTTGGCAGAATCACAATCGATGACTATTTTTTGGTCTTTACCGGATTGAGCCGTTGCTGCATTTACAACCAATAATGACGAAAAAATCAATAGAGATTGTGCAAGTGTGATCAGGATGTGCTTTTTCATTAAATGATTATTTAATTAATTAATAGAAGAACTAAATTATAAACTAAATTGATACAAGGGAAATAACATCAAAAATTGAATTACGATTCAACAAATATGCCAAAGTTTTTTCAAAATTTCAGATAAATTTTTAATTTTTCCGCATTATTATCTACCAGAAACTTTTCGCAAACCGGCTAATTTCTATTTTCACAAAATAAATATCTGAGGGGAGCTATCTGTTTAATGATGTAGAGTTTTCTTATTGAATTCACTGATCTCACCACTTTTTATATTCGCTTGTAAATCTGTCTTGGCAAAAGCCTCATGAGCATAGCTACTAATCTCCAGCGCCGGGTGACATATACCACCGATTTTTTATTTTCAATAGCGTGCAGCATTTGCCTGGATGCTTTTTCAACAGGTGCGATCAAAAATTTTATGTTCACGGGCGCCGGCTTTGTGGCTACAAAACCTGGCCGTATGTCTGTGATAAAAATGGGCAATTTTAGTTTGGTTACCTTTTGCCTTAGCCCTTCCAAATAATTTATTTGAAAAGCCTTGCTTGCGTTATAGGCCGACGCTTGCCTGCCTCCGCGGATTCCTGCTACGGAAGTAATGGCGGCCAAATGTCCTTTTTGCTGTTTTTGAAAATAGTTTAT
>Ga0164241_10006814_pt1 | contig 10354 bp, 10 predicted proteins | sample OricomyardsoilBY_FD_108780 | JGI IMG/M metagenome (GOLD analysis project Ga0164241, IMG submission 108780) | Backyard soil microbial communities from Emeryville, California, USA - Original compost - Back yard soil (BY) | ecosystem: Environmental > Terrestrial > Soil > Unclassified | place: USA... | reverse complement strand
TCGATCTCGTCCAGCGACTTCGACGCGTGCGTCGACAAGTCATAGCCCAATTCGGCCATGAAGCGGACGGCTTTCGGGTTGATCTGACCGGAAGGCTTGGAGCCAGCGCTCAATACCTCGACCTGATCGCCGCCGTAGAGGTGTGCGAAGGCTTCGGCCATCTGGCTGCGGTTGGAATTCTCGACGCAGACGAATAGAACCCGTTTCATGGGATCAGACTTCCTTTCCGATCAGGCGCAGTTCCTGCTCGCGCGCCAGGTGGTCGAGCTTTTCCACCGGCAACGCCAGCAACAGCTCGACCCGACGACGCAAGGTGAGCCACGCATCCTTGAACCCCTTCGATTCGGCGGGGTTCTTCGCCGGATCCGGTACGCCCCAGTGCGCGACGGCGGGACGGCCTGCCCATACGGGACAGGTCTCGCCGGCGGCGTTGTCGCACACCGTGATGATGAAATCCATCTTCGGTGCGCCAGGACCGACAAATTCGTCCCAGCTTTTGGGTCGAAGGCGGGAGGCATCCTGACCTAGCTCGCTGATGAGTTGAGCGGCGAGCGGCTGCACCGTTGCGGCGGGATGGCTGCCGGCGCTGTACGCATGGAAACGACCTTTGCTCATGTGATTGAGCAAGGCTTCCGCAATCTGGCTGCGCGCCGAATTGCCGGTGCACAGGAACAGGGCGTTGAATGTCTGTGATGCAGTCATGGCGGGGTTCCAAGGGCAGAGATCAGCAGCAACCGGATTGCGGCGCGCAGCAAGACGAGACCTGTTCGGGTCGCGGCTGCATGGACTGCACATTGGGGCTGCAGGCGGCGCCATCGGTCGCGCACGGCGCATCCCCGGCGTAATAGGTGGTTGCCTCGCCTACCGTGCGGAAGGTCTCCCAGCGCGTGCCTTGAGGGTCTTCGGTCCACAGCTTGTCCGACTGTGCGTAACAGCAGATCGTCGCTTCCTCCGGCACCACGGCGCCGCCCGCGGCGTCCAGGCGTTCACCGATGGCCGACAGCGCTTCGGGGCTCTCCACCTGGAAGCCAAGATGGTCGATGCCCGGCGTGCGGCCAGTGTTGGAAATTGCGAAATTCACTCGCGGATCCTCGAGCATCCATTTGGCGTAGTCGGTCTTGAGGATGGTGGGTTGTGCGGCAAACAGCTCCGAATAGAAGCGCACGCTGGCAGCAAGATCGGACACGTTCAGATGGACATGGAAGCGGTTCATGCGCGGGTTCCTGTTTTCTCGGGGGTGCAAACGGCGACCGGCTCGCAACTCGCGGCGCCGGCGCAGCAGTTCTCGGTGAGATAGGCGAGCAAGGTGTTCATCTGCAGGTAGTTGGCGCGCACGCGAATGACCCTGCCCTCGCGCTGGTCGTGGACGAGCGCGGCGGCCCGCAGCACATTGAGGTGCGCGGTCAGCGTGGCGGCGGGGGTGTCCAAGCGCTCGCGAAGCTCACCCACGGCCAGTCCGTCGGGGCCGGCCTGAATCAAGGCGCGGAACGCGGCCAAACGTGTTTCGTGGCTCAAGGCATTGAGGGCGGAGACAGCCGATTCACTCTTCATAGTTCTATATTTCCGGAAATATAGAAATATGTCAATACGCTCCACTGAAGCCTATGCGGCCTAAGTCGTTGGTATAGATGCGGCTGATCCCTCGGGCGGAACCGCCCTACTCGGCCTTACGTGACCGCTTCGCCGGCGATGCCGTTTCAGCCAGCTTGAGCATATCCTTCTTCTGGCGAAGCGTCAGGTCGTTCCAGCGCAGTAGCAATTCGGCCAGCACGTCGTCGTCGGTGTAAAGGAATGCGGGCGGAATGCCCAGCACTTCAGCAAGCCGCTTTGCAGTCTTGAGCTGGGGCTCGTGCTTGCCGCGTTCGTACTGGTTGATGCGTGGAGAGGCCACAGTCGGGTCCAAGTCCGCCAATACACCAAGCTGGCGCTGTGACAGGCCGGCGCGTTTCCGTGCCTGGGCCAGCCTAAGTGCGAATACCGGATGTTGTGTCGTCCGCGCCACCACCGCCTCCCCTAAGAAGGCCTTAAGGATGGCGGAGTGACCGATTCCTGAATACTAAGTTATCCTTAGCAGCCTCACAATGGCTTCCGCCTACGCGCATGGCATCACCCGCTCCCGCTACAGTCGATGAGCTCGGGCTGCAGGGCTGCCTTTATCTTTGGGCGCTCTTGACCGGTCAGACGCGCCGGCTGCCGATCGCTCCGACCAAGCGCATGTCGCTTGTAGTGATGGCGTTGCTGCAAGACCATGGCGTGATCGAAGTGCCGTGGCCGGAGACGCGCTGGGAGTTCAAGCCGGACGCACAGATCACACCGATTGAAGGACTGCAGTGGCGTTTGGCGTGGACGGTCTATGAACCCGGGCGTCTGTTGGAAGCCCTGGATGACTACTTCGACACGCTGGAGCAGACCGATTTCACAGTCGCGATAGGCGTGCGTCTGTGGTCGGACTTGGCCCCGGCTGAAGCGGAACGGTACTTCGAGCAGCAACTGGTGAAGCATCGATTCGCCGCCGATTGGGCCCAGGATCTGGCCTTCGCCTATCGCGAAGGTCCCGGAGCACAACTGACCATTGCCCAATGGCGCTACTGCGGGTGGGCCGCGGTCCGTCGTGGCGCCTCCGTGGCGATGCAAAACGGTCCGCAAGCCGATGGATTGCGGGACAGCATCTACCAGGAACTCAAGCGCCGTGCCGCGGCCGTGGCCAGTGGCGTCTGGCCCAACTGTTCGTTCTCGCCAACCAATCCACTTCCAGAAAGCGGTTTAGGACGGGCCATTGTTCGATGGGCGAGTGGCCTTGGCGCGCTCTATTGGACAAGCAGCCCAAGTGAGGAAATATTGCTCTGTCATGCACGTGCCAAGGCACAACGGCTAAGCGCTTTCTGAACCTTCAGACAGGGCGTCAGGCTGCAACTCCTAAGTCAACCGCCGTGCAATGGGATCTTGCATAATCACTGCGCGCACATTCTGCTCGCACGCCAATCGAACGTCTTCTTCGGATTGCCATCCGCTGATTTCGTCTTGCACGTCATCGGGTGCCCTACCCATCGCGCAATACATGGCTCGGTCATACTCACTGCGCAATTAACGCAAATCAATACCCCGAATGACCAGTTGCAGTCGGGTGTTGCCGCGATAACTTTGCGCGTCCAGACAGTAAGCAAACCTCGCGGTGACGCCAACGCCTACAGGAGGGACTCCATCCTTGTTGGCTCCGAACCAGACCGCATCCATAGTAGTTGCGCTATTTGAGAGCCGCAGCTTCAAATGGGTTCCGTCGCCAATTAGGCGCATATCGCTCACACGCCACGTGCCCATGAATACTGGTTGCTCGAATTCTCGACCATAGGGCTCTAGTGCCGACAACTCTCGCACCTGATCCAGGCAAGGCGTTTCGAGCAACCCATCGACCAGCAAATGCGGTGAGGGCTTTTCCTCGCCATAGGCCTCCTTAACGCATGTATCCCATGCATCAGCCAAGGCAGGAATATCACTTCGCTTCACCTTAAGCCCACCGGCACCACGATGCCCGCCAGCGCTCAACAACAGACCAGGCCAACGCTGCTTGATGAGGGTCAAAGTCTGCAGAACATTAACGTATGGCGTTGTTCGTATTGAGCCGGTGGCAATGCTCTCGTCACCGGCAAGCGGCGACAAGCATATTGTTGGCACTCCAAACCCTTCCACTATTCGAGTCGCCGTAATGCCATGCACGCCGGCATGCGACCGTTCCCCCAGCCATAGACATAGCCCAAGCCGCCCATCACGGATTTCGGCTTTAGCCAAAGGCTCCGCAATGCAGCGCAGTGTCGCTTCAATCTCCTTCCGCTCGCGATTGTTGGCATCAAGCTCTTGGAGGAAGTTGAATGCCTCTTCCTCGGTGGAGGCACACAGGAACTCCACGCCCAACATGGCATCTGTGAGGCGGCCTCTCGCATTTATGCGTGTCGCGATCTGGAATGCGATATCGGCGGCCGTCCAATCTCCATCCTTATTGAGCAAGCGACGCATGGCCTTCCAGCAAGGTCGCGGCTTCGAATTCATCAAGCGGAGTCCGCGCTGCACAATCATGCGATTGTTTAGCGAGTACGCAAGAGACGATGCATCCGCAATGGTTCCAACCGCACAATAATCCAGAAGATCGGAGACGCGTGGCGAGTCCGAAGCCAAGGATCCACGATCAATTAGCAGCTCACGGGTTGCCGCCATGACCAGCAATGCAGTGTGGCAACCCGCTATCGCCTTGTCGGGAAATTTGCTATCACGCCGCACCGGGTTCACCACTGCATGGGCTGATCGCGGCGGCCCTTCTTCGGGAATGCCGTGATGATCCGTCACTACAACGGAATGGCCTGCAGCGACTAGCCGGGAGATTCGCGCCTCATCGGTACTTCCCTGATCCGCCGTAACAATGCATGTGTTTGGTGGAAGCTGTGGAAGCATACGGTCGACGAGTGCATCGCTGACGCCATACCCCTCGCTCATCCTATGCGAGAGAAAACTGAAAAGACTGCCTATTGGATACCCCATCGTAATCAACGCGTGCTTGAGAATCGCGTGGGATGTGGCGCCATCCGCGTCGTGGTCAGTCACCAGCGCAATTGGTGTGTGCGCAGAGATTGCGTCAGCGAGATGCCTGGAGGCCTTATCGATGTCGGGCAATGCGTGCGGCCCATCAATCTCGTTAGACGCTGGGGTAATTAAGGAGCGAAGCTGCGAAGCGGGAACCCCGTGCAATCGGCCTGATATCACCCGCGCCTGTAATGGCGTATAGCCGAGGCTTATGGCCTGTTCCTCCACAAGCCCGTCGCGCGGGCGCTCCTTAAGCGTTATGTCCATGCTATCCGTCATCGTCCAGGCTTTCCTACAACAGGCTTGATTGGGAAGACATTGCTGCTCTTCTTCCGGCCCTTGACTGCAGAAATATCACCCCCACAGAACAGGCAAGCTGAAGCCTCTTTGCACTCCTCTACCAGAATTTGTGTTAGCAAAGGAGTGATGTCTGCGGAGCTATGATGAAATCGCCTATAAATTTCTACATGATGCTGTCGAAGCGCCAGAACTTGACGCTGAGCCACGGCGAGTTCTTCCTGCAGCCGTTCGTTCTGAGCGCGAAACATCGCAATCAAAGCTTCGCCAGAAGTCGACCGGCGCCCCGCTTTCATTGATTTCAGCGTTTCCGATACCACGTGTTCATAGCGCCTCAACGTCGTTCTCGATGCAGGCACCCGCGCCGAAACCTCGCTTGCGTTGAACACGTAGCCTCTACCGATCTTGGCTGCCTCATCCGCCAGCTCATGGATCACCGCGCGAATACGATCTGACAATTCTTCACCACGAAGCTGTTTTCTCATTGCGAAGTCGCCTCGACCCCGAGCCCCATCTGTTCCAGCTTGAGGGTGGTGTTACTGAATATGCGCAAGTAGTGACTGAACATGGGAGACTGTGAAGGAATAACCTTTAATGCGACCTGCGCCTCGTTACGAAGACGCCTGATCTCAGCGACATGTCCGAAATTGTTGCGGTCCACAATCAAATGCTCGCAAGCACCACTGTTTTCTTCGGTATCCCCACCGCATGTGAAGCAGCTGAGATAGTGCGGGCACGGGCTCATTGCCCAATTCAAGGTGCATAGACCATGCGGCATGATGTTTATCATGCGTAATGCACCCGCTAGATATTCCTCCGCTTGCTCTCTTGAGATATCCGCAAGACGCGAATAAGTGTCGCTGATCTCGCCGACGATGACCCCGTCCCGCACTGCATTTCTTAGGCGCTCCGCTCGTTCCTCGCTCGACGTTTGGTCATATGTAGCATTCTGTCCAACGTCCTTGCGACCAAAGATCAATGCAATCTGCTGCTGGCTGAGGCCACCTCGCTGATACTGGGTGTTGAGCCAGTGCCGCACGTCATGCCAAGTAAACTTGGCAATCTCGCCTGTTCTGGGATCCACAATCCCGAATCGCTGGAAGACGCTCGTCTTTGTCTTCCCATCGTTGCGATTTAGCCACCTCGCCAGATCGGTAGTGGTGACCGCCAGGAAATCGTCGGCGCGAGAATCTCCACCCCGGCCGCGCTTCCGAAGCAGCAACGCTTCATGAGCTTCCAGGCAGGACTCACCCTCTGGACCTCTGATGAGCGCGAATGATCGTCTGAATTGGGTCTCCAATTCGTCATTTCGATCCGGATTCGGGTAGGTCTCGCCTCGCAACTGCATTTCTTTGGCGTCTTGAATGATCGCCCGGACAGACGGATACAATTTGTTCGTTGTGGTTCGCATGCGCAGCTTGAATTGATTCTCGTTGATGAGTCGAGGATCGAAATTCCAACTGCGTATCTCCTTCCCCTTGCAGGTCAGTGTCCGGAGTTCACCCGCGCGGGCGGCTTTCTGCTCGGCCAGCATCCTTTCCAAGCTCATGTCGGACACACCCAGTCTGCGACGTACTTCAGACTTGTTACCGCCGCACTCTTCTAACGTTCCGATCGCATCGATTAGCTTCTTTTTGAACTTATGCCAAACCGCATCAGGATTGATAAGACGATTGGCTGGATTTGCGGTCCATTCGTGGGCAAATTTTGATGCGAAGTAGTGTGCAGCCGTTTCGCTGGAAGAAACCTTGAACCAATCAACTGGCTCATTCTCTCGCTGTTGCGCGGCTAGCTTTCGCAAGTCCTCGGTGGAAGATTTCAATGCGGAAACAGCGGCACGGATTGCCGGCACCAGGCTCGGAGGCACGACTTTTGGAACGGGACGCCCCTTCTTCTCAGGGAAGTACAGCAACTGCAATGCGCCGTCATGCTCAACGAGGCAATTTTCCGGAAGATTAGCCAACTCGCCCACACGAAATCCGGCCCCGACATCGATAGTGAAAATCTGCAAATAGAACCGGTCGTAATCGCTTATATCTTTCCTGGAATTGACGGCAATCAGGTCGCGTATGACCTCGTCTGGCATCAATTTTTCATTCCGGCCTGCATCGTTACCCTTGCGCCCGTGCTTCGCCGGCTTCTTCATGCGGGAAACGTAGCCAAGTCTCGATCGCGTCCGCAAATTCAGCCACTTCGCAAAGGTCGCGAGCACTTTGCATAGCCCGTATGCACCAGCTGGTGCGCGATTCTTTTTGATTAGCCGCTCTGCAGCGTAGAAATCTTCGTTCTTGAGCGTGTCGAAGGGTCGCGCTCCGAGAACTTCCCCTAAGATTGCCACGACCGTTAGACGGGCTTGAGCCGAACCTTCCCCCAGATTTCGCGTCATCCGCCCATGGAGAATCCAAATTTTGCATGCGACCTTCAAGTTGACATGAACAATTTTGTCGAAGTAGAGGTATCTGCTGATGCCATTACCGGGGCGCAATACCCATGAAATTGCGTTCCACTGATCCGATTCGAATGACGCGCCAGGCGGCACCAAAGCAAGCAGATGCTCGCCCAACTCCCCAATAGAGGAATCCTCCGTATGTTCATGAAGCCAACGAGCAAGTGTGGCCGACATCTTATTTGCTCCCCTCAATGGCCGTGATCACGTCTTTGATGCCGGCATAAACCTGCTCAAAATCCTTGCCCAATTTGCTGCGCTCCTTTCCAGCTTCGGCATGGCTCCATCGTTCATGTTCTCGCTGGACATACTTCATGGAGGCGCTGTGATCGCCATTCCGCCATGCCTGAAAATGCGGACACCCCCCGTAACAAGCCCAAAACGGATGAGTGGGGCATGCCCCGTTGCTGCCGCACGAACCAACGACAGCAGGGGCGCCCGAGTGAAAATCCGGCACAAGAATCTGCTTCTCGCCTACCGCAGGCACAACCACGCCTTGAAAGAAGGCCGCATTAAGTCCGGCGAATAACCCACCTAGCGCACGATCCGCTCGTTCGATCGCAGGCAACAACTCCGAAGCCACCGCGTCTATGTAGGCCTGAGCCGATGTAGGATCATCGTGCTCGAAGATTGTCTGGATTTCGCCTCGAGGAGTCCCCTGCATGGCAAGACGCGTTCCGCCGGTATGACGAACGCGTTTTGCTCCAAAAATTAGTACCTTCCCTGTTCTTGGACTGACGATATTTCTTTCAATGCTCCAACGGCGCAGCAATCTGGTCATGGTCCCCGTAGGTACCTGCCCATGCTCATGCCATTCCATCGGGAGTTCGAGACCGTATTGCTCTTGCGAGCCGATGGTGATTTCTTTCCGATTGTTGCCACCTTGCTTTCTGCCGGGAACGACAATCAATCGGTCGAATTTTTCCTGTAGAGCCAGAAGCATTGGGCGATCGCCCAATGCCTGTATCGATTTCCCAAGCGCCTCGCTGACAGGCCACAACTCGGCAGCATCGCCCGTCTGCGCTTTGACCTTCGGAATTCTTAAGAAGTACTGCCAACGATGTCCCTTGAAGATGACCAGGGCATCTTTGCGCATACCTAGCAGTTGCAGAGGACGCTTGTAGGTCTCGAACAGAATCCAGCCAAAGATCCGGACGATATATTCAACATCAGACTCGTCGTCACCTATAGGGCAAGCCAATGCGCGTCGAGCCAATTCCGACTCACCCGATGTATACGCCCCTGTTTCGGCATTCCAGGTCAGTACGTCCTGCATGCCCGCCGGCTGCGGCCACGCGATCCATTCGTCCATTTCGAGTGCTATGGCTGGACTCGCACCCGCTATTGATCGCTGAGCCATCTCCCTATAGAAGATTCGAAGCATTGTCCGGGCTTCGTTTGAAAGCAGCACCCACATCGCTGCCCATTCCTTGATGGACAGAGCGCCAAGCCCGCCAGAAAGCTCTATCCCGAGACTGCTCGCCGCCTTTGCAAGGCCATGTAACATCCTATGCACATGCTGCGCCCATGACGCCGATTTGGTTCGCAGATGCTCTAACGCAAGAACTTGCAAGGGCCTAATAACAGCGTTAGTAAGTCCCTCCTGCTGCCAATCCAACTTCCTCGCCAAGCCACCCAGGCTAAACCGCCAGACATCGTCAGTTACGTCGATAAACACTGGGGCGTCTGGATTAAATTCATTGCGGATGAATTTTCGCCCATCTGACTCTTCCCACAAGCCGGTTTCATGGTTTTGCATCATTGCAGCGCCGTCCACGACCAATTCTCGTTTTCAGACCGCATCACGCCCCTCGCGCGATCGGCTCGAGCGCGCCGCGAATAGATCTCAAGACTCTTTTCGCTCTCCCACCCGCCCCAGTACACGAGATCCTGCAGTTCCTGATTGGTCTTGGCACGCAGGTACATTCGGTTGAAGAAGGCATGTCGCGCCAGATGCCAGTGGAAATTGATGCCCGTTGCCTCCTTGATCGCGGACGCCACATCGTTCGCTGTACTGATAGAAAGCGGATTACCGTTCGTTGCGACGATCAGGAATGGATGCGGAAGAACCCACCGATAAACCTGGCGGCCATGCTCCTTGACCGAGGCGCGACGAAAGCGAGTCGTGTATTGGGCAATTAGGTGCGGAAACCTTGTCTCCTTCCATAGAAAGCGAAGGTCACGACTCAGGGTTTTTGGCCTTGGCGCATGCGCCCCTCTCGGGTCAATCACTCCGTCGTCACGCTCTTCGATTCTGACGACACTAATGTAGTTGCGACCCAGCGCCGGACAGTCCTGAAGCCTGAGACTTAGCACCTCGCCGAGTCGCAAGCCGAACTCAATCGTCAATCTCCATAGAAGATAGTCCCGCCATGCAATATCTTGGCCGACCTGCCTACTTCTGTTTTCAGGCAATAGGAATTCTTCGATCCGCGCCAGTTCCTCGTCCGTCAGATCTGGCGCCACTCTCTTCTTCCGCGTCTTGATCCTTACCCTTGCCCATTCGCGACCTTGCGAGTTTGCGAGAAGTTCGATTTGCAGAACGCGCTCTGCGACAGCTGAAGTTGACGTTGCATATTGAGTTATGAAATGGACGAAGGTTTGTCGGCAGAAGTGCAACGTCTGGTTATGCGTGGTTCTCGATTCGGGCGTGAGCTTTACTTTTTCCCCCTCGCCTAACCGTGTGCGCAACCAAGCAGAAAAAGCGGAGATCTGTGACGGCGCAAGTCCTTCTCCACTCAGAAGTCGCGTGTCCAAATCGATCCCGCGCTCGTCAGCCCAGGAGTACAAGGTTGCGATCCCGTATAGCGATCCTGACCTTGTCTTCTGCGAGTCGCTCTTTTGGGCGAGATGCGTTTCATAGATGGACGAAGCGATAGGCACTCGACCGGATTCCCGATGCGTCAGAACGTATCGGCTGGCTGCGTGCGGCTGTGCTTGGCGCCAATGACGGCATTGTATCCACCGCAAGTTTAATTGTCGGCGTGGCTGCGGCTCACGCCACTCACCAAAATATTTTAGTGACCGGAGTGGCCGGAC
>Ga0164241_10006813_pt1 | contig 10355 bp, 9 predicted proteins | sample OricomyardsoilBY_FD_108780 | JGI IMG/M metagenome (GOLD analysis project Ga0164241, IMG submission 108780) | Backyard soil microbial communities from Emeryville, California, USA - Original compost - Back yard soil (BY) | ecosystem: Environmental > Terrestrial > Soil > Unclassified | place: USA... | reverse complement strand
TCGGCCGACAAAGGTGGCGACGTCCACCGAGCCGGCGGAGAAAGCAGCCGGCACCGCAATCGAAAATAATCCGAGCAGTAAAAAGCTCCGCGTCACAGAGAAAACCTTGGCCGAAAGGGAGGGGTGCGGCACCCGCCCGGGGAATTTAGGGGATCCATTGGTATGCAAACTGCTGTCCATAAGTCGCGGGATATTTTGTCACCTCAACTCCGGGCATTTTTCAATCCGAACCAAGGCACCATGAAGCTACGCACGATCCAACCCAAGCTCAAGTCTCCGAAATTGCCGGTCAAAAAAGAACCCGCCGCCGATGTGCTCGAAAGCGTGATCACGAATGGCACCAAGGAAGCCGACGAGAAGGAGAAAAAGCAGAAGAAAAAGATGCACAAGGATTTGGTTGGATCGATCAAATCTGGGGCGAATAGTTTTCCGATGGTTTCCTTGATCGCCGAACGCGTGCGAGAGCTTCCCAAGGAGATCGTTCACCGCGTGGAAAGCGCCGAAAGCCGGAAGGCGATCATCAGTTCAAATTACCCGTATCCAAAAATGATGAAGGGTGCGGAATACGACGAAGAGATCGAGTTGCTGCAGATCGAGCTCGTCAAAATGCAGGCCTGGGTCAAGGCCGCCGGCCATCGGGTCGTGATGATTTTTGAAGGCCGGGACGCGGCGGGCAAAGGCGGTTCCATTCAACGCTTCACGGAAAATCTCAATCCGCGCGGAGCTCGCGTGGTCGCGCTGACAAAGCCATCGGAATCCGAATACGGCCAATGGTATTTCCAGCGTTACGTCGAGCAATTGCCGACCCGGGGCGAGATCGTTTTCTTCGATCGCTCGTGGTATAACCGCGCCGGCGTGGAACACGTCATGGGCTTCTGCAAACCCAGTGATTATCTGGAGTTCATGCGACAGGCCCCGGAGTTCGAGCGAATGCTCGTGCGCAGCGGCATTCAGCTGTTTAAATTCTGGTTTTCGGTGAGTGGCGTGGAGCAACTCCGCCGCTTCATGGGCCGCGCCAAGGATCCGCTGAAACAATGGAAGCTCAGCCCGATGGACGTCGAATCGCTCAGCCGGTGGGATCAATACACCAAAGCGAAGGAAGCGATGTTATTTTACACCGACACGGCCGATGCGCCTTGGACGATCGTGCGATCGGACGACAAAAAACGCGCCCGGCTGCACAGCATGCGTTACGTGCTCGATTCGATTCCCTATGAGGGGAAAAATACGGCCATCGTCAAACCGGCGGATCCGTTGGTCGTCGGCTCGGCGAAGACGATTTACGAAATGGGCGAAAACGCCGCCGCGACGAAAGCGGCGTAGCGCGGACTTTTCGCTAAAAAGGATTTTTTAAATGGCGGATCAGGCAGACCTCCACCGCCCGGCGGGCCGAAGCCTTGTCCCGAATCGTCGGATCCATTTCGACGGCCTGCCAGAGCGCAGTCCGATCCCGATCCAAAGCCGCGCGAACGATCGCGTGGCTCACGTCCGCGGCCCGGCGGGTGATCGGTAGAACCGCTTCGGGCAATGGCAGGTTCACCGGGTGAATCCCGCTCGCATCGGCGTGGGCCGGGGTTTCCACCACCACTTCCGGAGGCAGTTGCGGGAGCTGACCTTGGTTGATCAGGTTAAGCGCCACGAACTCCGCCGGCTGATTGAAGGCCATGGCTCCAATCAAATCCGCGATTCGTTCCCACGAGGGATGCTGAACGAGTTCCCGCCAATGAATCCGGCCCTCCGCAGCACCTTGCAGCATTCGCTGCCTTTCGCCGCGTTCGATCGGAGTGCCGTGCGCCGGCGTCTCGGCCGCATGTTCGTCGAGTTCCGCTTCGAGGAAGTCGCGCGTGTGATGATCGTTCGGCAAAAGCAGGACGCCCCATTTTTTCAAGAACGCCTCGGCCCGGGGACTTCCCATGGATTGGCCCGCGGCGATGCGGGAACGAATTTCCGGATAAACGTCTTCCCCGGTTTGCCGGTCCTGAACCGACAGCAGCCAGGTGAAATGGTTCACGCCAGCCCATTGAATTTTCCACCGACGATGCGCGCTCGGCCAGGGAAATGACTCGGCTTCTCCGCCAAAGAGCTGCCAAAGATCCGAATAAATTCCCGACGAGGCCGAACAAAACCCCACCGCTTTCACTCCCAGTTCGTGCGCCGCCTGAATCAACCGCGGCAGGGGATTCGCCGTGCAGCACAAAACCGCCTGCGGACAAAGTTCCCGCATGTCCGCAGCGACCGATTCCAGCAACTCAATCTGCCGAAGCGAATAACTGATCCCCGCGATGCCCCCGAACTCACCCTTGTATCCTCCCGGGGAAAATTGCTCGATGATCTCGCAGTCGATCTGAAAATTCCGGGCCAGCTGCGGGGCCGCACTATACACCACAAAAGCGGCTCCGGCGAGGCTCTCGCGGCGGTCGGTCGAGGCTTTCAATTGCACCGCCACTCCCGACTCTTCCGCCATTCGCCGGCCGATTTGCTCCATGCAGCTGACGGCGGCTCCATCCACGTCATGCAGATAAATCTCCAAGCCGCTCAAGCGATTTTCGCAGATGCATTGATGCAAAATACTCGGGCCAAAGACGTAGCTGCCGGCACCAATCACGCAAACTTTTATCGGGGACATGGAGAGGAAATCGAGGGATTGCGGAGAGGCAATAGCAATTGGCGATTAGATAGCAAATTAATTTGCGCAGTCCGGATGGTTTTCTCAAAGAGGCGAGCCCTCATTTCATGGGTTGGCGTAAAATCGTTCGCCACTTCCTTGGATCCGCGCGCCGAATGTCACTCAGGTAAATCTCATGGTGCTTTCCGGTCAAACCGGAACGAGCCTCGATATACGCATGCAGGCGCTGGATGGTCGGTCCTTCTTCGGAAAAGGGGCCGACATGCAAGACCTGAGCACAGCGCCCTTCGGTAAACTCCTCCAATCGCAGTTTGGCAATCGCCGGGAGATTTTTCTTCCGGGCGGCTTGGGTTATGGCTTCGTGGATGACGGCATCGGTCGCGAAAGCTGGCTGCAAAATCATCATTGTCCAATTCCATTGCGCCTTGTCGCCCGCCACGAAGGCCGATAGATCCTCCGCCCACCAAAGTCCTTCGAGCGGCATGACGGCGTAGTCGATTGCCAAAGCCCCCTTCTTCACCGCAAATTTTGCGGTGTAGGACACCGTAAACAATGCCTCCACCGCCTGAGCATACTCAGGGGAAGTATTCGGATCACCTTTGCCATCAATCATCAGGTATCTGAACGGCGGCAAGTCCACCGCCACGATCTCGGACGCCGAGGCGCGGTAAAACGATTTCAGCTCCTGCTTAAGGTCGGTTTTTTCCATGGACGGGCGGAATGATGATGAATGCCCCGTTCCTAATCGAATGAGGCGGCAGAAAGATCGCGCGAGGGCGACACGGTAGCGAAAAAGGGAGAGGACGGAAACAACCGAAACCGATCGCGAAATAAAAGACGGTGGGTCTCCATTGTGTTCATGGTAGGGGCCGCTTATAGCTCAAACTCAGCGCATGGTTAGGTGCATTCATTAAAGGCGTGGATGGTGCCGCAATCAAAACAAAGGGCGAAGCAGAACCAAACATCGGATGAGTATTCGTGCCAAATATCACCAAAAGGTTTCTTCGATGCGGGAAAATGGGCAAACCGCCAAGCGTTACAAAACCGCGGTTCTGCGGTGCCGGTGTTGGAACATCGACCCGCGCCGGAATCATATTTCAACATCCCGGCCACCCGGAAGCACTCTACATTCCAGAGTCGATCCATTCGCCATCTATCTAGAGTCGAACGCTCGCTAATGTCAGATCCGAGAATCCGTCTTTCCGCGTAACTGAGGGCTTTCAGCGACGCCCGTCGTTCAGGCAAAGAATCCAATTGAAAATAGGGGGGATCATCGGGGCGAAATTCTGAAAGCCGGGTGATCTTGATCTCAAAATCGCCCAAGACTTGATAACTGATGTGACCACCGCCATTCGAATAGGCAAGGGGATACACAAGGGGAACGTATCGAACGGCATCAAATACAAAAGGCGAGTATGGGTCGTGGGTATCCAATGTCAGAAAGTGATGGATAGGAACTGGAGGCTTGATGCCGGAATAATGAATGGGTGGCTTACCACCAAATCGGTGCTCGCCCAAGCGGCTAAACGTAACGCGGCATGCTCTCGAACGCGTGAGGCGCTCGATCGATGTAAGGAGCGTGCTCATGCACCTAAACGGTGAATATACGATCGATCGTTTTCGGCATCGTGTATTAATTTACCTACTAATATTCATCAGTTTCCGTCAATCAATCCCTTGGTCTTTTTCTAGAAACACGACCGAACGTTCCGCCGCACCCTCAATATTCCCGCGCCAACAGGTAGTCCGCGATTTGCCGCAGCCGATGGCCGGATTTACCAAACGGTTGGAGCGCCGTGATCGCTTCTTTCGTTAACTGCCGGGCGATCCGCCGCGAGGCCTCCAGACCCAGCAGGGACGGATAGGTGGACTTCTCCGCCTTGAGATCCTTGCCCGCGCTCTTCCCGAGTTTTTCGCTCGTTTGCGTGATGTCCAAAATGTCGTCGATCACCTGAAACGCGAGGCCCAGCTTTTGGCCAAATTCTGAAACCGCCGCCAATTGACGCGGCGTGGCATTGGCCGACATGGCTCCCAGCCGAAGCGAGACTCGCAGCATGGCGGCGGTCTTCCCTTCGTGGATGAAACGCAATTGGGAACGCGTGATTTTTTTACCCTCTGCCTCGAGATCCGCCACCTGACCCGCAATCAACGCCCGGCTCCCCGCCGCCTCGGCCAGATCGCGCACGTAATCGACCACTCCATAACGCTTCGTCGGTGGAATCTGCGCGGCCATTTCAAACGCGACCGTCACCAGCGCGTCCCCGGCCAGCACGGCAATCCCTTCGCCAAATACTTTGTGGCAGGTCGGACGGCCGCGGCGCAGATCGTCGTCGTCCATGCACGGCAGATCATCGTGAATCAATGAATACGTGTGCACGCATTCCACCGCTCCCGCTGCCGGCAACGCGGGCTCCCATTTTCCCCCGCAGGCTTCCGCCGCCGCGAGCACCAGCACAGGCCGCATCCGTTTACCGCCCGCAAAGAGGCTGTAGCGCATGGCGCGATGCAGAGTCGCGGGCTTGACCGTCGCGGCGGGCAACAGGCGGTCGAGCGCCTGATCCACTTTTTGGGAGGCGAGGGTGAGATAAGTCGTTAAGTCGGCGGCTTTCACAAAAATCGGATACCGTTATGCCGCGTTTCTCTGGTCAGGGGAAGCGAGTTTGTGCATCATCCGCTCCCGCATGGAAAAACCAATTCGACTCGGCATTCTCGGTTCCGGCAAAGGTTCGAATTTTGCGGCCATTTTGCGCGAGGTGCAGGCGGGAAAATTGGCCGTCGAAATCGCCGCCGTTGCCTCGGACATGCCGGGCGCAGGCATCCTGAAGCTGGCCGAGAAAGCCGGATTGCCGCACGCCGTTTTCCCCGAGCCGCAGTTCCGCACCAAACTCACCCCGGAAGTCGAAACCGCGCTGGCGGATTATTTGAAAGCGGCGGGAGTGGATTGGTTGATTCTCGCGGGTTACATGCGGGTTTTGAAGGCGCCGTTGCTGGACGCCTTTCCGGGACGGATCATTAACATTCACCCTTCCCTGCTGCCGAAATTTCGCGGACTGGCCGCTTGGAAACAAGCGCTGGAAGCCGGTGAAACTGAGGCGGGCTGCACCGTGCATTTTGTGGATTCGGGAGTGGATACCGGAAAAATCATCGCCCAAGCCAAGGTCCCGATTTTGCCGGGCGACACGGCGGAAACCGTCCACGCTCGCATTCAGATTGAGGAGCACCGGCTGTATCCGGAAGTCATCGCGCGGATCGCGAACGGGAAGTTGAACTAAATCACCACAGAGAGCACAGAGGACACTGAGACGCATGAAAAGAGGTAAATTTTTTAAGGCTTTGCCAATGCCTCCCCCTCTGTGCTCTCTGTGTCCTCTGTGGTAAATTCCCATGGCTGGCTTCCGCTTTTTTGACCTCAATCCCGAGCAACTCCGCGCCGCCACGCATCCGGGTGGGCCGATGCTCATTCTCGCCGGCGCGGGCACGGGAAAAACGCGCGTCATCACCGCGCGCGTCACCTGGTTGATCGCCAATGGCGTGGGCGCGGACAAGATTCTCGCCGTCACTTTTACCAACAAAGCCGCCCGGGAATTGAAGGAACGAATTGGCGGCATGGTCGAAGCCGAAAAGGCCAAGCTAGTCACGGCTTCGACGTTCCATTCGCTTTGTTTGAAAATTCTGCGGCGCGACATCGAACGATTAGGCTACAAACCGAATTTTACCATCTACGACGAAGGCGATCAGACGGGATTGATCAAAAAAATCATCAACCGCACTGCCGCGAAGGATGAATCACTCGACCCCGGCGCGGCGAAGGCGGGCATCAGCAAAGCGAAGAACATGGGCTGGACGCCGCCGGAGGATGATAAAACCCTGCTCGGCGCGGTGTATGCCCGGTATCAACGCGAACTCAAGCAGTTCAACGCGATCGATTTTGACGACATGCTGACCTTAAGCGTGCGCTTGATGGCGGATTTTCCGGCGGTGCGCGACTATTGGCGGGAAAAATACGATCACCTGCTCGTGGACGAGTTTCAGGACACGAACAAACTCCAGCTTGATCTGGTCACGTTGCTCTGCCGCGAAAAGCGCCCGAACATTTGCGTGGTGGGCGACGATGACCAAAGCATCTACGGCTGGCGTGGCGCGGAAATTTCGAACATTCTCGAATTTGAGCGCCACTTTCCGGGACCGGAAGTTTTCAAGCTGGAGCAAAATTATCGGAGCACCAATGCCATCCTCGATGCGGCGAACCGATTGATCAAAAACAACGCCCGCCGCCGCGGCAAGAAGCTCTGGAGCGATTCGCCGGGGGGCGCGAACGTCACGGTGATTTCCGCGAACGATGACCTCACGGAAGCCGAATTTGTCGCCAACGAAATCAATGCTCACAAGCACTCCGACCGACTGGAATGGGAGCACTTCGCGGTCTTGTATCGCATGAACGCGCAGTCGCGGCTCATCGAGAGCGAGCTTCGTCGGATGAAAATTCCCTATCGACTCGTCGGTGGCCGCAGCTTCTTCGACCGGCGCGAGGTGAAGGACGTCATCTCGTATCTGAACTTTCTGGTGAATCCGAAGGACGATGCGGCGATGCTTCGCATTTTGACCTCGCCGCCGCGCGGAATCGGCGGTGTGACGATCGAAAACGCGATCGAATTCAGCGCGAAAGCCGACGCCAACCTGATCGATGCGATGACCTCGTCCGCGTTCAGCGAAACGCTATCCAGCCGGGCACGGAATGCCATTCAAACCTTTGCGGACGAAATGCAGACCGCCCGGATTCGATTGATGACGCCCGGCGCGAATGCCTCGGAATTGGTGGGATCGATCCTCGCGGACTGCGGTTATCTGGAGGATTTGAAACGGAGCTGTAAAACGCCCGAGGAAGCACTCAGCCGCGAGACCAATGTGCGCGAGTTATTGGATGCGCTGGCGGATTATCAAACCAAACACAAAAACTGGCAGGGTTTCCTCGATGACATTCAGCTCGATCGCGAGCGCGAAAAGGACAAGGAGGATGGCCGCGGTGTCACCCTCATCACGCTACATGCCGCGAAGGGTCTGGAGTATCCGCACGTGTATCTCGTCGGCGCGGAGGATGGTTTGTTGCCGCACGAACGCTCGAAGCTCGAAGGCACGGTGGACGAAGAGCGGCGGTTATTTTATGTCGGCATCACGCGGGCGCGCCAGACGCTGACGATCTCACATTGTTTGTATCGCACGAAGTTCGGCAGCAAAACCACTTGCAAGATGAGCGGCTTCCTCCAGGAAATTCAGGGCGACAACGTGGACTTCGTCAGCCACGCCGAAATCATGGCGCGGCCAGTGGAGGAAGAAGAAGCCCTGGATTTGTTCGCGCGGGCCCGGGCGATGCTGAACGAGCCTTAGGATTGCTTATCCCAGCAACTTTTCAATCACCGCCGCCGTATCCGAAAGATCGGTGAACAGCAGGTCCGGATGGTGCGCCGCGAGTTCTTCCACCGGATGATACCCCGTGGCAATGGCCACCGTCTTCGCGCCAAAGGCGCGGCCGCATTCGATGTCCAGCGGCGTGTCGCCAAGCACGTAAATGCGCTCGGGGGGAAATTCTTCGCCATGCCGTTCCTTCGCGCGAGCGCGGGCAAAGGGGACGAGTTCATTCCGGATGTGATGATCATCCGAGAACGCGCCGAATTTGAAATAATGCCAGACGCCGTAGTGCGTGAGCTTGAGTTCGGCGCCGCGCTCAACGTTGCCGGTGAGCAGCGCCAGCACGCAATCTTCGCGCAGAATCAACGCATCCAGCAGTTCGACGATCCCCGGGCACAAGGTGCCTTGATGCTGGGGCAGTTTTTCCCGAAGCGCTTCGAGATAGCTATCCAGCAAGCCACTGAGATTTTCCGGCGTCTCCGGCAGACCGTGCTTGGCCAGCAGAGCGCGGGCGATCGAGCCGTCCGTCCGTCCACTGAGGGAAATGTCAGCGAGATCTTCGTCGAATCCGAAGCGTTTTTTAACGGCCGCACACAACGCCTTTTCCCCGGCCCCCCCGCTGCGAAGCAGGGTGCCATCGATATCAAACAATAAAAGACGCCGAGCTGTCGCCACGTGAATTATTCGTCGGCGGGATCTTGGGGAAGCGGGATTCGATTCGCCAAACCGGGCTCGGAAGCATTTTCTTCCTCATTATAGGCCGGACCTTCGGCGGTAAATTTCCGCTTGCGCTTGGCGGCGGGCAGCGGGCTGATGGTCATCGAGATCGCCTTACCGACGAGCTTGGGTTCCATGTCCACGTGACCCATATCGACCAGATCGTTCTTGACGCGGACCATGAGTTTCATGCCCAGATCCTGGTGCGCCATTTCGCGACCGCGGAACTGGAGATGCACTTTTACCTTGAAGCCCTTGTCGAGAAATTCCTCGGCGTGGCGCAGCTTCGTCTCGTAATCATGCTGGTCAATGTTCACGCGGAATTTGACTTCCTTGATCTTGCCCGCGGAGCTGTGCTTTTTGTCCTTCTCCTGCTTGGAAATGTCGTAACGGAACTTGCCGTAATCGACGATGCGACAAACGGGTGGCACGGCGCTCGGGGAAACTTCGACGAGGTCGAGTCCCATACTGCGGGCCCGGCGAACGGCATCGCCGATGGCCATGACGCCAAGTTGCTGGTTATTGGTTCCGTCGATTACGCGCACTTCACGGGCGCGGATGCGTTCATTGACGCGGATATCTCTGAGGTTAATGGTGCCTCCTGGGTTGGGTTGGCCGCACGCGGTGCGGGATTGCGATAAAGCAGCTCATCGTTGAGCAAAAAAGAACGGGAGCACTGTCCAGAAAGTCAACAAGCTCACGCGAAAATTGGCCGGGAAATCACGACGGGAAGGGAGAACCGGGTCGTCGCCGAAACCAAAGAGGCGCTGACTCCCGCGAAAGCGGGAGTGGGGAGCGAATGGTTCGGATGAAATTCCACTGCCGGAGCATCTAAGCGACTTTGCGAGGGGTGGCAAGGGAAAATTCGTGGAAGATTTGAGCAGCGCCCAAATAAGGAATCTGGTTACTTCACCTTTCATGAACCTCCGCCACTCGTTTTGGGGAATTCTGTTCCTCCCCTCCTTCGCACTTGCCACCGATGAGTTGCCGGATGCAGCGAAAGTGATCGCCGAAATCCGCCAGGCCTCCGCCCAGCCCACGCCCGAGCCCACCAGCGGCTGGGCCAAAGACCGGGCGGACTTTGTCGCCAAATCGGCGGCGCTGCCGCCCGAGGGGGCCGGAGCCGGATGGGTTGACCTCGTCGGGCAGTGGGAACAACTGCCCCGACCGACCCGCTACTCCCCGGCTGCAATGGAGGAGCAGACTTTTGACCCCCTCATTGAAATTATTCCACCACCCGCCGCCTGGGATGCAATTCAGTCAGCGACCGGTAAGGAGCCCTTCAAGGACCCATTGACAGATTCCTTGATGGCGCTCTTCGCCGCCACACTCGTCAACAACGAGGCCGCGAAGTGGCAGGCATTTACGGCCATTCAGGAAAAACTCACCAACCCAAAGTCCGATTCCGCGTTGATCGGGAGGGTTCGGAAAATGATGGGAGCGGAGGCGAACGAATGGCTGGCACGTTCCACGGCCCAGTTGTCCGAATCGCTGGTGAAGATGTCGGATGATCCCAAGCACATCCTGGAAGCGCTCAATTCGCAATTGACCTCGCAGAGCAAAGAGGAGGAGGGCTCGTTGGAGGTGCCCGACCTCGTCACCCTCG
>Ga0164241_10006812_pt1 | contig 10357 bp, 9 predicted proteins | sample OricomyardsoilBY_FD_108780 | JGI IMG/M metagenome (GOLD analysis project Ga0164241, IMG submission 108780) | Backyard soil microbial communities from Emeryville, California, USA - Original compost - Back yard soil (BY) | ecosystem: Environmental > Terrestrial > Soil > Unclassified | place: USA... | reverse complement strand
TCTTCGGGTCGACGGCGCCGGTGATCTCGAGGATGCGGTCGGCCAGGGTCGACTTGCCGTGGTCGATGTGGGCGATGATCGAGAAGTTGCGGATTCGGTCCATCGGGGTGCCGGAGTATGGCGGTTGGCGCGCGGGGCCTGTCGCGGGGTGAGGGGGCCTGCGGGCGGGCGCGAGGCGTCCGTTCTCGGCCCCCCTCACCCCGCGCCACCCACGCGAGACGCGCTATTCGCGGCACTCCGATGGATCCAACCTGCTCCTCAGCTTTGAAGAGACGCGCGGCGGAGATCACCCCACCCCCACACCACCCGCAGAAGCCGTCGCGGCTAGCGGCGGCACCCGGACGGATCCAGGGGGGTCCTTAGCTTGTAGACGATCGTCGGTGGCTCTCGCAGGACCACTGTTGCGCCTGGAGCTTTTGTCCAGCGGGCCGTGGCCGGGTATGTGGGCTTGCCGGGTTCGATGCGGTCTCGGCTGGTTACCGCGTAGTCGTAGTTGCCGGCGTTGAGGAGGCGGCGCCACTGGCGGCAGGTCGTCGGGGCGGTGAAGCCGCCGTGGGGTTGTTCGATTCCCAGGTAGTCGACCTGGTTGCTGAGGTCGCGGCCGAAGAGGGGGTATTGACGGGTACTGGTCGTCGCGATGCGCGCGTCGCTGATCTCCTGGGCCCACTTGAAGGCGGCGTTGAGGCCCGGGGTCGTGAAGGACGGGTCGGAGTAGCGCTGAGCCAGGTAGTGGCGCTGGACGTGGTTGCCGGCGGCAATCGCGAGCACTCCCAGCGCAGCGAGTACCCCGGCTGCCTGCCACCGACCAAGCCGCGGAATGCGTTCGTCATTTGTGGCGCTATGCCCAACAAATGACGAACGCATCGAGAGACGGGCCAGGCGTCGCCGCAGTGACGGCGCCGCGGGCAGGAGCGCGAAGCCGAGGACCAGGGCAGGAGCGAGGTAGCGGAGGCCTGACTCGAAGCCACGAGGGATCCCCTCGGGACCAGAGGCGGAGGTGGGAGCGATGAGCCAGGCGAGAGCGGCGGCGAGCCCCGCAGTAGCGACCACCCTGAGCACGGGCTCGGAGCGACGACCGAGAGAGAGCAGCAGTCCGGCCAGCGCGACGGCGAGAAGCAGCGGCCAGAGCGCCGAAAGTCCATCGTGCAGTCCTGGAAACAGCCAGTCCGACCAGACCGATCCATCGCCCAGGTAGCCGAGCACGCTGTGGCCTTCCCGCCCGCCCAGCGCCTGCTCGGGCGCCGGAAGCGAGATCGGCCCGATGTCCTTGACCCATGGCAGCGGGTTGCCGGTGTGGACGAGGTTGCGCAGGTACCAGTAGCCGCCGCCCGCGAGGGCGGCGAGGCTTGCGATCCCAAACGAGCGCCACCTCTCTCCCTTCGGCGCGATCACAGCCAGGCCGACGACCAACACCGCCGCCGGCAGCAGGAAGTTGAGCTTGGTGCCAGCAGCCATCCCAGTCGAAAGGCCCACCACGGCGAGAGGGCCCAGCGCGAGTGCGGCTCCTACCTGCCGAGTGGAGCTGCGCTCGCGCTGGGCTACGGCAATCGCAACAGCAACAAGTAGGAAGAAGATGCCGACGATGTCGTTGCGCGCCTCACCAGCTTGATCCGAAAGCGCAGGCAGGCTCAGCGCAATTGCTCCCAGCGCTAGGGAAAACGGGGCGACGCGATACGGCCTGCCAATGCACCACACAGCCACCAAGCAACCCATGAACCAGCCGAAGTTCAACATCGGCGAAAGCAGATCCCGGCCGAACGCCAGCATCCCCACCCCGTGGAACACCTCAGAGTTCGCCGGATAGAACCAGGCCAGAAATTGCGGGGCGATGAAATGCAGCGCCCACAGATCGCCGCTCTGAAAGAACCCCGCCGCAAACGGCCCGTGGTACCAAGTCGAGTCGAACCCGGTCATCCCCGTCGACAGCTGCGTCTTCATACCGGTGGCGAAATGGACCATGGCCACAGCCGTGATCGCCAGCCCAACCAGAGCCGCCGTAGAAGGACGGTGGGCGGGTCCCTCCGGCGCAGCGGCGTCCTCTTTTTCGCCCCACCCACCCCCGCGGCCAGCCAAAGGCTCAGCAGGCGAAAAACCCAGCAAGACGGAGGGACCCGCCCACCGTCCTCCCATCAGCGACAGAGCCCCGCGCCCACAACGACTACGCCAGCGAGATATGGAGCCGGATCGAAGAGACCAAAGCTGCCAAGGAGCTCCGCCGTCAAAAGCAAGATGAAGAGCGCCAGCACCGCGGCCGCGAGAAGAGCCGTCGCCCCCTCGAGCTCCGACACGAACCGCCGGCGCAACGCCACGGCCCCGAGCCAGGCAAAGCCGACGAGCAGGCCGATCTCGACCACCCCGAGCAGATAACGCCCAACGCTCAGCATCTAGCGCCGCCGTATGAGCCGGGTTATCTGCTCCAGCTCCGCAATACGAAGGAGCTTGGCTGCGCCGAGATAGGTGAGCCCGCCGAGGCCCAAAGCCACGCCTAGCGAGACGATCTGGCCGAAGAGACCGCGGCCGAGCGCGTTGTCCAGCACGTCCCAGACGCCGAAGCTGACCGCCGCCAAGGCGGCGGCGGCGATCGTGATCCGGATAGCGGTCTCGAGCAGGCGCCCCAGCTCCAGGCCGTTGAGAAGCCGGCGCAGGATCACGCACTGGGCGGCGACGCTGGCGGCGGTCGCGATCGCGGTCGAGGCGACGATGCCGCCGACGCCGAGGTGGTAGAGAGCGAGGGCGCCAAGCGCCGTGACGGCGAGGTTGCCGGCGGCGATCATCGTCGGCAGCCAGGGGCGCTGGAGGCTGAAGAAGGTGCGGGTGAGGAGCAGGAAGAGGCCGTTGGTGGGCAGCGAGAAGGCGAACCAGAAGAGCGCCGTGGCGACCAGGGTCGTCTGCTCGGCGTTGAACTCACCGCGCTGGTAGACGAGGCGGATCATCGGCTCGGAGAGGACGAGGACCGCGGCCGCGGCGGGAACGAGGACGAAGAGGATCTGGCGCATCCCGTTGGCCATCGTCGCGCGCAGGTTCTCGTGCTCTCCGCGGGCGGCGAAGCGCGCCAGGGTCGGGAAGAGCACGGTCGCGATCGCCACCGAGAAGATCCCCTGCGGTAGCTGGTAGATGCGGAAGGCCTTGTCCATCGCCGCCGGCGCCTGGTCGCTGACGAGGCTGCCGAAGAGGCTGTTGATCAGCAGGTTGAAGTTGATCAGGCCGAGGCTGATCGTCACCGGCAGCATCAGCAGCAGCACCCGGCGCACGTCGCGGTTGCGCCAGTCGAAGCTCCACTCGAACTTGAACGGCGTGTTGCGCAGGTCCCAGGCCGGGATCAGCAGTTGCACCAGGGTGCCGGCGAGGATGCCGATCGCGTAGGCGTAGATGCGGTTCTGGCCCTCGAACATCGGCGCCAGGACGACGACGAGCAGGATGATCGTCAGGTTCCAGAACAGCGGCGAGATCGCGAAGGCGCCGAAGCGGTCGTAGCTGTTGAGGACGCCGACGACGACGCCGCTGATCCCGAGCAGGATCAGGATCGGGAAGAGAACCTGCGAGAGGGTGATCGTCAGGTCGAGGATCTCCCCTTCGAAGCCGGGGGCGAAGAGCGGCATGATCACCGGGGCGGCGAGCACGAAGAGCGCGGTGATCGCGCCGAGCACGAGGGTGATCAGCAGCAGCAGCGTCGAGGCGAGCCGGAACGCCTCGCGATAGTTCTTGTTCTCCAGCTGCTCGGTGAAGATCGGCACGAAGGCGGGCTGCAGCGCCGCGTCGGCAAAGAGGGCCCGGACGAGGTTGGGAACCTGGAAGGCGATCGTGAACGCCGACATCGGTCCGTAGATGCCGTAGTAGGAGGCGGCGACGATCTCGCGCACCAGTCCGGCGACCCGGGAAGCGGCGGTGGCAACGGAGAAGAATGCCGTCGAGCGGGCCAGGCGGCCGCGCTTGACTGGCTCTTGCTTCGTTGCGGGGGTCTCCAAGCTTTATCTCACTCGCTATAGTCGGCCGCCGCGAACATGGCAAACATAGCCTCACAGAAGAAGCGGATCCTACGCAGCGAGCGCGAGCGCACGGAGAACCGCCTGCTCACAAGCACGGTGAAGACCTACTTCCGCCGGCTCGAAAGCACGATCGAGGACGGCGACGCGAGCAAGATCGCGGCCGAGCACCGCACCCTCGTCTCCAAGATCGACAAGGCCGTGCAGAAGGGCGCCATGCATAAGAACACCGGCGCCCGCAAGAAGTCCCGCGCCGCGCGAATCGTCGGCGCCTAGCGGCGTCCTCGGTCGCTCGCGTGCAAAGCACGCCACGCTCCCTGCGTCCTTGCTATGCACCGACGCTCGCGCGGCGCAATGCCAGCGTCAGGGCCAGCTCGTCGCCGTAGTCGGCACCGCCGCGGCACCAGACCTCGAGATCGGCGAGGGCGATCGTCGCCGCCTGCAGGCCCTCGACGTTCGTCTTGCCGAGGCGAGCGACGAGCTGCTTCGCCGCGTATGGATGCATGCCGAGGCTCGACTCGACCTGCTTCGGCGGCACGCCCTCTTCGATCTGGGCCGCGGCCGAGCAGGCTTTGCGCAGACGCGAGGCGAGGCCGTAGATCAGCCCGGTGACGTTCTCGCCCTGGGCGACGAGCCGCTCGGCGATCGACGCCGCCTTGCCCGCATCGCGTTCGATCAGCGCGTCGGAAAGCGCCCAGACGGCGGCTTCGGAAGTGTCGGAGACCATCGCGTCGAGGTCGGCAGCGGTCACCTGCCCGCCCTCCCCGGCCCACAACGCCAATCGCGCCAGCTCGTTGCGCAGGCGCACCGGGTTGGCGCCCATCCGATCGACGAGCGTGCGAGCGGCGGCAGGCTCGAGCGCAAAGCCGAGTTGCTTCGCTTCGCCGACGAGCAAGCGCGGCATGTCGCGCGCCTTGGGCGCCTCGAACTCGTGGATCTCGCCCTTCGCGGCCTTGACGGCCGTGGCGAGCTTCGCCGGGCCCTTGGCACGGGCGATCAGCACCACGGTGAGGTCGGGTGGCAGCGCGCCGAGCGCCGCGGCGACCGCCTCGAGCTGCTTGTCACGCCAGCGCTCGACGCCGTCGGCGAGCAGGTAGCGACGCGTCTCGGTCAGCGACATCGCCGGGATCGCCAGCAGCAGCGCCTCGTGGTCGGGACCGCCCCGTCCCTCGCTCGGCTCGAAGACCTGCAGGGCACCGGCCCCGCCGTCGCCTTCGGCGCGCGCCCGCAAGCGCGAACGCGTCGCGTCGATCTTCGCCTGGTCGGTGCCGGCGATCAGGTAGAGGGATGCCAAGCTCTCGGCCATCGGCAGCCGAGTCTAGTGGCGGTACTTGTCTGACTTCCCGCTATCGGCTGATTCCTTGTCGACGCCCTTTTCGGGGACCTCCGGAACCTGCTTGGACTTGGGTTCCACCGGCGCCGGAACGGTCGTCTTCGACGGCGGCGCGATCTGGTCTTCCTCAGCCTTGTCGGATGAGTCGTCGTTCGACTTCGAGGACGGCGTGTAGTGGCTGCCGCTCTTGCCGCCCTTCTCGCTCGTGGTCTTCGACGAGACCGACTTACTCGTCTTCGACTTCGACTTGGACTTGGACTTCGAGCTAGAGGTCGTCTTGGACTGCGATTCGGAGCTCGACTTCGGCACGCTCACCGTGGTTGAGTCGGGCGCAGGGGTCGGTGACGGCGACACCGGAGCAGGCGTGGCCGGCTGGCCTGCGGGCCCTGGAGCTGGATCCGGTGAGGGCGGCGGTGGCGCAACTGCCGGACTTGGCTGTGGGGCGGGCGAGGCCGCCAGGGAACGTGAGCCCCCGAGACCGGCATCGACCGGTGAGTACTCCCTGCGGGGGGCCTGGTGGGCAGTTGGGGACCTGCGCCCACCGCGCAAGCGCTCGGGCGAGTCGACGCCGCCGCTCTGCACAAGGGCGATCGCCTCGTCGACGCTGCCAACCTTGGATGAATCGCCGGGGATCGGACTGATGAACACGCCGGGGAAGCCGAGCTGGGCGATGAAGACGATCAACCCCAGGCCGACCACCGTGGCCAAGCCGAACAGGGCGATCGAGGCGCTGCGCAACCTGACCAGCATCCCGTCGCCCATCAGGCTCATGCCTTTGATCGCGTGCAGCCGCTGTCGAGCCCAGGAGAGCACCATTTAGGACATCGGCCCCTGACCGCCCCAAGCACAAGCGGGAACCGGCGAAACCCCAGTATTGCCTCGATGATTCGTCTAGTCCTCATCCACCCGCCTCGACCGCGACCGAGCGCCTGCCGACGGCGAGGACGATTGTGCCGTCGCGATCGGTGCGCAGAGTGTCGACGTCGTGCGCGGCGAGAGCCGCAAGCGTGGCGGGCGTCGGGTGGCCGTAGGAGTTGCCCTCGCCGACCGAGATCACCGCCAGCCGCGGATGGATACGGCCGAGCAGGTCGTCGAGGCCGTCGTCATCGCTGCCGTGGTGGGCGACCTTGAGCACGTCGACCGGGCCGGGGTCGATCGGGACGGCCTCCGCCTCGGCATCGGCGCTGAGCAAGATCGAGAAGTCGTGCCAGCGGGCGAGCAGGACCAGCGCCTGGCTGTTGGGGTCGGCGCCGGCAAGCGGTACGGCGAGCAGCTCGGGTGGCGGCCAGAGGACCTCGATCCGCAGTCCTCCTGAGCTGAGCGTGTCGCCCCGCGCGATCGGCAACGGGGTGACCCCGGCACCCTCGGCCTCGCTGCGCAGCCGCCGGCCGAGCCGGGCGTAGGCGAGCCGATCGACCGGGAAGCGGCCGAGCAGGTCCTCCACCCCACCGGCATGATCGGCCTCTTCGTGGGTGACTATCGCCGCCCCGAGCTGCCCGACCCCGGCCCCCTGCAGCTTCTCGACGAGATCGTCGCCCGGCGGTCCGCCGTCGACGAGAACCGCCGGCGCCCGGGCTGGCTGGAGCAGAATCGCGTCGCCCTGGCCGACGTCGAGGATCGAGACGCGCAAGCCGGCGACCGGTGGCGACTCCCGCGTCCCGACCCCCGGTACCAAGCGGACCAGCACGAGGGCCCCAACCACGGCGATCGCCGCCGCCCAGACGCGGCGGTGCAACGCGTTTGGGCTCCATTTCCTCCCAAACGCGTTACACCCGGAATGGGGCCGCTCCGCTGCACGCCTGACGACCGCGATCCGGTGACGGCGCATGAGCCAGGGGATCGCGATCGTCAGAGCGACGAGGACCAGATAGGAGACGAGCAGTCCGACGCCGCCCAGCCGCACGTCCAGGTAGGCCCAGCCCGGGCGGCCGCACCAGGCGGCGACCTGGGCGATGTAGGCGAGCAGCGGAGCGTTGACCGTGTTGAAGATCGCGACCGGGAAGCCGGGGACCTGGCCACCCAGCGCGGCAAGCATCCCCAACCACATCGCCGGCGCCACGGCGGGCAGGGCCAGCAGATTGGCGACGAGCGTCGTCGTCGAGACACCTTCGAAATGGAAGGCGATCAGCGGCGCCGTGGCCAGGGTCGCGGCGATCGTCATCGCGGCGCCCTCGGCGAGCGCGCCGCGCCAGCCGCGCGATCCGATCCGCGCCGCGATCGCCGCGCGCAGCGGTGAAGTGAGGGCGAGGATGCCGACCACGGCGGCGAAGCTGAGCTGCCAGCCGATGTCGGCAGCGATCCGCGGATCGATCGCCAGGGTGACGATCGCCGCCACCGCCAACCCGTAGAGACGGGAGCTGCGTCGCCCGGCGAGAGTCGCCAGCAGGCTGAGCCCGCCCATCACGCCGGCGCGCAGGATCGATGGCCCGGCGCCGGCGAGCGGCACATAGACGACGATCGCGGCAAGGACCCAGAGCAGACGGATGCGCAGCGACATGCCCAGCGCCGCCAGCAACGGCATCGCCAGCAGGCCGAGCAGCGCGACGTTCTGACCGGAGACGGCGAGAAGGTGGCTGAGCCCGGAGCGACGGAAGTCCTCGACGGTGGATTTGTCGATGCCGTCGTCCTCGCCGAGCACGAAACCGCGAGCCAGCTCCGCCTCACGAGCCGGCATGCCGCGCCCCAGGGCGTCATCGGCGCGCTCGCGGATCGCCTCGTGGTGAACGAGGGCAAGGGCGACCACACCGACAACGCCGAGCACGACAAGCCCGGCGGGGCGCCCGGCCCGCATCGAGCGCCTAAGGCTGGAGACGGGCCCGCAGCGACTCCATCGTCGCCGGCCCGATCCCGCTCACCTGGTTGAGCTGGTCGATCGAGGCGAGCCCACCCTGCTGGTCGCGGTATTCGAGGATCTTCTGCGCCGTCACCGGCCCGATCCCGTCGATCTCTTCGAGCTGCTCGGCCGTCGCCGTGCCGACGCTGATCGGCCCGTCTTCGCCTGCCGCGCCCGTCGCGCCCAGCGGCACGCCGCCGGGGCCCCGCTTCGGCACCACGACCTGCTGACCGTCGGCAAGGCGAGCGGCGAGGTTGATCGCTTCCAGCAGCGCCCCAGCGCCGGCGCCACCGGCCCGCCGCACCGCGTCGGTGACCCGCGACCCGGTCGGCAGGCGGTAGACGCCGGGGCGGGCGACGGCGCCCGTGACGTGCACGACGACATCGGATCCGCTGTCGTCGACGCTGAACTGCTTGCCGCCGACAGGCGAGAACGAACTATCTGCCGGGGCACTGCTCCCCTCAGCGCGAATCGCCCGCGCGCCGACGAGCAGCAGGGCGATGGCGACGGCGCCGTAGACAGCCAGTTGAGAGCGGGAAAGCTCGGGCATCGGCCCGAACCGTCCCTGACACCGGCGCGCGTGTGGCGCGCACACTCACGTGGATTAGCTACAAATCTTCGTCGTCGTAGCCAGCGACCTCAGCCAATTGGTCGCTGTACAACTCTGAGGCGGCAACCGGTGGCGACTGCACCGAGACACAGGCCAGCTCGGCATCGCCGTTGTTGGCGATCGAGTGGTCGGTCGCGGGAGGAACGAGGATCAGATCGCCCTCGGCGACCTCCTGGGTATCGCCCGCCACCGACATCGTGCCGGCGCCGCGCACGACGATGTAGACCTGCTCGGCCTCCTCGTGGGAGCGCAGGGACTGCTCGGCGCCGCTGGGCAGCTCCAGCCAGGTGACGGAGAGATTGCGCGAGCCGAGTTCCCCCGCGTCCATGAGCACGCGGGTGCGCAGCCGGTGCCAATCCTCCACGGGCGCTTCCCCAAGTCGTCTGACTAGCACGCGCGCTTTGTACCAGAAAGTCGGCCCTAGACCGTGAAAACCGGCGATCGGTGGACTAGCGGACGACCAGATTGACCAGCTTGCCCGGCACGACAACCTCCTTGACGACGTCTTTGCCGTCGAGGAAGTTGCTGACCTTCTCGCTCTCGCGGGCGAGGCGCAGGAGCTCCTCGCGTGGAGCGTCGGCGGCGGCCTCGATGCGGTCGCGCAGCTTGCCGTTGACCTGGACGACCAGCGTCACCGTCTCGCTGCTCAGCAATTCGGGGTCGGCCACCGGCCAGGGCTGCTCCCAGACCCGGCCACCGTTGAGCCGCTCCCAGATCTCGGCACCGAGATGGGGTGCGAACGGGAAGACGAGCGAGGCCGCGGTGGCGGCGGCAAAGCGCACCGCCGCCGTGCCCTGCGATGTCGCGTAGAGGCCGTCCTTGAGCCGGTAGGCGTCGTTGATCAGCTCCATCACCGCGGCGATCACGGTGTTGAACTGGAAGCCGCGCTGAAAGTCGCGAGTCGCCTTGTCGATCGCCCAGTGCGCCTTGACCAGCAGGGCGCGGGCGTCACCGTCGAGGCCGGCGGCATCGAGATCCTCGGCCTGCTTTGCCTCGACCTCCTCGCTGAGGCGCCAGAGGCGTGAGAGGAAGCGGTTGACCCCCTCGACGCCCTCATCCGCCCAGTCGGCGTCACGCTCGGGTGGGCCCATGAAGCAGATGTACGTACGCGCGGTGTCGGCGCCGTAGCGCTCGACGTAGTCGGCCGGGCTGACCGTGTTGCCGCGCGACTTCGACATCTTCGCCCCGTCGCGGGTGATCATCCCCTGCGCGAAAAGGTTGGCGAAGGGCTCCTGGACGTCGAGCTCACCGACATCGGCGAGCGCCTTGGCGAAGAAGCGCGCGTACATCAGGTGCAGGATCGCGTGCTCGACACCACCGATGTACTGGTCGACGGGCAGCCAGTGATCGGCGGCGGCTCGATCCCAGGCGGCCTCGGCGTTGCGGGGATCGAGGTAGCGGATGAAATACCAGGAGGAGTCGACGAAGGTGTCCATCGTGTCGGTCTCGCGCCGCGCCGCCCCCCCACAGCGCGGGCACTCGGTGGCGACCCAGTCCTCGGCGGCCGCGAGCGGGCTTTTGCCCTGCGGCGCGTAGTCGTCGACCTCGGGCAGCTCGACCGGCAGCTGCTCGTCGGGCACCGGCACCATCCCGCACTC
>Ga0164241_10006811_pt1 | contig 10358 bp, 8 predicted proteins | sample OricomyardsoilBY_FD_108780 | JGI IMG/M metagenome (GOLD analysis project Ga0164241, IMG submission 108780) | Backyard soil microbial communities from Emeryville, California, USA - Original compost - Back yard soil (BY) | ecosystem: Environmental > Terrestrial > Soil > Unclassified | place: USA... | reverse complement strand
TTCATGGATTTCGTCGAGAAGGCGCTCAAGGCCGCGCACATCAATCCGCGCCAGCTGGGTTTCGAGATTCGCGAAGCGCAGTGCCGGGCGCATCTGGAAGAGGTCACCCGCTTCGTGAAATTCTGCGAACGCATGGGCTGCCAGGTGGCCATCGACGATTTCACCTTCCATTCCGACGTGCTGCCGCTGCTGCGCCAGCGTGCCGTGCGCATGCTGAAGATCGATGCGTCGCTGACCGTCGCGGCGCTGAAGGACAAGGTCGCGCAGGCGCAGGTGGCCGCCATCTCGCATGGCGCGCGCGTGCTGGGCATGCACTGCGTGGCCAAGCGCATCGAATCTCCGGTGGCGCGCCAGTGGCTGTCGGCCATCGGCGTGGATTTCGCGCAGGGCTTCCTGCTGGAAGGCCCGCTGCCGATCACCGAACTCGCCTCGCTGCGGCTTACCGAGCCGGTGCGGCGCGCCTGAAGCGCCTCTACCAGCTGTAGCGCACCTTGTAGCGCACCGTGCGGTTGCTGTTCTTCGGCACCTTCACCGGGAACAGGATGGTGCGCGCGTCTTCCTTCTCGTAGGCCTGGCTGTTCGAAAGAATCTGCCAGTTGCTCCAGCGGAACAGGAATTCGCGCACCTGCACTTCCACATCCTCGTCCTTGTGGTTGCGCACTTCGACTTCGATCTCCTCTTCGATCCAGCGCGCACGCGCATCGCTGACGAAGTTCACCTGCTTGCGCTCGCCCACCACATCGAAGGCCGAACCCAGCTTGATGCGCACCCGCTCGTCGCGCGGCGTGTGATCGATGACGTCCTCGCCGATGAACTCCAGCGAGCTGTCGGCGGCATCCAGCCGCGATACGCGCACGCGGCCCGCCGGCAGGGGCACGCCCAGGCCCGAGGCCTTGTCATTGCGGAATTCCAGGTAGGAATCGACCTTGCGTTCGCCGCCACCGGGGAAATTACGGTCTTCATAGCGGCCGTTGCCGAAATACGGCATGGCATTGCTCAGCACCAGCAGGCGCCTGGCCGGAATCTGCTTCGCCTGATCGAACAGTTCGATCTGCTTGGTGGAATTGTTCGGCAGCGTGGTGCGCCGGCCCAGCGTGTACAGATGAAATTCGTCGAAGGCCTTTTCCGCAAAGCCGCCTTCAGCGGCATCGGCCTTGCGCATTGCCATCGAAACGACGTCCGGGCGCGGCGCCGGCGCGCGGTGAACATCGCCCGCGATCAGCTTCAGCCGCGCCTCCGGAAAAGTAGCGCCCGACTGATTGATGATGCTCACCCATGCCGAAAGATCCACGAAGCCGGTGTTGGCATCCTTGCCGGCGTTGAAGATCAGGTTGTAGTCCGCCCACCAGGTGATGCCGCCGGTCTGGTACGTGACGCGCGCGCGCTGCGTGCCGCCGCGCGGCGAGTTGATGTCCCACAGCAGCGTGGGCCGCGTGATCAATCCACCCGGCAGATCCTGGAAGCGCAGCGCCGAGTAATCGCGCAGCGCGGTGAGGGTGCCGTCGTTGCCGCGCAGTACCAGACCATCCACCGACGACAGCAAGGTGCCACTGGTGGCGCTCGTGCCACCGCCGGCCTGAGCGCGTTCCACGGTCAGCGGCTTGTCGATGTACTTCAGCAGCAGCTTGTCGGTGCTGACCAGATCGAACTGGAAGTTCTGCTCCAGCACGCGCGCGGCGGGGTCGGTCAGCGAGGTAAAGGTGACCGTGGTGGGGTCGATCAGCGCCGCCACATCGGTGAAGCGCAGTTGCGAGCGACCGGCGGTGAGCTGCACCGCGCGCTCCTGCCGCACCATGGCGTAGCCGGGCACACCCATGGCCGAGGGTGTTCCCTGACCCGGCAGCGGCCGGTAGTACTCAGGCGAGACCGCACCCGGCTGCGCCGAGCTGTAGATGGTGACGGCGGTGTCCTCGCCGGACGCGGCCGCATTGGCGGGCGGCTGGGCGGCGAGCGCGGTTCCGGCCCACGCCAGCACCCCCAGGGCCTGATAACGGACGAGAAGTGATCCAGCGCGCTGTTTTGACATGTTCCTGACCTCGAGGCGGAAAAAGTGTGAGGCAGTCCGGGTTAGGCGCGGGTGCCCCATGCACGATACCCCAAATGGACGCGACCTTTATCCAGCAGAACCAGATCATCGAGCGCTACCTGGCGGGCCGTTTGCCGCTGAAGGGCGCGCAGGATTTCGAGCGCTACTGCCGCGAGAATCCCGAGACGCTGACCCAGCTGGGGATGGCCGATCGCATCCACATGGGCCTGCGACTGATGGACGCCTCGGGCCAGCCCGAACCTTGGGCCGAGAAGCCGATTCCGTTCTATCAGAAGCCGGTGGTCATCGCGACCGCCGCGGGACTGGCCGGCACCCTGCTGATCGCGGCGCTGCTGCTGCTGGCCGCGAATCGCGACAAGGACCGGCGCATCGCGGTGCTCAGCGAAGAGGTACGGCAGCAGCCCCTGCTGCCGGCGCGCTCCACGCGCGTCATCGTCGTGCAGCCCTCGCGCCGCGGCCCGCCCGCTCGCAGCCTGGTCACCATCGGCGGTCGCGACACCGAGATGGCCGATTTCAAATATGACCTCTCGTGGTCGAGCTACAGCAATTTCCGCGTCACGGTCGATCGCGTGGATCAGGGGCGCGTGGCCATCCTGAGCAACCTGGCCAAGGATTCGAACGGCCACCTGCGCATCGCGCTGAACAGTTCCGCTCTGGGCCCCGGCGACTACCAGGTGGTGCTGGAAGGCCTGGACTGGCGCGGCGCGCCGGCACCGCAGGCCTGGGCCAGCTTCACGATTTCACACTGACTCAGCCCTGGCGCAACGTGGCCATCGGTGGCTGCAGCAGCGCGCTGCGCGTGGCCAGATAGCCGGCAATGCACACCAGGGCCGCGCCGCCCAGCGCACCCCCCAGCCATAGCAGTGGCTCGGGCCGGAATGGCAGATCGAGCAGGCGCGTGGATACGAAATAACTGCCGGTGGACGCGGCCGCCGCCGCCATGATGCCGGCCAATGCGCCGATGAGCAGGAATTCCAGCAACACGCCACCGATCACGGTGCGGCGCGTGGCGCCCAGGGTGCGCAGCATGGCGCTCTCGTAGCGCCGCTCATCGCGCGTGACCTGCACGGCAGCCAGCAGCACGACCACGCCGGCCAGCAGCGTGAAGATGAACACGCCCTGCACCGCCAATACGGCCTTGTCGATGATGGAACGCACCTGCGAGAGCAGATCGTCCATGTCGAAGATCGACACGCTGGGGAAACGCCGCACCAGCGTTGCGATGGCGGTCGTATTGGTGGGCCGGTAATTCGCGCTGCCCATCCAGGTGCCAGTCGCGCGATCGAGCAGTCCCGGCGCGAACATCAGGAAGAAGTTGGGCTGCATGCTGTCCCAGTGCACTTCACGGAAACTGGAGATGACCACGTCGATGGTTTCGCCGGCGATATCGAATCCCAGCCGGTCGCCCAGCTTCAATTGCATCGAGTCCTGCATGTCCTTGGCGACCGAGATCAGCGGCTGCCCCGCCTCGGCGGACGTGAACCAATGTCCGGAGGTGATGCGATTGTCGGTGCCGATGTCAGCGGCCCACGTCAGGTTCTGTTCACGATTGGCAAAGGCCTCGCCGCGCCGGTCGGCAAAATGCCGTCCGGCCACTGGCTGGCCGTTGATGCTCACCATGCGGCCGCGGATCATGGGCAGCATGCGCGCCACCCTGCCGCCATCGGCCTCGATCATGGCGCGGAAATCCGCGCGATCCTGCGGCGCGATATTCACGAAGAAATAGTTGGGCGCGTCCTGCGGCAAACGTGCGCGCCAGTCATCGATGAGATTGCCGCGCAGGATGGTCAGCAGCAGCAAGGCCGACAAGCCCAGTCCCAGCGCCACGATCTGCACCACGCTCTCGGCCCGCCGCCGCGCGAGATTCGCGGCGCCATAGCGCCAGGCCACACCCAGTCGTCCGCGCAGTCGCGCCACCGCCGCCACCAATGCGAGCGCCATCAGCGTGAGCGCCAGCGTGGCAATGCCCAGCCCGATCACGAATCCCAGCGCCGTTCCCGTATCGCCGGTGACTTTCACCACCAGCAGCGCCACCGCGGCCAGTGCCGGCCCGAAAGCCAGCATCGCGCCCAGCGGCGGCGGGCCGATGTCCCGACGCAGCACGCGCATCGCCGGCACCCGCGCCAGTCGCAGCATCGGCGGCAGCGCGAAGCCGATCAGCAACAGCAATGCGGCGGCGAATCCCAGCAGCAATGGCATCAGCCCCGGAGACGGCAGTTCCGTGGTGATGAGATCGCCCAGCACCGACAGCAGCGCGAGCTGCGCCAGAAAGCCCGCCGCCGATCCTGCCACCGTCGCGACCACCGCAATGCAGATGAGCTGCGTCAGGCACACACAGAGCACCGAGGCGCGCGTGCCACCCAGCGTCTTGAGCAGTGCCGCGAGGTCCAGATGCCGCTGCACATAGCGCCGCGCGGTCATGGCGATGGCGACCGCGCACAACAACACGCCGGCCAGGCTGGCCATGGAGAGAAAACGGGTGGCACGCGCGGTGGCGCGACCCACCTCGGGACTGGCCTCGGCGATATCGCGCAATCGCTCCGCCACCGCCTTGTGGCTTTCCAGCCAGCGAGCGAAGACCTGCACGTCGCCGCGGTTACCGGCAAACAGGGCCGCGTACTGCGCGCGACTGCCGGGCTGGATCAATTGCGTCGCGGCCAGGTCCGCCTCATTCATCAGCAGCGAGGGCGCCAGATCGACGAAACCCGAACCCTGGTCGGGCCGCGAAATCAGCACGCGCGCCACGCGCAGCGGCGCGGCGCCCACGGTGATGACATCGCCCACCTGCGCGCCCAGCGCCGAGAGCAGTCGCGAATCCGGCCACACCTCGCCCGCGGCGGGCACGCCGCTGGCAGGCATCGGTGCACCGAAGGCGCGGTCGGCCACGCGCACCGTGCCGCGCAGCGGATAACCTGCGGTGACTACCTGGACATTGGTGAGCTGCGTGGCATCGCCCCTGAGCACCACCGAAAGAGTCGACGTCACGCGCGCGTGACGCAGCGCATGCTTCGCGGCCTCGGCCTCGTAACGATCGCCGATGGCCGTGGGGGAAGACAGCCGCAGGTCCGCACCCAGCACCTCGCTGGCCGTGAGCTGCATGGCCCGATCGATGCGATCGACCAGAAAGCCGACGCCAGTGAGCGCGGCCACGGCCACGAACAACGCCAGGAACAGCACGGCCAGATCGCCAGAGCGCCACTCCCGCGCCAGCGAGCGCAGGCCCAGCAACACCGCGGCGCGCTTGTCGGTCATCCGAGCAGCCTGCCAGCGGACATGGTGAGGATGCGCCCGCAGCGCGCCGCGAGGTGGGTGTCATGCGTGACCAGCACCAGCGTGGTGTGAAACTCGCGATTCAGGTCGAACAGCAACTGGCAGATGCTCTCGCCGGTGGCGGTATCGAGATTGCCGGTGGGCTCGTCGGCGAACAGCACGGCCGGACGCGTCACCGACGCGCGCGCCAGCGCCACGCGCTGCTGCTCGCCACCCGAGAGTTGCCGTGGATAGTGGCCGGCGCGTCCGTCCAGTCCCACGCGCGTGAGTATGGCGCGCGCCGTGTCGCGCGCATCCGCGCGCCCGGTCAGCTCCAGCGGCAGCATCACGTTTTCCAGGGCCGTGAGCGAGGGCACGAGATGAAAGGCCTGGAATACGAAGCCCACCCGGTCGGCGCGCAATCGCGCCCGCGCGTCTTCGCCCAGCGCGCTGAGTTCGCGGCCATCCAGCCACACCTGGCCGGAAGTGGGCAGGTCGAGCCCGGCCAGCATCGCCAGCAACGTGGATTTTCCGGCGCCGGATGCCCCCACCAGCGCCACCGACTCGCCGGCGGCAATCTGCAGCGACACGGCATCGACAATGGTCAGCTCGCCCTCGGGACTGCTAACCTTCCGCGTCAGATCGTGGGCTTTGAGAACAATCTTGCGCTCCATCCGGATACTGCTCTTTGCGCTGCTGGTGACGTGCAACGCCGCTGCCGCAACCGGCGCGCGGACTCTGCTGGTCTTTGGAGACAGCCTGAGCGCAGCCTATGGATTGCGGGCCGACCAGGGCTGGGTGACCCAGCTGCAGCAGCGACTTGCAACACAAGGGTACGGTTACCGCGTCGTGAACGCCAGCATCACCGGCGAAACCACCAGTGGTGGGCGCGGACGCATCGAGCGTGCGCTGGCTCAGCATCGACCCAGCATCGTGCTGCTCGAACTGGGCGGCAACGACGCGCTGCGCGGCCTGCCGGTGCGCGAGACGACCGCCAACCTCGAGGCCATGATCGATTCCGCAAAGCGGGTCGGCAGCAAGGTGCTACTGCTGGGGATTCGCATACCGCCGAACTATGGCGTGGCCTACGCGCAGTCGATTGACGCCATGTTTGTCGCGCTGGCCGCAAAAGCCAAGGTGCCGCTGGTGCCCTTCATTCTCGAAGGCTTTGCGCTCGATCCCCGCTACATGCAGGCCGACGGAATCCATCCCAATGCCGCCGGCCAGCCGAAGGTGCTGGAAAACGTGTGGCCCTCACTGAGCCCCCTGCTCGAGCGCTAGGACCATGCAAAAGATCTGGCTGAAAGAATATCCGCCCGGCGTTCCGCACGAAATCGATGCGAACCAGTACGCATCGCTGGTGGCGCTGGCCGACGATGCCCTCACACGCTACGCGGACCTCAACGCCTACGTGATGATGGATCGGGCGATGACCTATCGCGAGGTGGATCGCCTGGCCGCGGCATTTGCCTGCTGGCTGCAGGCTCAAGGCTGCGTGAAGGGCGATCGCATCGCGCTGATGCTGCCCAATGTGCTGCAGTATCCCATCGCGATGATCGGTGCGTTGCGTGCCGGCCTGGTGGTAGTGAACACCAATCCGCTGTACACCGCCGACGAGCTGCGGCATCAGCTCGACGATTCCGGCGCCAGCGTCATCGTCGTGCTGGAGAACTTCTGCCATGTCGTCGAGCAGGTGAAGCCGCAGACGAAATTGCGCCATGTGATCGTCGCCAGCATCGGCGAAATGCTGCCGGCACTGAAGGGCACGCTGGTCGATTTCGTGCTGCGCAAGGTGCAGCGCAAGGTTCCCGCATGGCAGATTGCCGGCGCGTTGCGATTCAAGGATCTGATCCGCGCGCACGACGGTCAGCGTCCGCAACCCGTCGCCCTGTCACACGAGGATCTGGCCTATCTGCAATACACCGGCGGCACCACCGGCGTCGCCAAGGGCGCCATGCTTTCGCACGGCAATATGGTCGCCAACGTGCTGCAGGCCTTTGGCTGGTTTCAGCAGGTCCGGATCGCCAACGCCGTTTTTTATATCGCGCTGCCGCTGTATCACATCTTTTCGCTCACGGCGAACTGCTGGCTGTTCATGCTGGCAGGCGGCACCGGCATCATGGTGCCCAATCCACGCGACTTTGCCGGGTTCGTCAAGGTGCTGCGCAAATATCCGCCCAGCTGCTTCCTGGGCGTGAACACACTGTTCAATGCGCTGATGAACACGCCTCACTTCGAATCCATCGACTTCAGCAAGCTGGTTGCCTGCGTGGGCGGTGGCATGGCCGTGCAGGCCGCCGTGGCCGAGCGCTGGCAGAAACTCACCGGCTGTCCCCTGAGTCAGGGATGGGGACTCACCGAAGCCTCGCCGGTGGTCGCGGTCTGCCGCCTGAGAGACAAGGAGTTCACCGGAGCCGTCGGACTTCCCGTCCCTTCCACCGATGTGACTTCGCGTGATGATGCAGGCACCGAACTGGGCATCAACGAAACCGGCGAGATCTGCGTGCAGGGCCCGCAGGTGATGCAGGGATACTGGCAAAGACCAGATGAAACCGCCAAGGTCATGTTGCCCGGCGGCTGGCTGCGCACCGGCGACATCGGGCGCATCGACGAACGCGGCTTCGTGTTTCTGGAAGACCGCAAGAAAGACATGATCACCGTGTCCGGCTTCAAGGTTTATCCGAACGAAGTCGAGGACGTCGCCGCAAAACATCCCGGCATCTTTGAAGCCGCCGCCGTCGCGCAACCAGACGAACGCTCGGGCGAGGTGGTTGCGCTGTACGTGGTGCGCAAGGATCCTTCGCTGACTGCCGAGCAGGTGATCGGTTATATGCGGCAGCACCTGACTTCTTACAAGGTGCCGCGGCACGTTTATTTCAAGACGGATCTGCCGAAGAGCAACGTGGGGAAGATAATCAGGCGCGAATTGCGCGAGAAGGGGTGAGATGGCGGCGCGACGCTGACGGTTTCCGCTTCACCTTCTTGTTGCGCTCGCCGATGTAGGCGAACACATGCATACCGGCGCTCACAGAAGCCCTATCCTTCACCAGCCCGCGCCCAGTCCGCTGCCTGCGTGATTCAAGCCAATCCTCAATAGCCTCTAGGCACGCCGCGCCCTGCTGACGCGTAAACTCTGCAAACGCTTGCGCCTCGCGTGAATCCAGATCTGGGACATGAGCATATCGCTCGATTAAAGGGCTTTTCTTTAAGGTTGCGTGCGTATTTCGATTCACCGTCTCTACAAGTCGCATCACTGTCTTCGCGACATGATCTACGGCAAGAGGGTGAAGCTGCCTGATTGTCGCTGCACTCGTTGTAGGCAGATATTTTCCATCGCGAAGTCTCTTAATAAGTCCCGTTCTTCTCATTTCTTCGATCAGAGACCCTGCGTCGACGCTCTCATCTTGCGAGCGGACTAATGAGGTGAGACTTTTGCCCCCGCGGCTCACATAGAGCGGCAGCGGATTTGCTGCGTCATCCAAATATTTCGGCTCTCTATGCCAGGCGCGCAAAATAGCGCCTGCGGCGGTATCGCAACCAATTAAGAGGTTTGAGCTATTTGCGGCCAATTTTCCTGAAATATCGCCTAGTGCGTGAATGCAGGAACGAAACGCCCGCTCTATATCCGTGGCGGACATCCCTGTCTTTGCCATGAATGCAACGATGGACAACAACAGGTTGTTCATCAGTTCTGAGGGAGTAGCAATCTTTTCTTTCATGAGGTGCTTCCATGTATCGTCTTATTCTTCTTCGCCTTTCGAACCCATCGTTATCACGAGGATGCTGGTACGCGACATCCTGTCATTCGTAGCACCAGATCTCCTAGCCTCCGCATCACCTGTGGCTTTTATGTCAGCGGCGAAGGCCTTTGTACTTTGCATTAGTCGCTTCTTTATCAAGAGGCGAGACTTTAAGGAAGGCGTGGAATAGATAGCCTCGGCGGTGAATACACCTAGATCTGCTTGCTCTGCAGAATTTCGCTTCACTGCAAACGCCAAACCCGCTGCGATCTGCTGCAGCTCCCGCGGCTCGAAGTGTTTACGTCCTTTTCGCGTCAGCTCTATCCAGGTGCGCCCGGCACGTACGTATTTCAGTTTCTGCAGCTCCGCAAGAAGCGCCTTGTAAGAAACGTCCCTCCCGTACTTCTTTACGAGCGACTCGAAGCTGCCAGCCCCACCTCGAATGGGAAGTTCGCCGGGACCAGACTTGCCGCACCAGTATTCGGGGTTCCGTTGCCAAGCATCGAGAATCTGCCCCAGCCTACCGGCAGGAGCCATAGGCTCCTCGTCACCTTTTTTTAGGTATTTCCGGACTTGGGGGCGAGATAGACCTGTAATGGCCGCAACAGCAGACTGATTGATTCTTGAATTCCCGAGCCTAGCCTGCGCCATCGCAGCTTGTATAAATGCAGCTCGGGCTGCGTCCTCAAATTGCTCCAAGGACAAGCCAGCGGAAAGCATGTGATTCGCGAATTCTCGCAAAAATTCGACTAACGCTTTCTGATGAGTGCTTGCTTTCTTCACTAGCCCTTCAACTCATTCGCGCAATTAGAGATTGTGTCTGTATCCGAATTTATCCTCGAGTCGACAAGACTAGTATCTGGGGTATTCGCATAGATATCTGCCTTACAAATGAAAACGCCGCCCGAAGGCGGCGTCTTCAACCAGCACGTACGTGGTTCAGCCTGTGCCGATAATGCCCTGAGCGTGAACAACACCCGTACCGATGATTCCATCACCGTGTACACCGGTGCCGATGATTCCATCGCCGTGCACACCGGTGCCGATGATTCCGTCGCCGTGCACACCGGTGCCGATGATTCCATCGCCGTGCACACCCGTACCGATGATTCCATCGCCGTGCACGCCGGTGCCGATGATTCCGTCACCGTGCACACCCGTACCGATGATTCCGTCGCCGTGCACACCCGTACCGATGACTCCATCGCCGTGCACACCGGTGCCGATGATTCCGTCGCCGTGCACACCCGTACCGATGATTCCATCGCCGTGCACGCCGGTGCCGATGATTCCGTCACCGTGCACACCCGTACCGATGATTC
>Ga0164241_10006810_pt1 | contig 10358 bp, 11 predicted proteins | sample OricomyardsoilBY_FD_108780 | JGI IMG/M metagenome (GOLD analysis project Ga0164241, IMG submission 108780) | Backyard soil microbial communities from Emeryville, California, USA - Original compost - Back yard soil (BY) | ecosystem: Environmental > Terrestrial > Soil > Unclassified | place: USA... | reverse complement strand
GTAAATGTTGTTGTTAGCTGGATTAAATTCCAATGCAACAGGTTCGGTACCGACCACAGTATTGCCAAGTAATGTTTGATTTGATCCTCCAATTACCGAAACAGTTCCGGAACCGGAATTTGCTACGTAAATGTTGCTGTTAGCTGGATTAAATTCCAATGCAACTGGATCACGGCCAACATCAACTTCCGTTAAAACAGTATTAGTATTGCTGTCAATTATTGAAATAGAGTTAGAAACCGTATTTGCTACGTAAATGTTGTTGTTAGCTGGATTAAATACTATTGCTTGTGGTGACATACCCACCTCAATGTTTTTAATTACAGTATTATTAGTACTTTCAATAATGGAAACTGTTCCTGAATCACGATTAGCTACGTAAATGTTGTTGTTAGCTGGATTAAATACTATTGCTTGAGGAAATTTTTCTACCGAAATGGTCGAAATCACACTGTCTCCAAAGACATGGTCCACTCCTTTTGATGAAATTAGAATCATAAGCGTAAAAATTAATCCTGCAAAAACTATTGAGAACATGTTTTATATTGTGTTATTACAGGTGATATATATAACAATTTCATAAATGTTTATGGCTCTGATGAATTGACTTAATCCCTGACCAATAAGTTTCTGCCATATGTGGACTTTTTATTTTGATTTCTCGGTGAGGATGTCAACTTACTAAAGCATCCAAAATGGCTCGACGGGGCGCTAGAGATTTGATTATTAAACATGGTTCAACGAATAAGAATACTTATGACAGAAAAATGGACTGTATAAATTGGGTATTATGGTGTTAGAAGTAGTAGAACTTTCCATTACTCCGATTGAACGGTCTCCCTGGGGCTACCGGCTGAACGTCAGCGGTTCCGGCTTCGTACCAAATCAAACGGTGTATTGGCGGTTAGGGGGTGAGGACCAGAGGTCTGAAGATTTTATCAGCGCTCCTAGTGGCGGCTGAGTAATCGGTCCAGATGGGATGTTCTTCTTCACTGATACCGCTACTGGCGCAAACTTGAATGAGGACTGTAGAGGCCAAGACGAGACCTTTGCCGACGCATACTATACTTGGAGCATCTTACCGCAAGTCCAACACGATCAAACGCAACTTCTGAATTCCGATTGCGGCATCTATGACTGAATGAAGCATCCACAAATTCGAAATCCGAGCGTTTGGCAATGAGTTAAGCTTTAACAAATAAGAGGAATTTATCTATTAAGATAAATTACAACATCGGAGTTTTTCAGAGGACTAAATATTTTTTTATTTTGACATTACGACTAGATATTTTATGCCTCCTTCTTGTGGTGTTGTAGATACGTCAATTATTTGAAACTCATCTACATTTTTTATCAAATCTGCAAGCCTAAAAATGTGATAATTATTGAATGATTCTAGAGCTAGGGTATTGGCACTTTCAAAAACAACTTCAACTATTCTTCCACACTCTCCATTATCATTACAAAAAGCATTAGCAGGTTCGTTTGACAAAGTTTGATTCCAACTAGTATATTGTGGAATCGTAACTTGATTTGATGTATTAGTTAAGGATGGATTCTGTGATTGGAGATCAGTTTGATTTACCTCTGAAGTGGCAGGAGGAGTTGGCTGAGAATAACTGTAATTTATTCCTGCAATCCCAAGGGTTATAAATAATGCAGTTGTCAAATAGAATAATTTTGAGTATTTTTGAGTAAAGATTTTCATTTATAAAATTGAATCTACTCCCCTTATTATTTTTTGATTTTCTAGACTTAGATATCTACAAACTATTTTTCGATATTGATATTTTATTTATAACTCTTCTAAGGAATGTGTAACCAAAATAAATTTTGAAAACAAATAACAGAAATAATTCAATTTGATAATTTTATAAACTATTCTGCACAATGAATGACAAATGCAATTGTCCTTTTGATTTTTTTATAATTTGGTATATGTTGAATACAAAAATAGTTTCAATTAATGAACAGAACCTTCTATCAGGGTCACAAGTTTAAATCTAGACTTTTGCTTGATTTTTCAAAATTAGAGTAAATCTATTTCACCCCTCTAAACCCAGTAAACATAGTTGATTGATTGATAATTAGATTTGATTTAAAATATTTAATATTTGGTAATCATATTGAGCAATAATGAGAACAAAACTCAAAGAATTCATTGACAAAACACTAGATACTTATCATACCTTTGAAAGTGCTCACTATAATCTGCATATAAATTCAGGTAGAGAATATCTTTCACTATATGGTCAAAACGCTACTAGGCCTGATGTAATTATATCAAAAGATAATCAGGTTGATGATTTAGAGATAAAACACGAACCAAATAAAAAACAAGTCATCATATATAGAAAGGGGATTGAATTCATAAATTTTGAGTATCTAAGTCATTTCACTGTTAACTTTGAATTATCCAAAAATTATAGATGAGAAATGATTTTACAGTAAAAACCATTCCTACCCAATACCATGTTGACAAATGGCATGGTTATCTCTATATCTTATTAGCTGGTATTCCTCTATTAGGATTTATTATATAGTATAATACAGAGATAGATTCAATGATTAAAAATCTTTTGAAACGTTATTTTAATAAAATATCAAATCCATTGTTTGATGTTGATACTAAAGAATAGAAGGAAAGTTAAATCTCTGTGATTGTTAAATATCTTTGATTTTTTTCTACGTATTCCCTTAATCCGTATTCCTTAGTCCCTCATATTCTCAAAAATTTGTTTCTTGGTTTGTGGGTCTTTCATGTTTATTCTCATGATTAAAGCTAATTATACAAAAGGTTATGATCCAGCAAGTTTTAACCATGGCAAGTTATTCTCTAACCACCAAAGCCCAAGGATGTTGTAAACAATATTCCTTAGACCAAGGAATATCCAATACATTCCACGATATTCCAGAATCTACAGAGCTGTATATTCCTCTGTTATTCAAACAATAGAATTCATCCTTGATCTTGGGATTTGCTTGAAGAATAGAAATTACTGTTCCCTTCGATTCAGGTAAACCATTATTAGACAACGTCCATTCTTGATTTTCTCCGTTAGATTCACGTCTATATACAAAGGTCTCTAGATCTTGAATAGCATGTGACTTCCAAGCATTACTAGCTGCTGATACTATTATATTAGAAGGATCATCCGAATTTACCGCAACACCATAAAGATAAGTATGATTTCCTAATCCCTCATTTGCTTCATACCATGTATTTCCATAATCTCTGCTTTCAAAATATCCATCGCCTGCTGCAGAGTAGAGTCTTTGTGGAACCTTCTTATGAGTTCTTAACGTGTGAGTATCATATGGTCCATCTTTTACTTTGTCTTTCCACGACTTACCTCCATCAGTACTCTTGATTAGTGCTCCTGCCTCAATTGCAACGAAAATATAGTCTTTATTATTTACGTCAGGTTCTATCCAACGAACGTGATGAGTCCACGGTCTGGGAGGAAATGACCATGTCGAAGATGAAGGCAATTTGTTAAATTCATCGATTTTTTCCCATATGCTACCTCCATCAACTGACGAATAAATTATACTTGGTTCCATCCCTACAAATAACTTGTCAAACTCCTTTTCACCTTTTTCCATAGAGATTGTAGCAAGAGACATAATGTTACAACCAGAGGTATTTAACGAGGTTTTCTTCCAAGTATCACCGCCATCATCAGTTTTCCAAAGTCCATCATCAAAAGTACCACAATATGCTCTCTTAGAGTTTTGAGAATCCAATGCCAGGCTGCTCGGACTCAACCCTTTTAAGTGTTCTCGAACTCTCCACCCATCTTTTGAAGAATCCACTACCAAAAGTGAGTTTTGTAGTGAAGCTAAGATAGTAGTCAACTATAATAATCATTATTATTCCTAGATAACATTATTTAAGAATTAATTTAGAAGGTATATGAAATGCCAACCTGACGACGAGTAGATACCTAGGACAATCATCCTCACAACTCTGTTAGTTCGCATCCATTGGAAATAGTAACAAACTTGATTATTAGGGTAGGTTGAAATAAAATGCTGATAAAGTAACAATATAAGAATGTCACAAACATACCAAATAAAGAATTTTCACTATCAAGCCAATGGTAAAATATCGATTCTCCTAGAATTAAGAGTGATCGAAACTTCATCTATCAGTCAACATAATACGTATTTTTTCAGTTTGTCTTGTTAATACCTTTTATTTGAGAAAGACAATTAATGTATTTCCAACGGTAAATACAACTAAGAAAGTTCCGATAATCCGAATTAGATAGGATGAATGTCAATACTGGAACTAAAAGGGGTTTTGTCCATGATTTGAAAACTTAGTTCCAAGAGCAACATCTACCTACTACATCCCATAGATTAATTTCTTTTCCTTTGAGTTCTTCTATTTATTGATACATTCTCATGATTAGAGAGCCAAGAATAAGCGAAAAACCTTAAATAATTCTTCTAAAACAACAGACCCAATAATGGAAATTATCTTCGATGAGTATGACATGAGAAAACTGCCACCGAGAGAGCGACTAGACAAAATTACATATATTTTAAGAAACGAAAGAGACGAATCCATTCGATGGGATTCTGTTTGGCTGGCAGGAGAGATAACCGAAGTGATTGACACAAGTGATACTATTTTTGCTGAAATAGCCGACCTGATGGTTTGGGTCTTGCTTAATGACGATAATGGGATTGTAAAACATGAGGCTGCTTTTCAAATTGGCGTGCGAAACATGAGAGCGAAGATTCCTTACCTGATTAACTCTGCTCTAAATGATAAAAATGAACTTGTAAGACATGAAGCTATAGAAGCTTTGGGTTTGATGCGAGCCCACGAATGTAAAGAGGATCTAAGAAAGATGCTAGATGATCCTAGCGATGCAGTTAAAGAAACTGCTGTTTTTGTACTAAAAAGACTTGATAGGCTGACAAATAGAGGAGGCTATAAAGTAGAGGCAATACTGTAATAGATCTAATCATCAAGATTATCAAGTTTGGCTTATGACATTTCTTTATGCTATAGTTACTAAGAATTGGTGAAAAATCTTTGACTTGGAAGAATCTATATATTGGAAAAACTAGTGGCACCGGTGAAGGGCTTTTTACAAAGGTAAACTTCAAGAAAGGAGATCATATTTTCACCTGGGAGGGAACATTGAAAAAGGGTAGATATCCTTACCATGTAGGCTCTAGGTGGTTACAAATAGAAAAATACCAATGGATCGCTCCGCTCAGAAGTAATCCTGGTTGGTACATAAATCATTCTTGTAACCCAAACTCTGGGATCAGAAATTCCGTAAATATTGTCGCAATGAAAAATATCGGAGAAGGTGAAGAAGTGACTTTTGATTATTCGACTTCGGAAAGTGAAAATGGATGGTATTTGACGTGTCATTGTAAAAATAAGAATTGCAGACGGATCGTTAGATCTTATACGTATTTATCTGCAGAATTAAAACTAAAGTATAGAGACTTTATTTCTGAATATCTCAAATGATCTAGTATACTTGCTAATCTAGAGGAGAATAAAGAGAAGATTCCTTCAATATTCCTATGGAAGATGAAAAATATCGCAAGGGACGATCACAGTGAAATTAAAACCAGTTAGAAGAGACACATGGAAATTTACAAGATAGAAAGGTGAAGATATGTAAGATAGGAACCTGTAATCAGAAATACGACCGCCTCGTTTTATTTGTGTAATATTCAAGGTTATCTTTGATTGGGCTGGACTTTTAGAATGTTTTTGATATTACTGCTGTAAAATCATTCCATATTTGTATTAATATAGATACATAATACCTTGAAATTTTTTTAATATCGTTACGAAAAAAACTAAACTACCAACCCTGTAGATGAGCATTGTGCTAATGAAATCATACGAACACTAGAGTCAAACTAATACCAAAACTAAAAGTGGCAAGGGACAAAATAAAAATGATATGACAGTACAAAGGATCAGGACACATCAAATTAAACTGCATAATACAATAAATTGTAGATTAATTTAAATAATTTGCAGAAGATTGACATTCAATTGAGCAGAGCAAAAAATATTGAATCTGCTTTTCAAATCAAGTATAAAACGAAGTATTTGTTCTTCGGATTTATTATTGCAATAGCTGCAGCTATCGTAATTATACATATAATACTATATGATACTAACGACGATAAATACATAGGCACAACTTCAGCAGTTTTGTTGGGATCATCCACCTGTATGGCACTGTTTATAATACTTTCAAATCCAAGAAATATAGAAGTTCAGAAATTTAAACTCGTTTTCGTAGGAGTATCCCTCTGGTTCCTTGGTGAATTCTCCTACACATATTATCAAATTGTATTGGGTATAGATGCTCCATACCCAGGTATCGGGGAAATTTTCTATGTTGCAGGCTATGTACCTCTAATTCTTTTTACCTACAGATCATTTAAGACTATAAACAGAAACGGCATTATAAAACATAGTTCGATAGTAATTGTAGTAACACTAGCATCTATTTTGCCTGTAATATCAACTATCCAAATTTTTAGTCAGGAAGTAAATTTTCAATCCCAATGGCCCGACATAGTGATTAGTACCATAACTAACTATGGTGATATCGTTTTACTCTCTCTTTCAATACTCATTCTAACCAAGTTACCCAAAAGTAACCCATATATCTATCATTGGATATTATTTACCTCTTTCCTGATATTAGCAACCATCACAGATCTCATCTACTTAACCGCAGCGATTGTTGATGAAGAATTTCTTTCAAAGACTGAATTGATTTGGGAAGCGATGTGGGCGTTCGCCTATCTATGCATTCTTGCTTCATTATTTTGGTATTATAAACTGATTCAAATATTAAGCGAAAACTCTGCAGAGTACTACAGCCGATTACTGGAAATGTCAGGCTATGCAGCAAAATATGATAACAATATTTCAGTTGAAACCAAAGGAGAACCTCTCAAGGAGGATCAATTGCATACTGATAATATGCAAGATTTCAAATTGGTTGAGAATCGTATTAATGAAATAATAAAAGGGGCAAAAGACGAGATCGCTATTTTATTTTGTAATTTAACCTCTTTGAGAATAAGCGAAACCCAAAGTATCCTAAGATTTTTAAAGGAAAAAACAAGGTCAAATATTTTAGTAAGGATTCTTTTTCCGTCAGGTGTCGACGACAGAATTATTGATAGTTATAGCGAGATTGCCAATGTACGGATCTTTGAAAGAAAAATAGATGATGATAATATTATCATAGTACCTGACTATAATAAAGTGCTACTGACTTCGACTCCTACCACAGATCCTATCAAATACGACAAGGAACCAGCATATTTTGTATCATATTCTGATAACGAAAGAATAGCCTATGCATACATAACAACGTTTGAAAAATTATGGTTACTTCAAACTGTAACGAAATTAGAGGTAAGATAAAATCATTTACTACTTGAATTTTAACTATCATACTATTCCCTCTGGGGAGAAAAAGATTGATCTCCCCCTTGATGCAATTCCTCCATCGAAATATTCCCTGTTTTATCACAGAAGTTTTGAGAATCTTGTGTACAAACTAAAATCCCAAATTTACATAGGCACAATATATAAACCTCACATATATTGAAGACTTTTGAAAAATCAGAATTTAATTGTCTTGATCTGTTTTACTTTACGAATTCGTAGATATCTAAAAAGAAACTAAAATTTCTTAAATATGTATGATTCTTAATATATTTCAGAGTATGAATACTATAGATTGTATTGCCACAAAACTGGATATAAGAGAATTTAATGATGAGAATGTCTCGTCAGGCATAATATCTACAATTCTTGATTCTGCCAGGTATAGTGGCAGTGGCCTAAATACTCAACATTGGAGATTCATAGTAACAAAGGAAAAAAATAACCTAAAGAAATTGTCTGAAGATAGTATTAGCGGGCAATGGATAATTGGAGCAAATTTTGCTATCATAATATTAACAGATCCAAAATACGGTTTTCATGTACTGGATGCAGGAAGAGTTATACAAAATATACAATTATCTGCCTGGGACAACGGCGTTGGTTCAGGATTATATACTGGGATAAGAGAAGATAAAATGAGAAACGATTTCAATATCCCATCTAGTTTGAGCATCTCTGCGGTGGTAGGTTTTGGGTATCCTAAAAAGTCCATTACAGGGAAGAGGAAAAATCGAAAACCATTAAACGAATTGGCTTACAAAGAAGTTTTTGGAAATTCTGATAATTTGCTGTAATCGGTCACAGAAAAGAATCAACAAAATTTATTCTGATATGACATCCGATGAGGAGTGTGCGGGTTTCCGTTGCAATTTTCCGCATAAAGGAGGTCCAAACAGGATATTTCAAGATTCATTTACACTTTTCAAATACTGAATATTCAAAATGAGTTATTATGAGATACCGTTTATGTAAACAACCTGGTCAATATTATTGATTTAGACCTGTCCTCTATTTTTAATATTTGATACTAGATGTTTAACAACGCGTTTCGTATGATTAGATTCTATGTACAAATTTAGATAGTATCAGACTGTATTCCTTAACCAAATTAGTTGCACATTTTTGAAAATGCTTCTTCAGCTGCCTTTTTCATTTCCTCTTTTGTTAGATCCTTGATGTGTGTCGCTATTGACCAGATATGTCCAAACGGATCCTGGATAGTTCCATGTCTATCACCATAGAACCGATCTTGAACCGGGAATAACGATTTTCCCCCTTCAGTTACTGCAAGATTAAATGTTTTGTCCACATCTTCAACATATAGATACAGCGATACTGGACTTCCACCAATGGTTGTAGGCGATAAACTTTTCATTTCTGGAAATTCATCTGATAGCATAATCTTTGAATCACCAATCAGTAATTCTGCATGAGCTACGGATTTGTTATCCGGCATCATCATGGTTCCCTTGTCAATTGCTCCAAACACTTTTTTATAATATTCAATTGCCTTTAGTCCATCCTTTACTATTAACATAGGTGTGATGGAATGATACCCATCTGGAATTTTTTTCACTTCGTTCATTAGTTATTCTATAAATCGCTTAAATTTATGATAGCTTGTTTAAGTTTGTTGACAGTTTGTTAACTATTGTGATTAAATGTGTATAGCAGTACTACTCAGTGTAAGTTTTTAGTTTTTAGGCGTCTTTTTACATACCATTAAAATGTTTTAAAATTTTCAAACATAAATAGAAAGGTTAATCAGGATATTAGATATAAGCAACAACTAATGCTTCCATTTATTTTCCCAATCCTTTTGGTTTTAATTTCTCTTTACTTCATAGTGGAGCAAAACTATTCCAGAGTCAAATGCTATTGATTCAACAAGGGATAATTTGCGAATCTCTTTCAAGTCCCCAAATATGGTCTTTCCATTCCCAATTGCAACAGGATTGATAAACAAATAGTATTCATCAATCAAGTTTTCTTTAATCAAGGAAGAATCAAATGAAGCACCACCATAAACTATGATATCACCACCTTCTTGGCTCTTTAACTTTGTAATTTCTTCCTTTAGGTCGCCAGTTGCTATTTCAGTATTTGGCCACTCTGATTTGGTTAGTGATTTAGTAAAAACAATCTTTGGTGTTTCTATCATTTTTTTAGCAAATGGATACCAGGGGTCATCGGGTTTTTTCACAAAATTAGACCAGGTTGTGATAAAGTCATCAGTCATTTTCCTTCCCAAGAGAATGGTATCAACTGGTTCGAGTAACCTGTCTTCATATTCTCGGAATTTTTCATCCCAAGTAAAGTCTATCCAGTCCATTTCATTATTGGGTCCTGCAATACAGCCATCAATGGACATTCCTACATGTAGTTTTAATTTTCTCATAGCCTTGTTATTATCACTCATCTATGTTCCCCTCACCAGAATTCTTAATTTGAAGATGCTGTATTGTACGTGTTAAATTTCATTGACTCATATTCTTGCAAATTAGGATTAGTCATTAGTAATAGGACATAAAAGTGCCTAATAAGTATACAGGGGATCAAAAGTATAGTTGAAATGCATCACGCTCTGTCAGTGAATCACGATTATAGTCATAGTCATTCCTGTTGGAGATAAATTGACAAATAAAGGAATTTTCTTTTTGAAAGATACGCAATTATAGTTTCATCATTCAAAGAAAATTTTATACTTGCCTGACACAAAAAGATTCTTTCTTGTTGGTGATTTTGTGATCCTAGTATAAGTTACGATATTGATTTCGATTCAGTAGTAAATAGTTTGAATTATTATGTTGTCTTCATATAGAGTTGCATTTCAAGTTTAATGAATGAAATGGATCTTCCCTATCAATAAAAAATATTACTTTATAGTTGGCCATGT
>Ga0164241_10006809_pt1 | contig 10359 bp, 9 predicted proteins | sample OricomyardsoilBY_FD_108780 | JGI IMG/M metagenome (GOLD analysis project Ga0164241, IMG submission 108780) | Backyard soil microbial communities from Emeryville, California, USA - Original compost - Back yard soil (BY) | ecosystem: Environmental > Terrestrial > Soil > Unclassified | place: USA... | reverse complement strand
GGAAGCAATCGATATTTCCATAACAGATACCGGACGCGGAATCGCCGAAGCCGATGTTCCGTTCATTTTCGATCGATTCTGGCACACGCGCGGTGCTGCGGCCGGCACGGGTCTGGGGCTGGCAATTGCGAAGGGAATCGTGGAAGCGCATGGAGGAACTATCGGGGTCGACAGCAAGACTGGAGAAGGCAGCCGTTTTACCATCAGGCTGCCGAGAGAGAACCCGCGACTGACAGATGCGACGCTGGCAGCGATGTCGAATGCAAACCACTGACGACAGGAGGCAGTAATGACGAGGCAATCGAAGTCCGAGTCCAATGCAGGAGAGCGGGATGGAGCAACGCCCGTGTTTCGCAAACTTGATCGCGAGGAGATGGAACAACTTCTCGCTCGGAACAATGTCGGAAGGATAGCGTTCTCGCTACACGATCGCGTGGATATCGAGCCAATCAACTATGTGTTCGATGCAGGCTGGATCTACGGGCGCACGAGTCACGGTACGAAGCTGTCCACGATCGCGCACCATCGCTGGGTAGCATTCGAAGTGGACGAGGTGCAGGGAATCTTCCAGTGGTCGAGCGTGGTGGTCAAGGGAGCGTTTTACCTGATCGAGGCAGATACGTCGATGCAGCAGGATCCTGCATTCAATCGCGGCGTAGAGTTGCTTCGGGCGCTGATACCTCAGACACTGACTGCCGACGATCCAACTCCGTTCCGCAATTCGGTGTTCCGCATTCACCTCGACGAGGTCACTGGACGGGCGGCGAATGGATAATGGTTTGCGGCTCGGTGGCGAAGCCCGGGAGGCCTAGTGCTGGTTCCGAAGCTCGTCACCACGCTCAGGACATACGATCGCGAGCAGTTCCTTGGTGATCTCACTGCTGGGGTGATCGTTGGGGTGGTTGCACTTCCACTTGCCATAGCATTCGCAATAGCGAGTGGTGTCCCGCCGGGCCGCGGTCTATGGACCGCGATCGTGGCAGGCTTCATCATCTCGGCTCTGGGCGGATCGCGTGTCCAGATCGGCGGTCCGACCGGCGCGTTCGTTGTCATCGTCTATGGCATCGTTCAGAAATACGGAATCGACGGACTCACGGTGGCGACGCTCATGGCGGGCGCGATACTCGTCGTCATGGGCGTGGCGAGGCTCGGATCCGCGATCAAATTCATCCCGCGGCCAGTCGTGACAGGTTTCACGAGCGGGATAGCGGTGATCATCTTCTCGGGTGAGATAAAGGACCTCTTCGGTCTTTCGATGGGCACGGTCCCGTCCGCATTCATCGCAAAATGGCAGGCATTCGGCGCGCACGCTGGAGCGATCACACCAGCGGCACTTGGTGTGTCGATCGCCTCGATGGCCATAATTCTGACGTGGCCACGAGTGAACAGGCGCCTTCCAGGGCCGTTCGTTGCCCTGATAGTGATGACAGCCGTAGTTCAGTGGCTGCATCTTCCGGTCGAAACGATCGGCTCGAGATTCGGCGTCATTGCTGCGTCTGTTCCCCATCCGCAGGTGCCACATCTGTCGATCGCTCAGACGTCCGCGCTCGTCGGCCCTGCATTCACGATTGCCTTCCTGGCAGCCGTGGAGTCATTGCTGTCCGCCGTCGTTGCCGATGGCATGATCGGGAGCAGGCATCGCTCGAACATGGAACTCGTCGCACAGGGAGTCGCCAATCTCGCGGCGCCCCTGTTCGGCGGTATTCCGGCAACTGGCGCCATTGCGCGGACAGCGACGAACATCAAGAATGGTGGCCGCACGCCGGTCGCTGGAATGGTGCATGCGCTCACGCTGTTGGTCATCACGGTGTTCGCGAGACAGTGGGCGGCGCTCATCCCACTGTCGGTACTCGCGGCAATTCTGGTCGTGGTCGCCTACCACATGAGCGAGTGGCGAACGTTCCTCAAGGAGCTGCGTTCTCCAAAAAGTGATGTTGCGGTTCTTCTGACGACCTTTCTGTTGACACTCCTGGTCGATCTGACGGTTGGCATTGGCGTGGGAATGGTGCTGGCTGCGTTCCTGTTCATTCGCCGCATGGCCGAGGTCACGCAGATCAGCTCTGTTGCGGACGAGTCCGACGAGGACGCAAACGCCGGTGATCCGTACGAAACGGATCCGAACGCAGCGCATCGCAGGTCGGTCCCCAAGGGTGTCGAAGTCTATGAGATCAACGGTCCCTTCTTCTTCGGCGCGGCCGAAGCATTCAGGGATACGATCGGACGGGTTGTTCGCAAGCCGCGCGTTCTCATAATTCGAATGCGCCACGTGCCGGCGCTCGATTCCACAGGTATGTACACACTGAGCGAACTGGCACGTCGTTCGAGGAACGATGGAACAACGGTTCTCCTCTCCGAAGTGCACATGCAGCCCATGGTTGCACTCAGTGGATCACCCGCACTTGCGGAGATCGGGAAGGACAATCTGTTCGCCAACCTCGATGCTGCGCTGGTCCGGGCTCGCGATCTGATCGGTGTCCCGGCGGTGGACGGGAGAGAGATCGATGCGCCGCGTTAGACAAGTGCGGTATCGCATGCGTGCCGGAGCGCAGTGATGAATCCGGTGAAGTGATTCGGAGCAGGTGGGGGCGTGGTGATAAACGGATCCATTACCGTGGAACGAAGAACGACCAGTCCCTCGCTGCCAGCGCGCTTCCAGTCATCCTCGTTGCAGACACCGAGCTCGTGAAGTAGCGGCCCGATCGCTCCGTCGTACATGGGGGTCTGGAACCGCGTTCGGGATATGATGTATTCCGGCGCAGCACCGGGTGTCTCAAGGCTCATCGACGCGTAGATGCGCTCGTTGAACGCATTTACGGAGTCGATAGTGGTGAGTGATGCATGATGAATCACATAGCAGATGATATTGATATCGGGTTGCGGCAGCAGCACTACCCGGAATGGCGCGAGGTCCGCAGTGGCCAATGCATCGTACAGGCGGTGCGCGCCAACTGCGGTCTGTTCGATCAGATGTCCGTAGCCGGTCGCGTCGAGTGGGAGGACCTTGTGGCTCAACCAGACGGCCGCCGCTGCCGCGCCCGGCTTCGAGCCCTCGAAGATGAATCGTCCGAGATAGAGGTCTTCTGCCGAGTCGAGGCCGGCCGTCGGTGCGAGATAGGGTGGGTCGATAGCGACCAGCTCTCGCGCACGTCGTTCCTTCAGCAGGAATGCCCCCGCGGGATAGGGCACGTAACCCAATTTGTGTGGATCGATTGTGACGGAGTCTGCGTCACGCAGAGCAATCATTGCGCGTACCCATCGCTCGCTCGGCCAGTCGCAGCAGGACGACGCCCGGATATCGGCGGCGGAGCGTCGTCTGCCATCAGCGCCCCACGTTACTGCCGCCGCATAGCCGCCGTAGCACGCGTCGGAGTGTACGTGAAATGTGACGCCGGACTCTATTTCGGCTCTCGCACGAACGGCGAGCACATCGTCGAGCTGATCGACAGCGGATTCTTCGGTTGTTCCGCAGACTGTTATGCATGCCATGATCGGGACGCGCCGTCTGGTGAGAGAGCGAACAGTGTCCCACAGCGCACCAGTATCCATGCGAAAGTGACTGTCGACCGGAATACGAACGATCTGATTGGAGCCGACGCCCAGCGCACGGATGATCTTCTCCCATGAATAGTGCGCAGTGGATGCGACGAGGATCACACTCGCCGGCAGCGGATCCCCGTAATCCAGCGCGAGGCGGCGTCCGTAGTCCTGGTAGCCAACAGTGGACAGCGAATGGCTTGCCAGCGCTGCGGTCACGCGCTCGTGCGGCGCTGACTTCCAGAGCTCGTCCCACAACACGAGCGCGTCAGACGTGCGGATGTTCAGCAATTGTTGCAGCGCGAGTGAGCCGAGCGGTGCAGCGATACCATTCGGGAGCGTGACTGTGAGTTCAGCATCGAGATCACGCGCCGCACCGGCTGCCGCAATGGGGAGGTAGAACACGTTTCTGGCGATCCACAAGGCTTCGAAATTCGCGACGGTCCCACCGGACGTGAGATGCCCCCACGAACTGATAGAATCATATCCTATCATGTGAGCGAGCTGAGAAGCGACGTCCAATTCCAGGCGCGACGTCACCGGAGACGCTTCGACCGAGACATTGTTCGGATTGTAGAGCATGGTTGCGAAAAAACCTACTTGCGCGGCAATGGTCTGCTCCGACAGCATATGAGCGCGGTACCGCCCACTGAAGAATGGGACTCCCCGTTTCAGTTCTGCAAGAAGACCCACCAACTCCTGGGTAAGAGTCGATACGGCTTCTTCGTATCCATGTGTCCGTTTGTCTATCTCGCGAATCGTGATGCCGTCTTCCGGATGATAATTGCGACGCCAGAATACGTGATCGCGCAACGATTCGACGATCAGGCGCTCCAGCAGGTCCGCGTTCTCGGCGCGAGGGCCCAGGAACCATGCGCGGAGCGCGTCAGGAAACTCGGGAGAATCCCTGGTCGATGCGGTAGCGTCTGTCATGTTACAACCGCGTGGGATACGTACACCAGCATCGCCCAATAATGACAGAAGCTTCCGGCCATTACGAACAGATGCCATATCTCGTGGAAGCCGAACGTGCGCGGCGCTGGGTTGGGCCACTTCGTAGCGTATACTACGGCGCCGACGCTATAGAACGCTCCACCAGCGATGATCCAGAGGAAAAAACCCAGAGAGGCAGCATCCAGCAGCGGTTTCGCAACGATCATCGCGGCCCAGCCCATGCTGAGATACAGCACGGTCGAGGACCAGCGTGGCGCGTGCATCCATACCAGTTTCTGGACTATTCCCGTCAGCGCTATCGTCCATACCGCAATCAGAAGTGCAACGCCCAACCCGCCTCTGAGCAGGACGAGACAGACTGGCGTATACGTGCCTGCGATCAGCACGTAGATCATCATGTGATCCAGACGTCGCAACATCGCGAGACCCCGCTCCGAGCAGTTTAGCGAGTGATAGATTCCGCTGGTGCTGTACAACAGTACAAGACTGCTCCCAAAGATCGCGAAGGATACCACCTGTCGTGTGCTGTCGTTGCGGATTCCATTGGTGAGCAGTACCAGCATGCCAACCGCTGCCAGTGCTGCGCCAGCCAGATGTGTCAGCGCGTTGACGGGCTCGCGAATTGGAAATCGATATCTGCTGCGCATGAGATGGTCCTGGTGGACATGATCGACTCGTAATCGATCACACTGATCGATGATCAACGCGGATCGATGATGCAAGCTAGAAGCCCGGTGTCGCCGACGGTGTCGGTGTTTCCCTGAGGTAATGACGGCGATTCCCTTAGGAAGCATCCGAGTGCGCTGGAATGCCCTACAATCATTCCGGGAACGACCGACAGACGCCTGGTGCGTGCTGGGACAGATTGCAGCATCATCTGGAGGATCAATGAGCACCACGGGAAAGGATTACATCGATGAGCTGGACGCGTTGACCGAGAGTTCATCCAAGAGTGAGCCTGGCATGGACTCCGGAGGAGTTTGTGTGCTCCTCGCCCTGACGGAGGACAAGCTTGCAGATTCAGCCGTTGCGGTGACGCATGCACTGGAGGAACGGCGTGGTGCCAGGCCTTCGGCGCTCTACGTTATCGAGGTCGGCGAGTCTGTTCCGGAAGCGGCTATGGTAATCGTCTCGATCGAGGAAGGTCTGCGCGACCCGAGAGAGCGCGCGCGGCAGATCATGGAAATGCGAAAGACGTTGCACCTGGATCGCGGGACCGGTGCGGCGTGGCCGCTGACACTCGCAGTGGGCAACGTAGCGCGCGTCGTGATCGAGCACGCAGCGAAGAGTTCCGCACGGATGATTGTGATGGGCCTGAATACTCATAGTACAGCCGGACGTATACTGGGCAGAGATACCGTCCGCGGCGTGATGGCATTCAGCGGTACACCGGTCCTGGCCGTACGGCCCGAACTCACGGATCTTCCGAAACGGATCGTCGTACCAGTTGACTTCAGCCGAGCTAGCATTCGGGCGGCCCGCCTCGCGCGACGCATCGTCGACGAACATGGAACGATCCATCTTGTGTTCGTCGAGCCGTCACCCTTGCAAGCCAGGACGGAAAGCGACGAAGCGTTCGAGCTGGTTCACGCGCGCGGAGTTGACGTGGCGTTCAGTCAGCTGGTAGAGGAACTCCTGCCGTCCGTTGGCGTGAAGATCGATACCGCCGTGCGCCATGGAAGCGCCGTCGAGGAGATAACGCGCTTCGCTGAGGAATGTGACGCCGATCTCATCGCCATCGGGAGCCAGCGGCATCGCTTTCTCGATCGCCTGCTGCTTGGCAGCGTCGCCCGGGCCGTCGCGGCGGATGGCAGGTGGTCGGTGCTGGTGACACCGCCGGAGCGGACCGTACGCGTGTGAACATCGCGGGCGGGACTGAATCACGCGAACGCCGTCTGGCGCCCTGGCGTAACTCTGCGTCGATTGTCCCGGGCTTTGCGGCTGTCTTCGTACTGGGTGGCCTCGCTGCATGGACGCTGACGTCGTCCGCGTGGGCACACTGGATCTGGATGGTCGGCGTGGTTTTGGGCGGCGCATTCGTGGTGGCGGACACCATCCAAGGTGCTCTGCTCGGTCGCTGGGCGTCCGACGTCGTGGCTACGTTTGCGATCGTAACATCAGTCATCATGAACGAGCCGCTGGCCGGTCTCATTGTCGTCGTGATGCAGAGCGGAGGAGAAGCGCTCGAGCGATACGCGGAGGGGCGCGCATCTCGTGCGGTTCAGCAGCTGGAGGCGGACCGCCCGACATCGGCGCATGTTCTACGCGATGGCGATGTATCAGATATTGGAGCCGACGAGATCGTCGTCGGCGACAGGGTAATCGTGCGCGCCGGCGAGGTGGTTCCGTGCGATGGAATCGTCGAGGATGGTAGGTCGGAGCTCGACACGTCCATGCTCACCGGGGAATCGCTGCCACGAGCGATCGAGCCCGGTGTGTTCGTAAGCAGCGGCAGTATCAACGGCGATCGATTATTCACCATGCGCACGAGTGCGAGCGCCGGAGCCAGTCAGTATGAACGTATCGTGCAGCTGGTGCGCTCGGCGCTCGAAACCAAGGCGCCGTTTCAACGGATCGCGGATCGTTATGCAATCTGGTTCACGCCAATCACGCTACTGGTTGCGATTTTCGCTGCCGCGATTTCAGGAGATTCCCAGAGATTTCTTGCGGTGCTTGTCGTTGCGACGCCGTGCCCGCTGATACTGGCTCCTCCGATCGCAATCGTCGGTGGAATCAATCGTGCGGCTCGACGTCAGATAATCGTGCGCAACGGCGCAGCAATAGAACGACTCGCGATCGCCAACATAGCTGTGCTCGACAAGACTGGCACGCTGACGATCGGGAAGCCCATTGTTCGCGCAATCATTCCGAACGCTCCCTTCTCGCGCCGCGATGTATTGCGCCTGGCCGGTGCGGTGGAGCAGGGGGCAGCCCACCTGCTCGCCCGTACCCTCACAGCAGCAGCAAAGGCGGAGAATGCTTCGCTCCCGGTTGTTAGCGATGTGGTTGAATCACCCGGCCGCGGCGTCACGGGTACGGTCGGCAATGACATAGTGATGATCGGCTCGCACGGATTCATCACGGAGCGACTGACAGCGGCGACCGGTCCTTCGATCGCCGATGATTCAAGCGTCGGTCTCAAAGCGTACGTCGCGATCAATAACAGATTCGCCGGCGTAGTACTGTATGACGAGAAGTTGCGAGATGACGTACCCGAGGTTCTCGCTGACCTTGAATCGCTCGGAATTGGACGGATACTCCTCCTGTCGGGCGATCATGAAGATAACGCTCGTGCAATCGCGGAGTCGCTTGGCATTGCAGAAGTTCGCGGTGATATGAGACCGGAAGAGAAAGTCGCCGTAGTGAAGGATCTGACCGCGGCGGGTGACCGCGTTCTGATGGTGGGTGACGGAACCAATGATGCGCCGGCGTTGAGCGCCGCAACGGTGGGAATAGCTCTCGCGGGGCACGGTGGCGGCGTCACCGCCGAGGCAGCCGACCTCGTGATTCTGATCGACGAGTTGAATCGAGTGACGGAAGCGATTCGCATAAGTCGTCGAAGCATGAGCATAGCGAGACAAAGCGTCTGGGCCGGCCTAGGCCTGAGCGGCATCGCAATGCTCTTCGCAGCGGCCGGTATGATCACGCCAATCCCAGGTGCGCTGCTTCAGGAAGCGATCGATATTGCAGTGATATTTAATGCCCTGCGCGCGAGCGCTGACACACGCCACTCGAGAACGATGACGATATGCGGATCACGGTGTATGACACAGGTGTATGACACATATGTCCGGCGCCGCATTCAGGACGCTCCCAATTCAGGACGCCCCAGTTCGTCGTCCATTGCGAGATGATCACGGTACCACCGGATCCCCGATCCGAAGCTGACAGACTTCGACTCCGGACCGGGTGATCCAGGTCGCTATTGAACGGTGATGACGCCTGTCATGCCCATCGCCAGGTGCGGTGTGCAGTAGTAGTGATAAACGCCAGGCTTCAGGCCGGCGAACGAAACGACATATCCCTGGTTCGGCGTTACAACCAATGGGCCTTCCAGCGGAGACGTCGTATTCGGCATGTTCTTGTCCAGCTGCGCCGCGGTGCCGGCTGGAATGCTATCGGCCCAGAACGTGACCTGATGCGGCCCACCCGAAACGTTCATGAAATTCACACCGTCGCCGACCTTCACCGTGAAGTTCGCGGGTTCGAATCGATAACCCTTGGCGTCCCCGACCATCTTGACCTGGATGGTCTTGCCCGTGATTGGCGCGGCGCTCGCCGCGCTCGCAGCAGAACCGCCGGCAGCAGCCGCGCCCGTATCCGCCGTCGCAGCTGGTGCTGCCGCGGTCGACGCTGTTGTATCAACAGCGGAGGCGCTCTTGTCGCCACCGCCGCCGCAAGCTGTCATTGCGACCATTGCAACGGTCGCCACTACTAGCAGGGAACCGGACACACTCGGTTTCGGAGTGTGCTTACCACTCATGCATTTCGACAACATGTTGTGTCCTCCACAACCTCCGCTACGGGCGGATACCGCCGAGTCCGGGTACGGAAACTTTCTGCCGAGCCGGGGACTCGAAACAGTCTCCTTTCAGGCAATTCGCGCGCTAGTGGCGCCAGGTGGCGCGAATTGTCTGAAAACAGCCCCGGCCGAGTGGCGATGAAGTGAGCGTCGATCGGCTACAGGCGGGGGAGTGTCACTCCATGCTGTCCCTGGTACTTGCCCTTCTTGTCCTTGTAGGACGTAAGGGGCGGCTCCTCGCCCTTGAAGAACATCACCTGGGCGATCCCTTCGTTGGCGTAAATCTTTGCAGGGAGCGGAGTTGTGTTTGAAATCTCCAGCGTGACGTAGCCCTCCCACTCGGGCTCGAAAGGCGTCACATTTGTGATAATACCACAACGGGCGTAGGTGGATTTTCCAACGCAGAGAGTGACCACGTCGCGGGGGATCCTGAAATACTCGACCGAGCAAGCAAGCGCGAACGAGTTGGCCGGGACAATGCAGACGTCTCCTTCGAACTCGACAAACGACTTGGGATCGAATTCCTTTGGATCGACGATCGAGTTGAGCACGTTGGTGAAGATCTTGAACTGATTCGACACCCGCATGTCGTATCCATACGAACTTACGCCATAGGAGATCACGCCGGAGCGGACCTGGCTATTCTCGAATGGCTCGATCATCCCCTTGGCGGCGTGCTCGATGATCCAGCGGTCAGACTGTATGCTCATTCAATTCCGAGTAAATCGTTTCCGTTGAAAAGAATCCTAACATAAGCTAAAATCTTGCAAGACGCATTAGTGAAATTTTTCACATGCGGATTGGCCTGAAACGGCCACTCTCTCTCATTACGGCATGGCGCGAGAATACTTTCCAATCCTGCTGCTGCTCGGCTTCGTTGCGATGAATGCCGTGCTGATAATCGGGGTTTCGGCGCTCACGATCAGGAAGCGCCCCACACCGGTCAAGCGCGCTTCATACGAGTCGGGAATTCCGGCGATCGGCAGCGCCCGCGAACGCTTCTCCGTGGCGTTCTACATGATCGCGATGTTGTTCATCATATTCGACATCGAAACGGTCTTCATGATCCCGTGGGCGACGTTCTATCGTCAGCTCTCATGCAGTACCGAGCTCGTCGACGGTGTCTGCGCAGCTGGATCCGTATCATTCTTTGGTCTGGGCGAGATGCTGATATTCATGGCGATCCTCGTCGTGGGCTTCGTGTACGTGTGGAAGAAAGGAGCACTTAGATGGGATTGACCGCTCGCCCGGATTCGGCACTGAGCCGCGTCGAGTACGACCCGCAATCGCAGGACGGCTGGGTCACAACGCGGCTCGATTTCCTCGTGAACTGGGGCCGGGCCAACTCG
>Ga0164241_10006808_pt1 | contig 10360 bp, 9 predicted proteins | sample OricomyardsoilBY_FD_108780 | JGI IMG/M metagenome (GOLD analysis project Ga0164241, IMG submission 108780) | Backyard soil microbial communities from Emeryville, California, USA - Original compost - Back yard soil (BY) | ecosystem: Environmental > Terrestrial > Soil > Unclassified | place: USA... | reverse complement strand
TCGCTGGTGCACGCGTTGCCGTCCGTGCACGGCACCGGGTCGGGCACCGTGCAGTGCCCCTCGAAGTCGCACAGCCCGGCCACGGTCGCGCCTCCGGCGCCACACATGCCATCCGAGCAGGGCGTGCCGCCGCACGCGCTGGGCTCGTCGATGATGGCCACCTCGCACACGTAGCGCTCTCCGCAGCGGCCCACCTCGCGGTTGCCGCCGCAGCCCTCGGGTCCCACGCTCGTGCACACCGCGCGCCCGTCGAAGCCAGCGAACGCGCCGCAGTCGGCGTCGACCGCGCAGCAGGCTGTCTCACCTGCACCGAGCGTGCAGCAGTGCCCGTTGGCGCAGGTACCGCTCGTGCACTCGCCGTCGCTCGCGCAGCTCGCGCCGCTCTCACCGGGCGCGATGTCGGGCATGACGACCGTATCTTCGTTGCTGCTCGTCGTCGCGGCGGAGTCGCGCTCGCTGTCGGCCGCGGCCGAGTCGACGACCCGCGTGTCCTCGTGCGCGACGAAGTCGGGGAGCGCGCTCGCGTCGGGCTGCACCAGGCCGGGATCAGCGGCCTCGTCGGAGCACGCGGCCACGACGAGGCAGCTCACCCCGACGACGGCGACGGCGAGCGCGCGCATCGCACCTACTCCGACTTGGGCGCGCCACCGTTGGCGCGGGCGCGTGCTTGCTCGAGCTTGCCCTTGGCCGTCTCGGTCGCCTTGACCTTGGCATCGAGCTTGCCCTGCGCGGTCGCGAGCCGCTTCTGCTCGCGCAGGAGCTGGGCCTGGAAGTCGAGCTTGGACTGCGTCTCCTTCGGACCGACCACACCCTCGGACTGGATCAGCTCGTCGTTCTTGACGATCTCGAGCTGCGCCTGGGCCACGTTGATCTCCTGCTTACGGACCGCGGCGCGCGCCTTCGCCTCGGCGAGCTCGGCCTTGTCGAGCGCGATCTCGGCCTTGGTGACCTCCTCGGTGCGCTTGGCGGTCGCCAGCGTCGCCTGGTTCTGCGCCTGCTGCTTGGCGTAGCGCTCACGGATCTGCGCGGCGAGGTCGTTGTAGCGCGCCTTGGCGTCGGCGACCTCCTTGTCGCGCTTGGCCTGCGCCTGGCGGATCTCGGTCTCCTGCTTGTCGGTCGTCGCCTCGATCGCGTCGGCGGCAGCGTCCACGCGATCGGCGGCGTTGTCGGTCTTGTCCTCGTTGCCCTCGACGTCCTTCTTGGCGGTGCGCACCTCGAAGTCGCCCTGGTTGAAGGCGTCCTTCTTGGCGGCAACCTCGCCGCGCGCCTGCTCGATGTGGATCGCGCTCTCGCCAGTGAGGCCAGCGACCTTCTTGTCCGGGACGGTGTGCGCGAAGTACGGGGGAGTGCTGCCGCACGCGGCGACGAGCATGCCGGAGGCCACGAAGAGGCTGATGCGCATGAACATTCGAGAGAGCTCCTACTGGGGTACGGCGGCGCCTCGACGGCGCGGCGAGTCGAGCCAGCGCATGAGTTCGGCGGGCGGCTCGAGGTGGACCGGTTTACCCGAAGTCAGCGTCTGCCACACCATTTCATAGAACCGATCCCCCTGAACGAAACCGAGCCAGCCGTGCCGCTCGCCCAAGGCCAGCCGCCCGACACCGTCGAGCACCTTGTGCGGTGAGGTCTTGGTCGGCTTCGGGTCGAGCCGCGCGGCCCAGCGATCGAGCAGCTTCGGGTCACGGCGCTCGGCCTCGCTGAGCAGCCAGCTGTTGAGCGTGTAGAGCGCCGGCGGAAACGCCGAGAGCAGCGTCACGCTGTCGACGTCGGTCGCGCCGCGCCGCCACTGTGAGCGGTCGCCCGCGCCCGGCATCAGCACGTCCAGCTCGCCGGGCGCGGCCACCGTGCGCCACAGGTCCAGCGGCGCCTCCTTCGGCGCCGGCACGAGCACGAGCGACGCCAGGAACTTCGAGACCTGCGTGTGCCCGCCCTCGTCGGACCACACGCCCATCACCTGGAGCATGCGGTAGTCGACCATGTAGATGCGCACCTCGCCGTGGACCTCGTTCCCGTCCGCGCTGATGGTGATGTCGCCCGCGCGCCCGAGCGCGTCGTCGAGCGTGATGGTGCGGCTCGCGTCGAGGCGCATGCCGGGCTGCTGCCCGACCGATGCGAGCGTACGATCGAGCGCCAGGGACGTGTCGCCGTGGTCGACGAGCTGCTGCACGAGCGGCGCGACCGCGACCACGAAATAGGTGCCGAGCACCTCATCGGACGCGTTCCACTGCATGAGCGGCGCGGCGATCCCCGACGGCGACGTGATGGTCTTGGTCACGAGCGTCGGCTCGCTCGGCAGCTCCACGCGGAAGCCGCGATCGGCAGGCGCCAGCACCACCCAGCCCATGTTGTCGGCCTTGGCGACGTCGTCGGCGGACGTGATGGTGTCCGACTCTGCGCTCGTCGCCTCGACCGTCGCCGCGCTCATCGGCTCGGGCTCGGACGGTGGCGTGGGGGCTGGCTCGACGACCGGCGGCGGCGCATCCCGACACGCAGTGAGCAGCAGCGCGAGCAGCCAGCGCTCAGCCCGCGGTCGCATCGATGCCTCGCTCGCGGCGCGCGCTGAGGCACTCTTCGGAGTGCGGCTGCACGCGCCGACACACCGTCGGGCGCAGCGCGTAGATGCTGCAGTGCACCGACACGCCCAGCGTGCCATCGAGCGCCACGCAGCGACCGTCTTCGGTCAGGCGCAGGTGCACCTGACGATCGGCGTTCCGGATGGCGAGCTTGCTGAGCAGGTCCGAGCGCTTGCGCAGCGCATCACCGGGATGGACCTCGACATAGTCGAAGAAGCCCGCCGCGCGGTTGCCGTCGTTGTTGCAGCAGCACGCGCCGCACGTCACGCAGTCGAGGGCAGGCTTGGGACGGGGTTCGCTCACGCGCGCCAGTATACTCGACCCGAGCCGGAGCGCGCTCGCTCTGTCGGACCGACCCGGTCCCGCTCAGCGGCAGCCCTTGGCCCCGAAGAAGCGCGCCCAGGCGGCCGCGCCGTGGAGCCCGCCCGGGTGGTGGCCGCGGTTGCGTCGCTCGGCGCGGGCTTCGGGGGTCGCGTCGATGACGACGCTCTGACCATGGCGCGCGACCCGCACCTTGACCTTGACGCCCGCCTTGCCGGCCAGCGCGGCCAGGAGATGCGCGTGGTCGGCGGTGGCGGTCTCGTCGATGGCCACGATGACGTCACCAGCGCCGATGCCTGCGGCTTCCGCGGCCGAGCCCATCACCACGCCGGTCACCAATAGCCCGCGTGTCGCGCCGGCCTGCAGGCCGGGAGGCAGCTCGACCGCCTGGATGGCCACGCCCAGGTGGCCAGGCGCGGTGTTGCCACCCGCGGCCAGCAGCGCCGCGACGCGCCGCACGGTCGTCGTCGGCACGGTGGCGCCACCAGGCACCAAGCCGCGCGTGTTGACGCCCAGGACGCGCCCGGCGAAGTCGACCAGTGGCCCGCCCGAGAAGCCCGGCGGCAGCGTGCCGTCGACCTCGACGTAGCGCTCGACGTGGCCGCCGCGCGCGGTGATCCACGCGCCGCCGACGCGCGCCACCATGCCGAACGTCGTGCGCAGCCCGGTGTCGGTGCGGCCGACGGGCGCGACCAGCTGCCCGACCCGCACGTCGCGTGGGCCGTCGACCCAGCTCGGCTCGCTGATGGGCGCGTCGTCGAGCGCCTGGATCTGGATGAGCGCGAGCTCGGTCGTCTCGTCGACGCCGACCAGCGTGGCCGTGCGGGCGACGCCGTCCTGGCCGCGCGCGCTGATGACCGCGTCGCGCTGGTCGTGGAACAGGCGCGAGCTGGTCACGACGAGGTGGTCCGCGGCCGTCAGCACCACGCCGCTGGCGTGGCGATCGTTGGCGCGCACGTGGAAGACGGCGTCGGCGATGTGCTCGAGCGCGTCGGCGAGGGCAGTTCCGAGGGAGGCAGCGTCCGGTGTTGCAGTGCTCATGGGGGCACCATGCGCCCGCCCGCCGCACGAACCCATCGGCCGTATGCCTGGCCGAGCCCTGCCCAGGAGGCCAGCGGCAAGCCTGTTGCCCTGAACGCTTGTGCGGCCCGCGATGACCGCGTCAGCGACCCGCGAGGGCGTCGCTGGCCGTGATGCGCGCGAGCCGCGCGGCGTAGTCGTCGGCCCGCTCGGCGCTCACCGCCTGCAGGTGCTCGAGCAGCTCACGCGCGACCAGCGCCAGCGCCTTGGAGCGCGCCAGCCCTTCGTCGGCGAGCCGCGCGAGCGTCTCCACGACCGCCGGGACCGCCATGGCGAGCTGGTTCTCGACCACTGCCCACAGCGCCGCGCGCGTCCTGAGCAGCGGGGTCGGCTGCTCGGTCTTGGTCAGGAACGACAGCACCAGCTCGACGCGCGTCTGCTCGTCGATGGCCAGCCACGACGCGGGCTCCGGGGCCCGCGCCGCGTCATACCGAAATCCTCTCACAGGGGACCTCAGAGGTCGATGAGCCCCGCGCGGGCTGCCAACACGACCGCCTCGGTGCGCGTCTCGGCGCCGAGCTTGTCGAGCAGTGCAGTCACATGGAACTTCGCCGTGTGTGGCGAGACGCCGAGCTGGGCCGCGATCTCCTTGTTGGAGAGACCCTCGGCCAAGAGCTCGAGCACCTCCCGCTCACGCGGCGTGAGCGCCATCGGCTCGGTGGTCACCTGGGCCGGCAGCACCTCACGCGCGAAGCGCTGGTCGACCGCCACGAGGCCGTGACGCACCGCATCGATAGCGGCCGTCAGGACCTCGGGCGCGGCGTCGCGTCCGATGGCGCCCTTGAAGCCGCCGGTCATAGCGGCGCGCGCGCGGTTCCCAGTGGCGACGAGCGCCAGCCACGGCTGGCGCGTCCCATCGACCGGCGCGGGGCGGAGCGAGCCCACGCCGCCCGGGCCATCATCGAAGAGGACCACGACCGCGTCCGCGGGCGCATGAGAGCCCGGCGTCACCTCGGCCACGATGAGATCCTCCACCCCGAGCGACGCGGCCAAGGCGCGTCGCGCGAGCGGGTCGGCGCCGACAATCGCGACGGAGCCGTGGACATTGACGATCGGCGTGCCGACCGTGCGGTTGTGTTGGGGGTTTTGGACTTGAGCTTCGAGAGTACGGTCGTCCCAAACTTGCATAGGCCACTGAGATAGGCACTCCTGTCTGGCTAGCCAATGGTTTTTTTGCAGCCTTGCAAGGATTGCCTGACACCCGCACCAGTGGCCGCGCACAGCTGCCTCGACGACCACACGGCGGGTAGCCCGCTGCACACGAAGACCGGGAAGGCAGAGCCCGGATCGAGCCCTTCGACCACCGCCGCCACGCGACTGATTTCGGCGTCCGTCGTCGGACCGCTCGGGTGCTCGGCCGAGATGACGCCGATGATGGACAGCAGATAGCTCGGCTCGGCGGTGATGAGGCTCGCCGCCTCGGAACATTGCGCATGCGCGCCGGCTTTGGCATGACGCAGCCATGCCAACGGGTGTCACCGTCCTCCTGATCATCCTCGGCGTCGTGCTCGTGTCGTGGGGGTTCTTGCGCTGGCTCGGCTCACGCAAGAACGCCGCCGGCATCAGTACCTCGGTCAGCGCGCGCGCCGTGCAGATCGGCGGGCTCGCGACCCGCTCGGCAGCGCGCAAGGCGGCCCTGCGCATGCGCCAGGTGGTCTCCAGCAAGGCGCAGAAGGCCGCCCTCGAGCAGCGCTATCACATGCAGAACGCCGCCGAGATCACCCAGACGATGGGGCAGATGAAGGGCGTGTTCATGAAGCTCGGGCAGGTGCTCTCGTTCGCGCAGGAGTCGCTGCCGCCCGAGGCGCGCAAGGTCATGGCGTCGCTCCAGAAGGACGCGCCGCCGATGGCGTTCGCGCTCGTCAAGGAGGCCGTCGAGCGCGAGCTGGGAAAGACCCTCGACGAAGCCTTCGCCAGCTTCGACGAGCAGCCCATCGCCGCCGCGTCCATCGGTCAGGTCCACCGCGCGCGCCTCCACGCGGGCGACGAGGTGGTCGTCAAGGTGCAGTACCCGGGCGTCGCCGAGGCCATCAAGAGCGACCTGAAGTTCACCGGTACGATGGTGCAGATGGGCGCCATGTTCTTCCGCAACGCCGACGCCGAGGCGATGGTCAAGGAGCTTGCCGAACGCCTGGTCGACGAGCTCGACTACGTGCTCGAGGCCACCAACCAGGAGCACTTCCGGCGCGTGTGGGCGGGCCACCCGCTCATCCGCATCCCGCGGGTCCACCGCTCGCACTCGAGCGCCAAGGTGCTGACCCAGGACTACGCCGAGGGCCTCGGCTTCGACGACTTCCTGGCGGTCGCGACGCCCGACGAGAAGCGCCTCGCGATGCTGGTGCTGAACGACTTCGTCTTCGACTCCATGCACCTCTTCGACATGTTCAACGGCGACCCGCATCCCGGCAACTACCTGTTCCACGCCGACGGCGGCGTGACGTTCCTCGACTTCGGCTGCGTGAAGCGCTTCAGCGGCCCGTTCATGGACGACCTGCGCGCGCTCAACCAGGCCATCGTCGAGGAGGACAAGGCGAAGTTCCGCGAGGCGCTCGAGAGGACCCAGATCGTCTTGCCTGGTCGCACCCTCGCCGACGACGACGCGTGGGCCTTCTTCGAGTACCACTCGCGCCCCTTCGCCAAGGACCGCGTGTTCACCTTCGACAAGGCCTACCTGGAGGAGGCCGGCAAGGTCATGTCGCTCGGCAACGTGCGCAAGTTCAACCTGCCGCCCGACCTGGTCTTCTTCAACCGCATCACGTTCGGGCTCAACGCCATCTTCGAGAAGCTCGGCGCCAGCGAGAACTTTCACCGCTTCTACCTGCGCTACATCTTCCGCGACCGCGACATCCCACCCGCGCTGGCGCAGGCGGGCATCGCACTACCCGCGCGCTTCCTCCCCGCTCGCGCTTGGGTCGAGGTCGAGGGTCAGGACGCTCTTGCGCGCAATGACGAGCCACACCAGGCCGGGCAGGGCCACGACGGTGCTGATCCAGAAGTAGCCCTGCCAGCCGACGGCTAGCTGTGTCGGGCCGGAGATAGGCCCGCCGACGAGGCGCCCGAGCTGCGCGAGCGACGACATGAGCGCGAAGTGCGTGGCGGCGTAGCGGCGATCGCACAGCGCCGTGATGAGTGTCACGAAGGCCACGTTGCCGAGCCCGCCAGCGAAGTTCTCGAAGGCCAGCACCACCACGAGCAGGTCGTAGCTCTGCCCCGACGCGGCCTGCAGGACGAGCAAGACATTGGTCAGCGCCTGCAGGGTCCCGAAGACGAGCAGCGCGGTGAAGAGCCGCATGCGCACCATCAGGACGCCACCGATGAACATGCCGCCGAGGATCGCGGGCACGCCGACGGCCTTCCGGATGGCGCCGATCTCGGCCGGCTGGAAGCCCAGCCCCTGGTTCAGGAAGGTGTTGTATTGGGCAGACCCGAACGAGTCGCCGAGCTTGTAGAAGAAGACGATGGCGAGCAACGCGAGCGCGTGCTTGCGCGTGAACAGCGCGACCAGCGGCCTGACGAACGCCTCGCTCAGCGTGGGCCGCGGCCCGACCATCGGCCGCTCGGCTGGCGACGCGATGGCGGCCAAGAGCCCGAGCAACAGGATGCCGGCCATCACCGCGTAAGCGCCCGACCACAGGAGCGCCAGCGCGATGAGCGGCGTCAGCGCGCCCGCCACCAGCATGCCCGTACGATAGCCGGCCGAGGCGAGCGCCGCGCCGATGCCGCGCTCGGCCGGCGGCAAGAGCTCGGTGCGGTAGCCGTCGACCACGATGTCGAACGACGCCGAGAAGAACGCGACGAACAGCGCCGCGACCGCGAGCAGCTCGGGGTCGACCTTCGGATCGAAGAGCGCCATCGCGCAGACGCCGAGCGTCATCGCCACGAGCGCGATGATCATCCAGCCACGCCGTCGCCCGAAGCGTGACAGCCCGGGCGGCGCGTAGCGATCCAGCAGCGGGCTCCACAAGGGCTTGAGCGTGTAGGGGATGCTCACGAGCCCGAACATGCCGATGGTGGTGATGTCTACGCCGCTCGACGACAGCCACAGCTGCAGCGTGCCGGTGCCCGACACGAGATCGAACGGCAGGCCCGACGCCACGCCCAGCAGGAACAGTGCCCCGAGGCGTGAGAACAGCGCCGCGACGAGCCCCGTACGTGGAGGTCGACTAGGTTCCGCCACAGGCTTTGACGGCGACCGCGTCGCAGCGCCGCCCGAGCGTCTCGGTGATGCAGCTGTTGCTGGTACCACTGCCATACGCGCGACGTACGCCCTGGCAGGCGCGCGCACACAGGCCGTACGCGGCCTCGATGCAGGTGTCCTTGCCCGCACACGCGCTCACGCACTCCGCGTCGGGCACCAGCGCGGGCAGCTCGCCGCAGTTCGTCTCGCAGTCGCGCGCCTGCGACTCGCACATCCAGGCCGCGTAGCTGTCCTGATCGGCGGCGATGTTCGCCCGGCAGTCGATCGCGCACTGCGCCTCGCCGCCGAGGTAGTTCGGGTCGCAGCCGACGCGGTGCACGCAGGCGGCCTTGCACACATCCTCGGGCGCGGCCGGCACGCACAGCTTCGTCTCGGCGCAGCTCGCGCTCTGCGCGCTGCACGCGAGCGTCGGCTCGATGCGCTCGGGGTGGTTCACCACCAGCGCGCTGCAGTCGCGCGCGCAGTCCTCCGGCGCGGGCCCGCCCAGCTCGACGGCGCACGCCGCGAAGGCGTCGCAGGCGCTCACGCAGCGCGGCTCGGGCGAGGCCGTGAGCAGGCAGCGGGACAGCGTCGCGATGGCCTCCTCGTTGGAGTCGCAGCCCGCGCTCGCCGCGATGCACGCGCTGGCGTCGGCCGGCGCGATCCACGGCGCGGCGGTCGCCACGCCGCTGCAGAACGCGTCGCACAGGCTCGGGTCGGCGAGCGGCCCTTCGACCACCGGGCAGGCCGTGGCGAGCGCCGCACAGGCGGTCTCGCAGCCGTCTTTGTGGGGTGCGTCGACCTTGCAGGTCGCGGCGAAGTCGCTGCAGCCCTTCACCGCGCTGCAGCCGAGGAACGCGACCTCGCCGAAGCCCGACAGCGCGGCGCAGCCGTTGGTGCACAGGGCGTCGGTGGTGAAGCCCTGATAGGCGGGCGCGCCGCTCGGGCAGGTGTCGTCGCTGGGCGGGAACACCAGCTTGTCGCAAGCGTCGCTGCAGAGCTGGTCACCGAGCACGCAGGGCAGGGCATCGACCAAGTGGCAGTCCTCGTCGGGCACGTCGATAGTCGCCAAGCAGGCGAGCACCGCGACGCCGTCCCCGTTGGCGCGATACTGTCCGGCGCACTCGGCGCGGCACACGGGCTCGGTGAATGCGCCCTCGGCGCCGCCGAAGTAGGTCGCGACGTCGCAGCCGACCGAGTGGATGCAGGCGTCCTTGCAGCTCCCGTCCTCGGCAAAGCCCGGCGTGTCGAAGCACTTGGCTTGGCTGCACGCGACGCCGAAGCACTCGTAGTTCGCGAGCCACAGACCCTCGTCGGAGGCGCGCGCGACGCAGGCTTCGAGGCAGTCGGGCAGCTGCCCGGCGCAGTGCTCGGCGACGTCCGCGCAGGCGGTCGCGCAGCCACTCTGGACCTCGCTCGCGGACAACGCGATGAGCGGCGTGTCGCACGCGTCGGCCACGCCATCGCCGTCGCGATCGGGCTCGGTCGGGTCGCAGCTCAGGACGCCGCCGCTGCAGGTGGCGCTGGCCGCCACGCCGCTCGCCGAGCACAGTCCCTGGCAGCAGCACGCGCGGTCGGCGACCACCGCGAGGTCGGTCTCGGCGACGTCGTTGACGGGGTCGCGCTGGTTCGGGATGCAGTCGTGGTCGAGGTCGTCGCGGTCGCTCTCGAGGATGTCGAGGAAACCGTCGCCGTCGGAGTCCTTGGCGGTCGCGCCACCGCCGAGCTCGTCGAAGTCTCCGATGCCGTCGAGGTCGGTGTCCTTGGACAAGGCGTTCGAGCCGACCTGTCCCTCCACCGCGTTGCTCAGCCCGTCTTGGTCTTCGTCGCCATCGGGTGCGAGGCAGCGGTTCTCGAGGCACAGCCCCGACGCGCACTCGAAGTCGGCGCCGCAGGTCTCGTTCAGGCCCCGCTTGGGATCGTCGCCGCAGCTCGCGAGCAGGAGCAACGATGAAAACAACGCCAGTGACTCCGTGCGCATGAGTGGCCTCCGAGGTGGGTGCGGCACCTTATCCACGTCGCTCACGGGCTTCAACTGCAGGCCGTCGACCTCAGTCGAAGTCGTCGACGTCGGGCAGCTCCGGGAGCTCGAGCGGAATCGGTCGTGCGCCCGGCGGCCGCATGATGCGGGGCTGCACGATGATGCGACGGTCCGACAGGACGCCCTGGCGGCCCGCTAGATCGGCCAGCGTCTTGCGATGGAGCAGCG
>Ga0164241_10006807_pt1 | contig 10362 bp, 6 predicted proteins | sample OricomyardsoilBY_FD_108780 | JGI IMG/M metagenome (GOLD analysis project Ga0164241, IMG submission 108780) | Backyard soil microbial communities from Emeryville, California, USA - Original compost - Back yard soil (BY) | ecosystem: Environmental > Terrestrial > Soil > Unclassified | place: USA... | reverse complement strand
TTTATGATTGGCTTCTTGTTACTTTTATTGCGGGTAAATAGTCCCATATATTTATGAAGTTTTGTCACCTCAAAGGTAATATGGGCTATTTATCTTTTTTGACTTTCGGATGGTAGTGATGTGATTTTATAATTTACCGTGATACTGAAGAAGAATTTATCAATAATAAATAGCAACAAATATGGCTTGATTAGCTATGGATTCTGTCCCATGAACGAAGTTCATCCCATTCGGGGGTAGGTTCAAAGAAACCACCACCTTTTATCAGGTGTTGTTTAACGACCTCATCGTTTAACTCTACCCCTAAACCTGGCTTTTCAGGAACTTTTACATATCCTTTGTTAATAATTGGCTTACTGATACCTGTTACAAGATCATCCCAATAAGGATAGTAGATTCCATTATCTTCCAGTGCCAAAAAGTTTTGAGTAGCCGCCGCGACATGAACACTCGCCATATAGGAAATGGGAGTAGCATAATGATGCAAAGCCATAGCAATACCGTGCTCTTCGGCATAATCACCTATTTTTTTAGTTTCCAAAATGCCGCCAGACGAATTGATATCGGGATGAATAATATCTACAGCATGGTTATCTATTAAAGGCTTAAAATCATCTAACAGGTAACAATCTTCACCGGTTATTATAGGTGTGGTGGTCGCTTCGGTTAAGGTACGTAACTGATCGGTATAAAACCAGGGAAGCACATCTTCCATCCATGCCAGGTCATAAGGCTCCATAGCCTTGGCCAATTTAATCGCCTCATTTACTCCAAAATGCCCCCAATGGTCAGTCGATAACGGAATGTCGTATCCAACTGCTTTTCGAACATCTGCTGCAAATTGAACAAGATAGTCTATCCCTTTGGGAGTTACCTGAATGGCAGTAAACGGATGTTTCGTCTGAGCATAACTGGTAGATCCATTATTGCCCCACTGATCCATTTTACCATTCTGTTGTTTCCAAAAATCATCATTTACAAGAGCGTTTGGAACATCCCTTAAGAGATCAATTCCCATATCCATCTTCAGCCAGGTGAATCCCATATTCAGTCGTTCTTTCATGCGCTCGGCGTATCCTTCAGGCGTTTGTTTGGTGGCTGTAGTATCGCAATATATTCGGATCTGATCCCGGTATTTGCCACCTAAGCATTGGTAAACCGGTATATTATATACTTTACCAACTATGTCCCACAGGGCCATTTCGACCGCGCATACTCCACCGGCCTGGCGGCTGGGCCCACCAAATTGCTTAATTTTTTTGAATATCATTTCCACATTACAAGGATTCATTCCGAGTATTCTACTCTTAAGTTCCAAAGCATATCGTTTATCAGCTCCATCACGCACATCCCCAAGGCCATAAACTCCCTGATTGGTATAAATTTTCAGAATAGGGCATATTTCGAAATCTGCAATACGCATGTCAGTAATTTTAAGATCAGACGGTGATGAATACCTGTTAATCTTTTGGGTAGCATAAGCTAAAGTTTTCTCAATCGGAGAAAAAGAAAACGCCCCTAATGAAAGGCCCCCAATTGCTGCTTTCTTTAAAAAGTTGCGCCGATCATTAGCTACTTCAGAAGATTCTACTGTTACTTCTTCCGCAATTGATTCCTTAGAGCTCAACTTTGAAAATAACTTTTTTGTAGTTTGTTTCATGTTTTAAATCTTTAATGATATTTGATAATTATAGTTCCTGTTAATTGTAAAAAATTGAAGGTATACATCGAAATTTTCTATTTCATTTAATGCACTTCCTATCTTACCAGAGATGGCAAAGACAAAATAATTTAAAAAAAGAGAGGTTTTTATCTGCCAGTTATTCATGCAATCGCTTGAAATAAATAATATCGAATATACAATTTAAAACGCTTCAGTGATTTAGATAGTTAGAGGTGCTTAGACGCAAAAACTCACATCGTGATATTTTTCCAAAATAAAAAACAGGCAAATTTGTTTTTACTGTGGTAAAGCTGCCACCGCTTCATTTTAGCGCATTCAAATGTTTTATCAGGTCATCAACAGGCGTTTGCTTTTTATAGGAAATCACAAATTTCCCGTTCTTATCATATAGCGCAGTAAAAGGTGTATTTTCCAAATGATAATAATATCTGAAAAAAAATACCGGGTTCTCAATTCCTGTTTTTATGAAAGGATATGTTTTTAAACCATAATCCTTTTCAAAAGTATTTACCTGCTGCAACGATTCGAAACTTGCCAATATAATCTGCGAGTTTTTAAATGAATTTATTTTTTTTATTAACTCTTTGATTAAAGCCTGGCAATGTTCGCAATCGGGTGCGAAATAAATAATGATGGTAGGCTTTGATTTTGACAAATCTTTTGTGGCAAACATGTTACCGTTGGTAAGTTGTATTTTAAATTCGGGAATGGATTGCGAGATGGCTACGGGCGAAAACGAAAAGAACAGTAAAGCAACAAATAATACACTTTTACAATTAGAAAATTTCAACGGATTTAATGACGGTTTCATTTTTTACTTCCCTGTGTTTTTTAAAATAATAAATGGTGGGGATTTTGTCCAATCTACTTTGTGTTTCATCATTGGCGGCCCGATGGAAAAATTACCCAAAATAATCTCTTGTTTCCCATCGCCGTTTATATCCCCTGCGTCCATCGTAAGCCATCGTCACAATTTTGTTTGTGGCAAAGAAAACGGATGGAAATCAAAATTGCCTTTATTTTCTAAATATAATGTTTATTTTATAGTATCCGTTTCCGGATAAATAGCTATCCGGTGCGTGTGCAGCTTATAAGCAATATTGTTGCGGTCGGCACTATTATTAAAATTCAAACTCTTTGATGCCATCAATGGCATGTGGCAGGTGATGCAATTATTTTTTGCAGTCAGCATAGTTGTTGCGTGATTGGAGTTTTGATGGCACGACATACAACGCTGTATAAATACCGATTGCATGTTGCTTTCATTTTTATGTGGGTCATGACAACTCATGCAAGTAAGATTATTACTTTGAATATAGCACTGACTTTGCATAAGCGATTGCAATTGCATACCGTGCGCATCTGGGTTTGTAGCTGCGCCGGGGTAATACAAATAATAATTTGAAAGCGTATCGCCGGGCAGAAAAGCAAAAATAGATTTCAGCTTTGCCGGGTCGCCCGAATGGCAAGTGGCGCAAAGACCTATCTGTTGCTGCCTGCTAAGAGATCCAATGCGCGTAATAAATTTCGCCGTTTTCTCTTCGGGATGTTCGGTTTGAAACGCTACGTGCTGCGCTGCCGGACCATGACAACGTTCGCAATCTATACCATACACAATAGTTCGAGGGTAGATTTTTTCTTCGGATTGTTGCCCTATACGTTGCCCCACGTGGGTTTGCACCAACGCATACGAACTATGACATTCCATGCATCTACCTATAATTTGACGTGAGAAAGACGGGTAATTTTCGGTAAATCCGGGACTGTTCGTCCAGCGTTTTAATTCCGACAAATAAGTGAGTGGCAACTGAAACAATTTATCATCTTTCCAATAACCAAAAGTCATGGCTTTTTCGCCGGAACCAAATGAGATGTCCATGTTTTCCTGCTCATCTATATTGCCGTTAAGAAAATAACATTGCGATGCCTTGTCATCTGCGACTTCCAGAAGCACGAATTGATTACCGGGAAAATGAACCGTATCATTGATTGCCGTAATTATTTTTTTAATCGCTTCAAAATCCGTTTTTGAGGAGGTTTTAAAATGACCGGTATGTGCGTAATCTTCGATTATATCCTTGTGGCATTTTACGCAGGCTGCAGAACCCGCATACGCCGAACCGCGAACATCATTGTCCGAACCATTTTGGCTTGTACAGGTAATAAAACAAACTACAAAACTCACCAAAACAATAAGTATAATAATTACTTTCAAAGGATTTTTTTGATTTTATAGCGCAAACTAAATTACAATATTTTTATAGGATAATTCACCTTACGCAAAAAGTGTTTCATTAAGCAAATAAAATCCCCGGTACTTTTCGTAACCGGGGATGATTTGTTTAAGACTTTTTAGTTTCGCAAATTGATAATTTTATTTTTAATATCCGTATCCGTTAGGTTTAAGTACGCCACCGCCTCTGTCAATTTCCTGTTGAGGTATAGGCATATAATCATCTTTGGAATCATCAAAAGAATAGGATGGAACGCCGGAGCCGGAAGCCGCTGCCGTATAATTCTTTTCAAAATTGTGGTAGCTTTCCAGCGTGGTTTTGGCTATACCCCATCTCACAAGGTCGAAGAAACGCTGGCCTTCCATTGCCAGTTCCAGCCTTCTTTCAAACCTTACAGCAGTTCGCGCATAATCCTGGGAAGGGAAAGAAGGGTAGGGTTTCACTTTATACGCCGCCGCAGGGTGCCCGTATGCGGTAAGTGCTGGTGGCAATGTAGCTGCGCGGTTTCTTACAGCATTTACCCATGTCAGCGCATCGGATAAATCGTTTGTTTCCACAGCACATTCTGCCGCCATTAAATATACATCGGAAAGCCTGATGATATTTATATTCAGAGCTGTTATATAAGGATTCCCGGGTACAGTATAGCTCCCGAAATCTGCCTCATCGACCATGTTTTTGTAGTTTACAAATGGAGAAGCTGTTGAAGCATTTCGAATCCAGCCATTGCCCGGCATCACGCCCCAATCTCTGTACTCAACACCGCGCCTTCCTACGGTATAATCCAAACGAGGGTCAAATGCTATTGTTGTATCTAATTTGTAACTCGCAGTAGGGTTTGTCAAATCGGATACATACGGATTGTTACGGTAAGAACCGTCCAACAACGGCAATCCGTTGGCGTCAACTTTGAAGGCATTTACCAAATCAATAGAAGCCAGGTAGAAACCGCAGCAGGAAGCAGGCGCCGAACCGTAAAAACCGGAGAGCATATCACCTACGTTGGCATTATCACCGCTACCGTCCGAGTTGATAACATCTTGTACAACAAAAATACCTTCGGGGCCATTTTTTGTTTCTGCATCAAAGTTGTTTTGAAACTTCATGCCGGTAAGGCCCTCTTTCCTGGTAATTACATCTTTGAATAATGCCAATGCTTCGGCATATTTATTATCAATCCCTTCATTGGCCCCGTATAAATAGACTTTGCCCAGATAGGCTTCTGCGGCATATTTATCGCATCGTCCTACATCGCCCAGCGGTTTTGAATAATCCTGAGGAAGGTTTGCATTGGCAAATACAAGGTCTTCTACAATTTTGGGGTAAATATCCGAATCATTGGCAACCATGCTCGCTTCTGGTGTTGTCATGGTTTCATCGATGTATGGAATTTTGGGGCCAAATACCCTGCGCAGAAAGAAATAATAATGCGCTCTCAGCATTCTTGCTTCTGCCTGGATTTGTGTTGCCCTGTCCGAAGCAAATTTTTCTGTAGAATTGCTGTTTTGCAACGCATCCAACAAACTTAAAGCGCTGTTGCAACGCAGTACGCCTTCATAATAATTGGTCCACATGGAAGGTAGTTGGTCGTTTACCGATGTGGCCTGATGCGCCTCGATGTCATTCATGAAGCCCTGGTCTGTATAGTCGCTGCCTTTGTGTGCATTATCGCCTCCTACCTCGGCAAACAACCATTGGCTGGGCGCATTGGAATAATTGCCCCATGTACCGTTTCTATTCCCGTTCATAAGACCGTAAGCGCCTGTTAAAGCATCTTCTACGAATTGTTGTGATTGCAAACTTGACTGGGTGATTACCGCCTGTGGTTCGGTATCTAAAAAGCTCTTGCTACAGGAAACTCCTGCCGCCATTAAAATTATCGCTGCCGCCGCTGAATATATTCGTTTCATCTGTTTATATTTTTATCTGATAAAATTATTGTTTAAAAAGTTACATTTAATCCTACCAAATATTGCCTTGAGCTCGGATACATGCCCAAATCTACGCCTGGTGCCGAGAAGGTGCTGGAGAATTGTGTTACTTCAGGATCAATTCCCGAATACTTGGTAATAGTAAATAAATTGGTACCGCTTACATACAGTTTGATACCGGTGATTCTTTCTTTGAACGATTCCGGAATTTCAAAATTATAGCCTATTTGCAATAATTTCATTCTGAAATAACTGCCGGGTTGTACATAGTAGCTGTTTGAAGCATTTTCAAGCGTTGGTGCATTGTAGTAAGGGGAAGGTACCATGCTTTTGGTATTCGTAGGGCTCCAGGCATCAAGTAACCGTGTAGATACAGCGCCATAAAATCCGTTCAAATCTGTATAGTATCTTGTTTCATCAAAAATCTTATTGCCGTAAGAGGCGTTGAAGAACATGGATGCATCGAAACGGTGCCAGGATGCGTTAAAGCTCAAAGAATAAATAAATGCAGGATATGGGTTGCCGATAAAGGTGCGGTCATCCGGCGTAATAGTACCGTCTGGTTTCCCATCAGAGCCAGATACATCGGCATATTTGAAACCGCCGACCCTTGCACCGCTGTACTCAGGCGAATTGGTTATGTCTGATGCGCTTTGGTTGATGCCGATAACTTTATACCCGTAAAATTCGCCAAACGGCTGTCCCGGTGCAAGAATGGACGACGTCACGTTTCTGTTGCTGCCGTACAATTGATTGGTAACGGTTGGCGCCAATGCAAGTACCTTATTTACGTTTCTGGAGATCAATGCACCCAGGTCAAACTGGAAAGCGTTTTTGCTGATTGCATCGGCATTGTAATGATAGTTCACCGAAAACTCTACTCCTTTGTTACTCATGCTCCCGATATTTACGAAAGGTGATGCGCCACCGCCAACAGCCTGCGATAACAATGGCACGGGATAAAGCATATCGGTGGTTTTTTTATCGTACCAGTCGAAAGAACCAGTAATTTTATTGGAAAACAAAGTGAAATCCGCACCTATGTTCCAGGACTTTAATTCTTCCCATTTAATGTTCGGATTGTCGTAGCTGTTTGTCCAGATACCGCTCGATAAAGCCGACCCTCCAATAGGATAAGAAGACGTACCAACAGATTGTTGATATGTTTTTAAGAATTGGAAAGAGGGGATATTCTGGTTACCCGTAGCGCCGTATCCTGCCCTTAGTTTCAAATCGTTTATCCACGAAACACTATTCATAAAATCTTCTTTGGAAACTCGCCATGCTGCACTGGCGGCAGGGAAGTTACCGTACCTGTTGTTGGGCCCGAAGTTGGAAGAACCGTCCCTGCGTATGGTAGCGGAAAGGATGTATTTATCATTATAAGAATAATCTACTTTACCGAACAAAGAGGCAAGTGTGTTGTTGTAACCACTGCTACCACTGGTCAGACTGGAAGTGGCGGTGCTCAGGTAATAATAATTGATATCGCCAAAAAGAGCAAAGGTATTTCCGCCACCGGTCAACTGCCTTCCTGTTGAATTGATGGCTTCTGTACCCGCCAGCAAAGTAAGTGCATGCCTGTCCCATTTATGATTATATGTCAAAGTGTTTGTCCATGTCCACTGGGTACCCCATCCCTGGTTTTCGCTCAGCGAGTTTACAAAACTTGCTTCCGAACGTTCAGGGTCGGGATAACCAATATTGATTCCGCCATAGTTGTCATATTGTGTACCAAAAGTTGTTTTTAAGTTCAGCCCGTTCACAATTTTCAGGTCTGCATAAACGCTGCCGAAAAACAGGTTATCATTATTGTAATTGTCTCTTCCCCGGTAAAGTATTGCAAGAGGGTTATCCGCATTACCCAATCCAGAGCCCCTGGTGCCTCCAAAGTTGCCCATAATGTCGTAAGCGGGTACAATGGTTTGAATACGGTATGCCCATCCTAACGGAGAACCTTCTCCTGCATAGCTGCCGGCTACATTAGGATTGGTTGCAAACCCAATGCTTTTGGTATAGGAATATTGCGCATTTTCTCCCATTTTAAGTGCGCCATTGAAAGCGGTAAAATTGGAGTTTACCCTTATTTGGTAGCGTTTGAAGCTGGTGTATTTTACAGTTCCCTGCTGGTTGTACGCCCCACCGCTTATAGCGTAATTGGCATTGTCGCCGCCGCCCAAAACGCTGAGTTCGTAATTTTGCATAGGCGCGTTATGCGTAATTTCATCGAACCAGTTTGTTCCGGCTTTGTTTGCCTTGGTGATTTGATAAAAAGTAGAAGAGTTTGTCGGGCTATAATTGTAGTTTGACGGGTCAGCCTCTGCTGACGTTACATTTTGGCCAACGGCTGCGCCTGCAAGTAAATATTCGGGCAATGTAGGCGTTGTTCCGCTGCCGTAATAATCAGCCATAGTACTACCTGCTATAGGTACGCCTGCGTTGCTGTACTGATCAAAAACATATTGTCCGAACTGTTGCGGGTTCAGGTATTTCGGAAAGCGGTCGCTCATAGGAACCTGCGTTCCGGTGTAAACATTCAGGCTAATTCTTGGTGGTCCTTTTCTGCCGATTTTAGTAGTAATAATTACAACGCCATTGTTTGCCCTGGAACCGTAGATAGATGCGGCAGACGCATCTTTCAATACCTGCATACTTTCAATATCGTCGCTGCTCAGCCAGCTCAATTTTCCCTGATAGGGCATTCCATCAATGACGAATAAGGGGTCGTTGTTGTTAATGGAAGTGTTGCCGCGTATTCTTATCTGCGGTGTAGAGCCGGGCGAACCGTCATTGATAATTTGTACGCCGGTAGCTTTACCCTGCAAGGCTTCTATCGGGCTGGAGGCGGGCTGCTGCTTCAGTTCGCTCGTATTTACTACAGCCACAGCGCCGGTAATATCTCTTTTCCTTTGAGATCCGTAGCCTGTAACTACAATTTCATTTAAACTCGCGTTCGCGGGTTTCAATGAAATTGAAATATTGCTTTGTCCGGCCACAGCCATCGTTTGCGTTTCAAAACCAACGAAGCTAATTTTTAGGTCTTTACTGTTTTCCGGAATCTTGATGGAAAACGAACCATCAGCAGCCGTCGTTTCCCCCGTTTTTTGTCCGGCAACAATAACCGACGCCCCGGAAAGCGGCGTGCCATCTGCAGAGGTAACCTTCCCGGTAATGGTCTGTTGTTGCGCAAACGATTGCATGAAACAAAAGAGCAGCAGGGCGCTGCCAAGCAGAATTTTTTTCTTCATAATCAAGTAATTAAAGTGTGTTTAAAATAATTTGCTTGGCAATTTAAAATTATATTTTTGTCAATTCACTTTTCTTTATCATTTTTTTGTAATTTTTTTTTGGGGATTTGCCCCGATTTATATTACAAAGCTGCCATTTTTACGCTTTGGACGGGGTTTTCAGGCGTTGGATATGCCGTTCGAAAAATAAAATTAAGTTATTATTATTTTCGATATATGTAGATGGTCCGTAGAAATTTAGAGCCGAAAAAGATTTGAAGTTTCAGAAATGAAAATTAGTTTCAGGGAAGAAGTATTTACAAAAGTCATTTTTTAGGTCATTTTGCCAGGGCCAAATAAATACCATCCGGTCGGCCAAAGCCTTCCTATGCCGGATATTCGCCAGCACCGTAGGCCCGGAACTCCTTATATTTTTCCATCGTTTTGCCTGTGGTTTGTAAACATTTTTGTTGAGATCCCTCCGGGAATGAATAATTTTCTAATTAAGCCTTATAAAACCATATCTTTTTACATCTTTAATGGCCATTCCTTACATGCTTTTGCCAGCATAATCACTGATTACAAATTGTGACATAAATTAAGTTGCGGAAAAATTATTGAATGTGGAAAATGCTATAAAAAAGGATCGCCAAAACTATCAATGATACCATGACATATAAATAGTCTTTTTCAAAAAGAAAACCAATTACGGCAAATACAACCCTCGAAACGGGAGTGGCAATTAACAATAGAAGTCCCATTTGAATAATAGATAAACTATCAAAATGAATAAATCCGTTAAATATCTCTCTGATAGAACGCAGACCGGAAGGCTCACCGCTAAATGTGTGGAATTCAGGCTTCAGAAATCCAAACTGAGCCAGGTAATACACGCCGCCGAAAAGGATTAAAGCTCCCGAAATAATAACACCTGTGATAAGCAAAGTTCCCATCACGGATTCAATGTCATAATCCGATATTTTATTTTTCATGTTCATATTTTTCCGGTAATGCCATTATAAATCATTTGTACCGCCAGAAAAGTAATAACAATCGCAAAGACGATCCTGAGCCATTTTGTTTGTGCTTTTACAAGAATTTTTGAACCTATAAATGCCCCACATATAACCCCTAACACCACAGGCATTGAAAGGCCGGGATTTATATAGCCTCTATCCAAATAAATACCGGCGCTTGCTGCGGCCGTAACTCCAATCATAAAATTGCTCGTGGTGGTAGAAACTTTAAAAGGTAATTTCATGAAATGATCCATGGCAATAACTTTT
>Ga0164241_10006806_pt1 | contig 10362 bp, 10 predicted proteins | sample OricomyardsoilBY_FD_108780 | JGI IMG/M metagenome (GOLD analysis project Ga0164241, IMG submission 108780) | Backyard soil microbial communities from Emeryville, California, USA - Original compost - Back yard soil (BY) | ecosystem: Environmental > Terrestrial > Soil > Unclassified | place: USA... | reverse complement strand
CACACAGACCGAATCGGCAATCCAGCATGCAAATGGCTTTAGAAAGCCAAAAAATAGGCCCTATCGTGCCTGGACAGTGTGTGCGAAGATGAACGAGTGAGCGCCGAAAGACTGACCGGACTTGATACTTCGTTCCTTCACATGGAGCGCGCCGGCGCCCACATGCACGTCGCCTCGACCAGCATCTTCGAGGGTCCGGCGCCCACCCACCAGGAATTCCGCGACCACATCGCCTCGCGCCTGCACCTGGTCCCGCGCTTCCGTCAGAAGCTTCGTTTCGTGCCCCTCGCCCAGGGTCGTCCGGTCTGGGTCGACGACCCGCACCTCAACCTCGATTACCACGTGCGCCAGAGCGCCCTGCCCGCGCCCGGCTCCGAGGAGCAGCTGCGCAACCTCGCCGCCCGCGTCTTCTCCCAGCAGCTTGATCGCAGCAAGCCACTCTGGGAGTTGTGGCTGGTCGAGGGCCTGCGCGACGACCGCTTCGCGATCGTCGGCAAGAGCCACCACGCGCTGGTCGACGGCGTCTCCGGCGTCGACATCACCACCGTGCTCTTCGACCTTGATGCCGAGCCACAGGGCCTGCCGGCAGCCTCCCCGCCCTGGCTCGCCCGGCCCGAACCGACCGATCTCAACCTGGTCACCGACGCGGTCCGCGAGCGCCTGACCAGCCCGAAGGAGTTCGCCCGTGGCGTCCGCGCCACCTTCCGCGGCCCGCGCAAGGTGCTGAAGGGGATTGGTGCCACCTCGAAGGTGATTGGCGCCGGCATGGGCGCGCCCAGCAGCGTCTTCAACGTCGAGATCGGCCCGCACCGTCGCTTCGCGATCACCCAGGCCGACCTCGCCGACCTCAAGCGCGTCAAGGCCGCCCACGGGGGCACGGTCAACGACGTCATCCTCTCGATCGTCGCCGGGGCGATCGGCAAGTACCTGCGGGCCCGAGGGCACGACACCGAGGGTCTGGAGTTGCGGGCGATGGTCCCGGTCAGCGTCCGCGCCGCGGAGGAGCACGGCGCCCTCGGCAACCGCATCTCGGCGATGATGGCGCCGCTGCCGGTCTGGTCGGAGGACCCGGTCGAGCGGCTGCACGTCGTCTCCGAGGAGATGGGCGACCTGAAGAACTCAGGCCAGGCGGTCGGCGCCGAGATCCTCACCAAGCTGACCGACTTCGCGCCCTCGACGATCGTCGCCCAGGCAGCCCGCCTGCAGCCGGCCCAGCGCTTCTTCAACCTCGTCGTCACCAACGTGCCGGGGCCGCAGTTCCCGCTCTACGTGCTCGGCCACAAGATGGAGTCGATCTTCCCGATGGTGCCGCTGGCCCGCCGCCAGGCACTCTGCGTCGGGATCATGTCCTACAACGGCCAGGTCAACTTCGGCCTGATCGGCGACTACGACGCGATGGCCGACCTCGACAGCTTCGCGCTCGACCTCGAGGCGGCGACCGAGGAGACGATCGCCACGGCGCCGACGAAGCCGAAACGCGGCAAGGCGAAAGCGCGCCGCACGGAGACCGTCTCCGCCAACGGCACCGGCCCGGTCGCGGCCGAGTCGCCCTCTTAGCTAGAAGTCGGGACTAGCGGACCAGGCGTCCGCGGATTTCAAACGGGAACTGGTCCGTCAGGTAGGTCCAGTCGAGTCGCCGGGGGCTGAAGCCATTGGCGGCCGCGTCGGCGTTGACGAGCACGGCGGTGATGCGGCTGAAGCGGCCGGGGTCGCCGAGACGGATGGTGAGCTTGCCGCCGCCCTGGCTGTAGTCGAGCCGGGTAACCGTGCGGCCCTGGCGCTCGCTGCCGACCCGGCCGACCAGGACCAGGCCAGTGGCGGTCCCGCGCGGTGCCGCCGCCTTGACGACGACGGCGCGGCCAGCGGGAGCGTGCACCCGCAGCAGCTGGAAGGTCGTGTGATTGAGCAGGCGGGTCAGCGGCTGATCGTCGAGCGGCAGCGACCCCTGCCGCGGCATATCCGGGTAGAGCCGGCTCTCGCGGAAGCCCTCGCCGGTGCGCCACTCCGCGACCGCGGCGGCGAAGCGGGTGAAGTCGTGGCCGAGGTCCGAGTTCCCCGCCGCGCGGATCGCCGATTCATAGGCGTTGACGGAGAACCCGCCCGGCTTGACGTGGATCGCCCGCGCCCAGGCCCGGCGCACGATCGCGCTGCCGTAGCGGCGCTGCAGCCACTGGTTCCAGACGGCGGAGCCGTACTCCTTGATCGAGCTGGTCGTCAGTGGCGTTTCCCAGCGCTTGACCCAGCGCCGCACGTAACGCAGGTAGTCGTTGATGCGGTTGTAGACCTGGTCCTCCATCCAGGTCGCCGTCGACTCGGCGAACCAGGCGTCCTGGAAGGCGTCGTAGCCGAACTGGAGGATGTGGTTGTACTCGTGGGCGAGGGTGACCTCGATGTCCTCGAGCGGCTTGGTGCCGGGGAACTCGAAGGCGCTGTAGTCGTTGTCGAGCACCAGGTAGCCGTGCAGGCGGCGCGGGATCCGGTGCTGCTTGCTGGCCTGGCCGCGATCGGGCGCCGCGTAACCGAACAGTTCGCCGCCGATCTGGGAGAGGTAGATGTCGGTCTTGCCGTGGCCGCCGCCGATCTGGCCGTCGCTCTTGGGCTCGCGCCAGCCGAGCTTTTCGTTCTCGACCGCGTGCACGTGTTCGGCGATGTTGAGGACCTGCATGACGAAGTCGGGGACGCCGTTGCCGTCGCTGTCGGTGAGGCTGGGAGCGTCGATCCCCTCCGCCACCCAGTGGACGCAGAAGTGCGGGCCGCACTTGGGCGACTTCGGCGCCTGCGGCACCGTGTAGGCGTTGCGGTTGGGGTCGGGGTCGTCGGTCGGCCGGCCGCGGGTTTCGGTCGGCCGTGACTGCGGCACGATGAACGGCTTCTGGCTCGGTGAAGCGAGGCTGGGAACGGCCGGGGCGAGCCCCGTGGCGGCCGAGGCAGCGCCGGGGAGCGCGGCAGCGATGAGGACCGCGGCCACCGAGAAACCGACCAGGTGGCGTCGGCGGGCGGACATCGCCAGCACCCTAGCGGGCGCCTCGGCTCGCTCCGACAGGCGCGGCGGCGATACTTCGGCGGTGATCGTCAGGCACGAGCCATGCGCATAGCCCTCGCCCAGATCGACCCCACGGTCGGCGACATCGACGCCAACGCGGCGAAGATCGCCGAGTGGATCGACCGCGCCGTTCGGGCGGGCGCCGAGCTGGCGATCTTCCCCGAGCTCTGTCTGCCGGGTTACCCGGCCGAGGACCTCTACCTCAAGCGCCATTTCGTCGCGGCCAACCAGCGTGCGGTCGAGGAGCTGGCGGACGGGGTCGGCGAGGAGATCACGGCGCTGGTCGGCTTCGCCGAGCCGATCGCGGGCGGCGACGGTGGCGACTCGCGGATCGCCCATAACTCGCTCGCTGTCCTCCGCGACGGGGGCGTCCAGGCCGTCTACCGTAAGAACAGGCTGCCCAACTACTCCGTCTTCGACGAGCAGCGCTACTTCGTGCCCGGCGCTGAGCCGCTGACGATCGAGACCGGCGGGCTCCAGGTCGGCCTGACGATCTGCGAGGACGTGTGGGCGCCGGGACCGCCGGCCGAACTGGAGGCGGCGCAGGGCGCGCAGCTGATCGCCAATCCCTCGGGCTCGCCGTACCACCGCGGCAAGGGCCACGAGCGGGTGGAGATGTTCGCCGCGCGCTCGCGTGCCTACGGCGCCTACTTCGCCTTCTGCAACCTCGTCGGCGGCCAGGACGAGCTCGTCTTCGACGGCCAGAGCTTGATCACCGGCCCCGATGGCGAGCTGCTCGCCCGCGCCGCCCAGTTCGAGGAGGAGCTGCTGGTCTGCGATGTGCCGGCGGGCGATCCGGCCGCGGTCGCCGAGCCGCTGCCCGACCTTGACGAGGTCTACGGCGCCCTCGTCCTCGGACTGCGCGACTACGTCGCCAAGAATGGCTTCGGCCACGTCGGCGTCGCCCTCTCCGGCGGCATCGATTCCGCCCTGGTGGCGTTGCTCGCCGCCGATGCGGTCGGGCCGGAGCGGCTCAGCTGCGTGGTCATGCCTTCGCCTCATTCCAGCCCTGAAACCCAGGGCGACGCCAGAACTATCGCCGCCAATCTCGGTTGCGAGCTGATCGAGATCCCAATCGAGCCGATGATGGACGGCTACCGAACCGCCCTCGCCTCCTCCTTCGGCGACGTCGTTACGGGCGAGCCCAACCTGGCGGCGGAGAACATCCAGGCGCGGATCCGCGGAAACCTGATGATGGCGCTCTCTAACCGCCACGGCTGGCTGGTCCTGACCACCGGCAACAAGAGCGAGATGTCGGTCGGCTACGCCACCCTCTACGGCGACATGGCGGGCGGTTTCGCGGTGATCAAGGATGTGCCGAAGGGTTTGGTCTACGCGCTCACCCGACACCGCAACGAGCGCGCCGGGCGCGAACTGGTGCCGGCCTCGGTGATCGAGCGGGAGCCCTCGGCCGAGTTGCGCCCCGACCAGCTCGACAGCGACTCCCTCCCCCCCTATGACCTGCTCGACCGCATCCTCGAGGCTTACGTCGAGCGCAATCAGGGCCGCGAGGAGATGATCGCCGCTGGGCTGCCCGCAGCGACCGTCGACGAGGTGATCCGGCTGGTCGACCGCTCCGAGTACAAGCGTCGCCAAGCGGCGCCGGGAATCCGGATTACGCCGCGAGCCTTCGGCAAGGACCGCCGGCTCCCGATCACCAACCGCTTCGGCGGCTAGTTCTTCGGAATCGGTCTGACCGCGATGGTCATCTGGGCCAGGGCGCAGAGTTTGCCGTCGTCGTTGAGGACCTCGGCGTCCCAGACCCAGGTGGTGCGGCCGCGGTGGCGGGCGCGGGCCTTGACTTCGGCGCCGCCCTCGGTCACCGGGCGGATGAAGTTGACGCTGATCGACTGACCCATCGCCATCATCCCCTCGTCCAGCACCGCCAGTGCCGTCGCCCGCGAGCAGATGCTCTCGACCAGGGTCGACATCACGCCACCATGGAGGAGGCCGACCGGCTGACGCAGGTCGTCGCGGAGGTCGATCCGGACCCGGGCGTGCGCGGGGTCATCGTCCAGCCACTGGGTGCCGACCAGGGCGTCGAAGTGGGAATGGAGCCCGCGCGGGTCGTCGGCCATCGGCGCCAACCCTACCGGCGCCGAGATTAAGCTTTCGCGACCCCGGGGCCGTGAGTGGCCACCCCGTCGCCTCCTCCCCGTAGGGTTTGCCACCGATGGCTCTCAGCAATGACCAGAAGGCGATCCTGCGGCTGCTCGCGCAGCGTGGGGCCGCCGGCTACGAGGACCTCACCGCACTGCTGGGGGTCGACGCCGCCGAGGTTCACGAGCGGGCGAAGGCGGCGGCGGCCCAGCTTGAAGCCGACGGCATCCCGGCACCCGCGATCCCGGCCCCGTCGGGGTCGGTGAGCGAGCCGGTGGCACCGGCTCCGCCACCCGCGCCAGAGCCCACCGAGCCGGCAGAGCCGGCCCCGGCCAAGGAGCCGGTGGCGGCGCCAGCCACCCCCACCCCAGCTTCGCCCGCTCCGAAACCGCCCCGCAAGGACGCTTCAACGCCTTCCGGGTCGCGACCCAAGTTGGCGCTGCCCAGCAGCAGCGGCAGCCGCGCCGCGCTCGCGGCCGGTGTCGCGATCGTGATTGCGCTGATCATCGTGATCATCGTCAGCGGTGGCGAGGACTCCGGCAACAAGACGACCGCGGCGGACAGCACCACGACCAGCGCGGAATCAGACGGCGGCCTTGCCGCGACCAACCCGAAACTGACCCAGGCGGTGCTCGAGCCCGTGGACGGCGGTGACGCCAAGGGGATCGCCACCTTCGGCCGGGTCAAGAAATCGCTCGCCCTGCAGGTCGAAGCCGAAGGTCTGGAGCCGACCGGCGACGGCGAGTCCTACACGATCTGGCTCTACGCCTCGCCGCAGAAAATGCTGCCGCTGGCCTCGACCGCGGTTGCGGAGGACGGCAAGATCGCCGCCCAGGTCGAAGTCCCGACCGAAGTCCTCGCCTACCTCGCCAACGAAACCTTCCAGCAGATCGATATCTCCAAGACCACGGATGCGACCCTGAAAGCCTCGCTGACGAAGGCTACCAAGGAAAAGAAGGCGCCCGTCTACACCGGCACCGACGTCCTCCGCGGCACCATCACCGGCCCGATCGTCGGCGCCGCCAAGAAGAAATAGCGTCGGCCAACGCGGCCAAGCAGGTCAAGGACGCAGGGAGCGAAGTGTGCTTCGCACATGAGCGACCGAGGACGCAGAGATGCGCCGCGCCGCGTTAGCCGACGAGCTTGCCGGGGTTCATGATCCCGGTCGGATCGAGTTGGTCCTTCACGGCTCGCAGCACCTCGATCCCAGTCCGCCCCACCTCCGCCTCCATGTAGGGGGCGTGGTCGCGGCCGACCGCGTGGTGGTGGGTGATCGTGCCGCCGCTGGCGACGATCGCCTCCGAGGCGGCGCGCTTGACCGCGCTCCACTGCTCGAGCTCGGCGCCGTGGCGGGCGCGGGCGACGAACGTGAAGTAGAGCGAGCCGCCGTCGGGGTAGGCGTGCGAGAGGTGGCAGAAGGCGAGGCCGGGCGTGCCCTGGGTGTCCAAGGAGCCGTGAATCGCCGCAGCGACGGCGTCGTGCAGCTCGCCCAGCCGGCTCCAGGTGTGGGAGGTCTCCAGGGTCTCGACCATCGCCCCCATGCCCATCAGCGTGTCGCGCAGGTAGGGGCCCTGGTAGCGGCCGTGCTCCCAGGAGCGGCCGGCGGCCTGACCGAGGTAGGCGGCGCCGCCCGCGCGCAGGGCCCGTACGGCGAGCGCCCGTCGCCGCGCTACCGACTCCTCATCGCCCTCGTGACCGACGATCATCAGGGCGCCGCCGCGGCGTTTGCGCAGGCCGAGGTAGCCGCCGAAGAGGCTGCCGGCGACGCCGCGCGGACCCGAGAGCGCGAGCGAGCCCTGCGTCTCCTCCTCGTCGGAGACGCGGATGATGTCCGGCAGCCCGGGACCCTGGGCGAGGGCGCGGACGATCTCGGCCCCGGACTCGAAGCTCTCCGCCATCCAGGCCTCGTAGCGGCGCACGGTTGGCGCCGGTCGCACCCGCACGGTGACGTCGGGGATCACCCCGAGCACGCCCTCGGAGCCGACGATCAACTCCCGCAGCGCCGGCCCGGCGGCCGTATGGGGGGTTTCCAGCGTCCGCAGATCCCCGGTCGGGGCGAGCAGGCGGACCGAACTGACCAGCGAGTCGAAGCGCCCGTAGCCGCTCGACGCCTGGCCGGCCGAGCGCGTGGCGGCGAAGCCGCCGATCGTCGCGTACTCGAAGGACTGCGGGAAGTGGCCCAGGGTCAGTCCGTCGCCCCCCAGGGCCGCCTCCGCCTCGGGGCCGCGTAGACCGGCGCCGAGGGTCGCGGTCAGCGAACGGCGGTCGACCGTGACCTCGCGCAGGGCGCAGAGGTCGAGGCTGATCAAGCGCTGGTGCGAGCCCCGCAGCGGCTCCACCCCGCCGACAACGCTGGTGCCACCGCCGAAGGGCACGACTGCCACACCCTCCGCCGCGCAGACCTCGAGCAGGCGCTTCAGCGACTCGGCGTCGGCCGGCATCACGACCGCGTCGGGAGCCGCCTCGAGCCTGCCGCCGCGCATCCGCGCCAGGTCGGCGTAGCCGCGGCCGCTGGCGTGCCGCAGCCGGTCCTCGTCCGCGGTGAAGATCGCCTCCGCGCCGACCACGTCCGCCAGGGCGGTGGGAAGCGACTGCGCCGCCGGTAGCTCGAACTCCTCAAGCTGACGCGCCAGCGGCCACGGCTCCAACTCCCCGATCCGCTCCCGCAGCACCCCCAGAGCCGCATAGTCGAGCTCCGGCGAGATCGCCGGGTCCCCCCACCCCCACCAGTTCGTGTCGCGCCGCGGCTGGGTCACGTCAGCGCCCTTTCCAGCCCATCGAGGGCCTCATCGAGGATCTCGCCTTGAGCGCGGCGCATCATCGGCGAGCCGAGGCGCGACATCCCTTTCAGCGTCTGCACCGAGCTGAGGTCGACCTGGGTGCCGCCATCGTTCTCGCGCAGCGCGACCTCGATCCGGGAGCTGCGCAGGTGGCGGGCGAACGGGGTTCCTTCAAGCTCCTGCTCCCAGACGTAGCGCTCGTTCTCGGCGGCGCTGACGCAGCGGAAATCGGCTCTCACGCCGCGGCCCTCGCTCGTCTCCAGAACCTTGGTCCACTGGCTGCGGCGCCCGCTGCCCTTCGTCTCGACGTTCTCGACCCGGCTCACGCGCGGCCACCAGCGCGGCAGGTTGTAAGGGTCGGAGACGAGGCCCCAGACCTCCGGTACTGAGGCCGAGATCATCCGGCGGCGGGTAACCCGGGGCACGGTTGTGGCGTCAGTCGCCCGCGAGGCGGCGGAGGTCGCGAACGAGCAGCAGGTGCTTGAGGTGACTGACCGTCGCGGCCAGGCTTTCCAGGCTCTGCAGCGCCTCCTTGCGGCGCTCCGGGTTGCGCGAGCGCAGCGATGGGCCCAGCAGCGCTTCCAGCAGCTGCGCCTCGCGGTCGGCGGAGGAGCGGAAGACGCGCAGGTTGCGGGCGCCGACCCCGACCCGGGAGAGTTCGTTGGCGGCGCGGACGATCTCGCGGTCGGTCTCGTCGTAGACGACCTTGCCCTCGCGCTTCTCGGGCTGGACGATGCCGAAGTTCTCCAGCTCACCGATCAGCTCCTCGCGGGCGCCGGTCTCCTCGACCACTTCCTCCAGGGTCAGGTAGGCGCGAGAGGTATCGACCAGGATCGCCCGCCGGGCGGCGCCGTTGGTCGGCTTGCGCTCGGAGTCGCCGAGGATCAACTCGCCGCCGCCGGCCAGCTCCTGGCGGATCACCCGCAGCGGCAGGAACTCGTCGCGCTGCAGGCGCAGGATCGTGCGCAGGCGCTCGACGTCGCTCTGGCTGTAAAGGCGGTAGCCACCCGAGGTGCGGCGCGGGTTCAGCAGCTTCTGGTCCTCGAGGTAGCGGATCTTCGAGATCGAGACGTCGTCGAACTCGCTCTGGAGGATCTTGCAGACGGCGCCGATCGTCAGCGCCTTGCGCGGGCGGCTGGCCGATTCCGGGGCTCGCGTCGTCTGTTCGGAAAGCGGCATGCCTAGCGCTCCAGATAACTCAGCTTGTACTTGCCGACCTGGATCTCGTCGCCGTCGGCGAGCCGGTGGGACTCGATCCGGCGGCGGTTGACGTAGGTGCCGTTGAGCGAGCCCAGGTCGTCGATGTAGAGGCCGTCGCGCCGGCGCACCAGCAGGGCGTGGTTGCGGGAGACGGTGACGTCGTCGAGGAAGACGCCGGCATCGGGGCTGCGGCCGATCCCGACCCGGTCCTCGTCAAGGCTGAAACTCTCGCCGGCGCGCCCGCCGCCGGCCCTGATCACCAGCGCCGCGCCCGCCTCCTCGACCACCTCGTCGATGTCCACGGGCTGCATGTCCCCGGTCTCGTCGACCGTGTAGGTCATCGTCGTCGGGTCCTCGCTGGACTCCGCCGGGCCACCCAGGTAGGCACCGCACTTCTGGCAGTAGTTGGCACCCTCGGGGTTGGCGAACCCGCACTCAGGACAGTGAACGGCCATGGCGATGCTCCCTCCGCTCAGGCGGCGGGCTCGTCCTCCGCGGGCTGGGCCTTGCCGGCGAGGATCTCGGTCAGTTTGCTGACGTCGTCGCCGGAGATCATCGAGTCGCCGCGCTCATGTTTGTCGCGCAACCGGTTGACGAGCTCGGCGCGGAGGATGTCGATCTTCCCGTGCAGCACGCGCCGCTTGTAGGAGATCTCGTTCTCCTCCTCCGTGAGCTTGTCGATCAGGTCCTTCAGCTCCTTGTCGCTGAGGGATCCCAGATCGGGAAAGGTGTCCTCCATCTTGCTCCTTAGTCGAAGGAGGCGCAGCCGCCCCCATTTGCGCAGGCGACGATTATAGGTCGAGTCGCCTTCAAGGTTCAACTGAAGGTTGAAGGTTCGCCGGTTTGGCGCTCAGCTTGCAGCGCGGGCGCGGACCGTGCGCAGGCCGGCGCGGGCGTAGAGGACGGTGGCGAGGATCGCCATCGCGGTGCCCCAGATGACCAGCGCCGTCGCCACCCAGCCGGGCGCGAAGAGCGCCAGCCAGATCCCGCCCATGATCGGGAAGACGGAGATCCGCCCCGGCCAGTTGACTTCGATGTCGACCCCGTGCCGGAGGCCGAACTGGGCGAGGAAGAGCATCGCCAGCTCGCGCAGGGCCAGGACCACGAGCAGCCAGCGCGGCAGCAGCTCGAAGCTCCAGCAGACGACCGCGCCGGAGAGGATCGTGAGGCGGTCGACCAGCGGGTCCAGCAGCGCCCCCATGCGGCTGTACTGGCCGGTGACGCGGGCGAGGAAGCCGT
>Ga0164241_10006805_pt1 | contig 10364 bp, 9 predicted proteins | sample OricomyardsoilBY_FD_108780 | JGI IMG/M metagenome (GOLD analysis project Ga0164241, IMG submission 108780) | Backyard soil microbial communities from Emeryville, California, USA - Original compost - Back yard soil (BY) | ecosystem: Environmental > Terrestrial > Soil > Unclassified | place: USA... | reverse complement strand
GCGGAAACCGCTTTCGCCCGCGAGGGTCTGAGCGTGGTGCGCAACACCCCTTACGCCGGCGGCCACACCACCAGTCTCTATGGCCGCGCCGCACAGGGTTGTCACGCCCTGCAGATCGAGGTCAATCGCGGGCTTTATCTCGAGGAAGAGAAGATCGTGCGCAAAGAGGGCTTCGAGACGCTGAAGCTCAAGCTCACCGCCGCGCTGACGCGGATCGTGCGTGTCGATCACGTCGCGCTCAGGCCTGTTGGCGATCTTCCCGCTGCCGCTGAATAGTTGACCCCCAATCCGTAAGACTGGCCACTCGCTTGTGCTCGCGGCGGAGTAAGTCTTCAAATTACCGGGCTCATTTTTGCGCCAGGATTTTTGGTTGCTGGCCAGGAAGGGCAGAGCGATGTGGACACGACGTCCATGAGCGACGCCCTGACGCCGCCAGCGACCAAAAAGACGGCGCAAAAAAATGGCCGCTCGGGAGAGCGGCCAAGTTCAGGGAGGAAACGCCCAGGAAGGGCGGCGGCTTCGCGATCAGGGACCGCAATACCGCGCTGCAGCAATATGCTGAATTGCCGGCGGCCCGGCAAGCGGAAAACACACTTTGCCAAACTTTCCTCTGCGGAAATCCGGCAAAAATACGCCGATGCGCTGGATTTACCGCTCTTTAGGCCCGCTGCGACATATTGTGCAGCGCACAAAATCTCTCATTTTCTGCACCGCCCGAGTACCCGGACCCATGGCCGCGCGGTCACGGGGCTGTCGCGCGCAGGCAACAAAAGAGTCGCGCGAAGCAGCTACTTGGCCGGCGAACAGGGCTCGGAGATGCTCCCATGGCCGATATGGCCGAAATCGCGTGGTTCGAGAACGCCTTGGCGGCCCACAGGCCCCGGCGGTCCTCCACCGGCGGCGCCATCGCGCGGCGTGGCCGGGCCCGGCGGCATCGCACCATCTTCATCTCGGACACCCATCTGGGCACCCCCGGCTGCAAGGCCGAGGCGCTGGCCGACTTCCTGGCGCACAATGAATGCGACACGCTTTTCCTGGTCGGCGACATCGTCGATGGCTGGCAACTGAAGCGGCGCTGGTTCTGGACCGAGGCGCAGCAGCGCGTGGTGAACGAGATCCTGCGCAAGGTGGACGATGGCACGCGGGTGATCTTCGTGCCGGGCAACCATGACGAATTCGCCCGGCATTATGCCGGGCGCCTTTTCGGCGGCATCGAAATCACCAACGAAGCCATCCATGAGACCGCCGACGGCAGGCGGCTGTGGGTGCTGCATGGCGACCGCTTCGACGGCGTCATCCACTATGCCCGGTGGCTGGCCCATATCGGCGACCGGGCCTATGGCATGACGCTGAAGCTCAACGACTTGCTCTTTACGGTGCGCAAGCGCCTGGGCCTGCCCTACTGGTCGCTCTCCGCAAGGGCGAAGCACAAGGTCAAGAACGCGGTCGAATACATCTCCCGCTTCGAAGAGACGGTGGCCCGCGAGGCGTCGGCGCGCGGCGTCGACGGCGTGGTCTGCGGCCATATCCACCATGCCGAAATCCGCCGCATCGGCGACGTGCTTTACCTCAACGATGGAGACTGGGTTGAAAGCTGCAGCGCCCTTGTCGAAGATAGGCGGGGACATCTGGAGATTCTGCGCTGGGCTCCTGCATCGGGACACGCCATGGACGTTCCGGCCGCCGCTGGCGAGCCTCGTCCCCCCCGCACGCCCGAAAGCACGCCCCAGGGAACGTTTGTACCCGCGTAGAGCGCAGCGGTTGCAGCCCGGTCCCATTCCCGGCGTGGCGGCGCATTTGAAAGTCCTGATCGTCACCGACGCCTGGACGCCGCAAGTCAATGGCGTGGTGCGCACGCTGGAAATCCTTGGCCGCGACCTGGCGGCGCTGGGTCATACCGTGCACATGGTGACGCCGCTGGGCCGGCGCACCTTTCCGCTGCCCACCTATCCGGAAATCCGCCTGGCTTTTTTCCAGCGCGCCGCCCTGACGCGCGAGATCCGCGAATTCGCTCCCGATGCGGTGCATATCGCCACCGAAGGCAGCCTGGGGCTGGCGGCGCGGCGCATCTGCCTGAAACACGGCATCGCCTTCACCACCGCCTTCCACACCCGCTTCGCCGAATATGTCCATGCCCGTTTCCGTCTGGTACCGGAAAACGTGATATGGCGCTGGCTGCGCTGGTTCCACCATCCCGCCACCGCCGTGATGGTGGCGACCCATACGCTGAAGCGCGAACTGGCCGCCCATGGCTTCCGGCATCTCAAGCTGTGGTCCCGCGGCGTCGATGTGGAAAAGTTCCATCCCGTCGCGGGCTTTTCCCTGCCTTATGAAGGGCCGGTCTGGATTTTCGTCGGCCGCGTCGCCATCGAGAAGAATATCGAGGCCTTTCTGGCGCTGGACCTGCCGGGCACCAAGGCCGTGGTGGGCGACGGCCCGGCCAAGGCATCGCTGTCGCGCAAATATCCGCAGGTCAAATTCCTGGGGGCGCTGACCGGCGAAGCGCTGACACGCGCCTATGCCGGCAGCGATGTCTTCGTCTTCCCCAGCCGCACCGACACCTTCGGGCTGGTGATGCTGGAGGCGCTGGCCTGCGGCCTGACAGTGGCGGCCTATCCGGTGGAAGGGCCGCGCGACGTGGTGGGGCCGCAGGTGCCGGGCGCCGCCGGCGTCGCGGTGCTGGACGAGGATTTGCGCCAAGCCTGCCTGGGGGCGCTGGAACTGAAGCGCAATCCGCAGGGCCCCGGCCCCCGGGCCTTCGCCGAAGCCCGCTCCTGGCGGGCCTGTACCCTGCAATTCCTCCACAACATCGCGGTTGAGCCGGACGAACCGTAAACCCTTTTCCGGAAAGGGCTTATCGGCGGTCGCAGGACAGGCTAGAAGAGGCCGCCCTTCCGAGTTCCCCGCGCGTCCCATGTCCGAGGCCGAGCCCACCCCCGCACGCGGTCCCCTTTCGGCGGGCGAATATGCCTTCCTCATCTGCACGGTGCTGTTCTGGGCGGCCTTCGTCATCGTCCTGGGCAAGGACACGAGCTGGGACTTCCGCAACTATCACTGGTACGGCCCCTACGCCCTGTTCAACCACCGCCTGGGCATCGACGTGGCGGTGGCGCACCAGGCGAGCTGGTACAATCCGTATCTCGATATTCCCTTCTACCTGCTGGCGACGCATTTGCCCGCCTGGGTGGCGGTCGGCGTGCTGGGCGCGGTGCAAGGTGCCAATGTGGTGCCGCTCTACCTGATGGCGCGCCGTAGCCTACGCCTGCCCGACGTCAAGCTCTGGGCCGGGGCGCTGGCCATCCTGGGCCAGGCAGGGGCGCACACCCTCACTGAGTTCGGCACCACCTATTACGACAATGTGATGAGCGTGCTGGTCTTTGCCGGCCTCGCCATCCTGGTGGTGAAGCGCGAGACGCTGCGCGAAGGCGCGATGAAACACGCTGCCGGCCTGTCGCTGCTGGCGGGTTTCATCACCGGCTGCGCCATGGGTCTGAAGCTGCCGGAGGTGCCGTTCTGCGCCGGCTTCGCCGCCGCGCTGGTGGCGCTGGGCGGAAGCTGGCGGCAGCAGGCCGTGCGCCTTGTGGCCGGCGGCATCGGCGGCGTCATCGGCGCCGCCCTGTTCGCGGGCCCCTGGATGCTGCATATCTGGGAACTGACGGGCAATCCGCTCTTTCCCTACTGGAACGATTATTGGCATTCGCCGCTGGCGCTGGCCGAGCCCTATCGCGACCTGCGTTTCGTGCCCAGCTACCGGCCCTGGTGGCAGCAGCTTCTCTTCCCCGTGCTGTTCACCATCGACTGGCACGTCGCCAACGATCTCGGCTTTCAGGACATCCGCGTCCTCGTCGCCTATTTCACCGTCATCGGCGCGGGCCTGGTCTGGCTTTTCCGCCGCCAGAACCGCGACCCGCTGGTCCGCAACGACGCCGCCCTGCCGCTGCTGGCCTTCGCCGCCGTCAGCTATTTCGTCTGGCTGCGCCTGTTCGCCATCTATCGCTACATCATCACGCTGGAGATGCTGGCGCCGCTGCTGGTGGTGGCGGCGGTGGGCCTGATGCCCGGTTCGCGCCGGCGCCGGTTGCTGGCGCTGGGCGTGCTGTGCTTCGCCGCTCTGGTCACCGCCCGCAGCGACTTTCTGGAACATGCGCCGCTGGACGATCCCTATATCCAGGTGGCGCTGCCGCCCATTGCCCATCCCGAACGCACCATGGTGGTGATGGCGGGCGACGCGCCGATGGGCTTCATCGCCACCCAGTTGCCGCCGCAGATTCCCGTGCTGCGCATCGATGGCTGGATGGTGCAGCCGCGCGACGCCAGCGGCCTGACGCGGCTGATGAAGGCGCGCGTGGCGGCGCATCTCGCCAAGGGCGGCGACATCTATCTGATGGCCGAAGCCGCCGACATGGTGCGGGCGCGCAAGGCCGTGGCCGATTACGGGCTTGCCATCCGCCTGACCGAATGCCAGCAATTCGACACCAATCTGGGAGGGGATTACCGCTGGTGTCCCGTCACGAAAACAAATCGGCGAGGATGATTTGAACCCGCGCATCGCCGTTCTTGTGCCCTGCTACAATGAAGAGGCCGCCATCGCCACGGTGGTGGCCGACTTCCGCGCCGCCCTGCCCGGGGCAGCGATCTATGTCTATGACAACAATTCCCAGGACCGCACGGCGGCGGCGGCGCGCGACGCCGGCGCGGTGGTGCGGACCGAGACGCGGCAAGGCAAGGGCAATGTGGTGCGCCGCATGTTCGCCGACATCGAAGCCGATATTTATGTGCTGGTGGACGGCGACGACACCTATGACGCGGGCGCGGCACCCCGCATGGTCGAGACCCTGACCACGCAGGGCGCCGATCTGCTCACCGCCCGCCGCATTCACACCGACGCCGCCGCCTACCGCCCCGGGCATGTCTTCGGCAACCGCGTGCTGACCGGGTTGACCGCCTGGCTGTTCCGCGTCCGGCTCACCGACATGCTGTCGGGCTACCGCGTCTTTTCCCGCCGCTTCGTCAAGAGCTTTCCTTTCACCGCTGAAGGCTTCGGCATCGAGACCGAACTCACCGTCCATGCCGTGCGGCTGATGATGCCGCTGACCGAGATGGACACGCGCTACAAGGAACGGCCGGTGGGATCGGTCTCCAAGCTGAACACCTGGCGCGACGGTTTCCGCATCCTGCGCACCATCCTGCATCTGGTGCGGGAGGAACGGCCACTGGTCTTTTTCTCCGCCGGGTTCGCATTTCTGGCCTTCCTGTCGGTGCTGATCGCGCTGCCGGTGGTGGGCGATTATCTCGCCACCGGCCTGGTGCCGCGCCTGCCCACCGCCATTCTGGCCACCGGCCTGATGCTGCTGGCCTTCCTGTCGCTGACCTGCGGCCTGATCCTGGACACGGTGACGCGCGGCCGCTGGGAGCAGAAACGCATGGCCTATCTGGCGATTCCCGGCCCGCAGGAACTTGATCTGGGCCGCTCCGCGCCTCAGCAACGCTCCGCGCCGCCGTGAAAAGATTGCTGGCCTGGGCCTGGCGGCAATCCTTCGTCCGCTTCGCGCTGGTGGGCGGCGCCGGCTATCTGGTCAACGCCGCCGCCCTGACCGTCTTCACCCGCACCCTGTATCTGGACGCCGCCCCCGCCCTGGCCGGCGCCATCTTCGTCGCCATGTGCTTCACCTGGGCGGGCAACCGCTATCTCACCTTCGGCGCGCGCCGCGCCCATGGCCTGCGCGGCATGACCGAGGAATGGTTGCGTTTCGTCGGCGCCAACCTGCTGGGCGCGGTGGTGAACTATGCCGTGGCGCTGAGCCTGCTGCATTACGGCCCGGGCTGGCTGCACAATCTCTATGTCGCCCAGGCTTGCGGCGTGCTGGCGGGGCTGGTGTTCAACTTCACGCTTTCGAGCCTGGTGGTGTTCCGCGCTTCACGCGGCTAGCTTTACGCCCATGGGATGGAGGCGCCTTCTTGCCGGCCTGTTGCTGTTGGTGTGCGCGGCCTTCGCCGGTTTCTGGCCCGCCCATGCCGACAGCCGCTATCTGATCCGAGCCGAGCGCTGGACAGAGACCGACGAACGCGGCTTCGGCGAATTCATCACCGCCCTGGGCGACAGCGGCTGCCGCAGCGTCGATGCCTGCCTCAGGAGCGCGGCCAATCCCTTCCGCGCCTCGGACCCGGCGGGCGCCACGTTCCGCGCCGACTGCGCCGACCTGCCCTATTTCCTGCGCTTCTACTATGCCTGGAAGCGGGGGCTGCCCTTCTCCTATGTCAGCGCCGTGTCCCCGCGCGGGCGGGCGCGCGACATCCGCTACAGCGCCAGCGGCAATCAGGTGGAGCGCCGCCGCGACGTGCCCAGCGGGACGGACGCGCTGGCGGTGCTGGCGCGGCTGCGGGACGAAATTTCCTCGGCCACCTACCGGCTCGATCCCGAACTGGAATCACCGCTGGAGCAGGATTTCTATTCCCCGGCGCTGGACGCCACCGGCATCCGGCCCGGCACGGTGATCTACGATCCCAACGGCCATCTGGCGGTGGTCTTCCGCATCGAGCCGGACGGGCGCATCCGCTATATCGACGCCCATCCCGACAATTCGCTGACGCGCGGCTTCTACGACCTACGCTTTGTGCGCGACTCGCCCGGCATGGGCGCGGGCTTCAAGAACTGGCGGCCGCTGACGCTGGCCGGTGCCAGGCGGCAGGGTGGCGTGCTGTTCGGCGGCGAAATCGTGCTGGCAGCCAACCACGATCTGCCGGACTTTTCGCTGGCCCAGGTTTACGGCACCGACGGCAAGATGGAGGGCGGCTGGAAAGCCGGCCGCTTCCGCCTGGGCGGACAGACGCTGGATTATTATGACTATGTCCGCGCCGTGCTGGGCGGTGGGCGGCTGCGGTTCGAGCCGGTGCGCGAAATCGCCGACATGGTGACATCGAACTGCGCCGATCTGGGCTATCGCGCCGAGGCGGTGAACATCAGCCTGGCGGCGGGGTTGCAGGACCGGCCGCAGCCACAGCGACTGCCGCCGAATATCTATGGCACCGACGGCGACTGGGAGACCTATTCCACGCCGTCACGCGACGCCCGCCTCAAGACCGCCTTCAAGAACCTGCGCGACACGGCGGAACGTTTCGTCACCATGGCGCGGGCACACGATCCGCGCCTGTCCTATGACGGTGGGAACCTGGCCGCCGACCTGCTGGCCGCCTATGACGGCGCCGCCGCGCGTTGCCGCCTCGGCTATACCCGCAGCGACGGCTCGCATATCGCCTTGCGCTATGAAGAGGCGCGCCGGCGGCTGTTCCGCCTGTCGTTCGATCCCTATCATTGCGTCGAACGGCGCTGGGGCGCCGCCGGGCCCGAGGCCGCCACCTGCCGGGACGGGGCGCTGAAACAGGCCTGGTACGAGGCCGAGCAGCGCCTGCGCAACCAGATCGACCGCGCCTATGAGGCACGCATGGATTTCAGCTTGCGGGAATTGCAGGCGGGAGCCGGCGGGGCGGCCGCGCCGCCCGACACCGATGCACGCGGCTACCTGCTGGCGGTGCTGCGGGAGCGTCGGCGATAGCCGGAGCGACAATTGGAAAAGCCAGATAGCCCGAAAGAAAACGGGCGCCCGCGAGGACGCCCGTTTCTGTTCCGTTGCGCGGGCGCGTTACCGCTTGCGGCCCTTGGCGGGCGGGGCGTCAGCCGGGGCTGCCGCCGAAACACCGCTGCGCGCTGCCAGCGCGTAAAGGTGAGCGACCATCACCACCTTGTCATCGCCCTTCACGGCGTTGAAGGCCTTGATCGCGTCGGCCTTCTGGCCGGCGGCGAGATAGGCGGTGCCCAGGCGGAGCTGGCAGTTGGCGGCATCGGCGCAGCCCTTGTCGATGCCCGCCTTGATGGTGGTAACCGCGTCCTTGGCTTTGCCTTCGCCGATCTGCGCTTCGCCGATCGCCACCAGATCGTCGCCCTTCGGCGCCTTCTGGGCGGCGGCCAGCGCCTTGCCGGCGTTGGCGTTGTCGGCGTTGACGCGGTCGGTGGCCAGCTTGAGCAGGCGGTTGGTGCGGTCGGTGGCGGGCAGGGTCTTGTCGGCGACGCCCTTCTCGATCGCGGCCTTGGCTTCGGCCGACATCTTCAACTGCAGCGCGATCTGGGCATAGGTCATCACATCGTCGCTGGTGGCGAGGTTGCCGGTCATCGACTTGAGGCGATAGATGTCCAGCGTGTCGTGATCCTTCATGCCGCGGGCGCGTTCGGACAGGCGCAGCAGGTTCTTCCAGTGCTCGGGCTTGCCGGTGCTGGCGACCAGCTGCTCCAGCGCCTGGCGCTGAGTGACGTCGTCATTGGCGTCATAGGCGCAACGCTGCAGCAGCGTCAGGGCGGTTTCGCCGCCCAGGCCCGCGCGCTTGATGTAGCCGATGCAGCCCTTGGGATCGTGGAGCTGATAATAGGCCTGGGCGATCACCAGCTGGGACTGGCCGTCCAGCGCGTTGTTCTTGCGCAGCATCTCGCCATCGGCGATCACGTCCTTCCAGCGGCCGGAATTGACGTCCTTGGCGAACTTGGCCTTGGCGCCCAGCGCGCCGCCGATCGAGGCGTCGCCCGACTTGATGGCGACGAATTGCTTCATCTGATCGGTGACCTTGCGCTCCTCCGCCGTCTTGGCGGCGGCGGCGGCGGCGTTCACGCGGTCCATGGCTTCGCGGTACTTGCCGGCATTGGCCAGGCTCTGGGCTTCCTGCAACGGCTTGCCGACGGCGGCGCTGACAGCGGCGGCGGCGGGTTGCAGGGCGGCACCCGCGCCGAGTGCGGCAGTACCGAGGAGGATCGCCGTGGTGGCGGCGCGCAGTTTACGCATGTCAGACCTCATTAACTTCTAAAACGGTTCGGGGGTCGTGGGGTAACGCCCCGCGACCCCCTCGCCGCGAAAAACGTCCCTCACGGATTAGTTATACTGGTCAACGCCCACAAAACCAATATGGGTCACACCGATGCGCTGGGCATGCGCCAGCACTTCCGCCACCCAGTCATACTTGGCCAGGCGGTTGGGCTGGACGTGGATTTCCGGCTGCGGGTCCTTCTCGGCGGCATTTTTGAGATAGCCGTCCAGGTCGGCGATGCTGACCACGGTGCCGTTCCAGGTGATGGTGCCGTCAAAGTCCACCATCAGGTCCACCGTCTCCGGCGGAACCGGCGGCGGCGCATTGTTCGGCCGCGGCATGTCCAGCTTCACCGCATGGGTCTGGATCGGGATGGTGATGATCAGAAGAGTGAGAAGCACCAGCATCACATCGATCAGCGGCGTGGTGTTCATCTCCACCATGACATCGCCTTCGGTGGCGTTACCTACGCTCATTGACATGGAAGTTTACCCTTATCCTTGAAAAGCGGCGGCGAGCCTTCCGGCCCGCCGTCCTGTCGTTAGATGCCGCCGGCCACCGGCAGGGTGATGAACCCGACCTTCTGGATGCCGGACAGCTGGCAGGCCAGGATCACCCGGCCCACAGCCTCGAAGCGCACAGCCTTGTCGGCGCGGATATGCACTTCGGGGTAGATGCCGTTGGTCACGGCCTTCATGCGATCACTCAGACGGGCACGCAACGTACTGACGTCGACGGGCTGGTTGTCGAAGTAGATATTCTCGTCCCGATCCACCGCGATCACGATGTTCTCGGGCTTCGTCTCGGTGACGATGTTCCGGTAATTCGGCAGATTCACATTCACGTTCTGCACAACCACCGGAATCGTCAGCAGGAAGATCACCAGCATCACCAACATCACGTCCACCAACGGGGTGGTATTGATCTCGGTGTTCAGTTCCGCCTTGTCATCTTCCAACGCCTGTTGGACGTCCATTGCCATGGCTTAAGTCTCCGTCGCTAGCCCGGGGGCCCCGACTACTTGCTCTTGCTGATGAGATAGGCCTGCAGGTCGCCCGCGAAGCCGCGCAGCTTCTCGGTGATGACCTTGTTGCGGCGGACCAGGTAGTTATAGAGCAGCACGGCCGGAACCGCGACGAACAGACCGATGAAGGTCATGATCAGCGACTCACCAACCGGGCCGGCGACCTTGTCGATCGACATCTGACCGGCGACGCCGATCGAGATCAGGGCTTCCAGAATGCCCCACACCGTGCCCATCAGGCCCACGAACGGGGCGGTCGAACCGCACGAGGCGAGGAAGGCGATGCCGCCCTGCATGCGGGCATTGGCGTCTTCCAGCTGACGGGTCAGCGACATGGCGATCCAGTCGTTCAGGCCGACCAGCGTGGTGCCGCCCTGGCTGGCCTTCAGGCCGGCTTCGGCGACGGCGCGGAACACGCTGTTCTTCGGCAGCTTGTCGATGCCTTCGGACAGGGTGGCGGAGGACCAGAACTTCTTCTCCAGGGTCTTGG